>Ga0335081_10007921_pt1 | contig 17004 bp, 14 predicted proteins | sample Lox_Sample_35_FD_206713 | JGI IMG/M metagenome (GOLD analysis project Ga0335081, IMG submission 206713) | Soil microbial communities from Loxahatchee National Wildlife Refuge, Florida, United States - Lox_Sample_3.5 | ecosystem: Environmental > Terrestrial > Soil > Wetlands | place: USA... | reverse complement strand
ATGTAGAAATGCCCTTTTTGCTACCGAGAGATAGCGCTGCATATCTCTCAATATCCTCAATGACTTACCTCGACTTTGCCCATCATTTCTAACGTCCGATCAGGCACGGATAACGCACCCTATTCCCTATTCGCCTTTAGCGGCGATAGGAGATGCGTTCCTGACATTTTCTTCAAACTTCCCAGAAGCCGACTTGTGGGCCGCTTGGGACCACTTCTACGGGTTGGCCGTTATACGGCCAGATGAAAGGAACGCATTGGTAAACAATGGCCGACTCATCGTTGATGAATTCCGTTTGGGCTCACCTGCAACATCCGCTCTAAATGGGGTACAGAACTAACCGAAATAGAAACATCATCGCAAAGGGGTGTTCGCCAGATCAAACTCTAGCACTCCGCCCAAGCCAATCAGCTTGGGCGGAAGTGATCCGGAAAGAGGGTCGTTCAGTGCGGCGAGGCCACCAGCATGGCACCGCTGCCATCCTCGAAGTGCGCAGCGAAGAGAATCTGGCCCTCGTCGTTGATCCAAAGCTGCGTAGATGCAAAGCCAGAACCCTCGTCGTCCAGATCGCTGATGAAACCCGCGGGGGTCCGAGTTCCGGTCTTCGCAACCGGCGAAAGGCGTCCGTGGCGCCAGAGGTAGATCGCTTGTGTGCCGTCCGTGAGCATACCGTCGAAGACAACGTCACCCGCATTGTTCATCGCAATGTCCTGGCCGGCAGTCCCGACTTTCGCCAGAGTTCCGCCGTCGGGCATGACATCTCCAACCTCGGCGATGACCGTGGTTCTGCCGTGGCTGTAGAACAGGGCCGCGTTGTCGGAAAAGTCATTCGCCGGGGAGAAATCGGCCATAAAGGCAACATCACCGGCAGAGTTTATCGTCGTAGTTCCGGCGGAGGTATACCTCTTGCCTCTGGGCGAGGGATCTCCAATCCTGGCTACAACAACAATCCTGCCCGATGGGCCGTCCTTCAGAAACACGCTTCTCCAGCAACCACCGAGATCCGCTCTTGGATTGCACGGGTCGGAATAGATGTGACCGGCAAACAATGCGTCCCCTCTCTCATTCGCGGCCGGCTGGTTGGCGAAATCGAAATAGCTTCCGCCAGGTGCAGCATCGCCCGGTTTGACCACTGCGCTGATGCTTCCTCTCGGGTCAGCTTTATATGCGCCCAGAGCGAGGACGCCAGGGCCCTCGGGACAGGCCACAGTGGAGTAGGAAACCGTCGCAGTTGTGCAGGCCATGCCCGTGAAATAAACATCGCCGTTATTGGGGGCACTTACGAAGTACCAGGATCCCCAGAAGATGCCACCGCCCGGGGCCGGCATTCCTGGAAGCATGACGGGAACAACGCCGGTGCGCCGGTTGTAGCGATAGACGCCGACGTTGATCCCGTCGGGCGTCGGAGAGTTGTAGATTCCGTCGCGGCTCATGGCGAACGCTGCATCACCGCGATCGTTCATTTGCACGGGCGAGTAGGTGTAACCGAAGACCGGGCAGTCGGTGGGCATGGTCGGGGGATAGCATAGGCCATCATCGAACGTCGGCTGGCCGCCTTGTGCAATCGTGGTGATGGTTCCGTGATGCCAAAGCAGAACGCCTTCACCTCCCGTGAGCAGCGCCGGCGCGAACAACACATCGTCGGCATTGGTGATGGTGGCGGGCTCAAAATAGCCGCCATAATCGCTCAGGTTTGCAATGGTAGTGAACGTGTAATGCGATTGCGCTAAAGCGGTTCCAGATATGCTCGCCACCGCCAGCGCACTGAACAACAGAATACCAAGAATACGCGCCGAGATTTTCTTTTCTGAGCGCGTGAAGTTGAACTGCAGTTGCCGAGATGTGCCGTTCGTAGGCATCCTCATCTTGCACTCTCCTTCTTTATGCTGCTACTTCGGTTTCGTTATGCTTTCGTTTCTGCCACGCCGCGGCTGTTTTGCCGAGTGCTTCCTGTGGGGATGACAAGCTATCGCTACCGTGCTCGGGTCTACCAACGTCCGTTCACCGCTTGCATCACCAGCAGCTCGTAGGGGAGGGCGAAATGCTGCCAGCTTGACGACCACTGGAACTCTTGTCCCGGATGAATACCGCAAGGCCCCGTGAGGTCGGAAGGGATGCCCCAGCCGTCGGAATAAGCGTTTAGCGTAAAAACATCGGCCACACGCACGTTGTTGGGATACAGCGCCTGCAGGCCGGTGACTGGATCGGCATAAGCGGAGTTGTAAGCCTCAATCGCCTGCACGATGCTGTAGTCGCGATCTGAGCTGGTACACGGGTCCCACTGCGTCATCGGCGGCGTATTGGCGACCACGATTTTGATCCCGGGGTTGCGTGTCAGCAGGATTGAAATCGTCTGCTCGATGCAAGCCATGTGTTGCGTCACGGGAACGACGGTCTGTATGTCATTGGTGGAGTCGATCAGCACTGCGACCGTAGTCTGCGCCGGAACGTAGTAGAGCAGCAGCGGCACGCCCCCTGCATTGGTCTGCAGGAAGTATCGGCAAGGCGCCGAATCTGCTCCCCAGATGTATACGTCGTTTACAAGAGATGGGAACTCCCAAGTGGCGAAGTTGGCTTGAAAGTGGGCAATGGAATTGCCCGTGATGGTTACATAGGCATTCGGCCTTTGCTCCTGGCCATACACCGGAGCAATAAGGATCAGTAACAGGGGGGCCAAGCAAACCAGTCTCTTCATTGTGTCCTCCACGTGATCACCGGGGGAGCGGCTGAAGCACACGGTGGTTTGCCTCGCACAATGCCGCCAATGACGCGTTCGGACAATAGCCGAGAACTTACTGCAACCTTGAATTTGTCTTAGCGTCCAAAATGCTGATTCAAAATGGAGTTGTTGGAAACGAACGAAGTTGGGATACAATCTCGGCCACGCTCCCACTGGAAATCGTGTGGCTACACAACCTGCTACAACGCCGGGTGTCCTGCGCTTCGGCGACGATTTCGAGCTCGACGTCCGCGCCTTCGAGTTGCGGTCGGCCGGCATTCCTTTAAAGCTCAAACCCATCCCTACCGAGCTGCTTATCTTTCTGGTGGAGCGCCGAGGAGAACTGGTAACCCGTGAGCAAATTGTTGAGCGTATCTGGGGGAAAGGGATTTTCCTGGATACCGACAACAGCATCAACGGAGCCATCAGCAAAATCCGTCAGGTCCTGCGGGAAGATGCCCAGCAGCCGCGGTTCGTCCAGACCGTCACCGGCCGCGGATATCGCTTCATCGCAGCGGTATCGGAGAGCCCCACGAATGCGACTCCTGAGATTACGGCTCAGCTACCGGTTACGGAAGGGCTGATTGGTAACAGGGTTTCCCATTACCGCATCCTCGCGCTGCTGGGCGGCGGAGGCATGGGTGTGGTGTACAAAGCCGAGGACCTGAAGCTGGGCCGCCGCGTCGCCATCAAGTTTCTGCCCAGCGAGCTGGCGCAGGATCCGAGAGCCTTCCACCGCCTGGAGCGCGAAGCGCGAGCTGCTTCGGCACTGGACCATCGCAACATCTGTTCAATCTATGAACTGGATGAACACGAGGGTCAGCCCTTCATGGTGATGCAGTTGCTGGAGGGGGAGACGCTGCAGGAGAAGCTCGAGGCGGCCAACCAGCAACAAAAACCTCTGCCGCTTTCGACAGTAGTGGACTTGGGGATTCAAGTTACCGAAGGGCTGAGCGTCGCACATCAGAAAGGCATCATTCATCGCGACATCAAGCCGGCCAATATCTTCGTCACCGTCTCGAACGAAGCCAAAATCCTGGATTTCGGTTTGGCGAAAGGAATTGGAGAAGATATCGCAGAACGAGATGAGCTGGAAGCATCAGAAGGGAACCGTGCAGTGAGCATGAGGAGCGCCGACAGCCTAAGGCTCACGCTCACTGGACTCCACATGGGCACGGCATTCTACATGTCGCCCGAGCAAGTGCGCGGCGAAAAACTCGATGCGCGTACCGACATTTTCTCTTTCGGATTGGTGCTGTATCAGATGTTAAGCGGCCAACGCGCCTTCCCCGGCAACACCACCGCGGTCGTGCACGACGGCATTCTCCATAATGAACCGGCCCCATTGCGTGAGATCAATCCTGGCCTGTCTCCCAGATTGGTTGCCATTGTCGACAAATGCCTGGAGAAGGATCGCGAGCGCCGCTTTCAAAGTGCGCTCGAATTGCAGCACGCACTACAGGATTTTCGTCAAACTGTGGCGGAAGAACCTTCGTCGGCCCGCAGCAAGAAAACTTTCGCGGCGGCTTTGGGGCTGGTCCTGGTTATGGCAGGTATTGTTGCCTTTTTTTCATGGCGCCGACCCATGACGCAAACAGCATTGCAGAGATACCGCATGACCTCTCTTACTTCGAGCGGTAATGTAGCCTTCGCCACGCTTTCTCCGGATGGACGCTACATGGCCTATGCCGATGGCGGCTTCGGTCACCAGAGTCTGTGGGTGCAGCAACTGGCGACTTCGAGCACTGTGAGAATCCTGGAGCCGGTGTCGCATCCTTTACTCGAGGGTCTGCGGTTCACGCCCGATGGGAACTATCTCTACTACATTCAGGAAGACCCCAACGCTGCGACGCAGAGCCTCTATCGCGTTCCGGCGTTGGGCGGGCCGCCCCAAAGGATTGTTTTCGATATTGGTGACTTCAGTGCGGTGGATGTTTCGCCAGATGGAAAGCAGATCGTATATTCCCGTGGCGGAGGCAATAGTCCGGACGGAAGCCATACCGAGACCTATCTCCTGGTTGCGAACGCTGACGGCAGCGGTGAACGGCGCATACTTACCTTGTCTGCGGGGGAGGCTATTGGCATTCCCGTCTGGTCGCCGGATGGTCAGCATATCGCCTTTGGTTTCAGCGAACGGGCAGACACTCCTAGTGGTGTGGCTGTGGTCTCCAGCCACGGCGGATCAGAACGGCGCATTCTGCGCGGCGCGCGCTGGCTTTCGCGCATCGCGTGGCTTCCCGACCAGAGTGGACTGGTGCTAAGCATGTGGCCTCTCAGGGCCGAAAATTTCTCCCTCTGGACTGCGTCGTATCCGGACGGCAGGCTGCGTAAGATCACCAGCGATCTCGCCAATTACTACGATCTCAGCTTTGCTCACGACGGCCGCAGTCTGGTAACGGTACAACGACAGAGGGACTCCACGCTGTGGGTCGCTCCTGCTTCGGATCCAAGCCAGGCCATCCCGCTGCGGGAGGGCGCGGCACGAGAGGATGGCATGTGGGGAGTGGACTGGCTAGCCGACGGCCGCCTGGTCTACGGTATAGGCGATCTCTCGGAGTTATGGCTGGCCGATCGCGATGGAAGCCGTCGCCAGCAGCTCACTCAGGTCGGCAAGACCGCTACCAATCCATCGGTTTCGGCAGATGGCGGCACCATCGTTTTCGCCAGAATGGATTATTCCACCAGGACTACAAATATCTGGGCCGTGGACGCCAATGGAGAAAACCTGCGACAGATCACGAACGGTCCAAATAGTAAGTGGCACCCTGAAATCTCGCCCGATGGAAGGTGGCTGGTCTACGGATGCAATGGGGTCTATAAGCTGTCTTTTGCAGACGGAAAGACGACGAAGCTGGAGACGAAATGGGGCGGGGATCCAACGATCTCTCCCGACGGGCGCTGGATTGCCTTCGAAGCATGGGACGACCATATCGAGGTCCTGCCTGCCGAAGGTCAAGGAGCGCCGCGCTATCTGCCTTTCATAAGCGAGCCGCAGGCGCCGAATCCAGTTGCCGACTACGCGGCGAGCTTCCCCCTCAACTGGACGCCATCGAGCGACGCACTCACATACGTGCGGACTAGGGATGGGATCTCCAATCTCTGGATGCAGCCGCTGGACGGAAGTCCGGCGAAACAACTAACGCATTTCACGTCCATGTACATTTGGCGCCATGCCTGGTCGCGCGATGGAAAATACCTGGTTATGGCGCGGGGCAATTTGTCACGGGACGCTGTCATGCTGACCGACGTGCGGTAAATCGCCGCGCCGATTCGCTGAAATTCCAGAAACTAATTGATCATCCCGGCTGAGTGTTGAACTACCCACTAGGTGCTCTGGCACACCTTGGGTTGGCACGAGCATACGCGTTGTCTGTCGAGACCGCAAAGCCAGCTCCGCTTATCGGGATTTCTTTACGCTCTGGAAAGATACCGATCCTGATATTGCCATCCTGCGACAGGCTAAGGTGGAGTATGTGAATCTCAAACGGAATTGAGCCTACGAGTTGACCAGCTCTTCTTAAAAGCGTCGCCAACGTATGAATGGAGCCGCCGGATGGCAGTCGGGCGAAACAGCTAACCCACTGCACGTCCATGTACATCATGTACATATGGCAGCACGCCTGGTCGCGCGATGGAAAATACTTGGTCATGGCGCGGGGCAATCTGTCGCGGGATGCTGTCCTTATGACTGAACTTCACTAGTGCCGTGACGGACAATCCGGAAGTTATTCTTAGCCGGAGGTCGGGCTCTGTAAGCCGGCAGCGACCACGATTTGCAAGGAGAAGCGCGCATGGGATGTGGAGCCCGTCGCATCGGGGACTAAATCACCTTGCACGAGAGGTCGGCAACTCGTCTTTGTGGCGAATGCGGCGAAGCTCTTCAAAAGCACGCGTAGGGCGTTATACGTCCAGGTGGATTACTTCCGATTTGCATTCATCGGGAATCGGTGGGCCGCGCACTTGGACGAACCTCCCAGATTGCGACTATTGGGCATCCACGAACAAGGTGGTCGTGCTGAATGCTTTCATCTCATACAGATGGAGTCCATATTGCCACTGACCGCGTACGGCGGGCACTCTTGTCTTGCCCCTTGATTTTGCTTTCCTTGCAATTGTCAAACTACTCACCAGTCCCGCACATCGAACTTCCCGAAGTGCGGGACTGCGTACTTGACTACGCCGCCGGTTGCACGGCTCTCTTATATCCGGGCGCGAACACCTCGCGGGCAAATTGCGAGAATGTAACTTTGCCGGTGCGTTTTTGTTCGCCTTTGAATTGCTGTATTTTGGGGTATGCCTCTTCCATTTCAACCAGCAGCGCTGCCATCTCCGGCGACATTCCGCTTTGGCTCATTGCGGCCTTCAACTTGTCGCCCGGGACGGTGACCACGCGGATTGGTTTCCCGATGGCCTGTCCGGCGATGCGAGCCCACTCGTCCAACGAAATCTCCTGCGGGCCCACGATATCGATCACGTGATGGCCGTCGATCGGCTTGAGCAGAAACTCGGCGGCAACCTCGGCGATGTCCTGCGTGGCAATGACCGGCGCTTTCACCGATCCCGGGAGAGAAGTGTAGATGCTGTCTTGTCCAATGATCGTCGGCATTGAGAAAAATACGTTCTCCATGAACTCGTTTGGGCGCAGCGAGACGACGTTCTTCCCGGCAGCGCGGAACTTTTCTTCTGTCTCGTAGTGTCCAACAATCGGCCCCGTGCCGCTCGGCAGGAATGCTCCTGCACTCGAAAGCTGAACCACATGCAGATCCGGATGCTTGCGGATAACGCTGGCTCCGGCCTCGGCCATGCGGCGGGCCGTGCCCAACGGATCGTGTGAGGTCATCTCCGAAGGCGTCAGCCAAAACAGTGCGTCGGCGCCACGCACCGCCTGCTCAACAACCGCGGGATCGCTGTGCTCACCAGCGATGACCTTGGCACCGCGACTGGCTAGATCTTTCACTTTCTCCGGATGTCGGGCGATCAACGTGACATCGGACTTGCGGTCGAGAAGTATGTTGGCGAGTTTGCTGCCGATCTGGCCGGTAGGAGTGGTAACTGCAATCTTCATGATTTTTCTCCTTAACTGTCAATGATGTGCAGGGTTTGTCTCGCGTTTCAGAAAGGCAGCTACTTACCTGCCAGAAATGGAGTACACGGCAAGACGATTGATAGGGCACACCGCCCGAAACCCCGGTTGCTGGGCGTCGGCGAAGTCCGCGTCCCAATTCTCGGTCACTTTGACGTGAAGTCGGCTACGCTTCTTTGTGTCCGCCCGCCCTCAGGGCGCGTTCAGGCAAGAGAGCGGAACGGCCGTTATACGTCAAGTTGAGATGACGCCGGCTTCACGCGAGCCAGTCTCCTGGCAGGCCGTCACTCGTGATCTGAACAGATATCGGGTTGTGAGGTTGTGAGTGCTATAGAGGCTTCTCGCCAACTAACGTAGTACACTCTTTCCCGCAGCAGCACGCCGTGCTTCGGTCCTCAAGATTGGACACGGCGCTCCAGTCTTGTTCGAGCTTCGCGCTCCTAATTCGAGTATCCAGGAGGAATGACATGGCACATGGGATTCTCTGGTGGATCATCGTTGGGCTCATTGCCGGCTGGGCAGCCGGGAGGATCATGAAGGGCGGCGGATACGGTGTAATCGCCGATATTCTGCTCGGAATCGTCGGGGGCGTCGTTGGGGGATGGATCGTTAGTCTGCTCGGCTTCGGTCCGGGAGGCCTGATCTGGACCATCCTAGTTGCAATACTAGGGGCTGTGATCTTGATCTGGCTCACTAGGTTGATTAAGAAGGAAGTGTGAGCTTTCACTCACCACCCTGCCAGCCAGTCAATGAGTGTAACGAGGATATTACGCCAGCTGAGCTTTCCTCCCGACAAGTTGCTCGCAAAGCGCCCTGCATTGCCTTTAGTGGGGTGGGATGGAAGATCCAGTCGCTTGACGAAGTTGGAGAACCACGAGCCAGCCGGCGAAGAACAGTAGGAACGGAGCCGTCGCAGCGCCAGGAAAGTACCCTCTCTGCGATAAGGCAAGGAACAAGTGACCGATGCCGTTACCCAGTTCCAGCAGCGTCCAGAACCACATTAGCGCCTCAGCTACAAGCCAGCGCGAGCGCACAGGAACAGCCCAACACCACAGACCAAACGTAACAAGAGCCACATTCACCAACAGAAAGCCCACCGCGAGATTGTGGCTGATTAGGCCGCTCACAAAACGAGCAGGCGGGAATACCGCATACAGGCGGGTGACGTACCCCTCGATGGAATGGGCCCCCTGAGCCAGAATCAGCCACAGAAAAATTAGTCTTCGGCGTTCCAGAACATCTTGCTGGTCCATGCTGACGCCTAAGTTCGTTCGGCTATGGCGGGACACCAACGCACGACCGTTTACGGTATGGGGATGTTACACCAGCTACTTCGAAACGCGGCACAGGTGTGGACGGACCCAAAGTCATGGCCGCCTGCACCATAGCGAGAATACCCAAGCTCGGACATGAGCTGGTGCCAGCGCTCCGCAACGTATCGGTAGTTGATACCGACCTTGGGTGGGCGCGGAGAGAATCCGTACCCGGGCAGGGAGGGTACGATGACATCGAAATCCTCAAGGATCGGCAGCACGTCCACGTAATCAAGAAAACTGCCGGCCAGCCGTGCGTGAGGATAAGCGGCACCCCCCGGCCGGATGCCGCACGCCGGTACACGAAGTGGATGCCCCGCCAGATGAAGTGATTGAGAGCGTTGAGCCTATCCTCCCAGGCATGCCAGTCAAACTCATTGGCCCAGTAGGACACAAGATTCTGCAACCAGTTCAGCTCGGTGCCCTGTTTCCACCCTATGTCGGATACCTGGTCGGGCCATCTCGCACGTCGCAACCGTTCACGCAGACCGTAGAGCGCATCATCGCGACCTGAATCCGAAACGCTTCCATTACAACAACTCCAGCTTGGCCGTAGCCAGCCGAACACGCAGGCCAAGGACCGGTTAGTCCAGTTACCACACAGGTTAAATGCGTCGTAGCATCGCGCTTCACTTCTACCAAGCCATGCGCGAGTTGCGATTGGCTTCAGCACAAGCTTCACGCGATGTGCTGCTAGGTACTTTGGCCAGCCTGTTTGGAGCCGCGAATGTTCTGATTCACGTGGAAGATGTTTTCCGGATCGTAGCGACGTTTGATTTCCAGCAGCCGGGCGTAGTTCGGGCCGTAGGCCGCGGCGACACGATCGCCCTCGTCCCCAGTCATGAAATTTACGTAGGCGCCCGAAGAAGCATAAGGCGCGGCCGCTTTGAAAAATGCCCGTGCCCACGCGATGCAGTCTGCATCCTGCTCCTCCTGCTCCCACCGGCCATGCACGTTGATGACAATCTTTGCATCGCGAGCACTGTACGCGGTGGCGCTGGAGGGAAGGTCGTTTGCCACTCCTGACAGTAGGCCCAGAAAGATCTCGCAATGGGGAGATGGCAGTTTGCCCGCGTATTCAATAATCGTGTCCAGCGCAGCATCGCTGATTTCGGTGAAGTTATGTGATTTCCAATAATTTCGGGCCCCCGGTGTTAGCAGTGGGTCGAAAGCCTGCTGCCATTGGGCGTAAGGCACAGGTCCCGCATGCTCTCCAATCACATTTCCAAAGCGGCGTAGAGGCATGATGAACCTTTCGCCTTCCCCCGGGTCGCCGTCGTAAAAGACTGCGAGCACCACCACTTCCTTGCCGTGGGTATCCGATGGAAGAAACGGTAGAGGTGGCGCCTGGCGCAGTAGGGCCCAGACGTTTAACTTCACCGGCGCGGTGTCGACAAATTCACGATATCTCCTCAACACTTCCTTCGCCTGTTGGAAAGGGAAGACGATGAGTCCAGCAAATACGTCTGGGCCTACAGGATGGAGCTTGAACTCGAACTGCGTGACCACCCCGAAGTTGCCGCCTCCGCCGCGAATGGCCCAGAACAAGTCCGGGTTTTCCTTCTCACTCGCGTGCAGCATCTTGCCGTCCGCTCCGACCAAATCAGCAGAGATTAGATTGTCGATCGTCATTCCGTATTCGCGCGTGAGCCAACCGAAACCACCACCCAACGTGAGACCCGCGATACCGGTTGTGGAGTTGATTCCGACAGGGGTGGCCAGCCCTTGGGACTGGACGGCTTGATCGAAATCGCGCAGGGTGGCGCCAGGTTGGACGTAAGCACGCCGGGCAGCGGCGTCGACCCGGACTGTCTTCATGCCCGAGAAATCGATGGTAAGGCCACCCTGGGAAACAGAATGCCCGGCAATGTGGTGCCCTGCGCCGCGAATGGAAATCTCGAGATCGTGTTCGCGAGCGAAAGCAATCGCCGGGGCCACGTCGGTGGCTTGGGCGCAGCGGACGATTACTGCGGGTCGCTTGTCAATCATCGCGTTCCACACGCGGCGAGCGTCATCGTAACCAAAATCGCCCGGGGCGATTACTGCGCCCTTGATTTTGCTTCGTAAAGTGTCTGCATTCACTTTCATTTGGACTCCCATTTCGCCAGCCTCCGTTTCCAGCCTCTTCCGATTTGGGCGTATTCAAAGACCAAGAATCAAGAGTCCAGTCGCGACTAGGGCTCCCGCCCAGAGCCAGTCGAGGTTGAACCATGTGGTCCGCAGCACCGAGAGTCCGATCCGGTGCACGATCAACGCCGCGATGGCGAGCACGACAAGATAGGCGAGAGTGTGCAGGCCGAGGACCAACGCGCCGATCCATGGAACTCCGACACCGGAAGCCATCGCATGATGTGAGTGGCAGCTACTTGCTGTCAGCGCATCGGTGGACATGGCCATGACAAACGGCAGCAGCATTAAACCTGCCCCGTGCGCGGATGCCATCAGGAACGACCAGACTGTTAGATCGCGGAAGCCGACCTGCATTCCTCCAAATCGAGGATGGCGATGGCGCCATAGGCGATACCCCCCGAACATAACCAGTACTCCCGCAACTACGACTTTCAGTGCCGGAAGCGGCACAACCATCTGTGCCAGCCCTGCGGCGAGCAATACCGCGCCTACCGCCGCCATGTGGCCCAGCGCGATCGGAGGCAGCGCTCGCCAGACCCCCCGGGCGCTGCCTTGTTGCAGTCCCAACGCCACCGCAAACAGCCATCCCATGCCCGGGTTAATGCCGTGGTAAGCGCCCAGCAATAGCACTGCATTCCATTCCATAGCGTCCCCTTGATTTGCGAGTAACCACCTCAGGCATAGCAGTAAGAATCCGATGAGGCGTCGCCGCCTTCAAGCCGCACCTGGTGCGTACGCAGACCCTCTACCTCGACGAAGAATTTCGGATCGAGTTCCATCTTGCCGTTCACGTCGACCTTGGCGATCCAGCCACGCACACCGTCCGGGTAGAACTGGTCATCCCAAGGCGTGTACAGACTATTGGTGAAGTAAATGCGCCGGCCGTCGCGGCTGAGTTCAACCATCTGCGGCCCGCCGTTGAGTTGCTGCCCCGGTTTACTTGGGTGGGGTGTCCGCCTGACGATACCGCCAAGCCGGATGGAGCTGATTTTCTTCGGATGGAACGGGTCAGTGACGTCGTACTGGATGAATTCGCCTGTAGCCCAGCACGATACATACAGGTAGCGGTCGTCCACGGAAAGGTTGATGTCAGTGATAAAGGGCGGCACGGCCTTGAAGCCCTGTAAGAAGGGGGGCAGTTGGGCCGGATCCGCAGGCTCAGGTGGAATCTCGATCACCTTCTTGATCGCCCACTGCTCCTTCGAGCCGTTCTTGCCATCCTGCCGGTACCACAACCAAACGGACGCGGAAAGATCCTTCAGAGAAACTACGACGCTGGCGAATCCGTAGGCCTTACGGGGATCATGCGCGGGACGCAGTTCCAGAACCATCTGCTGTTCGGGGCCGAGCTCCAGTTCCTGGATATGACGCCGCCTACGCAGGTCCCACACGTGCAGCCTGTTTCCGTACTTGCCGGCCAGCAACAGCTCCGGGTTGGCGCCGTCCTTGACCATGTTGGGCGTTCCCCACGTGCTGGTAACCATGGTGTCCAGCCCCAGATGCCACCACATGTCATAAGCAAGCTCCTGCGGCCCGCGGTCGATCTCCCATTTGCCGCGAATATCGAAAGTCACTGAGTCCATGATGAAGGTCCCGCCTGGGCCGTTCCCATCTGGCGCTCCCAGGGCGGTCAGATAAATACCCTCAGGTCCGCAGTGCACGGTATGAGGCCCTGCGTAGCCCGTACGGTGGGCTAGAACTTCCGGCTCAATCACCTTCACCAATTTGGGCTGACGCGGGTCGGGCTTAACGTCGAGAACGTGAATGCGCGACGAGTTAATTCCCGGAACGATCAAATATCGCCGCTCCATGTGCGGATGCGGTGCATAAGGACAGAGGCACGAGCTGCACGCGTTCCAGCCGAAGTGATGCAGTTCGTCGCCGACGTTCGGCATGTCCGTCTGACCCACCAGCCGGCCGTAGCTCTTGGAATCCGGATCCACATCTACAACGCCGATCGCATCCGGGCGCCCGTACCGCTTCGGGCTGATGAGTGCCACGTACGCCAGCTGCTCCGGCGGGGATTGCATGGCCATCTTGGGCGAAGGGTAAAACGTAGGATCAGGTCTCAGCATTGGCATGGTGTGCTCCTTGTGTTTCTTTCGCTGGTTGAGGGTGAGTTTCCCCTGAGTGGATCCTGCTCGTCCATGCCCGGGACTCCATTCCTCTTGCTCAAAGCGCCAGCTTTGCTTGACACCTTTACTGAAGCTCTGCAATGCTTGCTTAAGACTCCGGGTTGGCATGCCTCAGTGGGGCGAGGTAATTCGATGGACATACTGTCAGACGTCCTGCGCGTTCTGCGTCTGTCGGGCGCTGTGTTTTTTACAGCAGAATTCTCGTCGCCTTGGGCTGTTGAATCGCCTAATCCAGAACTCCTCGCTTCCATCGTCCTACCTGACGCCGAATGCATTGTCCTGTTTCACATCCTTACCGAAGGTGAATGCTTCATCCTCTGCAAGGGACATTCGCCAGTGAAGATGCAGGCCGGTGACGTGATCATTCTTCCCCACGGCGAACCGCATACCATGTGCAGCGATCTGGGGACGAAGCCCACCCCCATCGATGCGGTGTTTTCGCAACGCTCGCCCGACGCCACGCTCGAGGTTGCTTTTGGCGGGGGCGGCAGAAAGACCCGTTTTATTTGCGGCTACCTGAACTGCGATCAGCGGTTCAATCCGCTGGCCAGCGCTCTCCCAACGATGCTGGTGGTGCGTAGCAGCGATGGTTACGCCGCGGTGGAAGCGATCGACCACGATGGTACCCGCCCTGCTAGCGTTCCTGAGCGCTCGGGAACATGGCTGAGCACCACGCTCAAGTTCACGATCAACGAAGCCCTGGCAGCGCGCCCGGGCAACGCTGCCATGCTGGGGCGACTCACAGAGCTGATGTTCGTCGAAGTCCTGCGTCAACATATGCAGCAGCTGCCGCCAAGTCAGCGCGGCTGGCTGGCTGGGCTAAATGATCTTCATGTGGGTAAGGCTTTGCGCTTGATGCACGCGAACCCCGCCCACGATTGGACGGTATCAGAACTGGCGCATGAGACTGCTATTTCCCGCTCTGCGCTGGCCGAGCGTTTTACCCAACTCCTCGGCCAGTCTCCCATGCGGTATCTGGCGGGGTGGCGGGTACAACTGGCAAAGCAGATGTTACGTGATCGCGATTCAAGCATCGCAGAGATTGCCGTCCGGGTTGGCTACGAATCGGAGGCCGCATTCAATCGCGCTTTCAAGCGCAGCGCCGGCTCACCTCCCGCTGTCTGGCGCAAGCGCGCGGCGAGCGCGGTTGTGTCCGCTGCAGCTCTGCTGCTCTGCGTTGAGCCATGGACCGCGCTGGGGTTTCTGGGGATAGCAAGCTAGGACTCCTTGTCGTCACAAAGCGGCCTCCTTTTTAAAACACACAATGGAACCGTCCAACCAATGTGGTCCGGCGTTCGCCTAACCGGGCGCTAATGCCCTGGTCGTGACTGGGAAGGCTGTCCAGAAGTCAGCTTCTGGGAAGTAAGCCTCCAGCCGCGATCAGGAACGGGAAACGCTTATATGTATAACGGATCTGGCGTTGGGTCAGTCCTCGGCGAGGCTAAATCACTTGGACGAGAAGTCGGCAAATCGGACATTTGGCTGTAAGGGTCCAGAAACGGGCATATGGGAACTGGGAACGGAATCGTTACGGATTTCTGGTGATCTCGCCGATGTTGGCCACGGTGTCACCTTTCTTCATCGAAGGCACTGCGCAGATATAGAGAACCACGCCGGCCGCCGGGGCCTGGGCCTCGTAGATGGTGTTGCCAAAATAGTCCGTCACGTACCCGACCTTCATGCCCTGCTCCACATACGTCCCACGCGCAACCAGCGGGTAGAAAATGCCGCTGCGGTCGCTGGCCACGGTATCGACTTTCCCGATCCACACCGGATGCTCGACCATCGGCGCTTGTCCGGGCAGCAGCTTCAGATAGCGCATCACGCTCAGGGTGCCGTTGACCAGCGCCTGCACGTCTTGCGGTTCGACCGTCCCGGCGTGGCCGGCCTCGACGGCGATTGCCGGCTTGCCGCGTGTGGCGGCAGTGTTGTCGAGATAACGCGAAGCGTTCGGGTCATGGGGGCGGTCGCTCCAGACGATGATGGTGTCGAGCCCGAAAGCCAGCACCAGGTCGCGGGTGACGGCATCCTGCCGGTCGTTGCCAGTCTTCGGCCAGTAGGAATACGGGCGCAGGTTTTCGTCGAGATCGCCGCCGTGATAATCGATCAGGTAATCGCAGTGCTCCACCACCTGTTTGGTGATGAGCCACGATGCGCGCTCGGTTTGCGTGCCGTCGGGCTTGCCGGGATAGAAGCGGTTCATGTTCTTGCCGTCCACGGGGTCCAAGTGCGGAACTTTCTGCTCGAACGACGGCAGGTTCACCAGCGGCAGAATAATGACCGTTCCGGAGATCTGTGTAGGCTCAAGCGACTGAATCAGCTTCTCAAGCGCGATAATCGACGCGTACTCGGTGCCGTGCAGGCCGGACACCAGGGCCAATACGGGGCCGGGATTGGAGCCGCGAATCACGGCCACAGGAATCGAAGTTGCCGCGTCCACGCCAGCGGGGACCTCGATGAAACCGGTGGCTTTCTCTCCCGGGGCCGCAGAGGCAGATCCCACGCTGAATCTGGCCTGCCCCACTGCCACGCCGGAAAGGAGTACGAACAGAGATGCGAGCACCACCCAAAACTGCTTCATAGCGCCTCCAATCCCGAGCATGTTACTACCCTAATTCATGAATCCGCCGAGCGTTCACAGGGTTTAACAGCCGCTCTTCCGCCCGCATGAATGAATCCCTTGCAAAAAGGTTCCGAGGTTTCCCCCGCCCGACGGCACGGATGGGGGCGTCACTTGTGATATGGCGATTTGGTGCTCGTCGTGCGGGTGTCAGGGTTCGGAGATCAGGGAGCCGAAATCTAGAATCGCGAGAATACCACTTGACATTCAACCGACATCCACTACCATATGGTTGTGGATTGCTTAGATACAACATTTGCGGCTTTGTCTGACCCAACCCGGCGGGCGATGGTCGAGAGGCTCTCCCGCGGGCCTGCCTCTGTGCATGGCTTGACGGAGCCGTTTGCACTCTCGCAGCAGATGATTTCAAAACACATTGCCTGCCTGGTGCGGGCGCGGATTGTGATCAAGACGAAGCGTGGACGAGAGAGTATTTGCAAGCTTAGGCCAGAGTCGATCAAGGCAGTCAGCGACTGGGCGATCAGCTATCGCCAGTTCTGGGAAGAGAGTTTCGACAAGCTGGATGTGGTTGTGAAGCAAATAAAAAAAGCGGAGGTTAGAGATGACAGAAAACACCGCGACTGAGATGGAGCGGATGGTTGTCACCAGAGTTTTCGATGCCCCACGCGAACTGGTTTGGAAGGCGTGGACAGACCCGAAATACGTGATGCAGTGGTGGGGGCCGAAGGGTTTTACAGCGCCTTTTTGTGAGATAGATTTTCGCGTGGGAGGAAAATTTCTCTGCTGCATGAGAACGCCGGATGGCCAGGAGTTCTGGAATGCTGGTGAATACCACGAGATTGTTCTGCACGAGAAGATCGTCTCCTCCATGTACTTTTCCGATTCGAAGGGAAACAGGGTTGAGCCTGCGCATTACGGAATAGAACATGAGGCCATAGAGGGTGCGTACGACGTGACCATCTTTGAGGATCTAGGAAACGGCCAGACGAAACTCACCTTCATTGGAAATGAACCCATGGAGAGCGCGAAAAATAGCGGTCAAT
>Ga0335081_10007920_pt1 | contig 17004 bp, 11 predicted proteins | sample Lox_Sample_35_FD_206713 | JGI IMG/M metagenome (GOLD analysis project Ga0335081, IMG submission 206713) | Soil microbial communities from Loxahatchee National Wildlife Refuge, Florida, United States - Lox_Sample_3.5 | ecosystem: Environmental > Terrestrial > Soil > Wetlands | place: USA... | reverse complement strand
AGCGCTGCATCCCCAGCCCGGCCGAGCAGAAGCTTTCCATCGCCGAAGCCTATACGTTCGGCGCGGCCACCTCGCGCAACATCGAGGGCCGATTCCTCTCAGCGCTGATCAGCGGCGAGCCGGAGGGTCAGCAGGCCTGGGCGGCCATCGCTCAATACAACCATTTCCTGGTCGAGCATCGTGAGTTGTATCACCATGCAGAGCCGGTGGCGCGGATCGCCTTGCTCTCCGCAGAGCCGCACAACCCGCTGGCCGATGAATTCCTCAAGCAGAGCGTCTTCTTCGAGACTAAAGTGCTCGCGCACCTGGACAAGGGAATCCCCCTTGACCACTTCAAGGTGCTGGTGATGCCCGCTGACCTGCCCAAGCTCAGCGCTGAGCAAGGAGCCCGGCTGCATGCGTTTACCGCCGGCGGGGGCGTTATCATCAGGGCCGGAAGGGCGGAGCCGGGAATTGCGGCGCGCGCCGAAGACGCCGCAAGAGGGCCTCGCCTCAGTTTGGAGCCGCGCGGTTACGTGCTGGGCCAGTTGACTCGGAAACCCGACGGCCAAACTTTTATTCTTCACTTGCTCAACTACAATCACCAGACCCCGGCAGAGAACGTGAAAGTCCGGCTGGACCTGAGCGGGCTCGTCCAAGACCTCAGCCACTGGGAGGTAAAATTCCTTTCGCCGGACGCGGTTCAGCCTCAGCTGGCTGGCCTCTCCATGCATGGGAGCGTCTGCGAGTTTACTCTAGGCCGGATCGATCACTATACCGTGGTGACTCTCTCGGCCAGGCCGGGGCCGTAGTTTGAAATTGGCAAATTGGGCACAGCCATGTCGGAAATCTTACGTAGCATTCCATCTGTCGCGGCACGCTCGCGGTATCGGCCTCTCCAACCGTTTGTCAGAAGCAGGCGGACATCTGTGCTGAGACTCAACACTTTGAATCAGACAAGTATTTTCCATCCATACCGTCCATACCGTGATCAGGGCAATTCGCGTGAATCAATGTTTCTTTTGTGACTCATGTTCCAGATGTGATAAAAGGTAAGTAACGTTAAAGACGTCGGTTTTTGACATCTTATTGAACGCAAAGAGTCTGTCCGAAAGAGCCTTTTCGAATCCCACTCTCTCCGCCAAAATAAAGGACTTAGCTGATGCTGCGCTCTGTCTGCGCTCTGTTCAGAGCTAAGCCCACGACTTTTCCTCATTGAGTAGGCGGAAAACGAAGATGGGGATGAAGAGGGCAAAAACAGGTAAGGCGACGTACGAACCAAGCGCCCAGGGTGTGAACGAGAGCATCACACAGATACCCAAATACATAGGATGTCGGACGAAGCCATAAGGCCCCGTGCAAATCACTGCAGCTGTGGGGTGACTTACGGGCCAATTTTTCAGAAATTTTCCATCATCCAAATATTGCTGTTTAAGCTCCAGCCCAGCATCGCAAGATGGCGTCCGTCTGGAGATGGGATCCCGACTGTCCCCAGACCGCCTTCTTGCTTCCACAAGACGTGTGTGTCCCCTCTTAAATCTACGTTCAGCAGGGCCGAACCATACTGCGTATGGCTGGACACAAATAATGCTTTTCCGTTTGCTGCCCAATTCAGAGCATCCAAACCATCCCAACCCTTAACCGCGAATCCCACCTCCGCATCTTCGTGTAAAGAGAGAATGTGGATTTGTCCTGCCTGATTATCGAGCACAGCAATGTGCGACCCATCAGGAGAAAGAGACCAACCATAGTTGCCTTGAGCGTCGGCAGTAAACCTAGCAAGTTCGCGGCCACGCCCCTTCAATGGATCAAAGGAAGTGAAAATGATCTGCTTACGGTCTTGACTTCGTTCAGCAAGGACACACAAGGTTGCCGGCGCCCTGCTGCAGCTAACGGGCCCATAAAAATTCCCCGCCATTAGCAACTCTGGAGTACCTCCGGTTACGGGAACACGCATGAGGTGCACTCGCGTTGATGAGGAGTTGCTGGGTGCCGTCCACACTCGATAGAGTACAAACCTACCGTCCGGGCTTATGCGGGGCAAATCGGTGTGATTCTCATCGGGAATACCGGGATAGCCTTCGATTGAGGAAACAATTGGCTCGGCGGCATTATCTTCGACAGACTGCCTGAATATACCCCAGCGATCATCGTGCCTGGCGATGAAAATGATCGCCTTGCTATCGTTCGTCCATGCAGACGGATGGGCCTTGTTTTCACCCAGCGTGAGTCGCTGCGGAGTCGCGACGCGGGTTCCATCTGCTCCTAGCGTCGCTACGTATACACTTTCGTCAGATGCCCACTCCAGGAACGTAAGCCGCTTTCCATCTGCGGTTACACTCTCAACGTCGAGGCAGAAGCCCACCCAATTGGTGATCCGCCTTGGTTTCGTGATCGGTTCACCTGTGCGAGGGTCAGTTCGGATATCCCAGAAATTGCAAGAACGACTTCTCTCCGACTCGCGTAGCCCATAAATCAATCGACCGTCGGGCAAACTAAAGAGCGTCACCATCCTGTCATCACGATCCGCCAAAACTGTGGTGGTCAAGCCAGATTTAAGGTCTCGGCTTTCAACGAATGCTCCAGACTTGTCGATCTTGAGGTAGCCGAATCGCTTTCCGTCCGGTGACCATTGACCGCCCAGAATTGCACTATTTTCGTCAGCCTCAAGGTACTTTCGCGCCTGCTCGCCATTTGGTCCCATCACCCAGATCTCACGATAACCAAATGTATTCTGGTTAGTTCCGAAGTCGAGTAATGAACCGTCCGGCGAAACGGAAAAAGCCTCCCCATCATCGCGAATCATGCGCGGTTCTCCACCCAACACTGAGACCGTCCAAATGCTCACACGCTTTTGGGCAGAATAACGATCAAGCGGCGGAGTCAGATTGGCGACAAACCGCAGGCTGTCGGGGAACCATCCCGCGATGGTCCAGTCTACGCGGCTGCCCTTTAAAGGTTCAGGTTGGGGAACGATGCGGTTATCGCCGGTGTCGATAGCCTTAATGTGTATCCCCCTTAGGTCGGCATAGGCCAGGAGTTTGCCGTCAGGCGAAATGGCCCCAGTCCGTACTGGGTCCTCCATTGAGTTTGTGGTTAACTGCCGTACAGTAGGTTCAGGTGGCAAAGAAACGTTCCCTCTTGTAAAAAACAAAATGGCCCCGGCAATTACCAGGGCTACAAAAACCGCTGCAAGGATCATTGACTGATGCCAGACCGGCGGGTGATCGCGCTTCACCCGCTTCAAGTCAGCCTGCATCTCAGACGCGTGTTGATACCGCGCTTCCCGGTCCTTCTCCAGTGCTTTGGCGATGATCTGTTCCAGTCTGGGCGAAAGGTCTGGGTTTAGTTGCTTCGCCGGTAAGACTGCTCGGCTTAGAATCCCCTCATGAATTACCGCAGCCGTGTCACCCGTGAAGGCCCGCTGCCCAGTTGCCATTTCATAGAGCACCAGCCCGAATGAAAACAAGTCTGTGCGTGCGTCCAGCTTTTCGCCGCGCACTTGCTCTGGAGACATGTAGGACGCAGTACCCAGAGCTGTTCCAGTCCGAGTAAGGTTCAGAGAATGCGTGAGTTCACTAAGCGGCAAATCGACATTGTGTCCGTTGGGTTCAAGACCCGGGTTGACCTGTTCTTCGGCATCGAGGAGTTTGGCAACACCGAAGTCCAGAATCTTGGCTTCGCCCCGATTCGTTATGAATATGTTGGCAGGCTTGATGTCGCGGTGAATGATTCCCTTCTGGTGCGCTGCTTCGATCCCATCAGCGATCTGAATGGCAAGGTCTAGCATTTCGACGGTTGTAAATGGGGCTGCAGCAGACAGTGACGTGCTGGCGCCCTGTTCTGCGTGCTGAGGTCCCGGCCTGGCTATACGCTCACGCAGAGTCTCTCCTTCCAGACACTGCATGACGAGAAACGGTTGCCGCTCGTGTTCTCCAAACTCATATATGGCACAGATGTTGGGATGGTCCAGCGCCGAAGCAGCCCGCGCCTCTCTCTCGAAGCGCCCCAGCACCACGGGATCACTCGCCAGTTCCTCTGGAAGCAATTTCAGAGCGACTCGGCGGCCAAGCTTCAGATCTTCCGCTCTGTACACCACCCCCATTCCTCCGCCGCCTAGAACCTCCAGTATTCGGTAGTGTGAAATTTTCTTGCCGATCAGGCTAACTTTGGATGAAGGGTGGGCGCGATGGCCAGATTCCGCATAGGAAACCTCTTGTACGGGGGCGAAAAAGCGGTAGCCCCGCTTGGGGACGGTTTCGATATATTCCTGGCTGCAATCCCACTCCCCTAATACCTTCCGTAGAACGGAGACGTTCTTGTTAAGGTTTCCTTCCTCGACAAAGGAGTCCGGCCACACCCTCTTTATTAGATCGTCCTTATCCACAAGGTGCCCGGCGTTCTCGACCAGCACCACCAGCATTTCCGCAGCTTTGGGAGTCAAGGGCACTGGCTTGCCGTCGCGCACTAACACACGCTTCTCCGAGTCCAACCGAAACGGACCGAACGCGTAGAACCGCTTTGCCTGCACGCTCATATCGCCTGCCGGAGTTCTGTCGGAATTTTCTCAGGATTTCGGAAGGACTTCTTCACCGCAAATTCGTTACGGTTCACGTCGAGTGGGGTTGATGCGGTGCCGGAAAACCATCCGGCACACATTCTAGTGCGGATTAACGGATTCCCGCAACACCGATCCGTAGAGATTCGTCACATGCGACGGGTCTTTTAGAACTCCATGGTCAGGCAAGGCTCTCGACAAAGGAGGCAGGCATGAAACTCGCACCAGTAGTCGGGGGGCCAGCCTCTCTATCCAGACTCGCCGCCCAAGAACAGCGGCTGCTGTCAATGATGTTCTCCTTCCGGCCTAGGCTTGGCCCGCGGCACCGTCTTTCCTGGAGTCTGGCATCGTCACCCTCTCATCCATTTGTCATTGGTCGTTTCTTCCTTACAACCGGTAGCAGGCGCCTACACTTGCCTCGCTCGGGCCGCCGTTACTGTCTTTTGTGCCGTTCGGCAGGCGTTCCCCGGCTTAAAGCCAAAACAACAATCGAGCGGTCCGATCTGACAGGTTGCGGTCGCAAGCCATCGGCTTCTCGAAAGCTATTTCACCCAGCGGCGATATCGTATTCGCACCTCCTCTCCGCTCTTACCTGCGAAATCAAGGAGATCACAATGAAATCACGAACAAAAATGTGGAAGGCCGCGGTGTGTCTACTCGCCGTGTTCCCGATTACAGTTCCCCTAGCTGCGCAGGTCACACCATCACCGAATCAGACCGCACAACATCACAAATACCGCCTTGTGGATTTGGGTACTCTAGGTGGGCCCAACAGTCAGGTGAACGGCGCACCGCCACCTATGCTCAACAACGAAGGAACAGTGGCTGGCGAGGCGGATACATCGTCCCTTTGTTCCTATTTTGATGGATTTGTGTCGCCCGCCTTCAGGTGGCAGCGCGGCAAGCTTATCGACATGGGGTTGCTTCCGGGTGGTTGTTTCAGCCTGCCCAACTCAATCAATTCGAAAGGCATGATGGCCGGCTCGGGAGACATCGGGTTGATCGATCCGCAGACGGGCCTGCCGGAGATCCGGGCCGATTTTCGGTACAAGGGGCGAATCATCAACCTGGGCACTTTTGGCGGAACGAACAGCTTGGCAGGCAGCGTCAACAGTAGCGGCCAAGTAACTGGGTTCGCAGAAAACACCGACCCAGATCCATGGAATTTCGCAGGTCTGGTTGGCTTACCCTCACCGACCGCATGGCATGCGTTTAGGTGGCTGAAGAACAAGCTTCACGATCTGGGCACGCTGGGAGGGCCAGATTCCGGCGCCGGATTTATCAATAATAACGACCAGATAGTCGGCGATTCGTTCACGAATGACACTCCGAATCCTGTCACTGGTATTCCCACGCTTGATCCATTTTTTTGGAGCCAGGGTATGATGACCGACGTCGGTACGCTGGGCGGCACTTTCGGCTTTGGAAATGCATTGAACAACCTTGGTCAAGTCGTCGGATTTTCTGATCTTGCTGGTGACCTCGTGTACCATGCTTTCTTTTGGGAGAACGGCGTGCTTACCGACATCAAAACTCTCGGTGGCCCTAACAGCAGTGCTAACTGGATTAACGAGGCTGGGCAAGTAGTCGGCACGTCTGACCTAACACGTAGCACGCATCACGCATTCATCTGGCAGAAGGGAGGGGCTATAACGGATCTCGGCACGATCGGTACCGATCCATGCAGCAACGGGTTTTTCATAAATGCGAGCGGACAGGTGATAGGAACAACAACGGACTGTCAGGGAACCATCCTCCATACCTTCCTTTGGGAAATGGGATCCATGGTGGACATTAGCGATCAAGTCCTGCCCGGATCTGGGTTCACGTTTGTGGAGCCAGTTGTGATCAATGACAGCGGAGAGATTGTGGGAAACGGGGGGTTGCCAAGTGGAGATATGCACGCGGTCCTTCTGAAACCGACAACCCTACTATTTGAAAACAACGCAGAGGAAACGGGCGAAGTAAATACGATTGCGAGCACTCTCACTAATTCGGCAGTCAAACAGAACTCAATGACATCGTGGCAGGAGGCGCCGGTGCTCAGCCCGCTTGACCGGCTGCGTCATCAGATTCGCCAGCACTATCACATTCCAGGTCGGCCTGGTACACCGATGGATTAGCTGGGATCGCCCCTTAAAACCAATCTTGGGCGGTACTCCTCAATTACTCAGGCGCAGCTCGGGCTGCGCCATCAACTAAGAAAAGGAGAAGATCATGTTGAATTGCATTCGAACTCAGTTTCTGCTCTGCCTCTGCCTGATTGCCGTGGCAACAGCGCAGCAAGCAGCTCCGCACAACTCTGGGGACGATGTCATAACTGGTCACGGACATAGCCATGTCCTCACCAAATTCACCGGCAAGAATTCAATTGGGAACTCCGGCATCGTGGAGGCTAACGGGCAGATCACCACCAACGAGAACATAAGTGCAGGAGCCATCCAAGGAACGGTCAACGATCCGAACGGCGTCGCGGTGGTCGGGCAAAACTTTGGAACCACCGGCGACTCGATCGGCGTATCTGGGACGACCTACAGCGAAGAAGGAATCGCAGTACAAGGGTACTTTCCCTCTTACACTGGAAGCGGCATCGCAGTCAAGGGAACCGCCAACAGCGGCGCTGCGATCGGTGGAGTTTTTGTCAACTCCGTACAGTCTGGCGGCGGCGTGGCCGGTTTCGGGTACGTTACCAGCCCAGATGGCGGAATCGGTCTCCTAGGGCGAGTATGGTCGAACACCGGCACGGGCATCGGAGTGAAGGGAGAGGCTTTCACGCCTGATGGTGTGGGCGGACTTTTCGACAACACAGTAGGGGGCAACATCCCTTATTGGTGCGGTGTCTGGGTCTTACAAATTTCGGGTAGACGGAACGGGCAAAGTGTTTGCCGACGGAGGCTATCAGACCGGCGGCGCTGACTTCGCTGAGTCACTTAAAGTCCGCGGGGACCGTGCAATTTATGAGCCGGGCGATTTGTTGGTAATCGACTCCTCGGGTAACCGCCGATTAACGCAGGCGCATGAGCCCTACTCGACATTGGTGGCCGGAGTCTATTCGACCAGACCGGGTATCTTGGCAACCACTCACCGGATGGATGATCCGATAGTTGCTTCAGAAGTTCCGTTGGCGGTTATCGGCATAGTTCCGTGTAACGTCACCGCAGAAGGCGGCCCCATTAATGTTGGTGACCTGCTGGTGAGTTCTTCGTCCCCCGGGCGTGCAATGAAAGGCGTCGACCGGAGTCGAATGCTCGGAGCAGTTGTGGGTAAGGCACTTGAGCCGCTGGCAGAGGGCTCTGGAGTCATTCAAGTGCTGATCACCTTGCAATAAGCATATGCGACGAAGCGCGTGGCCTGGTCCGCGAAGCGTGTGTAAGGCTAGGAATCAACGAAAACGAGGCGGTATGGCCATCGTAAGTCGATCGAGTAGAGCCTTGGCGATCGCAATTGCTGCGTTCACGTTGCCTGTTAACACATACGGAGCCACTGTTCCAATAAGCAATTGAGTAACAACGGCCCAGCAGTTCTGGGCAAGGAGAACATCATGAAATTCGCAAGAGTGGCAAGCATTACTGCAATCGCGTTCATCACTTTTCTGGCGGTTCCACTATATCTCGCCGCCCAAGCTCCATCACGCCTTCCAACGTTCCATGGTAAGAACGGTCGAACTGTCTTTAACAAACTCAACCTCGTTTGCGCCATGAACGATGACTGGAGTAAAGTGCAACAGCTGAGTTCTGGAGTCGTCGGTGACGGCGCTTTGTGCTCTCTGGAAGGGAGGGAGGGACACACTGCACCAACCGTTCCGCCTCATTACAAGTTTGTCGATCTCGGGACTCTTGGCGGCCCGCAGAGCAGTATGCAAGACCTAGCCGTGGTTTTGAATAATCGCGGGATTGTAGTTGGTCTTGCGGATACCTCTGACGCGGATCCTAATTATCCAAACTTCAATCCACTGCTCGGCCAAGATCCATTCATTCAGTTTGCTACTGCGTGGCAGAACGGGAAGGCGCATAATTTGGGAACCCTTCCCGGCGGTTCCAGTAGCTTTGCCGCCTGGATCACTGACAACGGTTGGATCGGCGGGATTGCGGAAAACGGTTCCATCGATCCATTCACCGGATGGCCGGCGACGGATGCTGTCATTTGGAAGAATGGCCAAATTCAGGATCTCGGAAACCTTTCGGGAGGCAATGAAGCGGGAGTTACGGCCATTAACAGTGCTGGGGCGGCCGTGGGGTTCGCAGCAAACGGGACACTCGACCAATACTCGTTTGGCGGTTGGGGCACCCAATCGCGGGCGTTTCGATGGACTCCCCAAACGCAAACCATGCAAGATTTGGGTACGCTGGGCGGCCCAGACGCCGTGCCTTGGCTCACTAACGAAACGGGGCAAGTAGCCGGACAATCCAATCTCAACGCGATACCCAATCAGATTACGACCATGTGCGGAGCCAAGGTCCCAACCGTCGATGCCTTTCTCTGGGAAAACGGAAAAATGAACGACCTGCCGGGTCTCGGAGGTATTTGCAGTGGTGCGGCTGGGCTTAATAACAGTGGCGTCGTCGTTGGTTTCTCGTATGCCAACGCGGTGTCCTTTCACCCGGTTCTTTGGCAGAAAGACGAGCAAGGGGACTATACAGTAAAGGACCTGGGCAGTTTTGGGCGTCCTGGTGGCACTGCGAACTGGATCAACGATGCCGGAGAAGTGGTCGGCTGGGTTTTTACTCAGACAGGTTTCAGCCGGGCGTTTCTGTGGAAGAACGACCAATTGATGGATCTGGGATTGTTACAAGGAGATGCCTGCAACGGCGCTTTCAGCATCAATTCCAAGACGCAGATTGTTGGCAACTCAGGCGACTGCAAGGGCGATAGTCACCCGTTCTTGTGGGAGAACGAGTCGATGTACGACTTGAGCACTTCGTTCCCCCCTAACTATTTCACGTCAGAAGAAGTAAGCTTCATCAACGATGCCGGCGAGATCGCTGGCACCGGAAAGCTGCCAAACGGGGACCGGCACGCCTACGTGCTGCTCCCGTCGGCAACCGGGCACTGATGGCTTTCGAGATCTCGCACTCCGGGACTCTTAGCGTGATTCACAATTTCTGTACTGAATCACCGTACCTAGATGGGCAGAGGCACTAATTGCGGTAGTCGAACCGAAATCACTAAAAAGGAGTCTTGTCATGCCACCTACGACGTCAGTCAAGCTTTTGCTTGTTGCCATCACCGTGTTCGCCCTTCCCGCTTACATACACGGGGCTACGCTAAAGTTGAATTGCGATTCGGCTACGCATCCTACGATCTCCGCTGCGCTCAGGACATTGAAACCTGAAGAAACCAACACCGTTGAGGTATCGGGCCATTGCAAAGAAAACGTGTTGATCCAAGGATTCGATCGGCTCACACTGATTTCTCCCACTGGCGCGACCATTCAGGACGCATCCAACGGTATAAGTCTGGTAGTCGACATCGACGATTCCCGCCGGGTGACGATGCAGGGCTTCACGGTCAATGGCGGGTTGGGAGTGCAATGTGCCAACTCAAGTGTCTGTTATCTGACGGGGAATACGGTTCAATCTTCGATGGGCGATGGTGTGGGTGTATTCAGCGCATCCAGCGCCTATCTCAGTGGCAATGTAGTTCAGAATAACGCCGGGCGCGGATTGGCGTTGAACACAGGTTCTACTGTGTTTAGCCTCGCAGATACTTTCCAGGGCAACACAGATTCAGGCATCAGGGTGCTCGCATCCCACTTGTACTGTGTTGGTTCGGTGGTTAAAAACAACGGTAACAACGGCAACGCAGGCGTTCTTGCCAGAGAGAACTCGACTCTGCGTTTCGACTCCGGCACAATCAGCGATAACTCCTCGGATGGAGTGCTTCTCGGAGGAGGCGCTGAAGGCAGATTCGGCGGAGTTGTCACGGGAAACGGTGGCAGCGGTGTGAGCGTAAATGATCTCTCCTTCGCGCTTTTTCAAGGGGCTGCTGTCACCGGAAATCTCGGCGGCACCGACGTACTCTGCAATCCGCAGTTTTCAGCAACCAGGGGTGCGCTCACCGACATCGGTGGTGGCAAAACAAACTGTGTAGAACCAGCAAGAGTGAAGAGCAGGTGATTCGTGAGACAGATTCTAGCCGTGCCGTGCCAGTCCAGTTTGAACGCCGTGGTAACCGCCTTCTTCAGAACACTTGACCCAAATTCACAATAAGGAGCTCTATGCCGGTTACACAATCACAGAAGGTATTTCTCATGGCAATTGCTGTTTTCACTATCTCCGCCTACAGTCAGGGCGCTAACGTGAAAGTGAATTGCAATTCTGCCACGTCCACCATTTCAGGTGCGGTCAAGGCACTGAAACCAGACGAGTCCAGTACCATCGAGGTCTCGGGCCACTGCAAAGAAAATGTGCTGATCCAAGGGTTCGAGCGGCTGACATTGATTTCGAATTCAGCCGCCACTATCACCGATGTTTCGGGTGGCCTCGGAACGGTTGTAGACATCGAGGACTCACACGTCACGCTCCAGGGGTTCACGATTAATGGTGGGGACACTGCTGTGGCATGCGGCAGTGCTAGCGTCTGCTATTTGACGGGTAATACCGTCCAAGCAGTGGTGGGCCAGGAAGCGGTGCGCGTCGACGGTTCTCACGCTTTTCTTGCGAATAACATCATTCAGAACAATGCCGATCGTGGAATGACGATCAAAGACGGTGCTGTGGTCTCAAGTTCCTTTGATATCTTTCAAGGAAATGCGGGAATTACAGCCGGAGGGATCACCTTGATTTCTGGAGGCTATCTCGTCGCTGGCAGTTCAATCGTGAAGAACAACGGAGGGGTAGCAGGCATACTGGCAACCAGCCATTCGACAGTGAGGCTTGTTTCCTGCACGGTAAGTGACAATTCAGAAGATGGGATCAACCTGAGAGGAAGTTCTGAGGCGCGGTTCGAGTCCATTTCCGGGCCAGTTACGGTGACCGGAAATGGTGGAAGTGGCGTCAATATAGATGATCTTTCATTTGCGCTTTTCCAGGGTGCCACTGTCACCGGAAATCTCGGCGGCACCGACGTACTGTGCAATCCGCAGTTTTCAGCAACAAGGGGTGCACTCACAGACATCGGCGGCGGCAAAACAAACTGTGTGGAACCAGCGAAAGGCAAGACACCATGAAATTCTCAAAAACTGTCAACGCAGCAACCCTGCTGATTTTACTGGCAACTTCCGTCGGGCTTGAGGCACAAGAACACGACTCGAAACAGACGCAACGAGTAACCGAATTCAAACAGGCCCATGCTCGTGGCGGTTTCGCATATGTTGCCAACCGGGGAGCCGATAATGTCTCGGCGTTCCTGATTGACGGCGATACCGGAGCGCTCACGCTGGGAACGACGTTCCAAACTACGTTTCCGGCAGAACGAGAGCCAATCTCTGTTGTTGCAACTACCAAGTTTGTGTTCGTAGCCGATGCTGCATCGGGCGAAATCTCCGTATACAACATTCACCAGCCAACGGGATCGCTGACGCAGATCGCCGGATCACCTTTCGATGCCAGAGGAGGCACCCAATTCTTAATGTCTGAGCGCACGCGGACAGTTTCTCTACGGGACCGGCAATGATCCGGGTGGCATCGTCGTGGCTTGGACGATCAATCCAACAACGGGGTACTTAACCCAAATTCAAGGCTCCCCATACCCGGCGGGTGATTTTCCAAACTCTATGGCATTCAGCCGGACTGGGAAATTTGCTTATGTCACTGACATTGCGAACAATGACGTACTTGGTTTTACAGTGGACCAGCAGACTGGAGGCCTAGCTCCGTTCGCGGGATCACCATTCAAAACAGAATCGTTCCCGTGGTCCATCGCTGCCGCCCCGAGCGCTGATTTCGTCTATGTGACCAATTCGGGTTCTGACAATATTTCTGCTTACCACGTGGATGATTCTGGAACCCTTACACCAATTACCGGATCGCCGTTCGTTGCTGGATCGGAGCCCTTGGCAATCACGATAGACCCAATTTCGATGTTCACATACGTAACGAACGATAGGTCAAACAGCGTTTCGGCCTACACGATCGACCTGGATACGGGAGCATTGCATAGCGTCAACGGATCACCGTTTGCTACTGACTTGGGTCCGAACTTTGTGATTGTAGGTCCGTCTAACAAATTCTTGTATGTAAATAATGTCAGCGCCGAGACCATTTCGGTCTACGCGATCGACCCTTCCACGGGTGCGCTGGCTCAAATTGCTGGCTCTCCATTCCTCGAGTCTGAGAGCGAGCCAGACTCGATTGCAGTCACTGGAGTTCCCGCAACAGGACGTTAATGTGCCTAGTGTCCGCGAGGCAGATCTCGCAATCCGACTCAGCTATTGGAGCACGTACAGCAATTCAGTTGAGCCAGGTGTTGCCAAGCTCCTTTTCTGGGCGTATGCTTCCCCTGCCTCGCGAGTGCAGTTCTCCCGCCGGTAAGCGTGACGGCCTACCTACTCTCTCGAGGCTGGGCCGAGCCGGATGTTGGGGTCTCTTGGGGATTTGTCGGGAACGCGCCTCACGGCACACTACTCGTAGCGTGTATGTTGCGCGGCACAGCGTCAGCCCGCTGCTACCTAACAAGCCCTAAAGAATCCAAGCCATTCAACTAAGGTCAAATTCAGACACTAGGTGCTCGATTTGGAATGAGTGTCGCTGCACCGACGTAATGGTCTAGAGGGAGCAGCAATGACAATCAACTTTGGAATGCTGGCGATAGAGCTAATTTTTGGCTTCGCCTTGTCTCTCTCAGCTTTGTCTGTGCTGGCACAGAGTTCTCAATCAGGGGGAATTACCGGTGTAGTCCGAGACACCTCGGGCGCGGTAATTCGCGGAGCTGCCGTCGAAGTCTACAACATGGAAACTGGACTGGTGGAACGCCGTCTAGTTACCAATGCGGAGGGCTTGTACACAGCGGGATTACTTCGCCCTGGGGCGTATCGATTGGAGGTCACGGATCAGGGCTTCAAGAAGTACATGGCGAGCCTGTCGGTGCGGCTGTCTGAGTGGGAACGTCATGATGTGACCCTACTGATAGGGACGCTACAACAAGAAGTGTCAGTGCAAGCGAGCGCAACGCTTCTGAACACCAAAAACGCCACAACCGGCCAGCCCATCGATAACCGTACCCTGACCACCTTGCCATTGGCAGAGCCAAACTACCTATTCCTGTTGGGTCAGTCCACTGGAACCAGCACCGAACCGCCGGACGTGCGCACGTCGGGTCGCGCCACGGTCGATGTCAGCGTCAACGGGCAGCGCACCACGAACAACAGCATGACGGTTGAAGGGATCAATGTTGATGACTTCAATCTGGCGCACTTCGATTATCTCCCTATTCCTGATTCTGAGGCCATTCAGGAATTTAAAGTTGCGACCTCGCTCTACGACGCATCTCTCGGTAGCAAAGGCGGTGGCGCTCTGGCTCTCGTATTAAAGTCGGGAACCAAGGATTTGCACTGGGAGTTGTACGGAACTGTACGCAATGACGCCTTCAATGCGAATGAGTGGTTCCGTGCCCATGCCAACGAGCCCAGGGCCAAACTCATTCAGAACGTGATCGGCGGCCAGGCGAGCGGCCCCTTTCCGCTCCTCAAGGGTTTTTGGTTCACGAACGTGCAGGCAATTCGGAGTCGAAATGGTGTCGATCCGAACGGCTCAAGCATCAATCCCACGATTGCCGCTTTTGCAATGAATCCAGATGGAAGCACCTCTGCCGGCATGCTCGCAGCTCAGTACGGACTGTTGCCATCGCAGATCGATCCCGTTGCCGTGAACATCTTGAATGCAAGGAGCGCCTACTACGGTGGGACTTACCTAATCCCGCGTCCTGGGCAGCCGGGGTGCAGCAACTTCGTTGCGCCGCCCACGAGCCCTGGGAACCCGGGAACATTTGGCTGCAATTTCAGTAAGGCGGGTTCCTCAAGTGATATCCAATTCACCGTTGCCTACGACCGACCTTTTCGCCATGACAAAGACAATCTGCAAGTACGCACGTTCTACGACAACATAAGCGTCACCAAACCATTTGGCACCGCAGGCGATCTAGCGGAACCCGAAAATGCCCCATTCGTGAACCGCTTCGCAAGCCTCAGCTACACGACTCAGATCAGCAGTCGCCAGTTGAATGAGGTGAAAATCGGGGTGAGCCGATTTGTGTTTCGTTTAACTCCCACCGAGTTGCTGACTCTGGCAGCTGTTGGTTCTACCCGGCCCAATTCCTCGTCCTTCCCCGGAATCTATTCCTTCAGTGCCGGGCCCTTCTCTTTCGGGATCGGTGGGAACGACGACCGCAGTATTGCCTCCAATACCTACCAGTGGAGCGAAGGCTGGTCAATGACTGTAGGCAAGCACAACCTTCACGCTGGTGCCGACTTTATGCACTACCAGCTGAACCGCTACAACAATAGCAGTGAGCGAGGTAATCTCTATTTTTTCCCAGTTGGAGATTCTCAGACAACACCCTGGCTGAACTTTATCACGGGAACCGTTACCAGCACCGGGGTCGTTGCCGGTGATACCAAGCGGTATTTCCGCGCCTTCTCGGGCGATCTCTACTTCCAGGATGACTATCGTTGGTCGCCTCGACTAACGGTAAATCTGGGATTGCGTTGGGAACCAATGGAGTTCGCGCATGAGTTGTTCCACCGCAACTCGAACTATGATTACCGTCGTGCTCAACGCGGCCTCAACCCGTTCCTGTTCCCCTCCGCGCTGAATTTGGATGGTTTCACCGGCACCCCAGGCGAGTCAAACTGTGCTCTGCGGCACTGCTGGGACCTGCACAACTTCGCTCCGCGCGTCGGCTTCGCGTGGGATCTCTTCGGAAACGGAACTACCGTACTTCGCGGCGGCTACGGTATTTACTGGCAACAACTCTCAAACCAAGCTGAACTGTGGGGCTCACAAGGTCCACCGTTCCAGGTGGGACAGAACACTCTCTCAGCAAGCGGAACCTCTTTACTATTGGCAAATCCCTTGCCGGATCAGCCCACTGGAAAAAGTAAGATATTGCCCCAATACATCCCCGTAAAGACATTCTTGGCCGGTGTTACTGGGAACGTTAACGATCCGAACGCAGTGGTGAACTGGGTCAACGATGCCGGACAGCTCTGCCGGATCTCTGGAGGGGCGGCGACCAACTGTAGTATCGATCTTGCATCCTTCGGCTCTGCGGATCCGAATTTGCACTCACCCTACACCCAACAATGGAACCTGACCCTGCAGCGGCTCTTGGGGCACGACTGGGTACTGGAATTAGGATACGTTGGCTCTCACGGCGTTGGCGGACTTGCAGTGTGGGTTCCGTTCCAGGCCAAGTTGGCAAGCCCCACCAATCCAATAATCGTCCGGGACATGTCGGGCAACATCTACACCATTACCCACAACACATTGGCGAACGAGACTCTGCGCGAACAAGCACTGGGACTCTCGCTTCTTGCGGGCTCAACCTACACGTCCAATGTTGGTAATCAAATTTATCACTCGGCGCAACTCATGCTTACACATCGCTTCCATAACGGTCTGCACTTCCAGGCGGGATATACCTTTGCGAAGAACATTGATGACGTGAGCGGTGCCATCAACACAGTAGAACTGGGTGGCAGTACGGGGCGGGGCGGTGCATACATCGCAAACGATCAAAGCAATCTAGCTGGCAATCGAGCCCTCAGCGACTTGGATCGCCGCCATCGGTTGAGTGTCAGTTATGCTTATGAGATTCCGACTCCCAAAACAGGAATGTTGCACCATCAGATATTCCGGGAGTGGAGTTTCAGCGGATTGCTGACTCTCCAGAGCGGGCAACCGTTCAGCGTTGGGGACATCGTGGGCGGAGCCTATGGCTTTGTGGGTGGGACACCATTGGCGGTCTGCGGAAACAACCCAGTCAGTGCCGTGCCGGGCGACGCACCCCTGAGGACCTGCACTCCGGGCACTCCGACGAATCCACTGGCCGCCCCCACGGCAGGTCCGATCCAGCGTCGACTGGACGACTATATCAACCCCAACTTCTTCAGTGATCCAGGACCAGTTCCTTTTGCGGGAGATTCCGATTCAACGGGATTCGGCAGTCCAGGTATGCGCAACATCTATAGAGGTCCGTTCCAGGAAAGCGTGGACTTTTCGGTGGCAAAAACGTTCCGTTTTACTGAGAAACAGCAACTTCAATTCCGCACAGACTTCTTCAATCTTTTTAACCATCCAGTGTTCTCTATCCCTACCTGCCCAAGTTGCGGAGTTTTGAACATTTCGCCTGTGACGTTCAGCAAGATCACTCAGACTGTCATTCCGGCGCGGCTAATCCAATTTGGATTGAAATACTCATACTAATCGAGAATGAATAGTGTCGATTCGTTGATGACCGGACCGATTTTTTGTACCAAGCGGAATGTTAGTGTAACGCCTCTTTTGACCTTTGTCCGTAGTTGCCGCCGG
>Ga0335081_10007919_pt1 | contig 17005 bp, 15 predicted proteins | sample Lox_Sample_35_FD_206713 | JGI IMG/M metagenome (GOLD analysis project Ga0335081, IMG submission 206713) | Soil microbial communities from Loxahatchee National Wildlife Refuge, Florida, United States - Lox_Sample_3.5 | ecosystem: Environmental > Terrestrial > Soil > Wetlands | place: USA... | reverse complement strand
GCTCTACCTCATCGGCTTCTTCACCAATCTCTTCTACTACGGCCGGATTTCGTTCAGTTTCGCCTCCCCCGCGGGCAATGAGCTCGGCTATCTCGCTGTCGTCGTCCCCATTGCCGGTGGCCTGGTAGTCGGGGCCATGGCCAGGTTCGGGTCGGAGCGGACACGAGGCCATGGTATCCCAGAGGCCCTCGAAGCGATTCTGATCAACAAGAGCAGGATCGAGCCCAAAGTCACCTTGCTGAAGCCAGTCTCCACAGCGATCTCGATAGGTTCAGGAGGCCCCTTCGGTGCCGAAGGCCCGATTATAATGACTGGCGGGTCATTTGGCTCGGTCCTGGGTCAAACGTTCCGCCTCTCCTCCTGGGAGAGGAAGACCCTTCTCGTGGCGGGAGCCGCGGCGGGCATGGCGGCAACCTTCAACACTCCCTTGGCAGCCGTTTTGCTGGCGGTGGAGCTCCTTCTATTCGAGTGGCGGCCAAGGAGCCTCATCCCGGTCGGCATAGCGAGCTTAGTTGCGACAGCGGCCCGCTGGTCTATTCTCGGAAACGGCCCGCTGTTCCCGGTGACGGCGACGCCTCCTCCAGACTGGACGAACTTGCTCTCGGCGGTGGCCGTGGGGCTTCTGGCGGGCCTGGCTTCTACGGCGCTGACGTATGCTGTCTACGCTGCAGAGGACTCGTTCAAGCGGCTCCCGATTCACTGGATGTGGTGGCCTTCAATGGGAGGGCTCGTGGTGGGCGTGGGAGGTCTCCTGGTGCCGCGGGCCCTCGGCGTCGGCTATGACACCATAAGCCTGGTGCTGGCGGGCAACATAGCCGTCGGGGCGGCTGCCAGCCTGTTGATCGTAAAAGCCGTCATCTGGTCCGTTTCCCTCGGTTCAGGAACCTCCGGAGGGGTCCTTGCGCCGCTGCTGATGATGGGAGGGGCCCTGGGCACGCTGGAAGCCATGTTCCTCCCGTCAGGCACGGCCTCCCTTTTCGCCATCGTGAGCATGGGGGCGATGCTGGGGGGTGTGATGAGATCGCCCTTCACTGGTGTGGTCTTCACCCTGGAGCTCACCCGCGACGTGAACGCTCTCCCTCTACTCCTCGCCGGCGCGTTGGTTGCGGATTTCGTCACGGTTTTCACGATGAAAAGATCGATTCTCACAGAAAAAGTCGCGAGGAGAGGAGTGCACCTTTCGCGGGAGTATCAGGTGGACGTTCTCGAGCAGATCCGTGTATCGCAGGTGATGAGGACAGATTTCGAGACAGTCCCAAAAGACTCGCCAATCGAGACACTAATCGCGAAGGCCCCCGCTGGCGCAGGCGGCTATCCCGTGGTCGACGAAGGAGGTCGCATGGTCGGGTACCTGACCCCTGCCGATCTGAAGAAACTGACGAAGAACCCCCTGGCGCTGGGGATGACGGTCGGCGAGCTGGCGCCGCGGCCAAGAGTGGTCGCGTATCCTGAAGAACCAACCAGAGCGGCAGCTGACAGGCTCGCAGAGACTGATTCGGAGAGCCTCCCTGTGATCGAGTCAGGCGGGGACCGGGTTGTGGGTGTATTCGCCAGGGACGATGCCTTCAGGGCCCGGGTCATCTGGTTCAAGGGAGAGAATGCCCGGGAGCGGCACCTTTCCGTTGCTTCTTGGCTCTCTGGCCTCGCCGGAAGGCAGGGGAGAGAATCGGAGGGGGCATAGTCGCTTCTCCAGAACTGGTGGTTTACGACTCTCATCGGGACCCCGCGCCCGATTCAGCCCCCCCTTCGGGAGGACGTGAAGTGTGACGTCCTTGTGGTTGGTGGAGGGGCCGCAGGGCTGGCGGCTGCGGCAAGGTTCGCTGGGACCGGGAAGAAGGTGGTGCTGCTCGAGGGGAATATCTGCGGAGGAAGCTCCACAGGCAAGAGCGCCGGTTTCCTGACCCCCGACAGCGAGCTCGAACTGTCTCAGCTGGTCCGGAGGTTCGGGGAGCAGGGGGCCAGGGACCTCTGGGAAGTCCCGGTAAGGGGAATCGAACGCATGCTGGAGTTGATCAAAAGAGGCGGTTTCGAATGCGACCTTCAGAAGCAGGACAGCCTCTTCCTCGGCAAGGGACGGGCGGGAATCAAAGCGGTCCGGGAGGAAGAGTCCTCCAGGAGGAGGCTTGGATACGGTTCGCGAGTGTACATCGAGGAGGAGCTCCCTTCGGTCATAGGCAGCCGGGGATACACGGCCGCTGTCCGATACCAGGACACCTTCGGCGTCGACGGGCTGCGATACGCCCAGGGAGTCAAGGGGATGCTGGTCGACGCAGGAATAGACGTGTACGAGTCATCTAGGGCAGTCTCCTTCTCCGGACACAAAGTGAAGACGCACATGGGTTCGGTCACAGCGGACCAGATAATCTTCTGCGCCGACAAGCTTGGCCCGGAGCTCAGCCCCTACTCATGGAACGTCTACCACGAACAGACGTTCCTGTCAATCACCGAGCCTCTGAGTGCCAGTGAGCAGCACATCCTATTCCCTTCCGAGCCTTTCCAGTGCTGGGACTCTGACCTGGTCTATTCCTACTACAGGCTTACCGGGTCCAGGCGGCTGCTCCTCGGAGGGGGCAGCCTCCTCACGACCTATGCCAAGAACGACTCGACACGGTCCAGCGTCATCAACCACGTGATTTCGGGCTTCAGGGCCATGTTCCCCCAGCTGGGCTCGCTCAGGTACATCCAGTACTGGATGGGCCGGATAGACATGACGAGGGACCTCCTCCCTACCGTGCTGAAGGAGAAGCAAGCTCCCTGGGTGCACAGGGTGCTGGGGTGCGTGGGACTGCCCTGGGCCACCTTCTGCGGGGACTTTGCCGCACGGCAGGTACTGGCCGAGGCAGAGACCGGGGACGAGAAGTACTACAGGTACTTCGACATCGACCGGAAGTTCCTGATCCCCATCTGGCTGGAGAGGGTCATCGGCAAGAGGCTGGCGTTCCCGTTGAACAACGCCTGGGCGAAGTACTATCAGCGCGACTCAAAAGCAGGGTCTAGTTGATCGGGAAGGCCCACCTCTTCCCCTTGCCGTACTCTAGCACCTGGATGCTCTTGGTCTCGTAATAATGGTCCAGCCCCTCTATGCCAAGCTCCCTCCCGAAACCGCTCTGCTTGAACCCTCCGAAGGGCACCTCTGCCCTCGCAATGGGGGGAGAGTTGACCCATGTCGTTCCGGCCTGTATCCTTTCTGCCGCGTGGTATGCCCGCTCGATGTTTTTCGTCCAGACGGACGAACCGAGGCCGTAGGGGGTGTCGTTCGCCCGCTCTATCGCCTCCTCCAGGTCCTTCACGATGAATATGGGCAGGGCGGGGCCGAAGCACTCTTCCCTTGCGATCTGGGCATCGTAGTCCACTTCGCCCAGGATCGTGGGGTTGTAGAAGTTCCCGCCGGCCAGCTCGCTCTGGTCGGGAATCCCTCCACCGACCAGGTCCTTCGCTCCCCTCCCCTCGGCGTCCTTGACCATGGACTCGACCTTCTCGCGCTGCTCGTTTGTATGGACGGGCCCCATGTGGGTCGACCTATCCAAACCGTTTCCGACCTTGATGGTCCTGACCTTCTCCACTAGGCTCGTGACGAAACGGTCGGCGATGGACTCGAACAGGAACAGCCTCTTTACCGACGTGCAGGACTGGCCGCAGTTCCTGAACCTCCCCCAGGCTGCCCCCTCCACCGCCAGTCCGAGGTCCGCGTCGTCGCAGACGATCATCGGGTCTGATCCGCCCAGCTCGAGGGTCAGCCGTTTGATGTGCTTCGACGAGCCCTCCATTATCCTCTTCCCCGTGGCCGTCTCGCCTGTGAACGCTATTTTGGCGACCTTGGGGTTGTCGAGCAACTCTTCGCCGACCACCCCACCGGGACCTGTCACAATGTTGACCGCCCCCGGCGGCAGACCTGCCTTCCCCAGAAGGGTCGCGACCTTGATGTCTGTGAGCGGGGTCGTGCTCGCGGGCTTCACGACGAACGTATTCCCTGCGGCAAGGCCCGGGCCAAGCTTCCACCCCATCAGAGACACCGGGAAGTTCCAGGGGAGAATGGCCCCAACGACGCCGATGGGCCGCTTCGTGACGATGAAGAACCCCTCGCCCGTCGAGAAGGGCGTCTGCGCCCCTCTTTCCCTCCCGATGAGCCCCGCGTAGTACTCGCATGTGTTCGCGAACGAGTTGATTTCACTCCTTGATTCGCCGAGAGGCTTCCCCTGCTCCAGGGTGAGAGTCGTTGCAAGGTCCTCAACGTTCGCCCTTACAAGCTCTGCAATCTTCAGCAGTACCCTCGAACGTTCTATGGACGGCTTCTCTGACCACACCTTGAATGCGTCTCCGGCCGCGTCGATGGCCCGCCTGGCGTCTTCTCTTCCTCCCTTTGGAACAGAATCCACGACCTCGCCGGTTGCCGGGTTGGCGACGTTGAAAGTCGCCGCGCTTTCAGCATCGGCACTCTCGCCTTGAATGAACATCTTCAATACAGAACTCTCCTTCGCCCTTCACGCATGTTCATAAGATTTCTGCGGCTAGGCTCCGATGTCCCCATCCCAAATCCGGCGGTAGAGCTGAGCCATGCTCCTGCCGTCGAATACAAGGGGGCTGTTCGGCCTCGGATACACAGAGAGGCATTCGTCTGCAAGCGCGGTCAGGTCTGCCTCCGCCACGCCGATTTCCTTCAGGGTGGTGGGTATCTTGACGCTGGCGGCGATGGCCTTCGCCTTCTCAGCTACGGTGCGCCCCAGCTCCCGGGGCTCGTTCAAGGGGTCCACTCCGTACGCCTCCGCCAGCCTCTTCATCTTTGGGGCGCAGGCGACTGCGTAGTTCGAGATGATGTACGGCAGCGGGAGTCCGCAGGATACTCCATGAGCCAGCTTGAACCGGGTCGCGATGGTGTAGCCAACCGAATGGCCGTAGACCATCTTCGCCTGAAGGGCGATTCCTCCCATGAGAGCGCCGAGACTCATGGCCTCTCGTGCCAGCCTGTCATTTCCTGATTGGAACGCCCTCTCGATGTTCCTGACAACGAGCGCGATCCCCTCGAGGGCGGCCGAGTCTGTTATGGGGCTCGCCAGGGCGGACAGGTATGCCTCTGTGTTGTGGCAGAGCGCGTCCATCCCAGTTGCGGCGGTCACACCGGGGGGCATGCTCAGGGTGAGTTCCGGGTCCACCACCGCCACGGATGGGAGAAGGAGCGGACTGTTGATCCACTGCTTGTGGCCGTCGACGGTCACCATGGACGTGACCGTGAGCTCGGCCCCGGTGCCAGAGGTGGTGGGGACCATGATCGAAGGGATCGGCTTGCTAGCGAACTGGTTGTTCCCCACGAATGACCTCGCCGGGCCTTCGTTGGAGGCGAAGCCAGCGGCCACCTTCGCCATGTCCATGGAGCTCCCTCCTCCGACCCCTATCACTAGGTCGTAGGGCCTGGACCTCACTCTGTCTGCCACGGACTGGGCGACCTCGATCCTCGGCTCGGCCTCCACATCGTCGAAGATGTCGAAGGGGATCCCGCCGAGGCGATTCGTGACCTTCTCCACGATCCCTGCCTTGACCATGACCTTGTCCGTGACGACGAGCGCCCTGGAGGCACCCAGGTCTCTCGCCTCGGCTCCTACTCCATCGACGGAGCCGAAACCGAACGAGAGCTTGGTGGGGAGGAAGTAGGAGAACTTCAACGGGCGGAGACCGAGAAATGGCTTGATAAACGTCGTTGTGTGTTTGGACTGGAATATTATTCTATGACGGAAATGGCGTAGGCGGCGTTGGTAGAAACCTCCCTTCTTCAAGGGCGTTGTGCAATTTGGAGGAACAACACTTTTCGCCAGATGAATTTCTTGTCTCTATCCTACGATAGCGACTCCGATTCATTCAAGTTGAGTACGGCTGGCAAGTCGTATTCGGATTTCAAGACATGCGACTTGACCAGTGTCAGTGTTTATGCATCTCAGAAGAAAATGCCAGGTCTCTCAGAAGTTCCAATTCCTGGCGTCAAGACATACCATCTGGCTCTCTTTGTGAGATACTCGCCACAGGAAAACTGGACTTACGCCTTCGACTTTGACGACGAAGGGACGGCCAACAGTTGCAGATCTGCGGTACAAAGTTGCCTGCCAGAGGGACAGGTACTCGTCCTTTTGAAGACGCGCGAGAGAGTCTCATTTGGTGAGGTCGCAGATGTGCTCGCAAAACGCCAACGTCCATCTTCAACTGAAGACGCTAGGAAGGTGATCGAATCACACATCATGTCTGGCAATGTTGATGGTGTGGTCGATAGCGAAGGTTACGTGAGTAGGTTGGCGCTGCAAAGTGGCCTTCCTCAACGCGAGGTGATAAAGAGCGAGACCATAACACGAGAGGTTGTGAAGGTGCAGTGCAAGTATTGTGGCGCTATGAATAACTTGGCCACGGACAAGTTCTGCGCGGGTTGTGGCGCACCAGTGAGGTTAAGCTAGGATGCAAGGATGCATGGTGCCTGTAAGCTTACAGAATAACCAATTCTGACCCACATCCAAGCCCAAAACGAGGTCTGTTTGGCAAAAAGGGCCAGATAATTCCTTTGGAGTCTCCAGACCAAGGATTTGAAGAGCCAAGTTGGTCGAACTAAATGAGAAACCTTGCATAACGAATCACAAATGGCTTTTTAACCGATTCTGGCGGTGAGGAGACAGTTGCATCTCGACTCGGCCCAGGAGAGGATGCTCCGCGGGGAGATGGGCGAGGCGAAGCAGTTCGCCATGGAGATCGTCTCCAAGGTCGGAGACGCGGTGGAGGCGGACAAGCTCGTCCCCATCAAATCCGCCCACGTACTGGCCCATTACAGCAGCTTGCACGACGCGGGGGTGGAAGTGCTTGAGCGGTTCGCCAACTCTGGCGGGAAGTTTGCGGTTCCCACCTCCGTAGACCCGGCAAGCATCGACCTGCAGCGGTGGAGGAGCTTCGGCATCTCCGAAGACTACGCAAGGCAGCAGTTCAGACTCTGCGACGCCTACGCGAAAATGGGAGGGATGCGGTGCTGGACCTGCGTCCAGTACCAGGTCTGCAACTTCCCGAAGCGAGGGGACACGGTCGCCTGGGCCGAGTCCAGCGCCGTGGTATTTGCCAACTCGGTCCTGGGGTCCAGGTCCAACAAGATCACTGCAGGGATGGATGTTGCCTGCGCGGTCCTCGGGTTGACCCCCAGGTTCGGGATGCTCCTGGACGAGAGCAGGAGGGCAGGGGTTTCCTTCAGGCTAAACCTGAAGGGACTCTCTGACTTGGATTTCCGTTCGATAGGGTTCTTCATCGGGAGGAACTCAGGCTCTCGTGTCCCTGCACTCGTCGGCCTCCCCGGTTCTGTCACCTCTGACCAGATCAAGCACCTCGGCGCTGGCGCGGCTGCGGCCGGTCCTGTGACCATGATACATTTCCCGGGAATCACCCCGGGCTCCGGGACTGTCTCCGAGGCCACTGGCGGAGGGAGCGTGGAGGAGATAGAAGTCACCAGGTCAGGTCTGGGCGACATAGAATCTGACCTGAACCAGATATCCGAGCTGCCTGATCTTGTAGCCTTCGGTGTACCTCACCTCTCTGTCAACGAGCTCGGCGAGCTTGCAAGGATGTTCGAGGGAAGAAGGCTCAAAGCAGGGATCAAGATGTACGCCTACACCTCGTCCCAGGCCTACGACATGGCCAAAAGGGCCGGCATATCAGATACAATCGAGCAGGCAGGAGGCCGTATCTCCCAAAGCACGGACGCGGAGATTTCCCCGCTGAAGGACCTCGGCTTCGACACAGTCCTGACCAATTCCGCCAAGCTCGCTGAGATAGTCTCATCAGAAGGGGAAATCAAGGTCGGATACGCCTCGCAGAAGGAGATAATCGAGAAGGTGACTACGTGAATCCCGGCGTCCTTAGGGGAAAAGGGCTCGTTCCCGGGGCCGCCCGCGGCGAGGCGCTCGTCTCCGGGATTGCCTTCACCTTCGCCCATGGCGTCGACCCCTCCACCGGGGTAGTTACTGACGTGAGGAGCGACCTGAGGGGCAAGAGCGTGAAGGGGAAGATCTTGTTCTATCCCTTCGGGAAGGGATCCACGACGGCGTCGTCTTGGTTCCTCGAAACGGTGCGCCTCGGGAACAACCCGGCCGCCATCGCTACGGAGGGGGTTGACCTTTCCGCCGTGATAGGTTCCATCATGGCCAAGCTAGTGTATGGAAAGGAGATCCCGGTGATTACAGGAATCACCAGGGCGGCCGCATCTGAACTGAAGTCTGGAGACGTCGTCTCCCTGGACGCAGCGAAGGGTGAAGTGAGGCCAGTGCGATGAAGACGCTCCTCCGGGACAAGACGCTCTTCCTATTCGACCTCGACGGAGTGTTCTACAAGGGCAAGGAGAGCAGGGTGAAGGTCGGGGGATCCAGGGCCATTGAAGCCCTGCGAAAGAGCGGAAGGAGGCTGTTCATCCTGACGAACAACTCCACAGACTCAGCGGCCACTGTGCACTCCCGCCTCACTGACTTTGACATCCCTGTGAAAAAGGAGGAGGTGCTCACGAGCGGCCTCCTGACTGCCCAGTATCTTGAGCAGAAGCACGGACGGGTGACCTACTTCCTCGTCGGCGAGGACGGCCTCGACGCTGAGATGAAGAGGTGCGGGCACAGACGGACCGAAGGAGAGGTCGCAGACTTTGTCGTCATAGGGCTGGACAGGAAGCTCACCTACGACAAGCTGGACCATGCGGCAAGGCTGGCCAGGAACGGCTCGGGGATAATCGCTACCCATGCCTCTCGCCTCTACATGTACAAGTCGGGTCCGGCAATGGCAACGGGTCCACTGGTCAAGGCCATCGAGTTCGCCAGCCAGAAGCGGGCGGTCGTCATCGGCAAACCCTCCCCCCTGATGTTCCGCATCGCCCTGCGCCGTGCTAGGTCAAGCAAGGAAGACGCAGTCATGATAGGCGACCAGGCTGACACCGACATCCTCGGAGCCTCGAGGGCGGGAATCGACGCGATCTTGGTGACCACTGGGATGGATCAGGACGCTCCTGGACTGAAGCTCCTCGCAAAGCTGCCGAACGTGGACGAGATTGTCCCGCTCCTCTGACAAGTCTCGGCTAGCGCGAGTGGGCCTTCACGAACGCCCCGTCAATTGTCACCCCGAGCCCCGGACCTTTCGGAACCTCGACGGTACCCTTGGACGGGTCAGCGACGCCGTGACCCAGTTCCGTCTGGAGGGGGTTAGGGAACGGGTTGTACTCCACGCCCACCGAGCCGCAGACCGAAGCCGCATGGATGGAGGCAGCGAGCGACAGGATTGAGTTCATTCCCACCATTGGCGAGAAGGAGATCCCATTTCTTGCAGCCCTCCTTGCCACGTCTATCTGGACCCCCACGCCCCCGCATCTGCTAACGCTCGGTTCGACGACACCGATGAGCTTCCCCTCGACAGGCGCTTGGAAGTCCCCCACGTACCAGCTCTCTCCTGCCCCTATCTTCACTCCTGATCCCTTCAACCTCGCATACCCTTCGAGGTCGTCTGAAAGCACGGGCTCCTCGAACCACGCGAGGCCAAGGTCGGAGAACGCTTCGCATGCTTTTGCTGCGGCGTCGGCGTCGTAGGCTCCGTTGGCGTCTCCTATGAGCATCCCGTCCGGCCAGCTTTTCCTGACCGTCTCCAGAGTCCGGAGGTCGTCTCTGACCCCGAACCCGATCTTCACCTTTGCACCCGCCAGTCCCTGCGACATGGCTTCGTCCACCTGGTCCTCCAGTCGACCGCGCGCCGCGAAGAGGGATCCGGCGAAGGCTGGAACCCTCTGCAGGGGGTGCCGCGTGAAGAGACTTCCGAGTGGCTTATCGAGGATGCACCCTACCGCGTCGTAGAGCGCGATTTCGATGCCGCTCAGCGCTTCGACGTCGGTGCCGCGCGTGTGGCCCCGTATCCTGAGTTCCCGCCAGGAGCGAGCCCAGGGCTGCGTGACTTCCTCGAACTCCATGCCTACCATGCCCTTGGCAAGGTATCTCACCAGCAGCGCTGAGGCGTCCGGGTCAAACCTGGTCATGGCCTCCCCCCACCCCTCAACGCCGTCCACCTCGACCCGAACAATCACTGTCTGGTAGTGGCTGTAGGTGAACGTCCCTCCGCGGAGGTTCTCTTCGATCTTAAGCCTAATCGGGAACGCCTCCACGGACTCGAGCTTCAACGAACATGTCGCCGCCGGGGCAACCTTAAATTGGTTGGCGGCGTTTTCACACTTCGGATGCAGCATTCTTCTTCGAGGGGACCTGCCATATGCGCCCTTTGCGGGGCCGTCGAGAGCCAGCCTGGGACCTTCCCTCTGGTGGTCGGGGTGGGGAGGGTGTGCCTCGAAGATGGCATGAAGAAGGTGAAGTGCGAGTCCTGCGGGACCGAAGTCAAGCTCATCACCTCTTCGCGCCTGCAGGGGAAGACCCTCTGCCTGACCGACTACATGAAGGAGGTAGAGAAGTACAGGCAGCATCTTGTCCAGAGCTACGACGAGAACTCGGAACCGGCTCCGAGGATCCTGGAACGGGCATACACAGAGGCGCCGGACGGTTACACCCTGCTTGCCGTCCGCCGGGGGAGGAACAGCACCCACGTCTGGGAAGCCGAGTACGAGAAAACGGAACTGTTCCAGATGAGATGCAGTTAGACTCCGGCGCTAACATCTTTTCACACTTTTCCTTAAACCGCCGACCGTCCGGTCACAAGATCGCAGGGAATTGGCAAACGAGGAGATGCTCGTACTCAACAGGCTGCTTCAAGAGATAGAGGATCTGAAGCTCGGCCTGGACCCGAAGGTCTTGGCAGGCTGGTACCAGAAGGTCGCCAGCGATGCAAAGGCAGAGGCGCCCGCCCACCTCGTAGACACCATAGACGTCATACAGGACCCTATCCTTCCGATGAAGTTCGAGTTCAAGAGCTCGAAGCGGGCGATAAAATACGTCCTCGAGGCGATAGATAGGAACCTTGACGACATGCCAATGGCTACCCGCCTCTACTTTCAGAAGCTTGCCGAGCTCATACAGGCAGAAGCAGCGCGCTAGCTGGTTTTCACTAACATTCTCCCTCGTCTGAGAGCACTCCTAGGAGCTCTTCGCGTCCTCCTTCCCCGCTCGCATGGCCGGAATCTCCCTGGCCTCTGTTCTGATGCCGATGCCGGGGCGGGCTCCCAAACGCGTTCGGGAACCTCCTTAAAATATGCAGAAGGGCGCTTGGCCCGTTGGCTTCCGCAGGTCCGGCAAAGGCTGAGGTAGTTCTGGCCAATCCTGCACCTCTGGGGCTGATGGGGTTCGGCATGACGACGGTCCTGCTTAACCTCTGGAACGCAGGTACCATCCCGCTGGACTCGCCGATCTTGACCATGGGTCTGTTCTATGGTGGGATTGCGCAGATCATAGCGGGGGCGCTCGAGTTCAGAAAGGGAAACACCTTCGGGATGACGGCCTTCCTCTCTTACGGCCTCTTCTGGGAATCATTCGCACTGATCGTACTCTTCAACATGATGGGGCTGGTGTCGTTCGTTCCCTCCACTTCGCTTGCAGCATACCTCTTCATGTGGGGCCTCTTCACTCTCCTAATGTTCATCGGGACGCTAAGACTCAACGGCGCCCTGATGTTCGTCTTCGGCTCCCTCTTCATACTCTTCTTCCTGCTCGCGGCTGGGAACGCCTGGAACAACTCCTCCGTCATAACACTGGCAGGCTACGAGGGGATAATCTGCGGCCTTAGCGCCATGTATGCATCCATAGCCCAGCTCTTGAACGAGGTGTACGGAAGAGCCATACTCCCCATGTTCACCGTCAAGCCCAAGGTCTAGTCTGGGAACCTCTCCAGTCCAGAGTCAGGCGGGCTACGGGAGTCCTTGAACGAGTCTTCGGGTTCCTTCCTACGCGCCTTGGACCTGCTGCTTGATTCTCTCCACCACTTCTGGGTTGGCGAGGGTCGATGCATCACCGTAGTCCCTCCCTTCCGAGATGGACACGAGGATTCTGCGCATTATCTTGCCAGATCTTGTCTTTGGCAGGTCGGAGACAATGTAGACCGCCTTTGGCCGTGCGATGGGTCCGAGCTCCTTCGCCACATTGTTCCTGATTCTGTCGGCGAGTTCCTTGGTCGGCTCGAAGCCTGGCTTCAGGGAGACGAAAATGAGAGGCATGTGCCCCCTCAGCTCGTCTGTGACAGCCACTGCAGCCGCTTCGCTAACCTCAGGCGCAGTCAGGGCGGCGTTCTCCAGCTCCTTGGTCCCCAGCCTGTGGCCGGCCACTTTGATGACGTCGTCGATCCTCCCGAGGATCCTGAAGTAGCCGTCTGCGCTCTCCACGGCGCCGTCCCCTGACAGGTATGGCCAATCCCTCCAGTCCTTGCTCGCCTTGTCTTTGCAGTACTTGTCGTAGTAGCTCTTGATGAACCTGTCCGGGTCCCCCCAGATGGTCTGCATTATCCCAGGCCATGGGTTCCTGATGCAGACGTTTCCAGCCGCGTCCTCCCCCGGCTTCACCTCGTTGCCGTCGTCGTCATAGACGACAGGGTAGATCCCAGGCACCCCTGGCCCCGCGCTCCCCGGCTTCATTGGAACGGCACCGGGCACGGTGCTGCAGAGGAAGCCTCCGGTCTCGGTCTGCCACCATGTGTCTGTGATTACGGCCTCTCCTTTGCCGATAACGTCGTAGTAGAACCTCCAGGATTCGGGTTCTATCGGCTCGCCAACCGTGGTCATGCTCTTGAAGTGGTAGTTGTACTTGGCAGGCGCGTCAGGGGCCGCCTTCCTCAGCATCCTTATGGTCGTTGGCGCTGTGTGGAAGATGTTGACCCGGAGCTTCTCGGAGATGCGCCAGCACCTGGCTGCATCGGGGTAGGTGGGGACGCCTTCGTAGACTATCGTCGTAGTGCCCAGCGCCAGGGGACCGTAGACTATGTACGAGTGCCCAGTGATCCACCCGATGTCCGCCAGGCACCAGTACATGTCGTCAGGGTGTATGTCGAGAACGTACTTCGCAGTCCCCGTGACGTATGCGAGATACCCGCCTGTCCTGTGCTGGACCCCCTTGGGCTTCCCAGTCGAGCCGCTGGTGTACATCAAGAAAAGGGGGTCCTCGGCGTCCATAGAGACCGGCTCAACCGTCTTCCCGGCGTACTTCTTGGCAAGGTCGTCCACGAAGTAGTCCCTCCCCTCGACCATTGGCACTGACGAAACGTACTTCCCAGGGTGGCGTCTCCAAACGAGGACCTTGTCGATTTTCGCTCCCATCTTCGCTGCCTCCTCTGCAGCGCCGTCGGCGTCCTTCTTCTTGTCGATCAGTTGCCCATTGCGATAGTAGCCATCGCAGGTGACTAGAACGTGGCTCTTCGAATCTACCACCCTATCGGCGCACGCTTTGGCGCTGAACCCGCCGAAGACCTCGTTGTGGATTATACCGAGCCTCGCACAGGCAAGCATCGATATCGGCAGCTCGGCTATCATCGGGAGGTGGAAGGTCACTCTGTCCCCCTTCTTCAGCCCACAGAACTCCTTCAGGATCAGGGCGAACTCGTTCACTCTCGCGTATAGCTCCCTGTAGGTTATCTTCTGGTGCGGTTCGTCCTCTGGCTCCGGGACGAAGAGGATGGCTGTCTTGTCCCCGTACTTTGTCAGATGCCTGTCAACGCAGTTGTAGGAGGCGTTCAGCTTTCCCCCTACGAACCACTTCCAGAAGGGAGGGTTGCTGGTGTCCAGGGTCGTATGCCAGCGCTTTTCCCAGGACAGCATGTCCGCGTACTCGTCGAAGCACTGCGGGAAGTTCTCTTCAGAGAACCTGTCGTAGATGCTCTTGTCGGGAGCGTTCGCCTGCTTCACGAAACTCGCGGGCGGCGGAATCAGCGGCTCCTCCTTCCAATGAACGTCTATCTTTGCCTCTTTTGCTTGCGCTGGCGTTGCCATATGTGGTGAGTTCCATTTTTTGGTATTAAATGGGTTCTCCCGAAACGTTTCGGAAACAACTGGCAACCTATTCTCGCAGTCGGGCGGCCCGAGACCTACCCGCTGTGCCTGGCCGCTAGCTCACCAGGATCCTCTTCGACTTCCCTTCGTATCTTGGCAGGGTGCCTTCCTTGACGAAGGAGACCTTCGGCGAGATGAAGATTAGGGTCCTGCTCATATCCTTCTCTATCTTCTGCCTGAGATCCGGGCTGTCGGAGGCGGAGGCAACCTCGACTGTTATGCGGAACCCCTTGTCTCCGCTCCTGTCGACCTCCACTAGGTAGTCGTTCACCTCGGGGAACCTGAACATTGTCTGCTGTATCGCGCCTGGCCAGATCTTGGTGCCCCTGTAGTGGATAACGTCGTCCACCCTCCCCGTGACCCACATGCATCTGGGGAAAGCGTTCCGCCCGCACGGGCAGTTCGCGTCGTCTAGCACCGTGAGGTCCCTCATCCTGTACCTGACCAGGGGCATAGCCTCCTTGGTCATGGTGGTGACCACCATCTCCCCCTCTTCCCCCGGCTCGACGGGCTCGTTTGTCTCGGGGTCCAGGACTTCGAGGAAGAACTGGTCCGTCCAGAAGTGGAACCCGTTCTCCTGCTCGCACTCCTGCCCGCTCCCTGGTCCCAGCAGCTCTGTGGCCCCATAGACGTTCCTCGCGCCCCCTCCCTTCGCTTTCAGACCGTACCCCTTCTCTATCCGCTGCCTCATTTCTTCTGTCCATACCTCGGCTCCCGGGATCGTTACCCTGACGGAGGTCTCTACGGGGTCGACCCCGTTCTTCCGCAGCGTCTCCATGACGTACAGCTGGTAGGAGGGTGTGCCTGTCATCACGGTGGGCTTGAAGTCCCTGATTGCCTGCACCATGGGTTCGGTCCTCCCTACGCTCCAGGGCACCACCGACGCGCCGACCAGATGGCAGCTCTGATGGAAGCCCAGTCCGCCCGTGAAGAGGCCATAGCCGTAGATGTTCAGGAGTATGTCGCCGGGCCTGACGCCGGCCGTCACCAGGGTCCTCGCCATGACGTTCATCCAGGTTCGATGGTCCCTGATTGTGTAGGGACCCACCGTCGGCCGCCCCGTCGTCCCGCTGGTCATGTGCCAGCCGATGAGCTCCTTCATGGGTACGCAAAGGAATTCGCCTCCGTAGGGGTAGGAGTACTGCCTAAGGTCGTCCTTGGTGGTGAATGGGAACTTTCCGAGGTCCGGCAGGTCGACGAAATCGGAGGGATCGACCCCGTTCGCCTTGAACACGCGCTTGTAGAAGGGGCTCCGCCCGTAGACGTAGTTGAGCAAGCGCTTCAGCCTCTTCCTCTGAAGCGTGCGCAGCCCTTGGCGGGAGATACGCTCGACGCTCCTCTCGAAGTACCTTGGGCCGCCCGGTGAGGGCATGATCGCCGACTCACCCTTCGGGCCGAGCGTTCAAGGGTGTTTCGCCTAACCTGTGAAGCCCGAGATTCTTGGGTTGCCTACGCCTCTCAGCTCTTCGCCTTCGCGAGTGAGAAGAGGATGACGAGGAACCCGACGGCCTGGCTGTATGCCTGGACCGTGATGGGGGTGCTGAGGTCCGCGGTGTTCATGTTGTAGATAATGCCCGCTGCAAGCGCACCCAGGGCGACGCATGCGAACCCTATCGCAAGGAGAAGCATCGCCTGGCTCTTGCTCCTCCTGTATGCCCTCGATGCGTAGTAGACGACCACTCCGCCGAAGATCAGGATTAGGGTTTGCGCTACGGTGAGATAGATTGGATCCATTTAGCAGGTTTCACCTCCCGTGCTCTTTTTAGCCTTGACACCGATTCTCAACGATGGCAATCACTTGGCCTCCCTCATTGTCATCCAGAGGCGCCTGAGCTTCTCAGCCACGTCTTCGTTGATCAGGGCATCCACCTTCATGACCCCCCCGTCGAAAGTCACGTTGACCGCTTTGTAGGCGCTCCTCAGCAGCTCGTACTTCTTGCCGTCAGGCGTGACTATTATTTTCTCCACCACGAGTATCTGGCTGTCGAGTAGCTCATGGACCCTCCTGTAGCAGGTGCTCAAGGGGATCCCGTTCTCCCGGCTCATGTCTTCGACGGATTTCGCTTTGGGGATAGCCGATAGGAGGATCTTCCTGGAGTACTCGTCTGCCAGTCCCTCGACCAGCGCCTGGACCCGGGACTGATCGGTTATCTCCAAACGCGGCGAAACGCGGAATCAGCGTATTTGAGGGTATCCGACGTGTGCCGCACCGAAAACAGGGACGAAGCAGGCCCCTAATTTGACCTGCTTCTCAGCAAATAGCCTAGGCCACCCAAGATTGCTCCAATGCAGGCCAGCAATACGAGCCCCCCGATTGGATCTGTGGTCCAGCCGAGGATTTGCTCGTGAATCTGCCCTGAATTGAGCCCGCCGCCCCCGCCCGAAGTGGGTGCGGCCGCGACGCCTGCTAGGTAGCCCTGATACATCATGATGATCATCGAACCGGCCACGCCGACGTTCATGAAGACCAGATGCCCCCACGCTAGGAGGTTCGTGAACCCCTTGTACACCTTGCCTTGTATGTCTTCGATGTAGAAGTAAAAGATGGCTGTAACTGCGGTGGCAACTACCCCTACCACCAGGTAGGAGACGTAGCCGGTGAAGAACCAGGTGCCTGCGCCGTTGCCGGCGATCACCTTGGCTGGAGAGTAGTAGTCTGAAGTGCCAGTGAAGTATTGGAGCGGGTCAAGGATGAGGACTGTCGCGACAGTGGCAATCAGGCCTTGGACTATGGCGGCCCAGATGAACCGTCCGGCCCACTTGCCGTGGATGGCTCGTGTCATTCCTGCGTTTTCCATGGCGGTTCCCCGATTTGAGTGCCTTATAACGTGCCGGGGCGATTATCGCTTTTGATAATCAGTTTTCGGGATGCAAGACCGTCGCCGGCCGGCCTTTCAGTCGACGCATTCCGTCCCCGAGTGCCATCCCTCAGGGCTTAGGTTTCGGAAAAAGAAAGAACCTCCCATCGAACCACTCGTGACTGCCTATTCTCCACCACTACAATTCCCAAGGATGGGAAAGGAAAACCGCATTAAATAGAGAGTAGGGAGT
>Ga0335081_10007918_pt1 | contig 17007 bp, 13 predicted proteins | sample Lox_Sample_35_FD_206713 | JGI IMG/M metagenome (GOLD analysis project Ga0335081, IMG submission 206713) | Soil microbial communities from Loxahatchee National Wildlife Refuge, Florida, United States - Lox_Sample_3.5 | ecosystem: Environmental > Terrestrial > Soil > Wetlands | place: USA... | reverse complement strand
CGGCCTGGCCGTGGAAGCCGGGCTGCGAATCCTGCAGCGTGTTCACTTCGACCACGCCTCCCATTTTTCGGCCATATTCCGCGGGGATGCCGGCGGTGAACATGGTGAGGGACTGCACATCGTCGGCATCAATCGCGGGGCCAAAGCTGGGTGAGCGATTGTCCGTGAGCGGGATGCCGTCAACCACAAATTGCGTCTGATATTCCGAGCCGCGCGGATGCAGCACGGCATTGCCTTCATACAGCCAGCCCGGCTGCGAATTCACCAGGTCCTGCAAAGACCGGCCGGGAATGGAACTGAGCCGGTTCTCGATGATGCCGGAGCTGATTTGATTGACCGAGCCGGCCTGATCTGGGTCGATCAAAGTATTGGTGGCGCTGACGCTAACCGATTCATTCACCGTCGGCAGCTTGAGTTGGATCTTGTATTCGGTGGGAAGCGAGGAGTGTACGTCGATCAATTCCGATGCCACGGCAAAACCAGGGTGCCTGATTTCCAGTTGATAGATCCCGTAAGGCAGCCGCTGCACGTTTAGGGTCCCCTGATCGCTAGTTACGAGGGTATTTCGGTACTGGTTCGCCTCGCTGACGATCTGAACCGTGGTTTTCACGCCCAGACCATCGGGGTCGGTGACTTTAAGGCGTAGCTCGCCGCTGTTGCTCTGGGAAAACAGCGGCAAAGCACCGAGGAAAAGAAGCGCGGCAAGCCTGCTCATGAACAGCTGACCTTCATTTCCGGCTGTTGATCTCAAGCCACAGGTTAACAGACCGTCCCCACTGCGGGGCTGAGGACGGTGAAACTCACGCCGGATTCGGTAGCAATCGGCTTCGCAGGTATAATCGCCACTGTCGATGGCACTTGTCCCCGGTACGAAACTCGGTCCTTACGAAATCGTCGCGCTGCTCGGCGCTGGCGGTATGGGAGAGGTGTATCGTGCGCGCGACACCAGGCTGCAGCGTACGGTTGCGATCAAGATCCTCCCGGCTCACCTCTCATCCAACCCAGAACTCCACGCGCGCCTCGAGCAGGAAGCCAAGGCTATTTCCGGGCTGCAACACCCGAGGATCAAGGTTTGCGTCCTCGCGCTGGGAGGACTTGAGTTCCAGCAATCGCTGCCGGAAGTCGATCCCATCAACTTCATTACGCGCGTGCAGCAGCCAGTCTTAATGCTGAATGGACGCTACGATTTCTTCTTTCCCGTGGAATCGAACCAGGAACCGTTTTACCGGATGCTCGGATCGAACAAGGAGCAGAAGAAACATCTGCTCTACGATACCGGCCACAACATCCCTCGCAACGAACTCATCAAGGAAACACTCAACTGGCAGGATCAGTATTTGGGACCGGTGAACTAGGCTAGCGCCGGACGCCTCTACCGCTCCACCGCCATCGCCACCGCGTTGCCTCCGCCGAGACAAAGGGCGGCGATGCCCCGATGCACATCGCGGCGGATCATCTCATAGATGAGCGTCACCAGCACACGCGCGCCGCTGGCGCCGATGGGGTGTCCGATGGCGACCGCGCCGCCGTTCACGTTGACCTTGTTGGGATCGAGGCCCAGTTCCCGCATCACGCCCAGCGCCTGCACGGAGAAAGCTTCGTTCAACTCGTAAAGATCGACGTCTTCGTTCTTCCAGCCGGTCTTCTCCCAAATCTGACGCACCGCCCCCACCGGCGCCATCATCACCCATTGGGGTTCGACGCCGCTGGTGGCCTGGGCCACGATGCGGACCATGGATTTCGCGCCTAGTTCTTTGGCGCGCTTCGCGCTGGTGACGATAACGGCTGCGGCGCCATCGTTTACTCCGGGTGCGTTGCCGGCAGTGACGGTGCCGTCTTTCTTGAAAGCCGGCTTGAGCGAGCGCAGGATTTCGATGGTGGTGTCTTCGCGCGGGGATTCGTCTTTGTCGAAGATTACCGGCGCTTCGCCTTTCCTCTTCGCCGGAAGTTCTACGGGTACGATCTGCGACTTGAAGCGGCACTCCTTAATAGCGGACATAGCTTTACGGTGTGAGTTCACGGCGAACTGATCCTGCTCTTCGCGGGTGATGCCGTACTTCTCGGCCACGTTCTCGCCGGTGATCCCCATGTGGTAGTTGTTGTAGATATCCCATAGGCCGTCATTCACCATGGAATCGACTACCTGCGCGTTGCCGAGGCGATAGCCTTTGCGCGCCTGCGGCAACAGGTAAGGCGCATTGGTCATAGATTCCATGCCGCCGGCAACCACAATGGAACTGTTTCCGGTCTGGATGGCTTGCGCCGCGAGCGCGACTGCCTTGAGTCCCGAGCCGCAAACCTTGTTTATAGTCATGGCACCCACCTCGGGAGCCAGCCCTCCAAAGATAGCGGCCTGCCGCGCGGGATTCTGTCCGAGCCCGGCAGAGATCACGTTGCCCATGATGCATTCGTCCACTTGTTTAGGATCGAGGTTAGCGCGCTTGACTGCCTCACGAACCACCACCGCGCCGATTTGAGGAGCAGTGAGATCTGAAAGACTGCCTTGGAATTTTCCCACCGGCGTGCGACAGCCGGAAATGATGACAACATCGTCGAAAGCGGCCATATGAGTGCTCCTGCGAATATTTATGCCAGTCAAATTATAGATGCGCGAGAGGAGAAAAAGTTGAATTTGTGCGGGGACGCGGTGGATCTGCGCAACACCTTCGCTATGAAATCAGCGTACGGGAGAAAATACGACATAGGACAGTTGTGCCGCTGTTTGCGAAAAAGATTTCCTTCACTCGACACCTGCGACGACGTCCCATGCACGAAATTTTTCTTCTTCGCCGTGCTTCGAGTGACTTTGGTGTGGTGGCCGAATGACATCGTGAGCTCATTTTTTTCTTGACATCACTTTTCATTGACTCTAGATTTCAAACAGTCGCAGCAAATGATCGTTGCGAATCCATGAACAATGGAAAGGGAGAATAGTTAAATGGCAACCAAGAAGAAAGCAAAGAAGGCTGGCAAGAAGAAACACTAAGCCTCCTGTCAAGGCAAGAGCAAAGGGGACGCGGAAAGCGTCCCCTAAGTTTTTTCGGGGGAAATTGATCGGCGACAGACGAGAACGCCTGTCTTCCATCAGGATTGAAAGTGTTTTTCGGTGGCCGGGCACAAGACGCGATAGGCACAGAAGCGGCAACTGAAGCTGGGTTTGGCATCAAATTTTCCTGCCGCGATGTTGTGGGCAACCTCCTCCACCTTGGTCTTGGCTTCCTGAAGCTGGGTTTCGCTGCGGTGGGTAACGACGGAGGTGTTCTCACTCAGGTTATAGAAAGCCAGATGGTCGGCGCGGTATCCCCACTTCTCGCGGGCAGCCAGCGCATAGATCGAGAGCTGCAAACTCTTGTCCGCATCCTCCTGCGAGAGCGGTTTGCCGGTCTTGTAGTCGGTGATGGCCACGAGGCCGCCGGAGAGCTGGTCGACCCGATCGATCCTCCCGACTACCGTAGTGGCGCCGATCCTCACCTCGAAGAATTCCTCGGTGTGCAGGACTTCCGGCGTCTCACTCCGCCGGCATACGGCCAGGAACTCCTTGAGCTGTTCCACTCCCTGCTGCAGATAAAGCTCGCTCTGATAGGCGTCCTGCAGCTTGGCCTCGACGAGGTCGGCGCGAAACAGGTCGAGCAGGGATTCTTCGCTCATGGGGCGGCCCTGCCGGACAGAATCGTAGTAGGCACGCAGCACTCGGTGCATAGTTCCGCCGTACTGCATGGCGGCAGGGACTTCTCCGGGAATTCTCCACTCGCGGTCGAGCTTGAACTGCAGCGGACAGGTTTCGTAGGTCTGCACCGCGCTGGCACTGAGACGGGCGCCAAGATCAGAAACCGGCGACAGGGAAACCCAGGCCGCGACACCCGCCGGGGCGGGGCTGGCATGGGCGAAAATGTCGGTCTGGAAGCCGCGGGGCGCGCGCTGCCGCAGATAGGGGCGAAGCGAAGGGTCCTTCAGAAGGCCGCGCAGGTAACCGGCAGGCGTGGGGTCGGTCTTGCCGGTACCACCTTTGGCGTAGATGGTGAGCGAGTCGCGAGCGCGGGTCATGGCCACGTAAAACAGGCGTCGTTCCTCCTGCTCGTAGAGGGTCTTGTCGTCCTCGGGGGCCACCGACTCGGAATCGCGGAGCTCGCGAGGGAATTCCACCAGGGACTCCTTATAGGACGCAGGAAAAGATCCCGAATTCGCCCGAAGAATGGCCACGTGTTCGAATTCGAGGCCTTTGGCGACGTGGGCGGTCATCAGGTGGACAGCATCAGCCTCTGGCGACGACATGGGAATGGTGCCGCCGGCCTCGCGAAAGTAGTCGAGGTACTCGAGCAGCTCGGAAATCTGACCACTACCGGTGATGGGCTTCTCTTCCCACTTGCGAATGAACTCGAGAATGGCGGCCAAGGCGGGCGAACTGCGATCAAGCCCGAACTTGCGAAGGATGATCTCGACGGCGGCGCGACTCTTAGCATTGGCGTTGCTGATTTCATCCCGCACCTGCTGGAGCACGCTGAGCACGGCGGCGCCGCCGGGGATTTGCTCCAGGACGGTCGAGACACCGCCGGACTCTTGATCCCGCGGCAGCGCCCGGATTCCGACACGCAGTTTTTCCGGGTCGATGGTGAACTGGGGCAAGGCAGCGACGCGCAACAGGCTGGCGTCGTCTCGCACGGAAACGATCGCGCCCAAGCAGGCGAACAGATCGCGGGCCTGCGGCGTGTCCACGACATCCATGTTCTCGATGGAGAACGGAATTTTCTGCCCGGTCAACTCGGCCACCAGTTCGTCGCGATGCAGGTGCTGGCGGTAAAGAACTGCGAGGTCTTTCCACTCGCAGCGGGATTCGCGGCGCCGTTGGCGGAGCAGCGTGGCGACGTCCGCACACTCAATGTCGCGGTCTTTGGGTCCGAGGATCACGGCTTCCACGGGAAGGCTGGCCAACATCTTGCCCGCGCGGGCGGCGTGTTCTTCCCGGGCTGAAGTCAGCGGTGCGCGTTGGAGGCGAGTCCCCCCCGGACCACTCGATGAGAAATCTGGATTCTTGGAAATGAGTGCGTGGGCCGTTCTTAAGATTGGCGTGGTGGAGCGGCGGTTCTTTTCCAAGGCCACGATCTTGGACCCAGGGAAGTGATGCCGAAACAGGGAGAATGCCGCACTGGAAGCGCCGCGGAAACGGTAGATGGCCTGGTCGGGATCGCCGACGGCAAAGACGTTCTGGTCATCGCTCGCGAGGTTATGAAGGATCTTGACTTGGGCGAAATTGGCGTCCTGAAATTCGTCCACCAGAATGAAGCGGGCGTGCTCCCGTTCGCGGGCGAGCAGTGCAGGGTCGGCGGACAGCAGATCATGGGCGCGCGTGATCATGTGACCGAAGGTGCCGAGATTCTGGTCGAGAAGCATGCTTTCGACCTGGGTGAACACACGGGAGATCTCGCGGCAGCGGCCCAGAACTTCTTCGTCGGTAAGGGCCACTGCCTCTTTGGATTTGCCGACACGCGGAATGGGCAGTTCGGCACGCTCCAGACGCCCGACATACTGCGCGTACTTCTCCGGACTGACCAGTTCGTCCTGACAGCGGCGCATGAAGTCGAGAAGATCATGGAGAAACTTGCCGACATTGGCGGGAATGATGAAATGCTTCAGGTTTAATTCACGGAGGCGTTTTCGCAGGAAAATCCATAGGTCGAAGTCGTCGAGCACACCGAATGGCTTGCCATTGCGGATCAGCAGGTTGTGGCAGTAGGCATGAAAGGTCGCAACCTGCAAGGTTTGGGCTTTGCTGCCGAGTTCGGAAAGCACGCGCTCGCGCATTTCAGCGGCCGCATTGTCGGTGTAGGTGAGGGCGAGGATTTCGTCAGGGCGGGCGTGGCCGCCGCGAACCAGATGCGCGATACGGCGGATGAGGACGGTGGTCTTGCCCGTGCCAGCGCCGGCAATGACCAGCAATGGCCCGCGCCCATGCTCAATGGCCTGGCGCTGGCGTTCGTCGGGCTCAAAGCTCGGGGCAGGAATGGGTTTCGACATTGCCACTGGGCAGGAGAATATCAGAGAACGAGCCCGGCATATTCGTTGTGGCCAGAGTTTTCTTTAACCACAGAGGGCACCGAGGAAGGATCAAAGTCCTACTTGCGAAGCTCAGAGAGCGCAACTGCGATGGCGGCGATGGCCGCGGTCTCGGCACGGAGAATCGTATCGCCAAGAGATGCGGAGGACCATCCCGCGTCACGAAACTGATCTAACTCTGCTACTGTCCAACCGCCCTCGGGGCCGAGTGCGAGAACCACGTCAGATGCTGCCTCGCGCAGGGCGTCCTTCAGCATGAGGTCCTTTTCCGTCTCCGACAGCAAGATGCGGGTGCTCCCCGGCAAGCCCAGGGCATCCTTCAGCTTGATGGGTTGAGATACTTCTGGAGGCGAGGTTCGGCGGGACTGTTCGGCAGCCTGGCGGGCGATTCGCTGCCACCGCTCTACACGCTTGGCCGCAGCGTTGACGAGGTGGGATTCGGTGCGGCGGGCAATCACGGGCACGATGCCGGCCACCCCGAGTTCCGTACACTTCTCGATCACCCATTCCATGCGGTCGAATTTGAAGATGGAAAGTGCCAGAGTAATTTGCGGGAGACTCGCAGCCGGAACGACCTCGCCCAGTTCGAATTCCACCCGATCCGGCTCAATGCGAGTAATGCACCCGTGGCGCACTTCGCTGCCAGCGGCGATGTCGAATTCCTGGCCAACCTGGGCGCGCAAAACGCGGCAGAGATGATCGGCATGGGAGCCGACGAGGGCCGCATGGTTTCCAGAAACTTCGTCGGCGATCCAGCGGCGGCGTGTCATGCCGGAAACAATAAACCACAAAGGACACAAAGGTACAAGCAGAGCCAAAGGCTGCCGGGGCGGGATTCTACCCGAAGATGTCTTTCACTTTTCCCAGCAGGGTGCGGCGCTGCGGCTTGTTCTCAATCTGGGTCGTGCCTTCCAACTCTTGCAGCAATTCGCGTTGCCGCTTGCTCAGCTTGCCGGGAGTCTGAACACGAATCTCGACGAACAGGTCGCCTTTGCCGTGGCCATTGAGCACTGGCACACCCTTGCCGCGGAGACGCATCGTCGTGCCCGACTGCACTCCCTCAGGGACTTTCAGCGTGTGTTCACCTTCCAGTGTGGGGACGCGAATCTCAGTTCCGAGCGCGGCCTGGCTGAAGGAAACCGGAATCACACAGTGCAGATCGGTGCCTTCACGTTCAAAGAACGGATGCTCCTTGACGTGCAGGATCACATAAAGATCGCCGGCCGGTCCGCCGAAGGCCCCGGCTTCGCCCAGACTGGTGAAGCGGATGCGGGTGCCATCTTCCACTCCCGCAGGAATTTTGGCCTCGACAGTGCGGTGGCGCAAAACTCGGCCCTGCCCCTTGCACTTGGAACAGGGGTCGGTGATGACGCTGCCTGCGCCCTGACAGGTAGGGCAAGTACGTGCCATGCTGAAAAACCCCTGCTGATAGCGCACCTGTCCGCGTCCCGCGCAGGAGCGGCAGGTGACCGGCGCTTTGCCGGCAGCGGCCCCGGAACCGCGGCAGTCTTCACAGGTCTCGTGACGGCGGATGGAGACTTGGGTGTCTTTGCCGAAGACCGCCTCCTCGAATTCCAGAGTGATGTCTTCCCGCAGATCCGGACCGCGCTGGGCCCGCGTGCGCCCGCGTGTACCTCCGCCGAAAAGATCGCCAAAACCGAAGAAGTCGCTGAAAATCTCGCTGAAGTCCTGCACCGTGGGATCGAAGCCTGCCGATCCTCCCATGCCGCTTACGCCGGCGTGACCGAAGCGGTCGTAGGCGGTCCGCTTGTCCGTATCCGCTAAAATGGCGTAGGCTTCGCTGCACTCTTTGAACTTTTCCTCGGCGTCAGGATTATTGGGATTGCGATCAGGGTGAAATTGCAGTGCCAGCTTGCGATAGGCGCTCTTGATTTCCTGTTCGCTGGCTCCGCGGGCAACCCCGAGGACCTCGTAATAATCGCGTTTTACGTTGCTAGCCAGAACAGGGTTTTCGCTTTCGGAGAATGTGAAATCTCAATGTTTGGGGTTGCGCGCCACCCGCACCATCGCCGGCCGCAGCAGCCGGTCTTTCACTTTGTAGCCGTGCTGCAACTCATCGATCACGTGGTGGTCCTCCGCCTCAGTAGTGTCCACCATCTCGATGGCCTCGTGCCAACGGGGATCGAACGGTTCACCCTTGGCGGGAATGGTGCGCAGACCAAGTTTTCCCAATGCGTCGTGCAATTGCTTGTTGATGAGTTCGACCCCGCTGCGAAGTTCCGATTTCTCTCCCGGGTGGGCTTGCAACGCGCGGTCAAAGCTGTCGAGCACCGGCAGCAAGGTCTTGAGCGCGTCCACCAGGGCGTATTCGCGAAAGTCGTGCTGGTCGCGCGCCGCACGTTTGCGGGCATTCTCAAAATCGGCTTGCATGCGTGCCAGCCGGTCGAGCAACGTGTCTCGTTCCGCTTTCAGCTTCTGCAGTTCGGTGCCTTCAGCGGACGCGGAAGGCCCGGCCACCGCCGCGGGCGAGTCTCCCGACCCGTCCGCCGGCGGGAGTTCGCGCTCCACATCCAGGTCCTGCGGCTCCAGTTCGGATTTTCCGTTACCCCCAGGCATAAAACGTCACTCGTATTCGTTCAAAACTTTGTCGAACAGCCGCGCGATGTAGGAAACCGCGGTCATGGTGTGCTGGTAGTCAATCCGGGTGGGGCCAATCACCGCCAAGGAGCCCATGACCTCGCCACCCACGCGCGCGGGAGCTCCTATCAGCACAAAGTTGCGCATGGAGGGCAGAGTCTGGTCGAGTCCAATCACTACCCGCACCGCCTCCTGCTTGGCATCGAGATAGGCGCCCAGCAGCTCTACAATGCGCTGCTTCTCCTCCAGCGTTCGCAACATATCCTGTAGACGCTGGCGGTCCTCGTCTCCTGCCAGCAGATTGGCGGCGCCTTCCACGTAGACCATCTGCGGTCCTTCATCCGCGGTCAGAGCACCCTGACGATGCAGCTGTTCGAGGGAGGTCATCAGCCGGTCGTATTCGCTGCGTTCCTGTTCCAGCCGATGATCCAGCTCTGCGCGCATGGCGTCAATGGTCCAGCCGCGAAAATTTTCGTTGATGTAGCGGGCGGCGACATCCAAGTCGGCCTGCGGAAGATCCAAGCGCAGCACCCGGTCGCGCACCACTCCCGAGCGGGTCACAACCACCGCCAGAACTTTCTGATCTCCCAGCCTCGAAAAATAAACGTGCTCGAGAGCATTCTTCGGCCCACCGATGGCGACCGTGACTCCAACATTTTTCGAGATCAGCGAAAGCACATGGGAAGTGCGCTCCATGAATTCCTGCACGTCAGTGATTCCATGGAGGGAGCCTGCGATAATGCTCTGATCTTCATGGGTCAAACGAGCTTCGCCGGTCAACTGTTCGACGTAGTAACGATAACCCTCGGGACTGGGCACGCGGCCGGCCGAGGTATGGGGCTGCTCCAGGAATCCGACCTCTGCAAGATCAGACATAACATTGCGGATGGTGGCCGGGCTGAGGCCCTCGCGATTCGAACGCGCCAGGGTCCGCGACCCCACCGGCTCGCCGGTCGCAATAAAGGTCTCGACGATGGCGGTAAGAATTTCGCGTTCCCGGTCGCCGATTGGGTTTCCTAGCGGCATATCTTCTTGTATCACATTGAGTCGCTGAGACTCAGGTGGTTCTGCGACATCGTACTAAGTTGTTTAGATGCAATAGTTAAGCTGGAGGATGCAATCTGGGACTGACTTGATTCTAGGAAGCTTCCCCTCCCCTGTCAAGACTTAGCACTCCAGATGCCAGAATGCCAATTCGCAGCCGAGCTAGGGTTCAATTCTGATACCTTTGGCGAACCGATATGCCAACCAAATTTCATGTTGTTGTAGTGGGTGCGGGCGCGTTCGGAGGATGGACAGCGCTGTACCTGTCGCGGCGAGGGGCGCGGGTCACGCTGCTTGACGCCTGGGGGCCGGGAAATGTGCGTTCGTCGTCGGGCGGCGAGACGCGCGTGATGCGCGGCACGTACGGGTCTGATCAGCTTTACGCCCGGATGGCGGCGCGCGCCATGCAATTGTGGAAGCAGAATGAGAAACGCTGGAAATGCCGGCTCTTTCACCCGGCCGGGGTGCTGTGGATGGTGGCAGGAAGCGACGATCAGTACGAGCGCGCATCTCTGCCTTTGCTGCGCGAGGTTGGGATCCGGTTCGAAGAGCTGTCGTCGGCAGAAATGGGGAAGCGCTGGCCGCAGATTAACCTTGAAGACGTACGCTGGGGAATTTATGAGCCTGAAAGCGGCTTCCTCTGCGCCAGAACCGCGTGCCAGGCGGTAGTCGGCGGCTTTGTTGCCGAGGGCGGGCAGTATAAACAAGCGGCGGTTGCTCTCGACAAGCCGGAATCCGAATATCGAGAAGGATTGAAGCTCTCGGATGGTTCCCGGCTGACCGCCGACCAGTACGTTTTCACTTGTGGGCCTTGGCTGGGGAAACTGTTTCCGGAGACTATTGGCAATCTCGTCCGGCCAACCAAGCAGGACGTGTTCTTCTTCGGAGCGCCGGCTGGAGATGATCGCTTCTCGGATGCCAAGTTGCCGGTGTGGGCGGACCATGGTGAACGGTTTTTTTACGGCATTGCTGCGGGTGATGGACGTAGTTTCAAAATTGCCGACGACACTCGCGGGCCAGAGTTCGATCCGACTGCAGGTGAGCGCAGGGTGAACGCGGACACCCTCCAGATGATTCGTAATTACCTCGGGTTCCGCTTTCCGGCAATGAAGGATGCGCCACTGGTGGGAACCGAAGTCTGCCAGTATGAGAACACGCCCGATAATCACTTCATCGTTGACCGGCATCCCCTGATGGAGAACGTCTGGATCGCAGGCGGCGGATCGGGTCATGGGTTCAAACATGGGCCTGCGCTCGGCGAGATGCTGGCGGAGTTGGTGCTAGAAGGGAGAGATGCGCCTCCGATGTTCCGGCTCGGGAGGTTTGAGAGCACGAACCGCTAGGCGCCTCTCCGGAACGCTTGCAGCGCTGCCTGCTCCTCGCTGTAGATCTCGAAGATAGTGTTCACGCGAGTGGTCTGAAGCAGATCCTGCACTCTCTGCTGGAGGTGAACAAGCCTCATCTCGCCTCCCTGCTGCCGGACGATGCTGTAGCTGCGCACCAACTCGCCCATGCCATCACTGTCAATGAAGTCCACGCCCGCCAGATTGAGCAGGAAGTGTTTGTGACCATCACTGGTAAAGACGTGAATCAGGTCTCGCAGTCGCGTGCGACTGTCGCTCAAGGTGAGCCGGCCAACCGCGTCCACGATAACCACACGGTCGAGTTCGCGCGTGGTCATTTCAAAGGGCATGCGTGTGTAATTCTCCTCCACTACTCATTGGCCAACCCTACGTTGAAGTTGTCGCGCAAAAAGCGCACGGCTTCCCCGTGCTCGGGGGAGGCGGCATCCGGCGTGGCGTTCAGATAGATCACGTATTTCTCCGCAGCTCCTTCCAGGTCATTGTCGCGCGCCCGTTTACGGGCATCTTCGAAAATCTTCTCCGGGAGATGCGCCACTTTTTCATGGACGGTTTTGATCAAGGAGTCCCGGGCCTGAGTTTCCAGATCAGTCATAAAAGCGAGGTCGTCGGGAGCGGCAGTTTGCAGGTGAACGCCCTCGGTGTCATCTTGCTTCACGTTCTCCAAGAGGACATACACCTTGTGATTCACCTGTTTCAGGGGAGTCGTGGGTTCGATCAGATTGTTGCCCATATCCACGATGCGAAAGGCGAGTTCGATAACGCCCGCCAGGTCCATGGTGGTTCGAGTGTAGTTGTAGGACTCGATGATACTCTCCGGGCGAGTCTGTTCGACTGCATCCATCTGAGTCCGGGCACCTTCGGCTTGTTTCTGGGCTGCCGCCAGGGCATCTTTGGTGGTTTCGATTTCTTTCTTCTTTTTTCGTCCCACGGCCAGGTCGTATTCGCGCTGGGCATCGCGCACTCCTTCCAGCGCAGCTTCGTAGGTTCGGCTGGCCTTCAACCAGGCTTCGTTCTTTACCTCCCGAGTGCCGGCCCGGTATTTGGACTGCAGGGTTTCCAGGGTTGGGGTCCTGGTTTTAAGGTGCTCGTTAATTTCGCCGGTCAGCACGAATAAGGGCTGTAAGGTGTTGGGGTCGACAGTGGTGGCACTTTCGGCCGTCTGGCGGACGACTTTCACCGAAAGAAGGGAGCTTTCGAGATCGGTGGCGATCGCATCGGTCAGTTGATCGGCGAATCCGATACTTTCGCGGCGGGAGGTCTGATCGCGAAACACCACGCTAATGGAGAGCTTGGCGTGCATCTGGTAAGCCGACTTATAGCGGGTCATCTCGTCTTTCGCCGCCTCCAGATTAGGCTTGAAGCGTTGCGCTTCTCCCAGATAACACCAGCCCAGACCCACTCCCGAGGCCAGCGGTTTTTCCAGGTAATGCTTTGCCCGTTCGAGATAGTAGGCGCTGATCTTCTCGGACAGAAGATCGAGCTTCAGCCGGATGGACTGGTCGTCGCTCAGAGCGCTGGCGCTGGTGAGCAGGTCATAGGCTTGCCGGACAGCATCCTCGTCGGCGCGGCCTTTGATGGGTACGTGCACTTCTTGCAGGCTCTCGGCGCGCTGCACGGCGGCGGGCACGTAGTCAGATTTCAGCGCATCCATCTGGTCTTTGACCAGGGCCTGTTGCGGTTCGCTCAGGTTGGTCAACACCTGGTAGGCGTCGATGAACTGCTTCCGGTCGGCGTAGGCCTTGCTCTGCTCGATGGCGCGGTTAGCAGCATCGTGATTGCGGCTGCTGGTGAGTTGGATCTCCGCGTCGTTCAAGGCAGCCTTGGTTTCCTGACTGTCGGGACGGGTCTCGACCGCTTTGCGGAACTCTGGCACGGCCTTTTCCCAGTCCGGCTGGGCGGCGAACTCCTTGGCGCGGCTGAAATGGTACGTGTAGACGGCAGAGACGACTGTCTCTACCCGTGGCACCTCGCCAGCGAACGGACGATAGACGCCGAGCGCGAGTAGCGCATCGTCGTAGCGTTTGGCGGTAAGCAGACCCTCGGCAGTCTGCAGGGTCGATTCCAACCGTGAAGCCTCCTTGATGAGGTCGCTCTGGAGTTCAAGCGCGGGAACATAGTTGGCGTCGACGTCGAGGATCTGGTCGTCCTCCTGCCTGGCGGCGGTGAGGTGGCTGTAACCGGCGGACTGGTTGAGGAGTGCCTTGCGGTAAGCCAACAACTCGGCGCGATCGGCGGCGGTCAGCGTATCCAGTTGGGCACGAATCTGTTCCAGCAGCTTGACTGCCGGGGGAAAGTTGGGGACGGTGTGGGCGGCCTGTTCAGCTTGTTGATGGGCTTGCTTCAGGGATGGCCAGTCCGGGGTTCCCGGTGCCTTGCGGTATTGTGCGAACGCCGACTCAGCCGCCTGCTCGAACAAATCGGCCAAGCTCTTCCGGGCATCGGCGGCGTGGGAAGAAGATGCGTAGCGGGCTAGGAATTCCTGCCATACCACCACCGACTTCGCCCGCTGGGCACGCAGATATTCGGCCAACTCAGTGTCAGCAACAGGGATGAAGAAGACCTGCACGCCGGGCTTGAGCTGCGGAACTTGGAGGGGTTCGCCTTGCGATGCCGCCACTACACTTCCCAGCAGCAGGGCCTGGTCGGCCAGTTCTGCCGGCCTATATTGCTTTTTATTCTCGAAGCGCAGGTTGCCAGGCAAGACGCAGATGGGTTTATCACCCCAGGCCATCATCAGCACACCGTCGGAGGTACGTTCGAGAAAGGTAGCTCCTTTCATTTGAATCTTGGATGCCTTGCCATAAGCAGACTTGTCCATCTTGGTAGCAGGGTCGCACGTCCGGATCTCAGTTTTACCGTTGAGCGTCACGCCCGTCATTTGGACGTAGGCGGCGCCCTTGGGACCGTCGTAGAGGACGATGGTGGTGAGGGAGACGTCCTTGGCCGTGGCGAAGGCGGCCAAAAGGGCAGCTATAGATGAAACGATTATGGCTCGCACGGCCCAGTTGGCAAAGTGGCGCCGGAACCGGGCCAAAGATAGGGGCATTAGCCGTTCTCCGTTGTAAGTGCGGAGGTCAATGACTTTAGCTGGCTAGGATACTCAAGGTGGAAACTAAGTCAAGTTCCGCGCACTTTCAACAAAGTCCTAAGGCCCCGTGGGGCCGGGAGTCTTATGCCTCTTGCCGGAAACGCCGTATTCCTCTTGTCAGAACCAGCGTTATGGACTAGATTCGTATCGGCCGAATCTGCCGCTTCGTCGCCCCCCAGATCGGCGCCGTCGAATCGCAAGTTGGCAAAGGAAAACGAGCTCGATGGGTGCCCCGCAAATCAGGGTGAGGCCTGTCGGGATGATAGGCCAGACCGTCTCGCACTACCAGGTACTTGAGAGACTTGGTGGGGGTGGGATGGGTGTGGTCTATAAGGCCGAGGACACCTTCCTCAATCGCTTTGTCGCCCTCAAATTCCTTCCTGAAGACGAAACCCCGCAGGGCCAGGCTTTGGAGCGCTTCCGCCGCGAGGCCAAAGCGGCGTCTTCACTGAACCACGCCAAGATCTGCACCATCTATGAAATCGGCAGCCATGAAGGAAAACCCTTCATCGCGATGGAGTATCTGGACGGGGAGACCCTGAAGCACTGCATCATGGGGCGGAAGATGGAACTCGACACCCTGGTGGATTATGCGACGCAAATTGCCGATGCGCTGGATGCGGCACACGCCGCCGGGGTGGTGCATCGCGACATTAAGCCGGCGAACATCTTCGTGACCAAGACGGGCCAGATCAAGGTGCTCGACTTTGGCGTGGCCAAGGTGAACCCGAAGTTGGCGATTGCCTCCGACAGTACGACAGAATCGACGGCATTGACCCAGCCCGGCGGCGCCATTGGCACGGTCTCCTACATGTCGCCCGAACAGACCCTGGGTAAGGACGTCGATCATCGCACCGATTTGTTTTCCTTCGGCGTGGTGCTTTATGAGATGGCTACGGGGCTGTTGCCTTTTCGCGGAACCACCACCGGGGCGTTGTTTGATTCCATCCTTCACCAGATGCCCGCAGCACCGGTGCGTCTGAATCCGGACGTCCCGCCGGAACTGGAGCGCATCATCAGTAAGGCCTTGGAGAAGGACCGCAAGCTTCGCTATCAAAGTGCCGCCGAAATGCGCGGTGATCTGCAGCGGCTGAAGCGGGACACGGATACGAGGTCCAAAGCACTCCAAGCCAGCGCGCACAGAGTTGCAAAAGTTCTTACCATTCCCAAAGTCCGATCGAAAACGGTCGTCTACGTAGGGATGGCGGCCGCGATCGTGGCGGGCGTATTGGTTCTTGGATTCCGAAGTTACCGGGCGAGATCCTACGCTGGGCAACAAAGCACGCAAGTGACAACGGTTCAGCCCAGCCCAGCTCCGCCGGCTACAGCACCGGCTCCCACTGCGGCGGTTCCAGCTGAAAGCCAGCCACCTAGTATGCCCGCGGTTCCGTCGGCCCGACAATCCGCTTCCACAGCCGCGCGGCGTGCTTCCTCCAAAGCAGCGGGCTCCGGGAGTTGTGCGAGCGCCGGCGGGTTTCACTGCAGCGACATTCCTGATCTGTTGAGCCGGGCCGACGCCGCTGCCGGGCGCGGCGATTACGGTGCAGCGCGGTACGACTACGGAATTGTGCTTCGTATGGACGCGCGCAACGAAGCCGCCCGCGCCGGACTTCATAAAATAGAGCAAGCCGAAAAGATGCCTCAGTGAACGGCGGGGCCGCTCCCGCAGACTCAATCTGTCCAGGGATCGATCAGCGGGATTGAAATGTCGTCAAAGTGAGCGGTGTTGCGTGTCGCGAGCATGGCACGTTGCGCGAGTACGATCCCGGCAATCATTGTGTCGCGGAGATCGCGAGGGCGGCCTTGCTTGTGCCGGGACCCCATCAGCTCGCCGGCCAGCTCAGCGGCAGCAACATCGAAGGGAGCAACGCGACGGTCGACCTTGTCGAGAACCTTCTCGAAGGCATGAATCAGCCCTGATCTCCGTTTTCCCATCGCCATGATTTGCAGTCCGAAGCGCACTTCCAGAACTGTAACGGAAGTCGTCCAAACGGATAAGCGAGGCTGCCGGTCCAGCCAGGCGACAACTCTCTGGTCAGGGGATTGGCGCATCAGGGCGGAAAGCACGTTGGTATCAAGGATGATCATTCCTCGAATGATGGCGCCTTGATATCATGACCACGCAGTTCCGGGATGTCGTGGTCCAGACCAGCCTTGGCGAACAAGGCGGAGATTTCCGTGCCCAATCCGCCCGTTGGAATCTCGCTTGAGACTACCGCGTTGCGCAAAATATCGCGCACTTCTTCCTCCATGCTGCGACCGTTCCTTTTGGCTCGGCGCTGTAGCTGTGTCTTGACTCCGTCCTCGATTTTGCGAACCACCAGTTGGGCCATCACCCCTCCTGAGTGATATCATGATATCATATTGAAAAGGAAAGGGGGCGAGGCGCCTGGGACGGAACATCTAAGTCGCAGAAAAAACAGGGGATCACAGAGAGCCATCTACTGAATCTGGATCACACTTTCGGGGGCATTGGTCTTAATTTCGCCTACACGCGCTACCACCTTCCGGGCGAAGTCGTACAGCGATTTGGCGTGAGGAGAGTCTTCGCCTTCGAGGACGGAGGGCTTGCCGCTGTCTCCGGACTTGCGGAGTTCGGGGTCAAGCTGGATATTCCCTAGAAAAGCGACGTCAAATTGTTTGGCGGTCCTCTCTGCTCCACCGCGGGAGAAAATGTCGATCTCGTGCTGGCAGTGCGGGCAGACGAAGTAGCTCATATTTTCCACCATGCCTATGATATCGACCTTCATCTGGCGAAACATTTCGATGGCCTTGCGGGCATCCTGCAGGGAAACATCGGAAGGGGTCGAGACGACGATGGCGCCTGTAAGCGGCACGGTCTGAATGAGCGAGAGAGCCACG
>Ga0335081_10007917_pt1 | contig 17008 bp, 11 predicted proteins | sample Lox_Sample_35_FD_206713 | JGI IMG/M metagenome (GOLD analysis project Ga0335081, IMG submission 206713) | Soil microbial communities from Loxahatchee National Wildlife Refuge, Florida, United States - Lox_Sample_3.5 | ecosystem: Environmental > Terrestrial > Soil > Wetlands | place: USA... | reverse complement strand
GGGCCGAGTTTCCATGCAGCCATGAGCAGAGGGAAGTTCCACGGGATGATTTGCCCGACAACGCCTACCGGTTCGCGCAATGTGTAAGCGAGATATTTCGCGCCCGGGGTATATGGGACATTCAGTGGAATGGTATTGCCTTCGATCTTGGTCGCCCATCCGGCCATGTAGCGGAACAGATCAACGGCCAGTGGCACGTCGGCTGCTTTCGCGATTGCGAGGGGCTTGCCATTGTCGAGGCTTTCGAGGTATCCGAACTCCTCCGTGTGTTGCTCGAGTAGATCGGCGAGTTTCCACACGAGGCGGCCGCGCTCGGATGCGGTCATCTTGCGCCATGGACCGTGGTCAAAGGCATAGCGAGCAGCTCTCACGGCGAGGTCGATGTCAGCGCGATCGCCCTCAGCGATCTGAGCCAGAACTTCGCCGGTGGCTGGGTTGTAGGTAGGGAAGGTCTTGCCGGAAGCGGCGTCGATCCAGTTGCCGTTGATCAGCATCTTTCTGGGTTTGTCAATAAACTCCGCGACATGCGGATGAATTTGCGGGGAAACAGCGATGCCCATACGTCCTCCTAGTCAACTCGGACTTGCAGAGAGAATGATGCCGGGCGAAATGAAAAACTCCGGGTATGCTAGTCCCGGTTGGAGCGAAAAGCAATCCGGTGAATTACTCGCCGTAGGGAACCCAGATGTTCTTGACCTGGGTGGCGTGCTCAAGGAAGCAGCGCCCTTCGGCAACCTTAGGATTGAACCAATCAATGGCGCGCCCTTCGTTGGTCCAGACTTGCTTCAGGTTTCCGGTCGACATGGCTTTCGCAGATGCGACTGTTGCCTCGTCGCCATAGCACCAGATCGCATCGATGTCATCATGTTCCGCCAGTGTTTTCAGCAATTGGGAAACATAGCCCGTCACGATGTTCACGGCTCCGCCGGGCAAGTCGCTGGTATCGAATAACTGGTACAGGTCGCCGGTAATGAGCGGATATTCTTCAGACGGGATCGCGACCACGGTATTGCCCATGGCGAGCAGCGGCATAACGAGCGAGAGAAAACCGAGTAGTGGTGCATCAGAAGGGCAGATCACACCTACGGTTCCGATAGGCTCATTCATCGCAATCGCGATATTGCGGAACGGCGGATTGTGCACGGCGCCATCGAATTTGTCGGCCCACGCTGCGTAGGAAAAAATACGCTCAATGCCGAGATCGACTTCGGCAGCGGCTTGCTTCTCGCCAACAGCCTCGGCCAGGTGGTGAATAATTTCGTTTCGACGCTGGCTCAGATTTTCAGCGTAGTAGTAAAGCACTTGCGCGCGATTGTGCGCTGTCGCTTTGCCCCAGCCTTCGGCTTTGCGGGCTGCTTCGACGGCATTGCGAATATCTTTTCGATTTCCGACAGGAGCTTCGCCGAGCAGGCGGCCATCTTGAGCGCGAACCTCCATGCTGTAGCCGGAGTCGGGGCGCGCCTGTTTGCCCCCGATGTAGATCTTTACGGTGCGGTCTATCGCGGGCGTGGTCGTGGCTGGCTCGTCGTCAGGTAGCGGCGGCATCGGCTTTGGAGTCTCCGCCAGCTTCGGGGCATGCTTGAACCACGTTGGTTCCATGTACTCGAGTAGGCCCTCTTTGCCGCCTTCGCGTCCGTAGCCACTTTCGCGGTATCCGCCGAAGCCGCAAGCGGCGTCGAACAAGTTCGTGCAGTTCACCCACACGACTCCAGCCTTGATCTGCGCCGCCACCTGCAGCGCCACGTTAATGTTCTCGCTCCATACGCAGGACGCAAGTCCGTAAACGGTGTTGTTCGCTAATTCGACGGCTTCTCTCGGAGTGCGAAAGGTCATCGCCGCGAGGACCGGTCCAAAGATTTCTTGCTGCGCAACGATCGAGGTCGGATGCACGTTGCTGAGCAGGGTCGGCGGATAGTAGAAGCCTCGAGCCGGCAAGGCGATCTGCGGTTGCCAGCACGTCGCACCTTCGGCAATACCTTGCTCGACCATTTTCTGAATACGGTCCAATTGAACTCGCGCGACGATCGCTCCGATATCGATCGCCTTGTCGAGCGGAGGGCCGACGCGCAGAGTGTTCATGCGGTCACGAATCTTGCCGATCAGTTTTTCGGCGATACTCTCCTGCATCAGCAGACGAGAGCCCGCGCAACAAACCTGACCCTGGTTGAACCAGATTCCGTCGACCAGTCCTTCGACTGCGCTGTCGAGATCAGCATCTTCGAAGATGATGAATGGGGATTTACCGCCGAGTTCGAGTGAAAGCCGTTTGTGGCTTGCGGCGGTGGCTCCGCGAATTGCTCGGCCGACTTCCGTCGAGCCCGTGAATGCAATCTTGTCGATATCGGGATGTTTTACAAGAGCCTCGCCAGTTGCGCCATCGCCGGTGACGATGTTTACGACTCCAGCTGGCAGCCCGGCCTCTTGGCAGAGTTCAGCAAACAGCAACGCAGTAAGCGGCGTGAACTCGGCGGGCTTCAAGACGACTGTATTCCCGGTGGCAAGAGCAGGAGCGATTTTCCAGGCCAGCATGAGCAGCGGGAAATTCCACGGGATGATCTGGCCAACAACGCCGCAAGCTTCGTGCTCAGGAAACTCCTGCTCGAGCAGTTGTGCCCAGCCGGCGTGGTAGTAGAAATGGCGCGCCACGAGCGGAATATCGATGTCGCGGCTTTCGCGGATGGGCTTGCCATTGTCCATGGTTTCGAGCACAGCCAGAAGACGAGACTGCTTCTGAACCAGTCGCGCCAGAGCATACAGATAGCGCGCACGAGCGTGAGGAGTAAGTGCGCGCCAGTTGGGAAACGCTGCGCGAGCCGCACGAACGGCCGTGTCGATGTCGGCCTTGCCGCCCTGCGCAACGCTAGCCAGTTTGTCACCGTTCGAGGGATCGAGAGTGTCGAAGTATTCTCCGGCTGCGGGTGCTTGCCACTTTCCACCGATGAAGAGGCCAAACCGGCGTTCGTGACGGTCAAGCCACACCCGTGCCTCTTTGGGATCTTCGGGAGCCGGTCCGTAATCCATGCTGACGAATTTTTCTGCGATGCTCATTCATCCTCTGCTTTCCATATCGCTATCCTCGCTCATGCAATCGGATGGCGATACTCGGCGGAGTAACGGCCGGTTGTGTAATGCTCCAGTTGCCGTTCGATGTCGCCTAACAGGCCACTGGCTCCAAAGCGCAACATTTCGGCGCGCAACCACGAGTCGCCCAGTTCCTCTTTCATCATCGCCAGCCAGTCGAGGGACTGTTTTGCCGTGCGGATGCCGCCCGCGGGTTTGAAGCCGACTGCCCTTCCGGTTTGCTGGGCGTATTCGCGAATCGCGCGCACCATCACCAGGCTGACGGGCAGCGTAGCGTTGGTCGGTTCTTTTCCGGTCGACGTTTTGATGAAGCCGGCTCCTGCCATCATCGCTACGAAACTCGCGCGCACGACATTGCGCAAAGTCAGGAGATCTCCGGTTCCCAAAATCACCTTCATGTGAGAGGTACCGCAGGCTTGCTTGAAGGCTGCGATCTCGTCATAGAGCACTTGCCACGCTCCCGCGAAAACGTGGGCGCGGGTGATGACGACATCGATTTCGTGGGCGCCTGCTTCCACCGATCGCCGAATTTCGGCGACACGTTCCGCTAGTGGAGAGAGACCTGCCGGGAATCCAGTGGAGACGGCGGCGACGTGAATGCCGCTTCCCTCAAGGGCACGGAGCGCCGTTTCAATGAAGGTGTGGTAGACACAGATGGCGGCGACTTTGATTTCCAGGTTCTCAATTCCGAGTTTCTCTACTAATTCTCGTTGGATCGGCTGTCGTCCCTTCGCGCAGAGGCGTCGCACACGCTCGTCGGTATCGTCACCGGAGAGCGTAGTCAGGTCCATGCACGAGATTGCGCGCAGAAGCCAGGCGGCCTGCCACTCCTTCTTCACCGTCCGGCGCGCAACCTGCGACTGCATCCGCCGTTCGACCGCGCTGGTGTTGACGCGAACTTCTTCAATCCACTTCACATCCAGAGGAATGCCTGTGTTGGGCAGCAGTGGGTGTCCGTGGAGTGATGCGATTGACTGCGCGCCAAACGGTTCGCATGTCGTGGAGCGGGTTTCGGGATTGCGCACGGTTTTTGAAGAATCACGATCGCCCGACATGAACTGTGCCTTCCGGAACCGCCTACTGGGACTTGTCTTGAGTTGCAATTGTAAGGCAGGTGGCTGAACAAGGCGAATTGTGCGGCCGCTGGGTAGTGGCTCAGTTTGAACTCCGAGTCTCAAAGGCGTCATCCCGAAGGCCCGCGTTTGCACCAGCGGGCCGAGGGATCTCCCGTGGCACGCAACTTACTAGCGGGAGATCCTTCGCTCCGCCTGAAAAACGGCTGCGCTCAGGATGACGCCGTCCTGAGAACGAAGATAAAGCCGGGATTCAAACTGAGCCACTACTGGCCGCTGATCGGATAAGGCAGAACTGGCGGTGAGGGTTTACAATGGCGCACTATTCCGCAGAGGCAAGTCGTCGGAATCGTATTGCGGAGCGCGGCTTTACCATGCCAAGAAAGATCGTCTCGGAGAGCGTTCGTAAGAAACTGGAACGTGCAGCCGGCAAAGTCATGAAGAACGCGCACGCTCCTTATTCGAATTTCCATGTAGGAGCAGCGATTCTGCTCACGAACGGAAGGATCTTTTCTGGATGCAACGTCGAGAATGCCTCCTACGGAATGACGAATTGCGCCGAACGGACCGCCATTTTCTCGGCGGTGGCAGAGTTGGGCCCGAAGATTGAGATTCAGGCGGTGGCTGTAACCAACGACCATGGCGTGGCGTGCTCGCCGTGCGGAGCCTGCCGGCAAGTGATTTACGAATTTGGACCTGACGCGACGATTTTCTTCCAAGGCGCCAGTGGCCCAAAGCAGGCGCACATCACCGAACTGCTGCCGGAAGGATTTCGCCTCCAGTGAATCCATCTTCTGGTGCGCCTGTGCGAGCCGTTGACGTCATTCGCAAGAAAAGGGATAGCGTCGAACTTACGCAACACGAGATCGAGAGTTTCGTTAGTGCATACACACGCGGTGAGATTCCGGATTACCAGGTTTCGGCATGGCTGATGGCTGTCGTGTTGCGCGGGATGACTCGGCCAGAGACCGCAGCCTTGACGGACGCGATGCTTCGCTCCGGCGAGGTTCTAGATCTCTCGTCGCTGGCGCCAAGAAAAGTCGACAAGCACTCGACCGGAGGAGTGGGCGACAAGACTTCGCTTGTGTTAGCTCCGTTGGCCGCTGCGGCAGGCCTTGCGGTTCCGATGATCAGCGGCCGCGGCTTGGGACACACCGGAGGCACGCTCGACAAACTCGAAGCAATTCCCGGATTCAATGTGAACCTGCCGGTGGCCGAGTTTCGGCATGTGCTCGACGTTTGCGGATGCGCCATGATCGGTCAGACAGCGGAGATCGCACCTGCCGATCGAAAACTCTATGCGCTCCGCGATGTAACTGGGACCGTCGAGAGTCCCTATCTGATTTGCGCCTCGATCATGAGCAAGAAACTGGCCGAGGGGATCGACGCGCTTGTGCTCGATGTCAAGACTGGCTCCGGCGCATTCATGAAAAACGAGAAGGACGCTGCGTTCCTTGCCGAACTGATGGTTGAGACCGGTGAGCGGATGGGGAAGGAAGTCGTCGCATTGATCACCGACATGGACCAGCCGCTCGGGAACCTGATCGGCAACGCGCTCGAAGTTGTCGAAGTCATCGATGTGTTGCGGGGAGCGGGACCAGAGGATTTGCGGGAGTTGTGTCTGGAACTTTCTGGATGGATGCTGCACCTGGGCGCTGTCACAAGCAGTGTCTCGGATGGAAAGAAAGAGAGCAAGAAGTTGATTGCATCTGGAAAGGCGCTCGAGAAATTCAGGCAAATGATTGAATTGCAGGGCGGCGATGCGCGCGTGATCGATGAGGCGAAGAGACTCCCGCAGGCCCATCATACGGTTCAAGTCAAGAGCGCACAGGCAGGCTTTGTGGCGTCGATGCAGTGTGAGCAAATTGGTACGGCCTGCGTGATTCTCGGCGGCGGCCGTGAGCGCAAGGAAGACTCCGTAGATCCGGCGGTTGGCATTGTTCTGCACAAGAAAGTCGGTGATCGAGTCGACTCAGGGGAGCCACTTGCCACGGTCTACTACAATTCCGAGGCCAAGGCTCAGCGCGCTTGCCAGTTGATTGAGCAGAGTTGTGAGGTCGCGGACGCGCTGCCAACCAAGCGACGGCTGATTCATCGGGTTATTGGAGGATCGGGAGAGAACTAAATGGGACGATTCACTGGTGTTCTCGGGCTAGTGACGATGTTGGGGCTCGCGTATGTGTTCTCCACCAACCGCCGCGCGATTCGCGTCAAGACGGTGGCGTGGGGACTCGGCCTCCAGATTGCCTTTGCCATCTTCGTACTCAAGGTTCCATTCGGTCGCGAAATGTTTCAGAAAATTGGCGACGCCGCCAATCACGTGCTCAGCTACGCTTTGGTGGGATCCGAATTTGTGTTCGGATCGCTAGGCCGGCAGAATTCGGGCTTCGCATCCTTCCTGAACGCGAACGGCTCGAAAGTCGATATCAATGCACCTTTTGTTTTTGCCTTCCAGGTTCTGCCGGTGGTCATCTTCATTTGTGCGTTGTTTGCGATTCTCTATCACGTCGGGATCATGCAGATCGTCATCCGCGTCGCAGCATGGGCGATGACCCGTATTATGGGCGCCAGCGGCGCTGAGTCTCTGAACGTCGCGGCCAGCATTTTCATGGGACAGACCGAAGCGCCGGTCACCATCCGGCCATTTTTGCCTGAGCTGACGCGCTCCGAACTGATGACTGTCATGACCAGCGGCATGGCGCACGTTTCAGGTTCGATCATGGCGGCCTATTTTGCCTTTGGCGCAGAGCCTCGTCATGTGCTCAGTGCCGTCATCATGACAGCTCCGGGAACGATTCTGGTTTCCAAGATGCTCGTACCTGAAACCGAACAGCCACGGACGGCCGGTCGCGTTGTTATGCCCGAGGCCGAAACGGAAAAAGAAAGCGGTGAAAACCTGCTCGGCGCCATTGCGCGCGGCACCAGCGACGGCTTGCATATGGCACTCAACATCGGAGCGATGCTCATCGCTTTCCTCGCGCTGGTCGCTTTGCTCGACGGCCTACTTGGCGGGATTCATCGGCACTTCGCGTGGTTTCCGACGAGTTTGGAGAATGTTCTGGGCGCGCTCTTTGCGCCGATTGCTTGGGTGATTGGAATTCCTTGGCGCGATTGCCCTGCGATCGGCAATCTGCTGGGCACCCGCATGGTGCTCAATGAATTGGTCGCATTCTCGATGCTTGGACCGCAAAAGGCAGCGCTCGACCCGCGCTCATTCACAATTGCGACATTTGCGCTCTGCGGATTCGCGAACCTCAGTTCGATTGGGATTCAGATCGGTGGAATTGGCGCGCTCGCGCCGAACAGGAGAGGAGACTTGGCACGGCTTGGGGTGCGCGCCATGTTGGCAGGAACGATGGCCAACCTGATGTCCGCTTCGATTGCCGGAATGCTGCTATGAACCTGCTAGGGCCGATCTCGAGGTTTCTATCCGTTTGCTCGTGCGACCAGCAGGATGGCGAACGCATAGAAGACGAACATTAGCGCCAAGTAGATCCTCGCTTTTGATCCCGAGCCGGCGAACTCTTTCCAGGCGAATACTCCCCACAGCGCTGCAACCATCGGTGAGGATTGTCCAATTGCATAGGAGATTGCTTGCCCTGTCAGTTTGCCAGCGGTGAGATTGAGCACCGTTCCTAAGCCCCAGACGCATCCCCCGATCAAGCCGAGCAGATGGACGGATGGAGGTCCGCTGAAAAAACCGGCGAAGCTTACCGGTTCGCCAACCAATGGTTTCTTCATGAAATAGACGTTCCACACAAAACAGGAGAGCAATGCGCCGAGAGTCAGAAAGACTACTCCACTGTACGGTGTGAGCGAGTGCCCTCGTGTCATCGCGTAGGTCGTGAATGGGCTCCAAAGGCCCATCAGCACGCCGGAAATCACACAGAGGACAATGCTCTTTCGAGAAGCCCCGCTGGCGCCGCGCGCGAGGCTCCCATAGGCTTTGCCATCGAGGATGACCGCAATTAACGCGCATGCCACACCAGCCCCGAGCAGCACGACGATGCCCTTGGGCTGCAGGATATAGTTCAACACCACGCCAACGACCAGCGCGATGCCGATCGACACCGGGAACGCGACTGCCAGACCCGCCATGTCCATTGCGGCGACCAGTATGAGATTGGCAAGATTGAAAATTGCACCGCCAACTAGCGCTGACACGATGTTCGAGGGGTCGGCGGACTGAACGTTGTTCATGAAGCTTGATGCATCGTGGCCAGTACTGCCCATGGTGAACGCGAGGATCAAGGCGCTCAAGAAAATTCCGATTGCATAGTCCCAGTAGAAAAGCTCGAAGCGATAGTTCTTGACACCCTTGTAGGTATTGGCCCAGGAACCCCAGCAGATGGCGCTGATAATTGTCATCAATACAGCGACAGCGTGAGTCGTCGGCGTGAACATGCGTTCTCTCCGGAAAACGTGTAACTGTACTCTTCTTTGGACGAGCCGACAAATCCGCCGTTGAGTGGCAGACGACTAGCCGTTGACCTGCGCGTACGTCGAGCGGCGCAGGAACTCTCCCTGCCCGGCACGGCCGAGGAACTTGTCGCCGTCCACAACAACTCTTCCGCGCGACAACACTACCTCAGGCATTCCCGTGACTTGAATTCCTTCGAACATCGAGTAGTCCACGCGCATGTGATGCGTTTTGGCGCTGATTGTGTGTTTGCGATGCGGATCAAAGATCACCAGATCGGCATCGCTTCCAACGGCGATGGTTCCCTTGCGTGGATAGAGCCCGAAAAGCTTGGCGGGAGTGGTTGCAACGAGTTCGACGAAGCGGTTTACGCTGAAGCGTCCGCTGGCTACACCGCCCGAATAAATCAGGCTCATGCGATGCTCGACGCCGGGACCGCCGTTCGGGATCTTGGTGAAATCATCTTTCCCCAGTTCCTTTTGCTCTTTGAAACAGAACGGGCAGTGATCTGTTGAGACGACCTGCAGGTGATCGCACTTCAAGCCATTCCACAATTTTTCCTGGTGCCACTTCTCACGCAGGGGAGGAGTGAAAACGTATTTCGCACCTTCAAAACCCGGGGCGTCGAAATTCTCGATCGAAAGGTACAAATACTGTGGACAAGTTTCCGCGTATACCGGAAGTCCACGATCGCGGGCCTCGCGAACTTTCTCGAGTGCGTCGTTGCAGCTTAGATGCACGATGTAAATTGGGGCTCCAGCCATCTCTGCCAGCGCGATGGCGCGGGCTGTGGCCTCAGCCTCAGCCGTTGTTGGCCTGGTGAGAGCATGATATTTTGGCGCTTTTTTCCCTTCCGCCAGCGCCTGCTGCACGATGACGTCGATAGCGCTGCCGTTCTCGGCGTGCATGCAGACGAGACCGCCGTTCTTCGATGTTGTTTGCAGAGCTTTGAAGATGCTGCCGTCGTCGAGCATGAACACGCCCGGATAGGCCATAAACAGTTTGAAGCTAGTCACGCCTTCGTGGACCAGGTCGTTCATCTCGGAGAGTTGGCCGCCGGAGACGTCCGTTACGATGCAGTGAAAAGCGTAGTCACAAACTGCCTTGCTCGAAGCCTTGCCCATCCAGGTGTCGAATGCCTGGCGCAGTGCCTGGCCCTTGTATTGAATGGCGAAGTCGATCAGCGTCGTGGTGCCGCCAAAAGCTGCAGCGCGCGTGCCCGTTTCGAAATCGTCGGCGCTCATGGTGCCGCCGAACGGCATGTCGAGATGCGTGTGTACGTCGATGCCGCCGGGCATCACAAGTTTGCCTGCTGCATCCAGAACCTTGTCGGCGTTTTGAATGGGAAGATCGTTTCCGATCGCTGCCACCTTGCCGTTTGCGATGGCGACATCAGCTTTATAAGTATCAGTTGCAGTGACTACGGAACCATTTCGAATGACTGTGCCGAAGCTCATGAAGACCTCGCGCCGACGAAGCAGAATAAAGTGGGAATTATGCTACACTGCCGCCCTTCAGTTTTCACAGCGTCGTCGCGGGAAGGAAGCAGCCATGCGATTCGGCATCACCATTAAACCTGACATTTCGGTCGACCGCATCGTCAGCCTGACAAAGCAAGCGGAGAGCGCCGGATTCGAATACGGCTGGATCTTCGATTCGCACGTCTTGTGGAAAGAGCCGTATCCGCTGCTCACGCTCATGGCTGCGAACACGAAGCGGATGCGACTTGGAACTTGCGTGACCAATCCTGCGACCCGAGACCTCACTGTCACTGCGAGCTTGTTCGCCACGCTGAATCTTATTTCGAGCGGACGGATGGACCTCGGCATCGGCCGTGGCGACAGTTCGCGCCGAGTGATGGGGAAGAAGCCGGTGAGTTGGTCGCAGTTGGAAGCAGCGGTGAAGGAGTTCCGCGATCTTACGTCAGGAAAAGAAGTGCAACACGACGGTCAGCCGACACGACTGGCTTGGGCCACAGTTCCTGCCCCGGTCTGGATCGCGGGCTACGGGCCGAAGGTCCTACACATGGCTGGACGCGTCGCCGACGGCATTATCCTGCAATTCGCCGATCCGGCGCTGATCGATTGGTGTATGGGATTCGTGGAGGAAGGCGCTCGAGCCGCAGGGCGCGATCCCAAAGAGATCGAGGTCATGTCAGCAGCGCCAGTGTGGGTCTCTGGTGATCTGGCGGTTGGGCGCGAACATGTGCGCTGGTTTCCTGCGCTCGTCTCAAACCACGTGATGGATCTAATCCGGCAATACAAGCCTGAAGAGCTTCCACCCGCGCTGACGTCCTATGTTCAAGATCGCGGTCATTACGATTACCAGCATCACTGCGAAGTCGAAAGCGATAATCGAAATTTCGTTTCGGATGAAGTTGTGGACCGCTTCTGTCTGTTAGGTACTGCGGAAGCCCATCAGAAGAAGCTGCGGGAACTCGCCGCTGTGGGAGTGACACAGTTCAACATCTATCTCATGTGTGGGGATGAAGAGCAGACTCTGGAGATTTATCAGCGCGATGTACTGCCGGCATTCCTCGGAACCAAGAAGTCCTAAGCTAGGGAGCCTCTTGCGGCGCAAGACTGGCCTGCCGCGGAACTTTCGTCAGCACGTAGTAAGCCGCGAAGGAAACCGCAAAACCAACGAACCAGGAATAGTCATAGAGTGCGCGAAGAGGCGGAACTGCGAGTCCCGCGAAGGCCGTGCCCGCTCCGAGTACCAGCGCAATTACGGCGTTCCAGTTGAATCCGCGGGCGTACTCGTAGAGTCCCCCGCGGAGGTACAGTTCGTCGACGCGGAGGACGCGACGGCGGATGATGAAGTAGTCGCAGATCATAATTCCCGCAACTCCGCCAAGAAACGGCGCGTAGCCGCCGAGCCAGACGAAAATGAATGTGTCGTAGTCGTGGAGTAACTTCCAAGGCATCATCGCGACTCCCATGATGCAGGTGATCACGCCTCCTGTGCGGAAGTTAATCTTGCGCGGCCACAAGTTTGAAAAGTCATTCGCAGGCGAAACAACGTTGGCTCCGATATTGACGTTGAGCGTTGCCAGCAGAATCGCTATCAACGAAATCACAACTGCGATGGGTGAATGGAAGCGGCTGAGCAGTTGAACCGGATCCCAGATCGCCGTGCCGTAGATGACCACCGTGGCTGACGTCACCACGATTCCGACGAACGCGTAAAGGGTCATGGTTGTAGGGAGAGCCAGCGCTTGCCCGATGACTTGCTCACGCTGGTTGTGCGCGAATCTCGTGAAATCTGGAATGTTCAGCGAAACTGTGGCCCAGAATCCTACGGTGCCGTTCAGCGCAGGAATCAGAAACTTCAAGAAGTCTGGAAAGCTAGTGAACCGAGACGGCACGGACAGCATGGGGCCGAATCCGCCGGCAGCGCGATAAGCCCAACCCAACAACAATAGGCCGACGCCGAGGAGGACCGGTGCGCTGATGCCTTGCAGCATTCGGATGTATTCGATCCCTTTGAGAACCACGACGAGGTTGATCAGCCAGAACAACATGAAGCAGATGGCCGTGCCGAAAGCGAAGCCCTTCCATGACGGAATAAGCGTTGCGAGCAGCGTGCTGATCGCTTCGCCCCCGATCCATGCCTGAATGCCAAACCATCCACAGGCAACCAAGGCACGCAGCACCGCCGCAACGTTCGCACCCAAGACTCCAAATGATGCGCGAGCCAGAACCGGGAACGGGATTCCATACTTCGCACCGGGATGCGAGTTCAGTAGCATGGGTGCGAGCACGATCACGTTTCCGATGAAGATCGTTGCCACGGCCTGTTTCCAGTTCATTCCGCCCTGGATCAGGCTTGCCGCGAGCATGTAGGTAAGAATGTTCACCGACATCGAGACCCAAAGTGCGGCGAAGTTGTAGGTTCCCCAATGGCGCTGCTCGGTGCTGGCTGGTGCGAGGTCGTGGTTGTAGAGCGGGCTGGATTCGATGCGCGCTTGAACGGTGTCCGGAGTGGTCATTACGAGTTTGGGGTTGTTGTGGGCTTTCAATCGGCTGCAGCCGATGTTGCGCTTTGCGTTGTGAGTGGGCCGTAGCTCTCTGGCCGGCGATCGCGGAAGAACTGCCACACCTTGCGGACTTCAGCGATCATGTCAAGATCGAGGTCAGCGACGACGACTTCATCCTTTTCGCGGCTCGCTTGCGCGATGATCTTGCCACGCGGATTGCAGAAGTAGCTCTTGCCATAAAACTCGCCGATACTCCACGGCTTTTCTGTGCCGACGCGATTGATTGCGCCGACATAATATCCATTTGCAACCGCATGTGCGGGTTGCTCAAGTTCCCACAGATATTCTGAGAGACCGGCCACAGTCGCGGACGGATTAAACACAATTTCTGCGCCGTTCAAGCCTAGAATGCGCGCACCTTCTGGAAAGTGGCGATCGTAGCAGATGTAAACGCCGACCCGCGCGTACTTCGTTGCAAAGACCGGATAGCCAAGGTCGCCGGGTGTGAAATAGAACTTCTCCCAAAATCCGGGATGGCAGTGCGGAATGTGGTGCTTGCGGTATTTGCCGAGATAGCGTCCGTCCGCGTCGATCACGGCGGCGGTGTTGAAATACACCCCGGGCATGTGTTCTTCGTAGACCGGAACTACTATCACCATCTTGTGTTTCGCCGCGACCTTTTGCATTAGCTGGATTGTCGGTCCGTCGGGAACACGCTCGGTCAGTTCGTACCAGCGAGCGTTCTGCTCCGCACAGAAATAGGGTCCATAGAAGAGTTCCTGTAGGCATAGGATTTGCGTCTTCTTACGCGCGGCCTGCTCGATCAGCTTCATGTGCTTGTCGATCATCGCTTTCCGGATCTGCGCGAGAGGGCGCTCGGTCGAGAGCGCGTTCCTGGCCTGAATGAGAGCGCAGCGGACATTGCGGGGCATAAGGCCTCCCAGTGGGTGAGGAACAGAACTATAGCAGAAACCTTAGCCCGCCCCGCGCGTGGTGAGCCTGCTCGTTCGCCGTGTTTGTTTGACATCGGGACGGCGCGCTGCATAGACTCGGCCTTCATCCACGTTGAGCAGGGGACAGCATGATCATGGCGAAGCGCCCTCGAATTGCGGTCGTTGGCAGCGCGAACATCGACCTGACGACATTTGCCGATCAATTTCCGAAGCCGGGCGAAACCATATTCGGTCAGAAGTTCGATTTAGGATTCGGCGGCAAGGGCGCGAACCAGGCGGTGGCAGCTCGGCTGTGCGGTGCTGATGTTTTCATGGTGGCGCGTGTCGGAGACGATCTGTTCGGTCCCGCGACGATCGAGAATTTTCGCAAGCAGGGAATCGACGCGACCCATGTGAAGCAGGTTAAGGGATTGTCGAGTGGAGTCGCGCCCATTTTTGTGGAACCGAACGGGCAAAACCGCATCCTGGTGGTGAAGGGCGCAAACGATGCGGTCAAGCTGGAGGACATTGACACTGCAGCCGATGTGCTGAAGTCCGTCGACTGTATTGTTCTCCAGTTCGAGATCCCCCTCGAGACGGTCTATTACACCGTTGCATTCGCGCGTAAGCACAATATTCGGTGCATCGTGAATCCGGCGCCGGCGCAGCCGGTCGATATGAGCGCGCTGAAAGATCTCGACTATTTCGTTCCGAATGAGAGCGAGGCCGAAGCTATCAGCGGTTTGCCGGTCAAGACAGTCGAGGATGCAAAGAAGTGCGCCGCAAGAATGATGGCCGGCGGCGTACGTAACGTCATCATTACGTTAGGTGCGCAGGGATGTCTCCTTGCAAGCCGCGATGGGAGCGAGCACATTGCGCCATTCAAGGTGAACAGCGTCGACAGCACTGGCGCGGGAGACGCCTTCATCGGAAGCTTTGCCGTTTTTCTTGGCGAGGGCGTGCCTGAAAAAGAAGCCGTGCGCCGCGCCAATTTGTACGCTGGGTTGTCCACAACGGGAGTCGGTACGCAAAAATCGTTCTTCGACCGCGCCCGTTTCGACGATGAATGGGCAGCGCGATCGGGACAATGATCCTAATTCCCGCTAACATACAGATTTCCTGAGAACATCGTTTTTTCCACATGACGATTTTGCAGAGTCTTCTGACACTCACACAGTGATTTCTTGTTGGGCCTGTGCAAAAGATGGTCTATCCCACGCGCGAAACCTCTTGACTAACAAGTGACTGCCAATTTATAAGCCCAGTCTGCGGTCGGGGAGCCTCCAACTTCGCGGGAAGGGGAGGGTCTTTTTTCTTTTGGGGCAGGCCGCCGAAAGGGGTCGTACAAATGACAGGCAGGAAGACACTCTTCTCGGTGTGTTGTTGCGCACTCGTAGCACTACTCAACCCGGTTGTATATGGTCAAGCGACCGCGAGTTTTTCCGGCACAGTCTCGGACAAAGCAGGAGCTGTGATTTCGGGAGCGAGCGTGAGGATCACCTCGCAAGCCACGGGCCTCACCCGCGAAGTAAAGACGGATAACACCGGACATTACACCGTCCCGCTGCTTCCGGCCGCGTTCTACGCGATCCATGTGGAAGCCTCCGGATTTGGTCCCGCGGATCGGAAGGATCTCCGACTCCAAGTTGACGAACAAAGAGAACTGGATTTTACCCTGCAACCCGCCTCCGTCAGTTCTACAGTTGAAGTGAGCGCGACCGAAGTGGCGGTGGAGACATCCACACCAAGCCTGGGGCAGGTGATTACCTCGGAGGAAGTGGCCGAACTCCCTTTGAACGGCCGAAATTTCGTTCAACTCGCGACTCTCACACCAGGCACAGCTGCGTCCAATAGCCCAGTGAGTTTTTTTACGAATGCTGCCAGCAGCGAAGCTGCGACGCGGGGATCGTTTTCGCTTTCCGTGGGCGGATCGCGCGAGCAAGAGACCGATTGGCTCCTCGATGGCAATGACAACAATCAGCTCGACGAGGGCGGCATCGCAATTTTCTCCTCTATCGACGACATCCAGGAATTCAAAGTTCTGACCTACAACTACTCCGCTGAATATGGTGAGCGTGCAGGTCCGACAGTGCTGGTGACCACCAAATCCGGTTCGAACCATTATCATGGAACGGTTTTTGAGTTCTTCCGTAACACAAAGCTGGACGCGGACAATTACTTCACCCGTACCCAGCAGACGTTCAACCTGAATCAGTTTGGCGGATCATTCGGCGGGCCGATCAAGAAGGACAAGACGTTCTTCTTTGTGGACTACCAGGCGAAGATGCAGCGTCAAGGAGTGTCGTATCCCGGGTTTGTTCCAACCACTGCGATGACAACGCCCATCGACGCCAATGGCGACTATGACCTGAGCTCCAATCCCTTCGGCCTACAGCTTAACGACCCATATGGATTCACGCCTTTCATCTGCAACAACGTTGGTGGTGTTTTGACGCCTGTGACGCCGAATCCTGACGGAACGCAGACTGCATCGGCCACGACCCAGAATTGCGACATCATTCCCGGTTCATTGATCAATTCGATCGGTGCCCAGGTGATCAAACTCTATCCCGCGCCAAATGCGCCAGCGGGTTCGCTTGGATTCAACTACGCTCAACAGCTCACGCGCAGCTTAAACGCGGGAACGTGGGATGTCCGAGTCGATCACAATATCTCCAGCAAGGATTCAGTGTTTGCACGCTTCAGCTATGATCAGGCGACGAACTTTGTACCGGGCGGCTCGCCCACATTTTCCGAAGCCAATGCCTTCGGTAGCAACCAGCACATCAATAACCACGGGCGGAATGCCGTCGTCACCGAGACCCACCTGTTCTCTCCAAGTACCATCAATCAGGCGACCGTCGGCTTCAGCCGGATTTTCAATCACATCCTCTCGTTTGCTACTGGAACCTGCGAAGCGGCGAGGCTGAACATTCCTGGCGCAGACTTGGGCAGCGCCTGCGATAGCATCACTGGCTATCCCGCGAGTCTGAACCAATCCAATAAAGACTGCGTAAGTTGCGGGCTGACGTCTTTCCAGATGACCGGCTATTACTCGGTAGGAGACCGCGGCTACGCTCCTTACCAGGGTGGAACCAACGTCTACTCGCTAGCGGACAAGTTGGATTTGATTCGCGGCAGGCACAATATCAGTTTTGGCGTGACCTATCGCGCCAACCAAATGAACATAAGAAACAACGCGTTTCAGGATGGCTACATCGTGAACGCGGGTTTGGGAACCGGCGACAACATGGGTGACCTCCTGATGGGAGCGATGGGAGTGTTTGCCGCCCACGACCAGACATTCCTGGGTGGGACGGTGGGCCGCCGCTTCAAAATGTTTCGTCCATGGGTTGAGGATGACTGGCGCGTGAGTAGCAGTCTGACTGTGAACCTCGGGGTTGCTTGGTCGTTGGTGACGCCCGAAAGCGAGGTTCAAAATCGTCAGTCGCTGTACGACGTCTCTAACTTGACATGGTATGTGCCCAAAGGTAGCCCGACGCTGGGCAGTTGCACGAACTGC
>Ga0335081_10007916_pt1 | contig 17012 bp, 16 predicted proteins | sample Lox_Sample_35_FD_206713 | JGI IMG/M metagenome (GOLD analysis project Ga0335081, IMG submission 206713) | Soil microbial communities from Loxahatchee National Wildlife Refuge, Florida, United States - Lox_Sample_3.5 | ecosystem: Environmental > Terrestrial > Soil > Wetlands | place: USA... | reverse complement strand
TGGCAGTCCATTCCCGGACCTGGCGAATCACTTCGTTTCCGTCAAGATCCGGCAGACCAAGGTCAAGCAAGATGAGATCGGGATTCCTCGCTTTGGCTTCGGTAAGACCGTCGCTTCCCGTCGTGGCCTCGTACAAGCGAAACCCATGCGCGGGCAACGTCGTCCGCAGGAACCGGCGAATCTCCGGCTCATCTTCGATGATGAGCACAGTGACTTCCTGAGCGGGCATATCGACGACGGCCTCCTTACCTTTACGCTCTGCTCACTCCGTCAGGCCGGTTTGGGTTCGACCTGTTCTAATTCGACCGACGGCTGATGTTCCAGCAGGGGGATCGTAAAGCGAAACACTGCACCTCCCCCGTGACGGTTTTCGGCCCAGATGCGGCCGCCGTGCGCCTCGATGATTCCGCGACAGATCGTGAGGCCGAGACCGACTCCTCCTTCACGGGCAGGCTTGGCACGATAGAATTTGTCGAAGATGCGGGTCTCTTCGCCGACCGGGATTCCCGGGCCTCGATCCGCGACCTCGATGACCACTTCGCGATCGCTGGCCGAAGCAGACAAATCGATGGTGCTTCCACGGGGCGCGTACTTCACGGCGTTTTCCACAAGATTGATCACAACTTGTTCCAACAGCACTCCGTCCACGAGCACCAATGGCAGATCGGGAGGAAAGGCTGTGTTGATAGCATGGTCGCGCAACCGTCCTTCCAGCCTGGCCAGACCCGCGCCGACAACCTCGTCCACCGGGTGCCACTCTTTACTGAGTTGCACGGCGCCTGCTTCAATGCGCATCATGTCAAGCAGATTCTTTAGTAAGCGATCCAGTCGATCGGCCTCCCGATAAATGGAACGAGAGAGTTCACGCCGCGCAGCAGGGTCGAGTTCTTTCTGTTCCTCCACCAAACTGCTGGCCGCACCCGTGATGGTTGCCAGAGGTGTCCGTAGATCGTGAGACACCGAGCTCAGTATGGCATTCCGCATGCGTTCCGTTTCCACTCGCACATGCGCCCGTTCTGCTTCCTCGGATAAGCGCGCCCGCTCGGTCGCCAATGCGACTTGGTTCACGAGAGATTCGAGCAGGTGCAGCTGATCGGGCTCCAGGAGTCGGCTGGTTTCAGTCGGCCGCACCGCAACCACGCCGATCGGTCCTGCCGACCCGACTAAAGGCAGGTACAGGGCGCTGGCTCCGGGCAGCGTATCGGTCCCTAGTCCGGCCCGCTCGTTATGCTCGAAAACCCATTGGGCCACACCGGCTTCTTTTGGGTCGAACTCAAAGTAAAGCGTCTCCCCACGTTGCAACTGCAGTCGTTTGTCGGCATCAGCCAGAAAAATGACGACCTGACTGTCAAACACCTCCCGAAGGTGCTTCGCCGCAAGATGGCACAGCAGACCTGTCCCGCGATGGGTGGCCAGGTCGCGGCTCATCGCGTACAGTACCCCCATTCGTTTTTCCCTGTAACGCGCCAACCCGGCTTGCTCGCGAATACGCACGGCAAGATTGCTGATAACGAGGGCGACGACCAGCATCACCGCGAAGGTCAACAGATATTGAATATCGGAAACGGCGAATGAGAAATAGGGCGGGACGAAGAAAAAGTCGAACGCTCCCACGCTCAGCACCGATGCGACCACCGACGGCCCGCGGCCACAGCGAATGGCCACGACGACCACGGCAATGAGATACATCATGATTATGTTTGCTAGCCCAAAATAGGGAAACATCAGCCAGGCGATCGCTGTTGCAATCAGCACCCCAAGCAAGGCGTAGGCATACCCTGAGCGCTTACTGGTTCTTCGGAGACTCCGACGGGCGAGGGGCTGGCTTTCGCCCGCTTCTCCTGTAATGACATAGATGTCGATTTCTCCGCTTTGATGGACGAGGTCTGACACGACGGAGCCGAACATCCATTCCTTCCACCACGAACGCACCGGTTTGCCGACGATAATCTTGGTGACGTTCCTGCTGCGCGCGTAACTCAAGAGTTCCTGAGTGATATTCTCGCCGCTCAATGTCACCACTTCGGCTCCCAGCTGTTCAGCCAGTCGAAGGGTTTGCACCAAACGGTCCCGCTCAGTCTGAGGTTGACGGAGATGCCGCGGGATCTGAACATAAACTGCGATCCATTTGGCATGCAGGCCGGCCGCCATCTGGCGAGCTGCCCTGATGAGGCGCGGCCCGCGCGGCTTCATATTGATGCACACCATGATGGTCTCCCCAGCCGGCCAGGTTCGGATGACCGCGTGGTCTCTCCGGTAAACCTCCATCTGCTGGTCGACCCGTTCGGCCGTGCGGCGCAAGGCGAGTTCACGAAGCGCGATCAGGTTGCCCTTGGCGAAGAAATGCTGAATGGCGTGCTGTATTTGATCCGGGACATAGACTTTTCCGTCCCTGAGCCGTTGCAGAAGATCGTCGGGCGGAAGGTCGATGAGCTCCACGTCGTCCGCCCGTTCCAGCACGGAATCGGGGACAGTCTCGCGCACACGCACGCCGGTAATCTGTGCCACCACGTCATTCAGGCTTTCCAGGTGTTGCACATTCACCGTGGTGTAGACCGTGATGCCGGCTTTCAGCAATTCCTGAACATCCTGCCATCGTTTCGCGTGACGCATGCCTGGCGCGTTGGTATGCGCAAGTTCGTCGATGAGGATGATGGTGGGGCGGCGGGTTAAAGCCGCATCAAGATCGAATTCCTGAAGAACGGTGCCCCGATGGTCCACAGCACCGCGCGGGACGACCTCCAGCCCGTTGACCAGAGCCTCGGTCTCTGCCCGGCCATGGGTCTCCACGACACCGATGACGACGTCCACTCCGTCACGGCGTTGCTCGTGCGCTGCCTCGAGCATGGCGTAGGTTTTCCCCACGCCGGGGTTGGCGCCGAAGAAGACCTTGAGCTTGCCCTCGGTCTGCCGGGCTTCCTCGGCCTGCACGCGCTTGAGAAGCGCCTCGGGGTCCGGTCGTTTCTCGTTCATCAAAGATCTGTTCGGCCCACGCCAACTGCTCGAACCCTGTTTACGCTCTGACAAATCCTAGAGATAGGCTGGAAATCCGTCAACGGTGGCATGCCCTTCATCATCATGAATTTTTACGGAAGCTTTACAGGTAGAGGCTATCTTCTTACCACATTTTGAGGCCTTTCGCGTTATGGTGTGCCCTAGGCCTACGAGGAGGACCCATCATGGAAACCATCGACCTGGCAACGCTGATCGTGGGGGCGGTCATTGGTGTCGGAGTGATCGAGCTGGTTATGTGGCTAGTGGTCATCATCAGACATCCCGGCTTCGACGATCTTCGACCCGACCTGGTTCCGGCTGCCTCCACTCAACCGAGTGTCGCCAGCAGTTACCGAGGAACTCGTTCTTCAGAAGGGGGAATTCGAACGACTCGAGAATCCACCTCGTGATTGACTACTCAAAGCCGCTCGCATCCTTTCCTCTCTCAATGGAGCAATAAGGATCTTACCCGTGGGTCTCGAGAAGGAAATCTGCGTTTAGTCAGCGTAAGCGATGGGCAAGCAGGCGTCCTTCGCCGCCCGGCAGGACCAAAAGCAGCGGGCTCGCGACGAAGACGGACGAATACGTTCCGATGATCACCCCCCACAGCAAGGCCAGAGAGAAGTCGTGAAGCACTTCCCCTCCGAACAGCGCGAGGGGCACCAGAACCAGGACTACGGTGAGGCTGGTCACGATGGTCCGGCTCAGGACCTGATTGATCCCGTTGTTAATGGTGAGCTCGATCGCCTCGCGACGCCGCCCGCGCACATTTTCACGAATCCGATCAAAGACCACCACCTTATCAGTTAGGGAATACCCGGCCAGCGTCAGCAGCGCCGTCACGACCAGCAGCGTGATCTCTTTGTTCAGGAGATAAAACAGGCCGAGCACGACGAGCACGTCGTGTACCATCGCCAGAGCCGCAGCAACGCCGAAGCGGAGCTCGAACCGGGCTGAGATATACAGGATGATTCCAGCCAGCGATATGACTATCGCGATCAAGGCATCTTGCCGGAGCTTGTCGCCAATGGTCGGACCGATCTCCGCCGTGGTTTCCACCGTTACCTGATGACCGGGAAAGGCGTCGCGAAGAGCGGCAATGATCCGATCGGTCATTTTCTCTTCGACAGACATCGACGATTTCACGCGGACGAGCAAACGGTCGCTCCCGGCAAACTCCTGCAATTCAGCCTCTTGCAACCCCGCCCGTTCCAGAGCGCGCCGCGCGCTGTCAATCTGGATCGGCTGATTAAACTTCACCTGCACGGAAGTACCACCAGTAAAGTCGATGCTGAGACAATCCGGTCAGGACAAGAGCGCCTGAGAGTCCGAAGGCCACCCGACGAGCACCAAGAAAATCGATGTTCGTCTTTCCGATAATTTCAAGCATTCACTGTCCTCAAGAATGGGGAAAAACCCCAGAGCTGTTGTTCGGCTCCAACAGAGTTCGTAATGATCACCGGTACCCGATCACTCGGATGAATGACTGTATCGCTATGCAATCGTGTCCTGCCACGATCTTACTCGATCTGCTGAATGGCCGATAGGAGCCACTTCCCTTCCCGATGTTTGACGAAAGTCCAGGCTTCAACAAAATCTCTCGATACCCGGTCCTCACTCTCCCTCTCATTGCCTGGGTCACTCGACGGGTTGGCAAGAGATTGAAAATAGTCCCGTGCCTTCCATCGCAGGAGCACGGTCGCATACAGCCGAGTGTCCTCCCCCCACGCTTCACGGATCTCCGCGCGCATCACGACCATGTCTTCGATTCGATTCTCGACTCCCTCGCTAATATTCTCGGTGAGCTTGTCACTAAAATACTGAACCATTTCAGGGGTCGCGATCAGGCGCAGACTTTGAAGGTCTTGCCGGCCCCAGGCCGTCTGGATCTGAACCAGGCGGCGGCGGAACTCTTCTTCATCGGTGACCGTCAAGTTGGGCTCTGATGCAGAAGGATGCAAGAGGCCTACAGAAGCCGGAATCCAGGCCGGTGGGTCGCTCCTGGGGACGGGGCTTGCACTTCCAAACCCGGTAAACGCCGGACGAAGATTTCCATTACGTCTTTTGGAAAGATAGTAAACGGCCGCCGCCGATATAGCCATCAACAAGATGACCAGGCCTGCGGATGGCCCAGAGGAACCCGGCGCATTGGGCTCTTCCTGCCTTGAGAGATCCCCCCTACCTTCGTGCCCGGCCGCTGGCGCGGTTGTCGCGCCAAAGAGCATATGGCCAATCCAGGATCCGGCCAACCCTGCGGCAAGGCCCGACAGCACGGGGTTCCGCTGCAAGAAAGACGGCTGAACGGCCGGTGACGGTGCAGAAGTCGCGGGGGCGCCATGCCCAGGAGCATTCGTTGCCGCAGTAGCAGATGCGGGTGCTGTGGCAGAGCGCTCAATCGGTTTGAAACCGTTTTGTTCGAAGGTCCGACTGCCGCGACTTCCAACACTGCTGGATGACAAACCGCCGCCCTGCGAAGACCCTCGACCTCCGCGATAGCCGCTTCCGGCCTTTGCCAAGGTCAAAACCGGGGTTCCGAGGAGCGATAACACGACACCGAGCGTGATCAGCCGCATCTTGTGGCCCTTCATAGTTCTCCTTTGTAGTTCCTTCCCTGGCAGCCAAGAGGCTTTTCAGAGAAGGTCGGCAATGGCTACCACCAGCATCACGACCATCCCTGCCATCAGACAAATGTGGTACACGTCGAGCACGATGACTCCCATGTCGCTTTTCATCGTGAGCCCTCACAATCTTCGGAGCCGAGCCTCGTCCGCGAATGACTACTGTACAGGCTGCCGTGTCAAAATGGTGTAAAATCGACGGGGGTCAGGCCAGCTTGGACGACGTGGCGAGACCCTCGCGCAACGAATGGTTAACCGGCCATGAGCAGATATTCCACGATGGGTCCAAGAGCTAGGGCGGGCAGGAACGTCATGGCGCTCATCGTTAGAGTTACAACCATCAGCCAAACAGCGAACAAGGGCGTGTGCGTCGGAAGGGCTCCTTCACTGACATGAACAACCTTTTTGGCGGCGAACGATCCGGCCAGCGCCAAGGTCGGAATGGACGTCCAGAAGCGACCGAATAACATGACCAACCCGCCGCTGACATTGTAGAAGAGGTTATTCGCGTTCAACCCGGCAAAGGTACTGCCGTTGTTGTTCGCCATGGAGGTATACCCATAGAGGATTTCGATGAACCCGTGTGGACCCGGGTTAAGAATCGCAGCTCTCCCGACATCCGTCAACGATGCGACCGCCGTCGCGGCCAACGTCAGGATCGGCATGACCAAGATGCCGATCGAGACCAGCTCGATGTCATACGGCTCCAATTTCTTCCCCAAATATTCCGGGGTGCGGCCGATCATCAGACCCGAAATAAAGACGGCAATGAGGATCAGCATCACGATTCCGCTCAGTCCCGAGCCAATGCCTCCGAGAATCACTTCTCCGAGTTGCATCATCACGAGCGTGACAAGGCCGCCGATGGGCGTGAGCGAGTCCTGCATGCCGTTCGGCGCTCCCGTGGACGTCGCAGTCGTCGCGGTTGCCACCAAGGCAGTTCGGGCGATCCCAAATCGGACTTCCTTGCCTTCCATATTTCCGCCTGGCTGCTGGCCGGTGACAGCCATGTCCACTCCTAGCCCGGGAATGCGTGGATTGCCGGCCGCCTCCGACTGGTACACGATTCCTATGCCAACGGCCAGAACGACGAGCATGACCGACAGGATCGCCCATCCCTGACGAGTATCACCGACCATTTTTCCATACGTATACGTCAACCCGGCAGCAATGACTGTCTGCACGAGTAGCAGCACGAAGTCACTCAATGGGGTTGGGCTTTCGAATGGATGGGCCGAGTTCGCGTTGAAGAACCCTCCGCCAGAGGTTCCCAGATCACGCGCAATCACCTGCGACGCAGCTGGGCCAAGCGCGACCACTTGATGGATCCCCTCAACACGTTCGTTCACATGCACTCGATCGCCGGAGACCATGTCCGGATGCTCCTCAATCGCAGATTGCAGCCATGGGGCTGCCACGGAACCTTCGAGCGACTGAACGGCACCCTGGGAGACAAGCACAAGCGAAGATACAACCGCCAGCGGCAGCAGGATGTAGAGAATCGTACGGACCAGGTCCACCCAAAAATTTCCCACCGTGCGGAGGCCCCGACGGGCGAGCCCGCGAATCAGTGCCATCAGGACGGCCACGCCGGTCGCTGCCGCCATAAAATTCTGTGCCGTCAATCCGACCATCTGGGTGAAATGACTCATCGTGGACTCACCGCCGTAGGCCTGCCAATTTGTATTGGTGACGTAACTGGCTGCCGTGTTAAAGGCGAGATCGGAGGGAAGTGGACCAAAGTGTTGCGGATTGAGCGGCAAGCTTTGTTGACACCGCTGTAAGACATAGAGCAACACCATGCCAAACGCGCTAAAGAGGATAAGGGAGGTTGCATACCTTTTCCATTCCATTTCCTCATCACTACGCAGACCACACAACCGATAGATGAGACGCTCGAATGGGCCCAATACGACGGAGAGCCCTGGTGGACGTCCCCCATACACCTGAGCCATGTACAAACCCAATGGTTTTGTGAGGAGGAGAAGGACGCCGAAGAACAGCGCGATTTGGAGGAGGGCGTTCAATGTCGTATCGGCCCGAAGACGAAGTTCACAGCTTATGGGCGGGACCTTGCATAGGGCGACCCACCGGTTCGTCGGGATGCCCCCATCGCCACAGTACCCAAATTGTGAACGCGATGCCCCAGAGGGTGGCTAGAAAACCGAGCGAGAGCAACCACATATCAACTCCAGTTCATGGACTTTGAAATCGCCGGCTCTATCTTGGAGGCCTATGCATGAGCGCCTCTGCACCGCTCTCCGAACAAACCAGCGATAAACACGAGTACACCCAAGATCAAGAGAAAGGATTGGGTCGCCGGGAGAGCTGGGTCGGAAGGAGGGGGCCACTCGATCATCACGGAGAGAGCAATCAGCGCCGCTCCAACCCCCTGTAGTAACTTCCACCGGTAAGACAGGCGGCGCGAAATCGTAGGGGCCTGCTCGTCGGATGATTCTGTTTTTTGTTCCTTCTCTGACAAGATCATGCCCCCAAGAGAACTATTGGCCGGAACGCACTCAGGGCTTCAAGGTGTCGAGCGCGAGATTCAACTGCAGGACATTGACACGTCGCTCTCCCAGCAATCCGAACTGGCGTCCTTCCGTGTGCTGAGTGACCAGCGTCAGCACGGTGTTCTCATCCAGGCCACGCACGCGGGCGACTCGCTTCAGTTGATACAGGGCAGCAGCCGGGCTGATGTGGGGATCGAGCCCGCTTCCGGAGGCGGTGACCAGGTCGACAGGTATCGGCAACTCGTTGCCAGGATCCGCGGCTCGTAAGGCAGCCACTCGCGCTTTGACCGCCTCGATGAGCGCCGGGTTGGTGGGCCCAAGGTTCGATCCGCTTGATGCAGCGGCGTTATAGGGAAACGGCGAGGTCGCAGAAGGACGGCTCCAAAAATATTCTGGCCGATCAAAATACTGGCCGATCAATTTCGACCCAATCACTTTGCCATTGTGAACGATCAAGCTGCCGTTCGCCTGGCTGGGAAAGAACAGTTGCGCCAGCCCGGTGACTGCCAGCGGATAGACCAATCCCGTGAGAACGGTCAGGATCAGCAGCATCATAAGTGCGGGTCTGATCTGGTCTTTCATGGTGAGCCTCACATCAAGTGCAACGCAACAAGAATCATGTCGATCAGCTTGATGCCGATAAACGGCACCACGACACCGCCCAACCCGTAGATCAGCAGATGACGACGCAATAAAGGCCCGGCTCCAATCGGGCGATACCTGATTCCTCTCAAAGCCAGCGGAATCAGGGCGATAATGACCAGCGCGTTAAAAATGACCGCGGAGAGGACGGCGCTGTGCGGAGTCGCCAACCGCATGACATTCAGCGCATTCAAGGCGGGATAGGTCGTGGCAAATGCCGCCGGAATGATGGCGAAGTACTTCGCCACATCGTTGGCGATGCTGAACGTGGTCAAGGCTCCGCGGGTCATGAGCAACTGCTTGCCGATTTCCACGATCTCGATGAGCTTCGTCGGGTTGGAATCCAGATCGACCAGGTTGCCGGCTTCTTTCGCGGCCTGCGTACCGGTGTTCATCGCCACGGCGACATCGGCCTGGGCCAGCGCGGGTGCATCATTTGTCCCATCTCCGGTCATCGCGACAAGCCTGCCTCCGGTCTGCATGTCCCGGATCAGCTTGAGCTTGGCTTCCGGCGTGGCTTGCGCCAGGAAATCGTCTACACCGGCTTCCGCTGCCACGGCCGCCGCAGTCTGCGGGTTGTCACCGGTAATCATGACGGTCTTGATGCCCATGCGTCGCAGTTCTCCGAATCGCTCTTTGATCCCGCCTTTCACGATGTCCTTGAGAGCGATGACCCCCAGCACGTTCGGCCCCTCTGCCACAACCAACGGCGTCCCTCCCTGAACACAGATGGCGTCCACGCTCGAACGCACCGCGACAGAAAATTTTCCCTCTCTCGCTGTGACATAGGCCTCGATCGCATCGGCTGAGCCTTTCCTGATTTCCCGGCCATTCATGTTGACGCCGCTCATGCGGGTTTGCGCAGTAAAGGGAATGAATGTGGCGCCTAATTCGTGAATCTCTCGCGCACGCAGTCCATACTTTTCCTTGGCCAGCACGACGATGCTTCGGCCCTCCGGCGTCTCGTCCGCCAACGACGACAGTTGGCACGCATCGGCCAAGGCTGCGTCGCTGACTCCCTCGGCTGGAATAAAGGTCGTAGCCTGGCGGTTACCCAGCGTGATGGTGCCGGTCTTGTCGAGCAGCAGCACATCGACGTCGCCCGCCGCTTCGACTGCCTTTCCCGACATGGCGATGACGTTGGCTTGGACCATCCGATCCATACCGGCAATGCCGATCGCGGAGAGCAACGCTCCGATCGTCGTCGGGATGAGACAGACCAGTAGGGCGATCAGGACGGTGACCGTGACGGGCGAACCCTGACCGGCAGCCGCCACACTGTACAAGGAATAGGGCAGCAACGTGACCGTGGCCAACAAGAAGATGATAGTCAGCGCCGCGAGCAAAATGTTGAGCGCGACCTCGTTTGGTGTCTTCTGGCGTGTGGCCCCTTCCACCATGGCGATCATCCGGTCGAGAAAGCTTTCACCCGGGCTAGCGGTCACGCGGATGATGAGCCAATCCGAGACGACCTTCGTCCCCCCCGTCACCGCGCTGCGATCGCCGCCGCTTTCCCGGATCACCGGCGCGCTCTCGCCGGTGATGGCGCTTTCATTCACCGACGCCACGCCTTCTATCACGTCGCCGTCGGTTGGAATGAAATCCCCGGCCTCGACGAGGACGACGTCCCCTTTCTTTAGCTCATTCGCAGACACCACGCTGAACGTATCGCGCCGCTGAAACTTTCTGCTCGTCGCGACCACATAATCCGTCCCGGGCTCCACCGTCCCGAGTTTCCTTGCGGTGAGTTCCTGCCGCGCTCGCCGGAGGGAGTCCGCTTGAGCTTTGCCTCGCCCTTCCGCCATGGCTTCGGCAAAGTTGGCAAAGAGTACGGTGAACCACAACCACAGGGTAATCGACAGTATGAAGCCGGCTGGTGCTTCTCCGGTCCCGACCAGCGCCTCCACAAACAGGAGGGTTGTCACGATACTGCCGACCCACACAACAAACATCACCGGATTCTTGATCTGATGGCGTGGATCCAGTTTGCGAAATGCGTTGGACATCGCCTGGCGGACTAGCGGTAGATCGAAGAGCGGGTGGGCTTTTTTAGATGTCGTCATGTGCATTCCTCTGCTCGGTGGCTAGCGACCCATCATCAAGTGTTCCACGACCGGCCCTAATGCTAAGGCCGGCACAAACGTCAGGGCGCCGACCATCACCACCACTCCGATCAACAATCCTACAAAGAGCGGGGTGTGAGTCGGCAAAGTGCCCGGTCCCGCCGGCACGATCTTTTTTCGAGCCAGTGACCCCGCGAGCGCCAACGTTGGGATGGCCCACCAGAATCGGGATATCAGCATCGCGAGACCGCCCGTGAGATTATAAAAAGGTGTATTGACGTTCAGGCCAGCGAACGCGCTGCCGTTGTTGTTGGCCTGAGAGGTATAGGCATACAGAATCTCACTGAAGCCATGTGCGCCGGGATTGAGTATCGATGAGGTGCCGGATTGGGTGACCACGGCGACCGCCGTGAACGCCAACACGATGATGGGCATGATCAGGATCAGCAACGAGGCCATCTTCATTTCATAGGGCTCAATTTTCTTCCCAAGATATTCAGGCGTCCTCCCCACCATCAGCCCGGCGATGAACACAGCAATGATGGCGAAGACGATCATGCCATACAGTCCGGAGCCGACCCCGCCGAAGACGACTTCCCCGAACTGCATCAGGAAGAGCGGCACGAGCCCTCCCAACGGAGTATAGGAATCGTGCATTGAATTCACGGAGCCGTTTGAGGCGGCAGTCGTCGCAGCGGACCACAGGACGGAATTGGCGATGCCATATCGCGTCTCTTTGCCTTCCATGTTCCCGCCGGCTTGGTCTCCGCGGGGATGCTGATCAATTTCCATCGCCGTGAAGGCCGGATTTCCGCTTTGTTCCGCCCACAGACCGACCGGCACGAAAGACAGAAGCAGAATGGTCATCGCGGCGAGTAACGCCCAGCCTTGGCGGGTATCCCCGACCATCATCCCGAACGTATAACAGAGCGCCGCGGGAATGAGCAGGATCGCCAGAAGCTCGAGGAAGTTCGACCAGGGCGTCGCATTCTCGAATGGATGCGAGGAATTCACATTGAAGAATCCACCGCCATTGGTCCCGAGTTGCTTGATCGCAATTTGAGAGGCTGCCGGTCCGACCGCCAACACTTGCTCGGTTGCCGTCGCAGCCTCTGTCTTCGGTTTTCCCTGTTCATCCAACACCGGCTGCCCATTCGCATCCGTCACGGGCTTGTCGTAACCGGCCGGCTGCACCAACGTCGCCGTCTGATAGGGACTGAAGGTCTGAACGACACCCTGGGACACCAAGAGGAGGGATAAGAGCAGCGCCAAGGGCAGAAGAATGTAGAGCGTGCTCCGGACCAGATCGCTCCAGAAATTCCCGAGCGTCGTTGAGCTGCGCCGGCTCAAACCTCTGATGAGTGCGACGAGAACGGCCATCCCCGTCGCGGCGGACACGAAGTTCTGCACCGTCAGGGCCAGCATCTGCGTCAAATAGCTTAGTGTGGTTTCGCCACCGTAGGCCTGCCAGTTGGTGTTGGTCACAAAGCTTGCGGCCGTGTTGAAGGCCAGGTCAGGGGAGACCGCACCCATATTGGCCGGGTTGAGGGGCAAGAGACCTTGTAGCCGCTGCAAGCCATACAGAAACAGGAGGCCGGCAGCATTGAAGAGCAGCATCGCCATGCCGTAGATCTTCCAATCCATTTCATCGGTCGGTCGGATGCCGCAGAGCCGATAGAGAACCCGTTCCACAGACCCCAGGAGACGATCCAAGCCGCAGGATTTGCCTTCATAGACTCGCGCCATGTACCAGCCCAGCGGTTTCGCCAGCCCCAGCAACACGACGAAATAGAGTCCGATTTGAACCAGTCCATTGATCATCATTAGAACCACTCCGGTTTTAGCAGCGCGATCATGAGATATACCAACAATCCCAATGACAGAATTCCGCCGAGCAGGTACATCGTGTTCACGGCCTGGCCTCCTTTACAGTCGATCCAACGCCCAGATGAGCCCGCCGGTCAGCAGGAAAAATACGGCTGCGATCGCCAGATAGATAAGATCCATGTGAATGCCCCTCAGTCGACGGCAACGGAAATCTTGTGCATGTGTCTTTCGCTACTCGTCCGCATTCCGCATTCAAGGTAACGCACAGGAAGTAAAAAAGGTGTAAAAACTTCGGATCTTCTGGAACATATTCCTTCTGATTCGACCCCCCATCGACGGTGCCGGACCGGCTGTGACGACACCCAGCACGCCGCTGGGACCGTTGTGACCCTGTCCCAGCCTCTGTTGTAGGTCATGCAACGCCGCACGCATTTCTCGTCTGTACTGTTCGTCACCCTTATGATGCCGCCCAGCACTAACACGACCCGGTCGATCCTTGGTTGCCTGGAAGTCCATGTTCATCGTCCTCATCTTCCCCGAAACATTATCCTTATGGTGAGTCGAGCGTCTAGATCAGCATGATTTGTGCCTATCGGTTCATGACCAGCTCCTTTTCCCTCTGACTCAGAACAAGTAGATGACCTCGAACGAAAGGGTCTCCTGGTTATTGACCGGTTGGCTCCCGTAGAGGAAGACGTTCTTGTCCGACTTGTCGTACCGGAATTCGAGCCGCGTGATCAGGGGGGGCGCCGGCTTGAATTGCAACGTCGGCGTGAACTCCCAGACTGTCTGGGCGATCGGCGTGGCCGCCGTGGTGTTGGTCGCCCCGGCGCAGGTATTCGTGCCTCCTGCATTGTTCCAGGTGCCGGTACACAGCCGGGAGCCGCCCGCATCCTCGAATATCTCTCCGCGGAGACGGAAACTCCACTGCTCGTCGAAGTCGTGAATGAGGTAGGCCGCCAACCCGTTCCACCGCGCATTGGCCCTCAGGGCCGGGTTGGCCGCCACGGCCGGATTGCTCGTCTCATTCACGTAATACGGCTCCAACACCACCGTGTCCTTGTCGGTCGGCTTCAGCGTGATGATGAGCCCGTTGGCAAATCGTTTCGCGGCAGGGTTCCCGGGCGCCCCGCCGGATTGGGTGTCGCCGAACTGCCGATTCGCCTGTTCCGGTCCGTAGGAGCCATACCAACTGATCCCGAATCGTTCATGCGGCGTCAGGGCGACGAGGTACTCGATCGTCTTGCCCCGGTTGTTGTCATCGACGTTGTCCCATCCGTTGACCACGCCGAAGGACGCGGTGACCAGCGGGCTGAACGTATACGTGAAGCGCGCCCCCGTGGTGGTGAAGGCCTGGCCCGTTCCGAACATGAAGGAGCGGGAAAAGTTGGCGTTCTCCCAGCTATTGATCACCTCATACCCGATCAGCGTGTTGATCTTGCCGAATTGGACCTTGAGGCCATTGCCCACGGGCACGATGTATTCGGCATAGAGTTCCTGGAAATCGAGTTCGTCATTGCTGGTCCCGGTTTGATAATTCGTTCGCGCCCGCGTCACCCGGGCGTCGAGCCCGAAGTTGAGCCGCGCGCGAAACCCCGCCCGATCGAGCAGGCTGCCGCCGGCATCAGCCGGCCGCTCGAACATGATCTGGGCCAAATGGGGCATGAAGGCATTGGCGTCCGTATCGAAGATGTGCCCTTGGTTCAGATCGCTGTTCGGATTGTTGAAGTTCTGCGTATAGGCCACGTCGACAAACCCGGACATCTTGAACCCCAAGGTCTTCCACAATGACGGCGCCTCCATTTTTTTCTCCAAAGCATCTAGCCGCTCCTGCACAGTCGCTGCACTGGTGGACGGCGGCGCAGCCGGTTCCGCGCCAAAACTCACAGGCACAAGCACCGAGGCAACAATGGCTCCTACAATCAGCACCACACCGACACGCCTAAGCACGCGCGTCAACGACGCTTCTGGCCGCATTTGGATCCTCCTGTCTCCGTTGCAATGGTTCAATCTCAGTGGTTCCCTGTGCGCCAGTCGTTTCCGACATCCTCGTCAGCGCGCACACCTTTGTGCGCCGCCCGTCTGGCTCCGGCTCTCCACACTCGCTACCATACAGATGCTCCCATTCCAGCCCTTCGACCGATCTGTCATATCAGGCTCCTGATCTAACCGCGTGAGGCATACAGATTCTCGACGTTCTGCACCGGACATTACTTCACCTGGCTTCGATGCACTTGAGCGAGAGCCTCAGCTTGCTCGGCAGCTTTCTCATACAGTTCCGCTACAGCCCGAGCATGCGAGACAAAATCAAGCTTGGGGGATTCGACATCACGGGTGTCTGGACCTGGATTCTTTTCATACTCGTCGACCATCCGCATCATGTCCTTCGCATGTTGCCGAAGATGGGCCGCTTCCTTGTCATACCAGGCTGCCAACGCAGCGTGATCATTTTTGGCAACCAGACCTTCGGGAGGGCTTGCGACCATTGCGCAGGCGACCAGCCCTCCCAGCAGCACACCCCACAGAATGCCACGCCTCATGAATCGCCTCCGAATTGTCATGACCCCCTCCTGTTGGAGTGAGCGATACCCCCTCATGATGCCATTCCCCAGTGGCTGTCCCCCGACTCGATTCCTCTGCACCATGCTGATCCAGTCTGCATGTCTATGGTCAAAAAAAAACGCCCTCTGGCCCGATGGGCCTGAGGACGTCATTGTCCACGCCGTAACTGCTGCAAGGCCGCTAGAGAAACGTCGTTGTTCCTCTAAACGATGGGGCCTTGTATCATAGCCCTAGAAATTCTGTCAACGTGTTTTCTTTTCGAGCGACACTATCGATCCCCTTCTCTCTCCTCTTTAAAAAGAGCGATGAAAGCATTGCCTTGAGCTAACAATTTTGGACACACTGCAATTTGGTATACTGGCTCGGGAAAACAAGTAGTTCCGCATTTTGCTTCTCTGTAGAGAGGAGAAAACGGATCGAATGACTTCAATAATGTTCGTCGGAATAGCTGGCATAATCTTCGTCGTCGACTTTTTTTCGCCTCCCGGGTTCGGGTGGTGGGCTCTCTATCTCTTACCCCTCATGTTAGCTTTTTCTCATCCGAACCGCGTGGCACCTCTCCTATTCGCAGCGATGGCAACGGCCCTGATCTCGATCGCTATATTCTCTCCTCGCTCCACGTCTCCATCATGGCTGACGCTTGGCGGCCGGGTTTTGGCAATTAGCGTGGTGTGGGGAAGTGTCGCTCTTCTGAGAGTCCTTCAAGACAGGTCCCGAATTCTGTCGGCCCCGAAAGACAGCGTTTATCACGAAGAACAGAAGCGGCTTCGCCATCTGTTCGGTGAGCGAGTCAAAGAGTTGACTGCCCTTCACCGGACCGTGCGTCTCCTACAAGATAGCGCCAAACCGATTGAAGAGGTGCTGAGTCAGATTGTCGCGTTGCTGCCGCCCGCCTGGCAATACCCTGAGATTACTGTTGCCCGTATAACCTTCGACGATATGGTCTTCACCACGCCCACCTTCGTCGAGTCACCGTGGAAGCAAACCGCCTCCTGGGTCACAGCGGACGGCACCAAAGGCACGATCGAGGTGATCTACCGTGAGGCGCGGCCACCGGAAACCGAAGGCCCTTTTCTTGCTGAGGAGCGTAACTTGATTAATTCGCTGGCAGATAGCCTCTGCTCCTATCTTATTCGTCGGCGTGCGGAACTGGCCCTTTGCGAAGCCCATGAGCGCTTGAAAGCCCTCTCCCAGCAACTCATGGAGGTTCAGGAAAACGAGCGTCGCCATCTTGCGCGCGATCTGCACGATGAGATCGGCCAAGCTCTGACGGTCGTGAAAATGAACCTTCAAACCATGCAGCGCCTCGGCGACGCATCGACCATTGCGATCCAGCTGAAGGACAGCTCAGCCGTCATCGATCAGACCCTCCAACATGTCCGCAATCTCTCACTTGACCTACGTCCCTCCCTGCTCGATGACCTCGGACTTGTGCCAGCTGTCCGTTGGTATCTGGGTCGCCAGGCCGAACGAGCTGGATGGAACATCGACGTGCAGGTGGACAAGTCCCTTCCCCCACTGCCGCAAAGCGTTGCGATCGCCTGCTTCCGCGTGATTCAAGAAGCTGTCACGAACATCATGCGCCATTCGAATGCCACCCGCGTCAGCGTGTCCTTACAAGAGGACAACCGTGATTTACTTTTAGGCGTCCGCGATAACGGCGTAGGGTTCGACGTCCAGAAAGCGCTCGACAAGGCGGCAAAAGGACAGAGCATGGGGTTAATCGGGATGCAAGAGCGTATTCGGTTCTTGAACGGTTCCATCTCCATCGTATCGGCTCCCAGGCACGGGAC
>Ga0335081_10007915_pt1 | contig 17012 bp, 9 predicted proteins | sample Lox_Sample_35_FD_206713 | JGI IMG/M metagenome (GOLD analysis project Ga0335081, IMG submission 206713) | Soil microbial communities from Loxahatchee National Wildlife Refuge, Florida, United States - Lox_Sample_3.5 | ecosystem: Environmental > Terrestrial > Soil > Wetlands | place: USA: Florida... | reverse complement strand
GGTGTTGCCGTCGCACTTGGTCTGGCCGACCTGACACGGCCCGTCGCCGTGGCGGCTACCCGGTCCGCACGCGGCGAGCACGATCGCGATCGTGATGTGCACCCTCATGCGCGGAACTCTAGACCAGGTGCCGGCTAGCGTGCGCGGGAATCGAAGCCGGCAAAGATGTAACCGAGGTCCTGGCCGGCGTCGATCACGCGAACCGCGCAGTTACACGGATTGGGCTCGGCCTCGAACCACTCGGGCGACAGGTGGCACCACATCATGACGAAGGCTCGGAGCGTCACGCCGTGACAGATCACGACGATCTCCCGGATGCCGTGCTCGAGCGCGTCGCGGTGAAACGTACCGAACGCCTGGTGGATCCGCTTGGCGACATCGAACCGGCTCTCGCCCTGGGGCATGCGGGCCCAGAACTTGCCGCCGAACCGGCACTGCATGTCGTAGTAGGCGTGCTCGGCCGGGAAGCGCCTGGACAGCTCGGCGTCGGGCACGCCGTCGAACAGCCCGAACTGCTGCTCGCAGAGCAGGATGTGCTCGACCCGATCGGTGATCCATCCGCCCGCGGTCTCGAGCAGCGCGTCGGCGGTCTGGCGGGTGCGCCGGTACGGGCTCACCCACAGCCGGATGTGCGGGCGGTCGTCGCCGAGCAGCTTCTGGTAGTGCTCGGCCACGGCGCGGCCCGCGGCGCGCGCCTGGTCGATGCCGCGGTCCGACAGCGGGATCGCGTGATCGGCCGTGGTGGCGTGGATGGTGGGGTCGACGTTGCCGAGCGACTCGCCGTGACGGACGAGCAGGATGCGCACCCCGCGAGCTTACTTGCGCTCGAACCGGAACTCGACGAACCCGAGCTTGACAATATCGCCGTGGGCGAGCTTGAGGTCGTGGACGACCCGCCTGCCGTTGACCTCGCAGCCATTGGTCGAGCCGAGGTCGTTGAGCATGAACTCGTTGTTGACGAACAAGATCCGCGCGTGGCGGCGGCTGAGCGACGGGTCGCGGATCGGGACCTCGTTGTCGCTGGTGCGGCCGAGCGTGGTGTCGAGAAAGAGGTCGAAGCGCTGGTTCTGGACCGGGCCGGACAGCCCGACCAGCGCGGCGGGCGCCTTGGCCACGCTGCGCTTCATGCCGAGCGTGCCCGCGGTGTAGACCATCGCCTGCTTGCGCTGGTGGACGCGCTCGGCGTCCGAGCCCTTGCGCTCGTAGTTCGCGGCCTCGTCGACCAGCTGCTCGCGCAGCTCGGCCAGCGCCGTGCCGTCGTCGGCGACGAAGCCCTCGCTCGCGTCGATCTGGCGGATCATGTCGCGCAGCAGCGACACGGCCGCCGGCAGGCCGCCGCGGTCGGCGTGGGCGCGGGCCTCGGCGCGCGCCGCGTCGCCGCGCACCAGCAGGACGTCGCGCTGGGCGTCGCGCACGATCGCGTGCGGCCCGGCGTGGACGTCGACCTGGAGCGCGAGCCGGTCCTCGTGGATCGCGCCGTCGGGCGAGCGCCCGGCGATCGTCAGCTCGGCGAGCGCGCCGCGCGACGACGGCGGCAGCTCGATCGCGAGCTCGAACGCGAGCACGCGGCCCTCGTCGACGAACACGTCGCCGATCGCGGCGGCGATCCCGCTGCCGCCGTGGCGTAGCTTCGCCGCCGGGAGCAGCTGGAGCAGCTCGACGCCCTCGGCGGGCTTCATGCGCAGCTCGAGGCTATCCGCGACGATGCCGCCGTGCGCGAGCGCGGCGCGCGCGAGATCGATCCGCGCGGCCGCCGGGTCCTGAACGTAGGCATAGCGCCCCGAGCCGGCCGTCGCGATCGCGCCGAGCACGTTCTCGTCGTGGTGCAGCCCGAAGCCGAGCGTCGATACGCCGATCGGGCGCAGCGTCTGGACGTAGTCGGCGAGCTGGTCGGCGGCGGCGAGCCCGCGGTTGGGCTGGCCATCGCTGAGCACGACGATCGCGCGGCGCAGCCCGGCCGGCGCGCTCGCGAGCAGGCCGGCGCCGGCCTCGATCCCGGCGTGCATGTTGGTCGCGCCGTCGGCGTGAACGTCGCGCAAGGTCGCGACGAGCTGCGCGCGGCCGGCGTCGTCCATCGCGGTCAGCCCGCAGCGCACGCCGGCGTGATCCGCGAACGTCACGATCGCGAGCCGGTCGCGCGCGTCGAGCAGGTGCGCCACGATCTCGCAGCTGGTCAGGACGTGGGCGATCGGCTCGCCCTTCATCGATCCGGACACGTCGATCACGAGCGCGATCGCGAGCGGCGCGCGCTCGGTCTCGAGGCCCTTGCCGCGCGACGCGATCCGGATCGCGCCCCACAGCGTGGTCTTTCCGGTGGAGATGCTCGCGCGCTCGCAGCGCGCCTCGACGGTGAATGGTGCCGGCATGGCGATCATGATGATTCCGGACCGGCGGGCGCGCCATGTGGTTTCGCGCTTGCTCCGATCCGGCGCAGCTGCTCCAGCGCGGCGCACCGCGCGTCGTGCACGATCGCGAGCTTGCCGCGGCACGTGCGCTGCAATTCGTGAGCTGCATGGCAGCTCCCAGGATCGAGATCGTTCGCGCCGACCACGCCGCACCTCGCACCACACCGCAGCCGGTCGAGCGCTACCAGGACGGCTGGCGCAGCGGCAAGCCGGTCGAGGACCCGGAGAAGCTCAAGCGCTGGGGCTTCATCGGCGCCAAGCCGAGCGAGTACCTGGTGTGCACGCGCAACGGCGTGGTCGATCGCAAGCGCTCGGGGCAGGGCGCGCGGGTGTTCAAGTGGCCGTGGCACTCGATCGCGATCGTGCCGACCACGATCCAGCGCGTCGAGTTCACCGCCGATCAGATCACGCGCGAGCGGATCGGGGTCGAGGTCACCGGCATCGCGGTGTTCCGCATCGCCGAGCCGCTGCTCGCGTTCCGCGTGCTCAACTTCTCGTACGGCGAGGCCGCGTCGGAGAAGCTCGCCGACACCATGCGCGAGATGTTCGTCGGCGCCGCGCGCCGGCTGATCGCGAACCTCACGCTCGACGAGTGCCTGACCCGGCGCAAGGAGACGATCGCCGGCTTCCTGATGGACGAGATCGCGCCGGTGGTCGGCGGCGAAGGCGCGCTCGACGACACCACGACCAAGGGCTGGGGCGTGGTGATCGACACGATCGAGATCCAGCAGGTGCGGATCCAGAGCCAGCACGTGTTCGCGCACCTCCAGGCGCCGTATCGCGCCGAGATCGCGGCGCGCGCCGAGCTCGCCGAGCTCGAGCGATCGCGCCAGGTCGCCGAGCGCCGCGCCGAGACCGAGCGCGCGAGCCAGGAGGCGCAGCTCGAGAATCAGCGCGCGACCCGCGCGCTCGTGGCGCGCACCGAGGCCGAGGCGGCCGCGCTCGAGCGCGATCGCATGCTGCACCAGATCCAGATCGCGGAGGAGCAGCGCCGCGCCAAGGCCGCCGCCGAGGTCGCGGCGCTCGCGGCGGAGCGCACGCGCGCCGTGGCCGCGCAGCTGTGCGCGCTGCTGGTGGCCGAGCACGAGCGCGCGCTCGAGCTGGCCAAGCAGGACGCCGAGCACGCGCGATCGCGCCGGCAGGCCGAGCTCGCGCTCGAGCTGCGCGCCGCCGAGGCCGAGGCGCGCGATCGCGATGGCGCGCTCGAGGCCGTGCACCAGCGCCGGCTCGCCGAGATCGAGCAGATGCTCGCCCAGAGCCGCGCGCTGCACGAGCTGGTCAGCCACGGCCTGCCGCAGATCGCGCAGGCGCTCCGCCACGACGTCGGATCGATCACGTACACCCAGCTCGGCGGCGACGCGTCGCAGGGGCCGCTCGGCGCGGTGCCGGCGGCGTTCGCGCAGCTGATCGCGCTCGCGAAGAGCTTCGGCCTGCGCATGCCGGAGTGAGCAAGTCGCGTACAGACAACGCGATCCGCCGCGCGCCAACGCGGTTGGCGCGGGCGATCCGCGCCGCGCGTGCCCGATCGCGACGTTAGCGGCTGGCCACGGCGTTGCAGTCGCGCCAGCACCATGCGCATCGTTTGCCTGTCGCTCCTCGTCTACCTTGTCGCGTGCGGCCACGACCCGAAGTCGGCCGGCGACGACGACACCACGCTGCCCGACGCCGCCGGCTCCGCGGTGCAAGGCGATCCGCTGCAGGGCCTGCCGAGCGGCACCGCCGAGTGGGCCGCGGTGTGCGCGCAGCACTACGGCGACATGATCTCGGCGAAGTTCTGCGCGGGCAGCGCGCCGCCGGCGCTGACCTCGCTGGCCGATCTCGAGCAGCTGCTCGGGCTGCAGCCGTCGGCCACCAACACCAACGTGAAGTTCACGCTCAACGGCGAGTCGACCGGCATCGGCATGCGCTCGGTCACCCAGCTCAACCCGCGCGCGTTCATCATGACCGCGCCGCTGTCCGGCGGCGGGCCGAACCAGAGCTACGAGGTGCTGTCGTTCGCGCGCGGCGAGCCGATGGTCGAGCTGGTCGCCAACGATCCGGTCGCCAAGACGCTGCGGTTCTTCCTCGTGCGGTTCTACCCGGCGTGCGAGCCGAGCTGCACGAACGCGGATCGCTACACGCCCGCGATCGAGTCGGGCTGGACCGGTTACACGATCTACGACGACGCGACGATCAAGGACACCACGCTCGACTGCCTGGCGTGCCACCAGCCCGGCGGCCCGGGCACGCCGAAGATCCTGCGCATGCAGGAGCTCCAGAACCCGTGGGGCCACTGGTTCTACCCGGAGCGGCCGCAGACCGCGACCCTGGTCAACGACTTCATGGCAGCGCATGGCAACGAGAGCTACGCCGGCATCCCCGCCGCGCTGGTCACGCCGTCGCGGCCGTTCGTGCTGATGCAGCTGGTCCAGAACAACGGCTTCTCCACCCAGCCGAACGTGTACAACACGCTCACCATCGAGAACGAGATCGCGGCCAGCGGTCAGAGCGCGACCTGGAACGCGCTCTACGCGGCGTCGGTCGCCGGCACCGCGATCCCCACGCCGTACTACGCGACGCCCGCGACCGACGAGACGATCGTGCAGGCCGACATCGCGGCGTACAACCAGGTCATGGCGGGCACGCTGCCGCCGGATCAGCTGCCCGACTTCAGCCAGGCGTACCCCGCGGCGGCGCTGCCGTTCATGTCGGTGCAGCCCGCGGCCGGGCTCGACGGCCAGGGCATCCTCGTCCACATGTGCCGGATGTGCCACAACCCGACGCTCGACCAGACCATCTCGCGCGCCAACTTCGACATCGACCACCTCGCGACCATGTCGCGCGCCGAGAAGGACCTCGCGATCCAGCGGCTCCAGCTGCCGGACGGCGACGTCCATCAGATGCCGCCGGTGCGCTTCCACGAGCTGTCGCAGGCCGAGCGCGATCTCGCGATCGGCGTGCTCGCGCAGTAGCCGGCACGCGGTTTGCGAAGGCTCGGCGCATGCACCGCGCCGCGCTGCTGTGCCTGGTCGCTTGCAGCGGCCACGCCGGGCCGAGCTCGCCCGATGCGGGAGGCGATGCCGATCCAGGCGTTCCGCACGTGGTCGCGGTGACGCCGTTCGACGGCTGGTTGCACGAGGCGATCCGGATCGAGCTCGATCGCGCGGTGACGATCGAGGGCGTGACCGCGAGCGCGACGTGCGCTGGTGCACCGGTCGCGGCGAGCGTCGCGCCCGATCGCGACGATCCGGCCGCGATCGTGGTCACGCTCGATCCCGCGGCGCGCGCGCTCGGCGCGCTCGCCGTGCACGTCGCGGGGCAAGTTGCCGATGCGGATGGGCACACCGGCGCGATCGCGGTGGACCTCGAAGGCGACGCGCCGGCGTGGAGCGCGCCGGCGGTCGCGCTCGACACCGGACCCGCCGAGGCCACGCCGGCGATCGCGGTGGCGCCCGACGGCGGCGTGATCGCCGCGTGGCCGGCCGCGCAGCGCGTCGTGGTCGCCGAGCTCGATCGCGGCCGGTGGCGTGCGCTCGGCGATCCGCTCGGCGCCGGCGCCGCGAGCTCGGTCGCGCTCGCGCTCGACGGCAGCGGCGCGCCGGTGGTCGGCTGGGTCGAGGCCGGCGCGGCCGAGGTCGCGCGCTGGAACGGCGGCGCGTGGGCGCAGCTCGCCTCGCCCGGTCCGGCCGGCGCGCTCGCGCTCGCCGGCGGCAGCCCGGTGGTCGCGGCACGGTTCGGCGCCGAGGCCGACGTCTCCGAGCTCGCGCCCGACGACAGCTGGCAGGCGATCGGCGCGGTCGCGCTGCCTGCCGCGGTGGTCGGCGAGCCGCAGCTCGCGGCCGACCGGGATCGCGTCGCGCTCGCGTGGATCGACGCCGGCGATCAGCTGCGCACCGCGCGCTACCGCGACGGCGCGTGGAGCGCGCTCGTGCCGCTGCCGCTCGGCGCGCCGGCGTCGGGCTTCGATCGGGTCAGCGTGGCGGCGCGCGGCGACGCGATCGCGGTCGCGTGGGATCAATGGGCGGGCTCGTTCGCGGTGCTGGCCGCGAGCGCGACCGGCGACGCCACCGCGCTCGCCCAGCTCGGCCGCCCGCTCGACGTCGCGCTCGACGACGACGCGGTCGCGCCGGCGATCGCGCTCGACGCGTCGGGCGCGCCGATCGTCGCGTGGACCGAGCTTTCCGGCACCGCCCAGCGCGGCGCGATCGCGCGGTGGAACGGCAGCGCGTGGGCGATCGTCGGCGGCCCGAGCTGGCTGGCCGATCCGAGCGCCGCGCCGAGCCGCGCGGCGCTCGCGCTCGGTCCGGGCGACGCGCCGGTGGTCGCGACCTCGCAGCGCGCCGCGATCGTGGTCGCGCGGTTCAATGGCCCGGCGGTCGCCGGCGACGGCATCGCGCGGCGCGCCTCGCTCGCCGGCTGCGCGATCGATCCGAGCGCGCCGCCCGCGTGGCTGTCGCAGACCGGCTGCTTCGCGATCGCCACGCCGGGCCGGCCGACCCCGCACCCCGGCCTGGTGCCGTACGGCATCGGGGTCGAGCTGTGGAGCGACGGCGCCAAGAAGCGGCGCTGGCTGGGCGTGCCGGATGGCCAGGCGATGACGGTCTCGGCGACCGGCGCGTGGACGCCGCCGCTCGGCGGCTTCGTCGTCAAGGAGTTCGCGATCGACACCACGCCCGGCGATCCGTCGACCCGGCGCGCGATCGAGACCCGGTTCCTGGTGCGCGACGCCGCCGGCTATCACGGCGTCAGCTACCGCTGGACGCTCGACGGCATGGACGCCACGCTCCAGCCCGACGCCGAGCAGACGTTCGACTGGCCGATGGACGATGGCTCGGTGCACCCGCACTTCTATCCCAGCCGCAGCGATTGCCTCGAGTGCCACAACCCGACCTACGGTCCGCTGCTCGGGCCGCGCGCGCCGCAGCTCGCCGGCTGGTTCGACTACGGCGGCGTGATCGCGGACCAGCCGTCCACGCTGGCCGACCTCGGCGTCGGCCCGGCCCAGACCGCCGCGCCGTTCGCCTCGCCCGAGGACCCGTCGCAGCCGGTCGAGCTGCGCGTGCGCGGCTACATGGCCGCGAACTGCGCGCACTGCCACAACCCGAGTGACGTCGCGATCCACGACCTGCGCTACGCCACGCCGCTCGCGCAGACCAACCTGTGCCCCGACATCGTGCCGGGCGATCCGGCCGCGTCGAAGGTCTACCAGCTGGTGTCGTCGCGCCCCGGCATGCCGCCGCTCGGCACGCTCGCGATCGATCCGCTCGCGGTCGGGCTGCTCGGCGGCTGGATCTCGAGCATGACGTCGTGCCCCTAACGCCTGCGCCGCCGCACGATCAGCGCGAGCACGCCCAGGCCGAGCACCGCCGCGCCGCCGCCCTGCGCCTGACAGCCGCAGCCCTGCGGCTTGCGCACCGGATCGGGCAGCGAGGTCGCCGCGCTCGACATCGCGCCGATCTTCGGCATGTCCTTGGTCAGCATCGCGGCGAGCTGGACCTTGCCGCGCGGCGCGAACGCGGTGTTGGTCGCGATCTGCGGGCCGCTCGCGATCGACTGGCCGGCCGGCGGTCCGCCCCAGCGCCCGCGCGCCGGCGACGCGCAGGTCACCACGCCGGTCCACGGGTGGAGGATCACGTAGCGGCCCTGGAAGTTGTTGGTGCCGCCGCGCGCGACGTCCATCGACAGCTCGCCGCTCGCGCCGGGGATGCCGCGGCCGCCCTCGATCGGCTCGACCGCGCGGAACACCAGGTCGTTCGAGATGTCCTTGCCGTAGCGCGCGTGCAGGCGAGTCAGCGTGTAGCTGTAGGCGTCGAGCCCCTTGTAGCGCGCGGTGATCACGTCGGCGCCGAGCGTCGCGAGGTCGTCGGGGTCGAGCGTCGGGCCGGGGCACGGATCGCATGACCCCGCGCTCCACGCGTACTCGGTGACCACCGCGTTCGGCACCTGCGCGAGCGTGTGATCGAACAGCGCGGCGTAGAACTCGCCGAAGTGCGTGCGCACGTCGTCGGTGACCGGCAGGTTGGTCGGGATCGTGACGTTGCCGTAGTTCGCGACCTCGTAGCGCGTGTCGTTGGGCGCGAGCACGTTGACGATCAGGTCCTGCGTGCCGCTCGAGTTGGCCAGGCCGAGCCGGATCGGCAGCGTGAACTCGGGGCTGTCGTAGTAGAAGCGCAGCGGCGACAGGGTCGCCATGCCGTGGTCGAACGTCACCTTCTTGGGATCGACCTTCGCGACGAACCACTTGGTGCCCTGCTCGACGTACGGCCGGAGCAGCGGCTCGGCCTTCGGCGGGATCGAGTAGTGGTGATCGACGAGCCAGCGCTCGAGCCCGGTCGATTGCTCGGCCGACAGCACCTCGATGTCGTACTCGCCGACCGAGAACCTGGCCTCGACCTTGACGTGGTAGTCCTTGCGGTCCGCGGCGTCGTCGTCGTCTACCTCGCGGGCCACGGTCGCACCGTTGACCTCGATCTCCTCGCCGGCCTCGTCCGGCGGCTCGACGTAGCACGGGTCCTGCTCCCAGTACTCGACCAGGCGCGGCGCGCCGAGCACGTCGACCTTCTTGAACACGTCGCGCGGCAGCGTCTTGACCTGCGCCTCCTTCACCACCTCGGGCACCGGCACGACCAGCGCGAAGCGATCGGGCGGGCCCTGGTAGTTGTTCTCCATCGACAGCACGGTGGTCGTACCGTGGCGCATCAGCACGACCTCGGTCGCGTTGTTGAACATGTCCGCGCCCGCGCCGCCGACGTAAAAGCCACAGAACGCGTCCGCGCGCGCGGCCGCCCCCGCGACGAGCGCCGCCGCGCCCATCGCCACGATGGTTGTTCGCATCTCCCCTGGTACGCACCGCCCGCGCCGTCGATCTAACGACGTCCAAGCTAGAACGGCGCCACGGTGTCGAGGGTCGGATCGTAGACGTAAAACGTGTCGGTCGGCTCGAACACGAGCTGGCGTGCGCCGCCGGCCACGTACAGCCGCTGGCTGATCAGCGCGCCCTGCGTGCCGGCGGTCGCCATCGGCAGCTCGGTCGTGTGATCGGGCGAGGTCGTGCTGTCGATCCAGGTGTCGGTCATCGGATCGTAGACGAGGATCGAGCTGAGCGCCGAGGTGCCGGCCTCGCCGCCGGCGCACACCAGCTCGGGTGCCGGGAACTCCGGGCCGGTCAGCGTGCCGTACGCGCAGCCGCCGCGCGCGAAGCCGTCGGGCATCGCCGCGTGCGTGGTGTCCCACGCCGACGCGCCCGGAGGCAACCACCACACGTCGCCGTGGAACGTGTCGGCGGTGAGCCCGGCGAGCCCGCCCGCGAGCACGAGCGTGCCATCCGACAGCCGCATGCCGGCCGGATGCGATCGCTTGTCGGGCAGCTCGGGCAGCTCGGTCGTGCTCCACGCGTCCGCGACGGTGTCGTACGACAGGTTGCTCGCGACCGCGTCGGTCGTGCTCGCGCCGCCGAGCAGGTAGATCTTCGTGCCCGACACGATCACGGCCGCGGAGCCGCGCTCGTAGCCGGCCGGGATCGACGTGAGCGGCTGCCACGCCAGCGGCGTCGCGCCGGTGTCGAGCTTCCACGAGTTGCCGAATGCGGGGAAGTTGTCGCCCTGCAGGCCCAGGCCGCCGAGCAGATAGATCGTCGTGCCGATCGACGCGAGCTGGAGATGCGTCCACGCGACCGGCGCGTCGGGCAGCTGCGTGAGGTTCCAGGTCTGGGTCGCGATGTCGTAGACGTCGACCGCCGTCGTCATCTGCAGGCCGTCGGGATCGAGCAGGCCGCTGTTGAAGCCGTCGACCACGACGACCTGCTGGCCGAGCGCGACCACGCCGGGCTCGAGGCGCGGCGTCGGAAGCGGTGGCCCCGCGGTCCACGGCGAGGTCGGCGCGTCCGGTATGCTCTGGGTCTTCCCGCCACACGCGACCACGCCGAGCGCGGCGGCGAGGGCGAAGACTCGAAGCATCGCCGTACAATAGACCCGTCGGGCGCCGGCGGGAGCGTGGCGCGCCTTCACACTCCTTCATACCCGGGCAATCAGGCGTTGGCGCGAGGCGTGCTATCCGAGATCCAGTGACCAACCGAGCGATAGCGATGGTGATACGAGCAGTGATCGCGATCGCGGTCGTGGTCGGCATTGTCTGGTGGGTGCGGTCGCGCGGCGATGCCTCACCGAGCGATGGCACCACGGCGCCCACCGCCCCGTCGGCCGGCGCCCGCGCGGGCAGCGGGTCGGCCCAGGCGGCGCCGGGGCGCTCGCCCGACGGCGGTCGCGTCGTGCCGGTCCAGATCGTGCCGGCCAACCGGACCGACCTCGACATCTGGCTCGACGGCCTCGGCTCGGTCGCGGCGTTCCAGCAGGTGACGGTCCATACCCTGGTCGACGGCCGGCTCGACAAGGTGCTGTTCACCGAGGGCCAGACGGTCAAGGCCGGCGAGGTGATCGCGCAGATCGATCCGCGGCCGTTCCTGGTCCAGCTCCACAACGCGCAGGGCGCGCTCGCCCGCGATCGCGCCAATCGCGACGCCGCCAAGAAGGCGTTCGATCGCGATACCGAGCTCCACAAGCAGAACCTGATCGCGCAGGCCCAGGTCGACACCGACGCCGGCACGCTCGGTCAGGCCGAGGGCAACATGCTGATCGATCAGGCGCAGATCGAATCGGCGCAGCTCAACCTCGATTACGCCGCGATCAAGTCGCCGTGCGCCGGCATCACCGGCGTCCGCCTGGTCGACGCCGGCAACATCGTCCACGTCACCGACGCGACCGGCATCGTCGTGATCACCGCGATCGATCCCGCCGCGGTGTTCTTCACCGTCCCGCAGGACAGCTTGCCGCAGGTCAGCGCGGCGCTCGCGCGCGGCCCGGTGAAGGTGATCGCGTGGAACCGCGACAAGACGGTGCAGCTCGGCGAGGGCACGGTCGCGGTGCTCGACAACCAGATCAACCAGACCACCTCGACGCTGCGGCTCAAGGCGCTGGTCGGCAATCCGAAGCGGCTGCTGTGGCCCAACGCGTTCGTCAAGGCGAGCATGCTGGTCGAGACCCGCAAGAACGCGCTGGTCGTGCCGCTGGTCGCGATCCAGCACGGTCCCCAGGATCCGAAGACCGGCCAGCAGACGCTGTTCGTCTACACGGTCGGCAGCGACAACACCGCGAAGATGGTCACGGTGACGCTCGCGACCACGACCAACGACAAGGCGGTGATCGAGACCGGGCTCAAGGGCGGCGAGCGCGTGGTGGTCGACGGCGCCAACCAGCTGCGGCCCGGCACCCGGGTCTCGATCCAGGACGGCAACGGCGAGCGGGCGCACCACGGCGCTCCGGCGGGAGGCTCGGCGAGTGGCACGACCGCGTCGAACGCGCCGCCGGCGGCGTCGCCGTGAGCATCTCCGAGCCGTTCATCCGCCGCCCGGTCGCCACGACCCTGATGATGGCGGGCCTGCTGCTCGCCGGGCTCACCGGCTACGAGCAGCTGCCGGTCGCGGCGCTGCCGCAGGTCGACTACCCGACGATCGTGGTCGCGACCTCGCTGCCGGGCGCGAGCGCCGAGACCATGGCGTCGGCGGTGACCACCCCGCTCGAGCGCCAGTTCGGGCAGGTGCCGTCGCTCGCGCAGATGACGTCGGTGTCGAGCTTCGGCAGCTCGCAGATCACGCTGCAGTTCACGCTCGACCGCGACATCGACGCCGCCGAGCAGGACGTGCAGGCCGCGATCAACGCCGCGTCGAACCTGCTGCCGCGCACGCTGCCCGCGCCGCCGACCTACTCGAAGTCGAACCCGGCCGACCAGCCGATCCTCACGCTCGCGGTCAGCTCGCCGACCGCGCCGCTGGCGCAGGTCGACGACTTCGCCGACTCGGTGCTCGCGCAGAAGATCTCGCAGGTCGCCGGCGTCGGCCTGGTGACGATCGGCGGCGGCCAGAAACCGGCGGTGCGGGTCAAGGTCGATCCCGAGCGGCTCGCCGGCGCCGGGCTGTCGCTCGAGGACATCCGCACCGCGCTCGCCGCGGCCAACGTCAACCAACCCAAGGGCAACCTCGACGGCCCGCGCCAGGACTGGGCGCTCGCGACCAACGATCAGCTGACCGACGCGGCCAGCTTCAACCCGCTGATCATCGCGTACAAGAACGGCTCGCCGATCCGGCTCGAGGACGTCGCCGCCGCGATCGACGGGGTCGAGAACGATCAGCTCGCGGGCTGGGCCGGTCGCGACCGCGCGATCATCGTCAACGTCCAGCGCCAGCCCGGCGCGAACATCATCGACGTCACCGATCACGTCAAGGCGCTGCTGCCGCAGCTCAAGGCGTCGATGCCGCAGGCGATCGACGTGTCGATCCTGTCGGACCGCACCGAGACCGTGCGCGCGTCGGTGCACGACGTGAAGTTCACGCTGGTCCTCACCATCGTGCTCGTCGTCGCGGTCATCTACTTCTTCCTCGGCAGCGCGCGCGCGACGCTGATCCCCGGCGTCGCGGTCCCGCTGTCGCTGATCGGCACGTTCGGCGCGATGAAGCTGGTGTCGTCGTTCGGCTGGATGAGCTTCTCGCTCGACAACCTGTCGCTGATGGCGCTGACGATCTCGACCGGGTTCGTGGTCGACGACGCGATCGTGATGGTCGAGAACATCTCGCGCTACATCGAGAACGGCGAGAAGCCGTTCGAGGCCGCGCTCAAGGGCGCCGCGCAGATCGGCTTCACGATCGTGTCGCTCACCGTGTCGCTGATCGCGGTGCTGATCCCGCTGCTGTTCATGAGCGGCCTGGTCGGCCGGCTGTTCCGCGAGTTCGCGGTGACGCTCGCGATCGCGATCGCGATCTCGGCGCTGCTGTCGCTGACGCTGACCGCGATGATGTGCGCGTGGATCCTGCGGCCGCACGGCGATCACTCGCGCTGGGTCCCGTGGCGCTGGCTGCCCGGCGAGATCCGCGGCCTGATCGCGGTGTTCCAGCTCGCCGATCACCTGCACCTCGGCGAGCACTTCGAGCGCCGCTTCAAGGCCCTGACCCGGTTCTACGATCGCACGCTCAAGGTCGTGCTGCGGCACAAGAACATCACGCTGCTGGTCACGCTGGCGACGCTCGCGGTCACCGTGGTGCTCGCGATCCACGTGCCCAAGGGGTTCTTCCCGGTCGAGGACACCGGGCTCATCACCGGCGTGTCGGAGGCCGCGCCCGACGTGTCGTTCTCGAAGATGATGGAGCTGCAGCAGAACGCGGCCGACGTGCTGCTGTCCGATCCCGACGTGGCGAGCGTGTCGTCGTTCATCGGCGCCGACGGCACCAACCCGACGACCAACAGCGGCCGGTTCTCGATCGCGCTCAAGCCGCACGACCAGCGCAAGTCGAGCGTCACCGAGATCATCGATCGGCTCCAGCCCAAGCTCGCGAAGGTCACCGGCATCCAGGTCTATCTGCAGCCGGTCCAGGACCTCACGGTCGACGCGCGGATCAGCCGCACCCAGTACCAGTACACCGTCGAGGATCCAGATCCCGAGGAGCTCGCGAAGTGGGCGCCGCAGCTGCTCGCCGCGATGCGCGCGCTGCCCCAGCTGCGCGACGTCACCTCGGATCAGCAGACCTCGGGGCTCGAGCTCCACCTCGTGGTCGATCGCGACACCGCGTCGCGGCTCGGCATCTCGGCGCAGGTGCTCGACGACACGCTGTACGACGCGTTCGGCCAGCGCATCGTGTCGACCACGTTCACCCAGCTCAACCAGTACCGCATCATCCTCGAGGTCGACGCGGCGGCGCGCCAGGATCCGCACGCGCTCGACAAGCTCTACATTCACGGCGCGTCCGGCGCGGTGCCGCTGTCGACGTTCGTGCGGCCCGAGACCCGAGAGTCGCCGCTCGCGATCGAGCACGAGGGCCAGTTCCCGTCGGTCACGCTGTCGTTCAACACCGCGCCCGGCGTGTCGCTCGGCGACGCGGTGTCGGCGATCGACCAGGCGTCGTCGCGGCTCGGCACCCCGCCGGCGATGCGCGCGCAGTTCACCGGCGCGGCCGAGGTGTTTCGCGACTCGCTCGCGTCCGAGCCGATCCTGATCCTGGCCGCGCTGATCACGGTCTACATCGTGCTCGGCGTGCTCTACGAGAGCTACATCCACCCGATCACGATCCTGTCGACCCTGCCGTCCGCCGGGGTCGGCGCGATCCTCGCGCTCTACGTCGTGGGCGAGCCGTTCGACGTGATCTCGCTGATCGGCATCGTGCTGCTGATCGGCATCGTCAAGAAGAACGCGATCATGATGATCGACTTCGCGCTCGAGGCCGAGCGCGACCAGGGCATGAGCCCCGAGGAGTCGATCTACCAGGCGTGCCTGTTGCGGTTCCGGCCGATCATGATGACCACGATGGCCGCGCTGCTCGGCGGCCTGCCGCTCGCGCTCGGCTCGGGCACCGGCGCGGAGCTGCGCCGGCCGCTCGGCATCACGATCGTCGGCGGCCTGCTGCTGTCGCAGGTCCTCACGCTGTACACGACGCCGGTGATCTACCTGTTCATGGACCGGCTCGGCCGCAGGCGCAAGCACGCGGCGCCGCCGCCTCCTCCCGACCTGGAGCCGACGCGGTGAACCTCTCGGCGCCGTTCATCCAGCGGCCGATCGCGACGTCGCTGCTCGCGGCCGCGCTGCTGCTGGCCGGGCTGGCGGCGTTCGAGAACCTGCCGGTCGCGCCGCTGCCGCGGGTCGACTTTCCCACGATCAACATCGGCGCCAGCCTGCCCGGCGGGTCGCCGACCACGATGGCGACCGCGGTCGCGATGCCGCTCGAGCGCCGGTTCGGCCGGATCGCCGGCGTCTCCGAGATCACGTCGGTCAGCGCGCTGGGTACGACCAGCATCACGGTGCAGTTCGATCTCGACCGCAACGTCGAGTCGTGCGCGCGCGATGTCCAGGCCGCGATCAACGCGGCGGGCGGCGACCTGCCGCCGAACATGCCGTCGGTGCCCTACTACCGCAAGGTCAACCCGGCCGACGCGCCGATCCTGATCATCTCGCTGCGCTCGAAGTCGCTGCCGCTGCCCCAGGTGTTCGAGGCAGCGAACACGGTGCTCGCGCAGAAGATCTCGCAGGTCGAGGGCGTGGGTCAGGTCGGCGTCGGCGGCGGCGTGCAGCCCGCCGTCCGGATCGACGTCGATCCGGTGAAGATCGCGGCGCTCGGGATGAGCCTCGAGGACGTGCGCAACGTGGTGAGCGTCGCGACCGCGAACCAGCCCAAGGGCGGCGTCGGCGCGAACCAGCTGTACTCGATCGGCGTCGACGACCAGCTCACCCAGGCCCGGACCTGGAGGGAGGTGCTCGTTCACGTCGGCAAGCCGGGGGAGGTGGCCGCACCGCCGATCCCGCCCGATCAGACGGTCGTGCTCAACGGCGGTGCGCCCGCGGCCGCCGCGGCGCCGGGCACCGGCGCGGCCTCGCCCGGCCTCGCCGCGCCGACGATCAGCGCGCTGGTCGGCTCGGGGTCGAGCGCGACGCCGGTCGGCGGCGACCTCGCGCCCGGCGACGTCAAGCTCGGCGACATCGCGACCGTCACCGACGACGTCGAGAACCGCCGCGTCGCCGGCTGGTACGACGGCGAGCGCACCGTGATGATCATCGTGCGCCGCCAGCCCGGCGCCAACATCCTCAAGGTCATCAAGAACGTCGAGGATCTGCTGCCGCAGCTCACCAAGATGATCCCGCCCGGGATCGATGTCCAGGTCGCGCTCGATCGCGCGACCACGATCCGCGCGTCGGTGCACGACGTCGAGTTCGCGCTGATGATCAGCATCAGCCTCGTGATCGCGGTGGTGTTCGTGTTCCTGCGCAGCGGCCGCGCGACCGCGATCCCGAGCGTGGTGGTGCCGCTGTCGCTGGTCGCGACGTTCGCGGTGATGTACGCGCTCAGCTTCAGCATCGACAACCTGTCGCTGATGGCGCTCACGATCGCGACCGGGTTCGTCGTCGACGACGCGATCGTGGTCACCGAGAACATCACGCGCCACATCGAGAACGGCGCCAGGCCGCGCGACGCCGCGCTCGCCGGCGCCAAGCAGATCGGCTTCACGATCGTGAGCATCACGGTGTCGCTGCTCGCGGTGTTCATCCCGATCCTGTTCATGGGCGGGCCGTACGGCCTGGTGTTCCGCGAGTTCGCGGTCACGCTCGCGGTCGCGGTCCTGCTGTCCGGCCTGCTCTCGCTGACGCTCACGCCGATGATGTGCTCGCGCCTGCTGCGCGAGAAGGCGCCGACGCCCACCGCGGTCGGCAAGATCCTCGATCACGGGCTCGCCCGGCTGATCGGCGGCTACGCGCGCATGCTGCGGTTCGCGCTGCGCCACCGCATCGTCGTCGGCCTGCTCACCGTCGCGACGCTCGCCACCACGATCGTGCTGTACGTCGAGCTGCCGCTCGGGCTGTTCCCCGAGCAGGACACCGGGATGATCACCGGCTCGTCGCAGGGCCCGCAGGACATCTCGTTCCCGGCGATGAAGGCCGCGCAGGAGAAGCTCAACGCGATCGTGATGAAGGATCCCGACGTCGCGCACGTGATCTCGAACGTCGGCGGGTTCGGCGCCACCACGCTGAACACCGGCACGATGTTCATCGCGCTCAAGGACAAGCCGGGTCGCAAGGCCAGCGCCCAGGACGTGATCA
>Ga0335081_10007913_pt1 | contig 17013 bp, 21 predicted proteins | sample Lox_Sample_35_FD_206713 | JGI IMG/M metagenome (GOLD analysis project Ga0335081, IMG submission 206713) | Soil microbial communities from Loxahatchee National Wildlife Refuge, Florida, United States - Lox_Sample_3.5 | ecosystem: Environmental > Terrestrial > Soil > Wetlands | place: USA... | reverse complement strand
GGGCGAGCAGATAGGCTGCCATCATTTTCTCCAGGATTGGCCGCTTCTCACCGCGGCGGATGGGAACGTGTCAGGCCGCGGATCACCGCGGCGGATGCTCGGCCGCTTGCGCCACGCGAAAGAGCCGCTTCATCCAGCCGCGGCCGAACTCGCCGAACTCCGGCGCGCGCGCATAGCGCTCGGCGCGCAGCGCGAGATAGGCGTGGAACGCATCATCCTGCGCCCGCGCCATCGCCATGAACGTCTCACGCCCCGCGGCGCCATCGACGCCGAGCCCCAGGGCCGCTTGCGCCAGCTCGACCGCCCCTCCCTGATTCACTGCGCAATCGAACACGGCCAGCGCCCAAGGCCACGGCATTTCGCCGCAATGATGCTTCTGCCAATAGTCGCGCTGATAAATATCCCTGGCGCCCTGAAGCGAGAGACTTGCGATATCGATCCACGGATAGGCGCGGCGCGAGATTCCGAATTTCGTTTCGCCGCCACGGTCGCGCGGATCGAACACGTAGCCGCCCTCCTCGCCGACGACGAGCGCGAATGCCGCATCAAAGAGATCCATCAGAATGCTCTCGGGTCGAAGCCATGGTGGAGACAGACGATGCGCGCGAGCCGGTGGAATTCCACGTTGTGCTCGGCCCTGGACGTTTCCGTGCCGCGCTCATTTTGATGGAGGTGCAGCATCTCATGTGCGATCGTCCGCAGGAGCGTCTCGGAATGGCCGACATTGGCGGCCGACACGGCGATGCGATGGGGCGCGCTCTCGCCGCGACAATAGTGGCCACGCCGGTCGCGCGCAGCGATGACGTGGAACTCGACGTCGTCCGCGTGCGGTAGGCTCCAGGCGCGGAACGGCGCCGACACGCGCAGGAATTCGTACGCCGCGGCGAGCATTTCGGGCGTGAGGCGGAGCGTCACGACGGCCAGTGGAGCTTGCTGGCGAGGAAGCTCACGAAGAGCGAGACGACGCCGCTGACACCGCCGGCGAGAAGCGTCGCGCGAAGATTGCGCGATTGTGCGTCGTAGCGTTCGCGCCGGGCGCTTTCCAGCTCGGCGCCCGTATGCTCGCTCGTCCAGGCGAGAACACGGTCGAGCTTGCGGTCCATCGCGTCAACCTTGTCCTCGATCGCACCGAGGCGGCCCTCGAGCCGGCCGATGCGGCTCTCGGCAGATCCGTTGTCCGCCATGGTCACTGTGGCTTCGTCACGAGCGTGGGCGGGGATTGCGCGATGTCGACTGCAAAGCGGTTGCCGGGAGCGGGAGCGGCCGTCTCGAGCAGCGCTTCGCCGGCTTGTGCCTGCAGCGCGAGGTCGCGCGGAGCGCACGAGCCGTGGCGCCGGATCGCGCCGGTCGTGATGTCGTAGACGGCGAAGTGCGTCATCGCCGCAGTTCCGTCGCGGAAAGATCGACATAACTTGCCGTTGGCGCCGGGCTCACGGCGGAGACCATGTCGGCGATGAAGGCGAAGACGCCAGATTGGGCGCCCGGCGTATAGGTCGTCTGCTTCGCCACGGTCGCAGTGGCGCCCGGGTTCACTGTGATGCCGGCGCTGTCGAGCACCACGACACCCTGGTAGGTCACACGCCAAACGATCGTCACCGCCGACGAGGAACTGTTCGTGAACTGTGCGTTATATGCCACCTGAACGAGCTGGCCCGTCGTGGTCAACGTGCCCGAGACAAGCGTCGCGTTCGAGGGCGATGCCGGCAGCGTGATGGGACCGGCGGCCGAAACCGTGAGCTGCGCCGTCGCCGCGTCGAGCGCCATGTCGGGTGTCTGAATGAGGCCGGGAAGCAGCCCGCTCGAAGTCACGGGCGGTGCCGCAAGCGTGTGCGCATGGCTCGCGACCTGATCGAGTGTCTGTCGGCCGCCGCCATACTGGTTGAAGCTCAGAAGCTTCACATAGATCGTCTGCCCGATGTCGGCGCTATCGTAGCCGATGGTGAAATAGCTCCCCTCCCTCAAGCGCGCGAAGCTCGCTCCGGCGGAATGCGCGGCGATTGTCGTGCCGTAGAAACCGCGGCGCAGATAGCCGGGTGCCGCGCCGTTCTTGCCGAGGTTGTAGTTGTATTGAGCCGTGAGCGCCGCCTGTTCGTAGGTCACGAGCTCATTGTCGACGAGGCAAAGAGTGTTGCCGTGATCGGCGTCCGCAAGGGTCCCAGGCAGCAGCGTGCCTTCGCTCTCCGTGAGGTTCACCACGAGCGAGTTTGCGGTATCGGGGTCGGAGCCGCTCGCGAAATTGGCGCTGAGCGTACCCATCGTCGTACCGCCCCGAAGCGTACCGGCGAACTTGAAGGTCTGGTTGTCCTGGCTCAGCCAAATATCGCAACCGCCCCAGTTCGGCCCGGGGCCGTTCGTGCACAGGATCGATTCCATACCGAGCACGTTGCCGAGCTGCACCGGCGCATCGAACATGATCGGCGTCAAAGCATCGGGCGCGGGAACGTTGTAATTGGGCACGTAGCCCGCAGGCCGAGCGTGCTGATAGATTGGGGCTGCGCCGGTGCCTTCGAGATATTCCTCCGCTGTGATCGAGAGCGTGCGGTCGTCGTTCTCCGTGATCTCCTTGATGCGCACCCATTGGCCGGACAGACCGGCAGTCGCGTCCGTGATCGCGACGACGTCCATGGGATCGAGGAGAATGTATTCGCGTCCGAGCGTGAAGGCGAAGCTGCGCAGGACCTGCTGCCGCCCGAGCATGAGCTGCGCCGAGCTGAGCGCCGCCTTCTGGTCGCAGAAGAGGTGGAGTTGCTTCGAGCCGGAGGATTTGACGCCGAAAAGCGAGATTGCGGCATCATCCTTCGCCTCGACGATCGTCGGATTATAGCTGTTGGCGCGATCGAGATATTCGATCCTGATGTCGTTGTTCTGGTCAGCGATGTCGATGCGCGTGACGATAACCGGATCGGGCGAGTTGGCCGCCGCAACCGAGTGGGGATTCGTTGCCTGGTTCGCCGCCATGAAATCGTCGTCGGCGAGCGAATAAACCGGCTGCGAGGGTGGCGTGTATGTGGCTCCGTTCGTGGAAAGCGCGATGTCGCCATAAGGCGCCACGGTGAGCACACCGCCCGACCAGACGATTTCGCTATTGGTGGCGGCCATCAAGTCCTGCAGGAACGAATTCGCTTCGCTTTGCGTCGAGACCACGGGCGAGATGAACAGTCCTGCCGCCTGGCAGTAATTGCGATAGGTGGTGAGGTCCCCAAGCCTTGCTGCGGGAAACTGCGTCAGCCCGTAATAGGGATTGGTGAGGAAATCTTGCAGCACGTCGGCCGGATTGGCATCCGGGCTGTCGAGGATAACAATGGATTTCCCCGCGTCGAACGAGCTGAAGTTGTAGGAGCCGAACGAGCTCGCGCTTGTCACGCTGAGAGAGAATTCGCCCTCGCTGGGGCTGCTCAGAACTTGTGTCAGTTCCTCGCCGATGAAGGTCAGTGAAACCCCTGCGGCCGAGGCCGTCGCCGGGTTCGAGAGCGTGACTTGGCGCGCAAAGGTAAGCACGTCGCTCGCGGCGTTCGAGCCAGCCGTGTTCGAGAGGGTGATCGAGCCCGGCGTGACGGAGAAAACTGCCGCGCTGCCCAGATAGGACCAAGCTCCAGCGCTATCCGAGACATTCCAGCCCGGCGATATGTCAGCAACATTTATGGAAGGGTTTACGATATTGCCTGAGCCCGCTGTCACGTCTCCAGTGAATTGAATGGTGACATTCCACGGCTCGGCCGAGCCGAAGAGGCCAGTGCTCGTGCCGAGAGTCGCTGTTGTCCCCGAGGAGCTGACAACCGTCGCCATGATCGCATAACTGCCCGGGTCGCTCACAATCGCATTGGGCGGCGGGAGCGGCGAGCAATTGGTTATCTGATTGTCGGCCAAGCTTCCCGTGAACGTGCCGGTGACGATGATTGCGTCCGCGATCGCGGACGTTGCAGCGAGGCCCGTCACCGCGATAGAGGACGGCGTTACCCCGACCAGCGTCGTGCCCGGCGCAAAGACACCTGCGCTGTCGGTTAATACCGTTCCTAAAGAGGCCGCGTAGCTACCGAAGGCGGCGGCGAGAATGTTGGATCCGCTCGACGCGTTGCCCGTGGCGGATCCGCCGGAAACCCCCGAGACGAAAGTGTAGGGCGGAATGATGGTCGACGGTCCGAGTACCCGAGCCCCCGCCACGACACCTGTCATCGCGCCCAAGCCGGTGACGCTGCTCGAGCCGGCTGAGATATTCCCCGAGGTCGTCTCGCAATAAAATACGCCGGGCGAGAGAGCTGCCTCGATGATGACGACCGGCTGACCGGCATCGGCGACATTGAAGGTCCAGCCCGACGCTACGGCGAAGGAAAATTGGCCCGGGCCCGGGCTGCTTGTGACCTTCGTCAGTGGCGTGCCCGCGACGCGGCCGCCTGTGGCGCCAACGTCCCATACGACGCCCGAGGAATTGGACGAGCCCCAGGCGCCTCCTGACCCACCGATCGCCGCCGCGAGCCCGGAAACCGATGTCGCGTCCGTCGTACCGTTCGAGCCATTCAACTGATAGGGCGACGCCGCCGGGACCACGAGATGCACGGCAATGCCGTAGTCGTAATCGAAATAGGCCGGGGTCACGGCGTAAGGCGCGGAGGCCGGCACATTCGCCGTTTCAACAACCGCTCCCGTATCCGCGAAGCGGACCTCGAACGTCATGTTCGGAAGTTCGGGGCTGTCGCCCAGCGCCAGCCCTTGTGCGGCGACATAGGCAAGGCCCCGGAAATTCTGTGCCGCCGACGCCTGAAAGCTCTGGAGCCACGCCCAGGGGAGCTGCTGGTAGCCGCCGTCGAAGAGCGTGAAGCCGGAAGCGGTCACGGGACCGGTCCCGTCCTTCAACTCCCCGACACCGGCACCGAACGAAATGGGCGACTTGTTCTGCCATGCCTGGATGATCGCGGAGATCGGGCCTTCGGCGAGCCCGAATGCGAACGAGGCAGAGTAGCTGTACCCCGTGACCGACGCGCCGCCCGAAGAGCCGCCGCCCTTCCCGCCCGAGGCCGGCGTGCTGAAGACAGGCGTCGCCTCGAAATCGCCGTACCAGATCAGGTTGCCGGAGACACGCGTCTGGCCGTAGCCGAACGGACGCGCCACGCCGTTGGCCGAGCTGTTGATGCGCAGCGAAGTCGTGGGCAGCGGCGGCGTACGCCGTGTCTTGGCGACTGGAGCGGCGAAGAGCGCGTTGGTCATGTGGCCTCGCCGTTCCAAAGCGTGAAGCAGCGGACCTGCCGGCCGGCAAGCCGCCCCTCGGTCGCGCGATCAAGCATGAAGACCCCGGCAGCGGCATTCGCGTGCCCGATCGCGGGCCAGCCAGGCGGCATCACCACCGCGCCGTGCGCCCAGGCATGCGCAAACCGAAAGAGTGCGAGGTCGCCGGGCCGCGCATCCCTAGGCACGATCTCGCGCGCATGCGCACGCACCGCAGCAAGATAGGTCTCCTCGGCCGACCGCCTAAGGTTCCATTGGAAGGCGTAATCCGCATCGGCTTCTGACATCGCAGGTACGAGCTCGGGCACGGCGGCGCGCGCGATGAGGTAGATCGATTGCGCGCAATCGACGCCGCCCTTGTCGACGACGCGGCCATCCGCGTCGCGCACGGCCTTGATGCGGCCGCGATGATGAAACGCGGTGCCGAGCCACGAGCGCGTTTCGCTTATGATTGCGGCGCGGCCTTGCTCTTCTGTCATACGGCGGTTTCAGGTGCGGGAATGCTGAGGCACCCGCCAAAGTTCGCGGTGTTCTGAAAGAGCGCGCATGTGCCGAACGATTTGTCGCAGCCGGGATAGGCAGTGAAGCTGTCGCCGGTGCTGATGCCGAACGGAAACGGCGCGATGAGCGTGAAGATGCCGCCCGACCAGCTCCGCACCGTGCGGGCATAACCTTCGCTCGCACCCGAGGTCATGACGACGCGGCCCAGCGCGTAACTCCCGGAGCCCGCGGGCGCCGCAATGCTCGAGCCGAACTGATTTGTGGCCGGACCGGACGAAGCGACCGTGCCATTCATCGCGAAATCCGCCGCCGCCAGGGTGCAGCCCTGATCGAAAAGCGTGTGGACGCAGCCGGCCTGGAACAGGTTCCGCGGCAGCAGGTTCGTAAGCTTCTTGAGGTGGCTGTAAATAGTGATGACGGCCTGGCTGCGGCCGACGTCGAGCTCGCCCACGGTGCCGTAGAACACCGTGACCATGCCGGTTGGCGCGAGCGCCGCTCCCGGCGCAGGCCATGCCGGCGCGATCGCGCGATCGACCTGCACTTCGGCGTTGTCGAGCGCGCCCGCTTGCGCTGCGGCAAGCCACGGCTGTGATCCGATCGCGTCGGGAAAGGGCGTGCCGGACAGGGGATCGACGAGGCGCGGCGCCACTACGACCTGCCACGTATCGACGTCGAGCCCGGCCTTGTAGTGCGCGCGCGCCTTCGCCTTCGCCTGATCGAAGGTCGGCCCTCGCGCCGTCCAGAGCGTGCCGGCGGCGCTGACATCGACTGGGCCAGCGCTGTAGAAGAGTTCGCTCACGCCGCCGAACGCGCCGGCGAGCCGGAACGTATAGCAATCGACATCGACAAACGCGCGCGTGGCAAGGAGCGCCGCCGTCGCGCCGGCCGAGACCTCGTACCAGGGGGTTTTCATCAAACGTGGTAGATCAGCACGCCGGCGATCTCCGACGCTGCCGCGAGGTTGGCCGCGGCAATCGCCTGCGTCGTCTTGTTCGAGCCGTGCTCGACAAGCGTCGCATAGCCGTTGCCGGGATTGACCTGAAGCGCCGCCTGCGTGTACCCGCTGTCGAAGGTGATGCCGACAAGGGCAGTAACGGGACCGCCGCCGGCATCGTTCGCCGTGCTGGCGGACGTAAACGGCAGGCCGACCACCTCGACGCTTCCGGCCATGCCGCCCGTCGCGGAGACCGCGACCGTGAAGCGGCACATGACGAGCCGGCCGATACGCTCGTAGGACCCGGACTGGATCGTGTAGGTCGGGCTTCCGGCCGTGCCGGCGCCCGCCAGCGTCGGCGTCCACGTGCCGAAGGCATAGGGGCCGGCGAGCATCGTGCCGCCTGGTGTCGCGCCGTCGCCGACGCGCAGGGTGCCGTTCGTCACGTCATAGATCGGCTCGCCCTGCGCCGGCGTGATCGCGGCGATGTTGGCCGCCGTGTCGCGGCGGAGCTGCAGCTGTGTCGTGGTCATGTCATCGTCCCGCTGTTCTTCGCGACATCGCCGTGATGAAGCGCCGTCGAGACGGAAGGCCCGTCGCGGTCGCCGGCGTCACGGATAGTTCTCGTGGCGTTGCGGCGCTGGTCGCTCCATGTCGTAGATCGCACGCATGGCCGCTTCCTCCGCGCGGATCTCGGCCTCGATCAGTTCGCGCTCGGCCATGGGCAGCCGCTGGATGCCCATGAGGCGCGCTTGCCGCTCCGCGAGCCAGATCACGAAGCCGAAGCCGGCAACGCTGAGAGCGCCGAGGAGAAAGCCGATCATCCGAATGTCCCGACCGGCTCACAGATTCTGCTGCGCCGCCACCGAGGCGCCGCCCGTCGCGCCGGAATGGGTGTTCGACGTGCTCCCGGCCGCGGTCGTCGCAGCCGTTCCGGCGCCGAGATTGATGACGGAGATTGCGCCGCTATAGCCGCTGTTCCCGCCGCTCCCGTTCGCGCCCGTTCCTGTCGCCGTGCCGCCCGCGCCCCCTGCGCCGCTCGAAACGTCGAGCGCATTCGTGATCGTCGAGCCGGTCAAGCTGCCGGCGACGATATAGATGTAGCCGCCATTGCCGCCATTGCCTCCGGCGCCGCCGCCACAGCCGCCGGTGCAGCCCGCGTTGCCGTTGCCGCCCGTGCCGCCCGTGCCACCGACCGCGTCGATGATGCTCGCGGTCGTATTCGTGCCGCGCGCGATGGTGTTGGCGTAGATATAAATGCCGCCGCCGCAATCCCCGCCGCCGCCACCGCCGCCGCCGACATGCGTGCCGTCGCCGCCGCCGCCGGAGCCACCCGAGCCGCCGTCCGTCACGAGAAGACTTTCGGCGGGCCCTGTCGTCGCCGTGTAAACCGTGGGGAGCGCCGTCTGGGGCACGACGAGCGTGACGGCAAAGCCGGTGCTGTTGATGCCGGCCGCCGAGCCCGCCGCATTGGTCCCCGCGCCGCCCGTCGAGCCGGCCGGAAACCCGGTGGCGGAGTATTCGCCGGCATTGTTGGTCGGATTGTCGGCGCCACCGCCCGCCGAGCCGGTCGTGGCGCTGCTGGCCCCGCCGGAGCCGCCCTGGTAGCAGACCGGGGCGAAGACGGAGCGGAGCGGCGTGACGAACGTGCCGCCCGTGGCGCCCGACGCGGCGGTGCCAGTCCTCGTCGCCGTCGTGCGGTATTCGATGGCGCTCGCGCCCGCGCTCGACACGTCCCACGTGCCCGCGACGAAAAGACGGTTGCCTTGCGTGATGATGTGATCGGTCGCGCCGATCGTCACGTTGTTGTACTGCGCGTCGCGCGTCACCGTGACAGTGCCGAAGCCAGAGTTCAGGTTCCCATCGGATCCGTTGCCGAAGAGCGCCTGATTCACCCCGCTGCCGCCGCCACTGCCGCAGGCCGCGCCGGCGTCTATGGTGTTGCCGTTGGCGTCAAACTTGACGCAGTCGTTTGTCGTCGTGCTTCCGGTCGAAAGCTGAACCTTTGTGCCATTGCCCTGCGCCGATGTGACGCCCGTTCCGCCTTGCGCGACCTGGGCCGTGCCGGATATGTCGGTGAAGGCGGGCTGCGCCTGCGAGGGAACGCCAGCCGTCGATATTCCAGTCAGGAAATTGTGCGAAACCGCGCCGACGCTTTCGACGCCGCCCAATGCGCCCGTCGCCGGCGGCTGTGCGCCGGCGAAGAAGTCGAGCCCGGTGCCGTTCGCGTTGGCGACGAACGTGCCCGATGTGCCTGGCGGCAGCGTCGTGCTGTTGAGCCCGGTGAGCGTGAGGCCCGTGGAGTTGGTGAGGGTCCAGTTGACGGTGCCGGTGACGGCGACATTAAGCGTCATCCCTGGCGCGAAGAGCGTCGAGCTCTTCGCCGGCAAGGTCAGCGCCGGCGTGCCGCTCGTTCCGGCGAGATTGAGCGCGCCGCCCATGTCACCCGTTGCGGCCGTATAGCTCGAGGTCTTGGTGCTGTCGGTCTTCGACGCGGAGCACGTAGCAGTCGTGGTGACCGGGTTGGGCGAGCACGCGACACCGTTCCCGGCCGTGATGCTGGTGACGGTACCGGAGCCGCCGCCGCCACCGCCGCTCCCGCCGCCGCCCTGTTGCTGCGCCAGCGCCGGAGTCGCTGCCAGAGCAGCGACGACCATCAGAATTTTCCGCATCGCTCAGTTCCCGATGATGATTTGCATGGGGGTCGCGGCGCCCGAGGCCACGCACCAGATGGCGTTCCGCGGCGCGCTGCCGCGCGGCCAGAACATCGATTGCTGCGGCGGCAGCGTGAAGGTGCCGTTGCCGTTGACGCTGATCGCGGCGCTGTAGCCGCACGAGATCGCGTTGCCGCCAGAGGCCGAGCTGTTCATGAGGAAGAGCGTTGCGCGCTCGCCCGGCACGCGCGGATCGCCGAGCGCCGGAACCACAAGCGCCGGTGTCGTGCCGATCGGCGCGAACGAGCCCGAGAGATCGGTCGCCGTGATCGCCTGCGCCTCGGCGGCGCCGGCGAGCCCAAGAAACGCGAGCGCCGCAACAAGCGCACGCGCGCGCGTTACAGTCTGATGGTGGTGAAGCTGCATTTTTTCAGCTCCCAGAAGAGGTACATGAAGTTGGAGAATTCGAGCGTGTCGCCGTCGAAACGGCAGAGCCACGTGTAGGCGCCGGTCCAGGTGAGCGCCGCGCCCGCCTGTGGCGCCGGCGCGATCGTCACGATCCCGCCATCGCCAAGTGTCCAATCGGCCAGAAGCCCCGCCGCGAAGATTTGCAGCGATGCGCAGAACCCCTCGTCGAGCTCGGCGGTCGGCGGGCTCGTGCAATTGCCGTAATCGAGCGTCTGGGTGGGCGCGCTCGTGCAGTTGCCGTAATCGAGCGTTGCACGTGGCACGGACGGCGCGAGCGTCGGACCGAGCACCGGCTCGATGAAGCCGCCCAGGCTGCGCGCGAGCTGGAAGCTCGTCGTGGCGCCGTCGCCGGTGGCGAAGAGCTCGGCCGCGACGCTGTCGTCGTTCGGATCGTCGAAGCGGAATACCCCGCCCGGCGCAAACATGACGCTGTTCCAGAAGCCCTGGAGCAGCTGCCACTCGGCGAAGCTCTCGTCCGCGCGCAACAGGGCGAACGAGACTTCGTACTTGTAAAGCGGTGCCGCCCACAGCGGCTGGAACGTCTCGCGGCCCGAGATCGCCTTCTGCCGCAAGCTCGCGGCAACGGGCGCGCGCTGCACCGGATATTCGAGACCGGGCAGCGTCGGAAAAAGCGGCGGCAGCATCTAGACGCCGTTGACCGAAGGGTTGACGCCCATGTAGCGCGTGATCGTCTGCGCCAGCGTCTTGGCGTTGGCGTTCGCCCATTGCGCCACGCCGGCGCTGTCGATCGCTTGCACCGTGACGTTGAGCGCGAAATTTGCGCCCGCGGACGTTCCCGTCGCGCTCGCGGATGGAAAGCCCGGCACGGGCCCGCCGGCGCGCGCCGCCGCCGCGGTCTCTGCCGGCAGGATCATCTCGCCGGCATGGACGACCGCGATCATGTCGCGCGGGATCGACCAGGCGCCGGCCTGGAACATAGCGAGGTCGGCCAATCCGGCGCCCGCGTCCGCGGCACCGCCCGCGCCGCCGCCGCTGCCGAACAGCCCGGCGACGAAGCCAAGGAGTCCGCCGGCCGCGCCGCCAGAGCCACCGGCGCCCTCGCCACCAATGCCGAGCGCCTCGAACGCGACCCAGTCGACGACCATCTCGGCCACGTATTCGCCGAACGAAAGCGCCAGGTCCGCGAACAGCTTCTCCATCGCCGCGCGCCACGTCGTGGTGCCGCTCAGCACCGCGTCGAACACCGTGAACGCGTCGCCCTCGATGGTGTGGAGCGCGTCGGCCCAGCTCAAGGCACCCGCTTGCGCGCCGTCGGTCATGCGCATGCCGGTGAGCGCGAACTGGTCACCCAATGCCTTCGCCGGCGCCGCGAGTCCGTCGAGCGCAGTCTTGATCTGCTGCACCGCGGACAGAAGCTCGGAGAACTCGGCGCCGAATACGACGTCGATGCGATCGTCAGCCATGGCGCGTCCTCATGCCGGCGGCTTGCCCGCAACCGCGATGCCCGAGCGCGGATCGGCGGCAAGCTCCATCAGATCTTTCCAGCGTTGTTCGGGCTTCTCCGGCGGCGCGGGGCGCCAGCCGAACGCGCGGGCGATCGCCCGCAGCAGCAGATGGGGCGGCGGCGCGTCTGCCCAGTGGCGCGCGAGCGCCCTGAGGCGGCGCAAGGTGAGCTGGTCCTCGACTTCGTCCCAGCTCCACCCGGTCGCCTGGCAGACGCGGCAGATCAGTGCATCGACGAAGTCGTCGAAGTCGCCGCCGCCCCACGCGCTTCCCCCGCGGGCGTACCCTCGCGGCGCTCGATCCCCGCGGCCTTGGCAAGCGGCGCCAATGCTGCAAGCAGCTCGGTGAGCTTGATCGGAAGATCCAAGAACTCGTCGCGCGTCAGATCGGGATAGTTGCGCGTCAGCGCCCAGTAGAGCGCATCGAGCAGCCGGTCGATCGCCTCCTCGTCGAGATCGTCGGCGCGCTTCACCGCAGCGAGCCCGAGCACGGCCGGGATCACCTTGCGGAATTGGCGCGGCGCGAGATCTGCGATCACCCAGCTCCGGCCGGCGAGCGTCACCGCCGCGCCCTCGAACCCTGCGAATTTCAGCTCGCGCATCACGACACCTCGCCGAAGCTGTAGAGCCCGACATTGCCGGCAGCGTTGGCGTAACAGGAGAAGCTCAACTCCGGCACCATGAAGTCCTCGAGCTTGAAGGCGAAGGAAAGCTTGTCCGACATGCAGCTATAGAGCTGGATGTTGAGCGGCACGCCGTTGGTGCTGGTGTAGTACCAGAGCTGGAAGGTGGGCGTCGTGCCGAGCAGCGGGTTCGCGAGGGCCAGCTGCTGGCCCGATCCCGCGACGCCGTAGGTATATGTCACGAACACGCCCTTGCCGTTGTCGGCGGCGTTGAAGCCATAGATTCCGGCGCTTTGCGTGTATTGGCCGGCGGCCGGGCTCGACGGCACGAACATGAGCGGCAGGCCGGTGGCGGCATAAACGACGCCCAGATCTGCGACGAAGGTCGTGTGGTTCGCGGTCGTATAGGCGGCCGACGCGATCGTGCCGCTTTCGGACAGCGCCGTTGCCTGCTGCCCCGCCGCAAGGCTCGCGCCAAAGAAGGCGCTGTTCAAGGCAATGCCTGAGACGAGTGCTGCGCTCGCCTTCGCCGTGAATTTGGCGCCGCCACGCGCGATGAAGAGCTGGAACTGGTTCTGGCCGTAGAGCTCCTTCTTGTTGAACTGCTGGTCCAACTGGAACTCGTTGGCGCGGCCGATATTGACGGGCGTGCCGTTCGCGATGTCGGTGCGCTGCAGGAAGATCGCACCCGGTCCGAACACGGGAAGCATGGACGCTCCTTCGTTTCAATGAATGCGCAGGATCAGGGCGTCGCGAGGATCTCGATCGGCACGATGGCGACCGCCTGGCCGCCCAGCGCGCCCTCGTCGGTCTCGATCGCGCCCACGATCCAGCAATGCTTGACGAGCCCGCCCAAGGTCTGCGTGCCGCGCGCGAGATCGGCGCCCGCCGGCAGCAGCGCCGCCTCGAGCGCGTCGAGCAGCGGATTGAGCACGGTCGCGGGCGCGGTCTCGTCGTCGGGCGCCTGGCAATAGAGATAGACGTCGATTTCGGCGCGCCATTGCGTCGGGCTGCCTTCGGCGGCCTTCGCGGTCTCGCGCTTCTGTACCTGGAAAAGCGCCGGCTGCTCCGCCGCTTCGACCGCGCTCCAGGGACGCAGGCGCCGGCTCGCGGTCGCGAAGGATGCAGCGCCCGATAACAGCGCGAAGAGCGCCTGGTAGATCGGCTCGCGCGTCATGATTGAAGCGCCTCCATCGCCGCGTCGCTGGTGTCGGCCCGCGCCGCGTCGGCCTCCTCGGCAAGCGCCGAGCGCAGGAACGAGCGCGCGGGAATGCGCGAGCCCGGATGGTGGACGCTTTTCGCAAACGCAAGCTCGCCCGCGAGCGAGAAACGCAACGCGCGCGCCTGCTTAACTGCGATCAGATGCGCGCGCGTCGTGCCGCCATATTCCTCTATCGCGCCATAGGGCACCGCGCGCGGATCGAACCCGGCCGCGACCGAAAGCGCGCCAGGTGCCGTCGTCACGCTCGTCTCCTGCGCCGCGGCGAGGCGGCCGGAGCGGCGATGGAGCACCGCCCCGCCAAGCTTGTCGCTGATCCGGCCCGCGAGCCGCGTGCCGATGCGCGCACCCGCCGGACCGAGCCCGGTCCCAAGCCGTGCGCCGAATTGCTCGAACCGCGCGATGAGCCGCCCCGCGTCGGCGATCGACACGCCGCTCACGGCAGCGGCACCACGCGGCGATGGGGTTGGAGTGCTGCGGCGATGCTCGCCGTGACGTCCTGCTGCACGAACGACACGACTTCGCCCGCGAGCGTCTTGCCTGCCTCGCCGATGCGGGCGCGCTCGTTGAGACGAAGGAGCGCCAGCTCGATGCAGGCCTGCTCGAGGTCGGGCGGCGTGTAGGAGTAGCTAACGGCGATCGCCTCGCCTGCATCGGCGGCAGCGAAGCCGTAGAACCCGTCGGGCGCCGTCGGCGGAAGATATTGGCCGGCGCTTGGGCTTGCGCCCGGCGCCACCACGACGAGCGCAGCGCCCCCGGCATAGGAAACGCCGGCATCGGCGGCCCAGAGGTGCGACAGCGCGCTGCACGGGATCTGATAGGGCGAAGAGGACGGCACGGTCTGCGCCTCCTCGCTCGTCAGAAAGCCCGCGGTATATGTCGCGGCGACATTCTGCGCGCCGCGCCGGAAGGAATAGCCGCGGAGATAGACGATGCCGCTCTCGCCGGCGAGCGCATATCCGGACGAGAGCGCATCGGGCGCCGCCGGAATGGCGGTGCCGTCGACCGAGAGCGCCGAAAGCGCCGTCACCGGCGCGTGGCGCAGCATGAGCTCGCGTCCGCCCTGCCCGTTCCGCACCTCGGTATAGGTCTGCGACACGAGGATGCGCTGCAGGTAGTGACGGATGAATTCGCTCGCCGCGGTGATGACGCGCGCGATCTGCGCATCATCGGCCGTGGTCGCGATCGGCGGCGAGCGCCACGCCTTCACCGCCGCAAGCGTCGTCATGTCGCCCGGCACGCCCATGATGGCTCAGCGTCCTTTCTTTTGCGGAATGCGCTCGGGCTCCGCCGCCGGCTTGTAGCCGTGCGGACGGAGCACCTCCTCGGCCTCCTCCGGCACCTCGACGAAGCCGTCGCAGACCTCGTACTCGGTGCCGGCGAAGCCGACGCTTGCCTGGTTCTTGGGCGCCTTGAGCCGCACCATCGTCGCGCTCACCCGTTCGCGATGTTGGTGATCTGGCCGATCGAGAATGGCGCGTAGCATTGCAGCACCTCGTCGGCATAGACGCCGTACTCGTAGCGCCGCGTCTTCCACGGCCAGTCGATCATGAAATAATCGCGCCGCGTGCGGATCTGGCTCACGTTCGGCACGTTCGAGAGCGCGTAGGGCAGCCCCTTGGTGTTGAAGAGCACCGTGCCGGGCGGCAGGTTCGGGTGAAGCCGGATCGGGATGTCGTTGCCGCCGGCGAGGCTGAAGCGATTGAGGTAACTCCGCGCCATCAGCGCACCGACGAGAAGCCCGTCCTTGGCGTCGCGCACGAAGCGCAGGCTCGAGGCACCGCTGCCCGGCCCTTGCGCGATCTTCTTCGAGATGTTGATTGCTTCCTGCGAAGAGACCCAGATCTCGCTCGGGCTGATGCGCCAATTGTCCCAGAACGAGCGCAACGCCGTATCGAACTCGACGATGCCGCCCTCGCCGTCGCCGGTCAAAGGCGTGCCGGTGCCGGCGGTGCCGGTCGGCTGCGCCGCGTAATAGCCGTTGGCGCCCGACAGAAGCGGCAGCGTGAGAAGCCCGTCGAACACCAGCGCATTGGCCGAATTGTCGGCCGCCGCGAGCGATGCTGCCGTCTGCGTGCCGCTCGCGGTGCCGGTGATGACGATCGAGTTGATCGCGCTCGAACTGCAGTTGGTCTGCGCCGCGGCTACGGACGGCGTGATCGCGCCCAGCACTTCCGATCCGGCCGCGCCCCAGAACCAGGCATAGGCGACGGCGCCTTTGACCGGCGCCACCGATGCGATGAGGCTTCCGGTCGAGCCCGAGGACACGGTCGCGGTCTGGTTCGCCGATTTCTGCGCCGAGCCGCCGCCGAACGTGTCGACCGAGCCGTCGGCATTGGTGCGCGAGACCTGGCCCTGGATACCGCCTGCGACCGAGCCGTTGATGAAGCCGTCGAGCGTCAACGCGACGCAGATGACGGAGTAGGTTCCGGCCGCGAGCGCGCCGCCGGTGGTGGCGGCGGTGACGGTCGGCGTCGGCGTGGTGCCGAGCGGCAGCTGGCGGTTGCCGCCCAGGACGATCTGCTCCTCGGCGATCATCAGCGACCAGAGCAGCGTCGTGCCGGCGATCGAGCGCACATCGTCGAAGCCCATGGCGGCGTATTCGGCTTCCCAGTCGATCGACGCCTCGAGGCCGATGCCCTTGTAGGCCGCGGTGAAGTCTTTTGTCTGCACGGCGATGGTGCCGCCGCGGTTGCCGGGCGACACGCCGGCGCGCACGCCCGCCGTGTTGATGCCGGTGACGGCGCGCCAATCGGCCTCGATGCCGCCTTTGCCGGAGACGCGCGGGATCTCATTGCGCAAGGGCGTGATGACGGGAACGAGGAACTTCGCCCCGGCCTCGAGGTCGTAATAAGTGAGCCCGTCGGTCGACGACGTGGCTTGCGCGAAGGTGCTCGCCTTGGCGAGCCCGGCGAAGCCCGCGAGCGCCGGATCGGTGACCGGGCTCCGGGCCGCCTCCTTCATCGCGGCGATCGTTTGCTGCACCAGGTTGGGGTCGAGGCTCAGCGAGGCGAGCCTCTGCGCGAGGACGCTCATGGGAGCTCCTTTCTCTTCAGTCGAAGCGAGGTGGTGAGGTCAGAGTGAGAAAGCGATGGAGGGTGAGGGGGACGCGAGGAGAGGCAAGGAGCCGATCCCCCTCACCCTGCCCTCTCCCCGAGGGAAGAGGGTAAAACTACGGCTCGATGCGGCCGCCGAACGGCAATGGCTCGCGCACCGCGCGCTTGATGAGTTCGAGCGCGGTCAAGGCCGGCGGCTGCTCGGCGAGGCGGTCGAGTTCGCGCGCGACATCGGCGCGCTTGTCGATGGCGACGAGCCGCGCCGGCGGCACGACGGCCGGCTGCGCCGCCACCTTCTCGACGAGCGCCTTCACCTCGTGCAGAAGCGGCAGCGCCGCGGCGAGCCGCTCCTCGAGCGCCTGGTTTCGCGCCAGGAGCTTTGCCATTGCCGCGCCCGCAAGCTTTTCGTGCGCCGCGGGGCCAGCGCATTCGGCGCCGAGCGAAACCGCGTGATCATGGATGCGCTGCGCGGCTTCGCGTTCGTTCGCGTCCACGGCCTTCGCGAGCTTTTCATGCGCCGGGTGCTCGCTGTGCTCGGGGCGCGCGGCGGGCGGGCCGGCGGGATCGATCTTCGCTTTCCAGGCGGCGATGATTTTGGCCTTGATGTGGTCGAGCTCGGCCGCGCTATAGGGCGCGCCGTTGTTTTTCTGGTGGATGAAGCTCCAGGCGGCGCGGATATGCTCCTCGCTGTCGAGCGGATAGCGCTTCTTGCCATCCGCCTGGAAGCCGGGATCGGCGTAATCGATGATGTCCGCGGCCTTGGCGCCGTCGAGGTCGTAGTGCGTGAGGCCGCTCGTCGCGTCGGACAATTCCGCGAAGGTCGTCTTCTGCAACGACACCTCGTGCCGCGCCGCTTCATCCGCGCGCTCGAACGG
>Ga0335081_10007912_pt1 | contig 17014 bp, 17 predicted proteins | sample Lox_Sample_35_FD_206713 | JGI IMG/M metagenome (GOLD analysis project Ga0335081, IMG submission 206713) | Soil microbial communities from Loxahatchee National Wildlife Refuge, Florida, United States - Lox_Sample_3.5 | ecosystem: Environmental > Terrestrial > Soil > Wetlands | place: USA... | reverse complement strand
TTGAGCCTCCACTTGGTCGCATCAATAATCGAGGAAGTAGCTATAGGTTCAAAGCAATCCAGATTCCAACCCTGAATCGGCCGGCTATTTGTTCCTAAGACTCTCAAACGGAAGGAGAATGCATTTTTGACCAAAATATTACCGGCAAATCACCACATTTCTCGCCCGTGGGCTTAGGCTCAGTTCGACGAAATGAAGGCATGGCACTTGATCGGCAAAAATAAACAAGCAATGGGGAGGCGAGTTTAGATGGCTTCGCCGGGAATATTGTGCCCAGAGGTGGATGCACCACCTGAGCATTCCACGTGTGTAGGTGGCATCAGTAGTGCCATCGGGGAAGCAACTGAGCACAAGTTCTATGTACAACAAGAGACCCCACACCATTTCGAAGACATCGTGGGAGAGAGCCGTGCGCTCAAGCGTGTGCTCGACGAAGTGGCGATCGTGGCTCAGACGGATTCAACCGTCCTCATTCTGGGCGAGACCGGCACCGGAAAAGAATTGATCGCATATGCCATCCATCAGCTCAGTCTTCGTCACGCGCGGCGGCTTGTGACGCTTAACTGTTCCGCTATCCCGACTGAACTGCTCGAAAGTGAACTCTTCGGCCACGAGAGGGGCGCCTTTACCGGCGCCGTCACACGGAAGACTGGACGACTGGAACTTGCCGAGAAGGGGACCCTGTTTCTAGACGAGATAGGTGATATGCCACTCGAGGTACAACCCAAAATCCTGCGCGTTCTGCAGGACCAGGAATTCGAACGCGTGGGCGGCCTCCGTACCATATCGGTGAACGCACGGATCGTGGTTGCGACCAATCGTGATCTCGGCCAGATGGTCTCTCAGAACGAGTTTCGCGAAGACTTGTTTTATCGGCTGAACGTCTTCCCGATTCAGTTGCCTCCATTACGGGAACGGGCGACGGACATTCCGCTGCTGGTACAGCACTTCGTGCGCAAACACGCAAAGCGAATCGGCAAGCGAATTGAAACCGTGCCCGGTGAGACGATGCGCGCTCTAAGCCGCTGGCATTGGCCTGGCAATGTCCGAGAGTTAGAAAACATTATTGAAAGAGCTTTGATTCTGTCGTCGGGGTCGGTTCTTAACGTCCCCCTTTCTGAACTTACAGGCAGCACGCTTCCTATGCCAACAACGCGGGTTCAAACCTTAGAAGCTTCAGAAAAGGATCTCATCTTCCGGGCATTGCGCGAATCCAATGGTGTCATCGCGACGGCGGCGGGAAAACTTGGGATTAAACGCACGACCTTGAATTCAAGAATGCGCAAACTGCGAATCTCCCGCAGCGATTTATTTAGCATGTCATCGTCACTTTGACGGAGTGTCCGCGGCCGTGTGATAACGCCTTTCTAGCCCCAGTTTCGTAAGTATCCGTTTCTTGGTCTGTTACCTGAGCTGTTGGGCTTAAAAGGTTTGGCCCTTGAAGTGCCAAATGCACAAAGTATCGCAACACAATGCACTGTTCATATACCAGAAGTGAAACCGTGAGGGCTGAGTCGCGCAAAACAAAGAAAATTATGTGGAGGAAATATGAAAAAGAGCGATTCGCAATTGCAGCAGGACGTTCTACAGGAACTGAAGTACGAACCAAGCGTTAGCGCTTCGGAGATCGGGGTAACCGTCAAAGAAGGCATCGTCGGTCTGACAGGTAATGTGCAGAGCTACGCTGAAAAGTATGCGGCCGCGCATGCGGCGGAGAGAGTAGCAGGCGTAAAGGCGGTCACGGACGAACTGAAAGTGGACTTGCCGGCGTTTCACGTCCGTAACGATGAAGACATCGCTAGAGCGGTAGTCGACGCGCTGAAGTGGAATGTCTGGGTCCCGGCTGACCGTATCAAAGTGAAAGTCGACCACGGCTGGGTCACGCTGGAGGGCGAGGTCGACCACAAATACGAACAGACAGCCGCCGAAGACGCTGTGCGGAATTTGACCGGACTTACTGGCGTGAGCAACTTCATTATTGTCACTAGGCCGGCAGTATCGGCCTCCGAGGTCAAAAAAACTATCGAGCAGGCCTTGAACCGCGCTGCCGAAATCGATGCAGACAAGATCGATGTAACGGTTGAGAAAGACAAGGTCATCCTGAATGGAAAAGTGGGTTCCTGGGCTGAGCGTGACGAGGCCGAACGGGCCGCGTGGTCGGCTCCGGGAGTCAATGAAGTCGTGGACTATTTGGATGTCGCAGCCTAATTGAGCGCTCCTCCAGCGCCCACAGCGGATGGGCGACGGTTTCCTTCCACGGCCATCGCCCATCCGAATCTCTTTTGAATGCTCATTCGACAAACACGTTGGGTAGACGGACTACCCTGGCCAATGTAAGAATTCAAGGATCCCAAGCTCCATAGAGGTTCAGTGAAATTCCAGCACCGTGCCGTAGAAGTGGCTTTTTTTGTTTTCCTGACATTGTTGATCGTCCCGGCCGTGGTGGCGCCTGCCTCGTCGATCGAACGAGACGCAGCTGCGAATCGCCAATATCGTTTGCGTTTCTTTCAAATTCACACCGACGAGAAGTTGGACGTCGTATACAGAAAAGGCAATTCATACGTCCCTGAGGCACTTGATGAACTCGATCATTTCTTGCGCGATTACCGCAACGGGGAAGTGCACCGCTATGATCCGCGTTTATTCGATCTGCTTTACGAGTTGCTAAATGCAGCAGGCCGTCCGGGAGCCTGGATTAACGTCGTCTGTGGATACCGCAATCTGCAGACCAATTCGTATTTGAGAAGTCACGGCCACGCCGTTGCGACGCATAGTCTTCACATGCAGGCCATGGCCATTGATATCCGCTTGCCTGGAACCAGCACTGCGAAGCTCCGGGATCTTGCTTTGGCATTACGAGCGGGCGGGGTGGGATATTATGCCGTTTCCGATTTCATCCACGTCGATCTAGGTCGAGTCCGACGCTGGTAGTAAGCTGGGTCATGGCTCAAGCGGACTAATCGGTTGGGTAAGGATAGCCCCTCGCAAGCGTTTGCCGAAGCCTTGCATCGTGTCCATAAATATCACCGAAGAAGTGAACTTCATCGTTGGTGTCCACGATGGCGGTGCCATAAAGAATCAGAACCGGGATGGGTTTGACGAGATTGACTTGGTAGTTGTTCTTTCCGGTCTGCATGGCCGCCTCGACACGAGCTTTGTCCCAACCGGGATTGTTGCGTAGGGCCCAGGTGGTAAGTGCGAGCGGATTTTCCACGCGAATGCAGCCGTGACTGAAATCACGACGTGGTCGCGCGAACAATTCCGGGGACGGAGTATCGTGGAGGTAGACGTTGTATTCATTCGGGAACATCAGCTTTACCAGGCCGAGAGCATTGGTTGTACCTGGGCGCTGACGAACCTCTAAAGTCCCCTTTCGCAACTGCCCCAAAATCTCGTCGCTAATTGGCCCATTCGTGACGACTTCGCCCCCGTGTGTCACTACTTCATAGTTCTTCTTTGAGAGATAGGACCGGTCGCGTTCAATTTCGGGGACAACCTCACTGCGCTGGATGCTTAGAGGAACATTCCAATAGGGGCGAAATATCACGTGCGTCATGTCCTTTGCGAACACAGGGGTCTGGCGCCGGTAGGCGCGTCCCACGACCACGTTCATTGCAAGGACGATCTTGTTATTTTCATCGAGGGCCCGCAGGCGAAACTCCGGGATATTGACAATAATGGGCGGTTGGGCGAATTCATGGGGCAGCCAACGCCAGCGCTCTAGCGTCAGTTGCAATTGCAAAACCCGCTGCCTGAGTGGAACGTTCAATTCTCGGATCGTCCCCTGATCAAGCCGTCCGTCTGGTTCCAACCCGTGCCTGCTCTGGAAATGTTTGACACTGTCAGCCATCGGGTTGGTATAAACATCGCTGACTTCCATCCCGCAAGCGTCTCGTTGTAGGTCACCCAGCAGGCATAACAGTCGCTGCAACCGCTGCATTCCGGAATACTCGTCTCCGATACCGACCGGCCGCTTTGGCATTGGAAGTTGCTGCCCATCATCCCGCTGAGCGAGTTGCAAATACCGTTGCAGTGCTTTCTCCGTCCTGCGATAGCCATCGAATGGCGGTTCAACCGTCGCCAGCGCCGCTTCCACCTCCGGCGAACTCACCAGTCGTTCACGAAGGAAAGATGATAAGTCGTACTTGTTGTGATCAACGTCAAAACCAAAGTGAAAATAACGCGGGTTGACCCTGCCGAGGTGTAGATCTGAAAGGTAGCGCATGACCGAAACAGTCATCGCCAAATCGAATCGAGCTACATCGCTCGTCGAAGCCGATCGTAGCTTATCGATTCGAGCGGCCCACAGCGGGGCGTCATAGTCTCCGGGGTCGAGGCCCTTGCCAGTGGCTTCGCCCAAGACGGCGATCATTGCCTGTGCTTGCGGAGTTGGTCTCCCGTTCTGAATCCAGACAAGAGCATAGCCAGTCGGTTCATAAAACTTCTGGACTTGCACGCGATACTTCGAGTAATCAGGCCAACGCAGTTCCGGGAGAAACCCCTTGCTGACAAGGGCACGAAGCTGATCTTCTACGGTCCCGACTTGGGCGGGTATATCTGCCCGGGCAGTGTTTAGCGGCAACATCCACAACAACAAGACGAAGCAGAGCGCTACCAATGGCATGTAACCTCCGTGCTTGCGCCAGCCAGACAAGTCCGACCGAAGATTCCGCTGAGAGCAGTTCAATCGAGCATCCCGCTTATCTCTATGCGCTCCTTCTAATCTGTGGTTTGCTCGGCTGAAACCTACACCACAGAAAACATAATGATCTGCGTGCGTGGTGTCGGAACCTCCCCGCAGCACTCAAATGTGCACGTTGGTTTCCGGATTCGATCTCAGTGAAGCTGCCCTAGATGCGAAAAACTCGAACGCACCATGCGGACGTCTTTCCCGTCATAGTGACGAAATGCAGTCAACAAATGTGCCGTGTGGGCACCAGGGCAGCTGAGAAGCGCGATGTCCAACATTACAAGAGACTTTCGTTGTGCAAGACTCTGGTCTCCTGGATATAAGGCTGCTGTGAAAAGCGAGGAGCCGCAGGACTCGCGTTTACTGGCCGTATCGGTCCTGGACTCAGTGATCGCAAAAACAAGCGGAATCGTGTGTGAACTCCATTCTGAAGCTCGCCTACAAGTTGCTGGTCAATGACCGGGCGAAGTTCACGGCACTGCTGCTCGGGATCACTTTTGCGGTGTTCTTGATCATGTTCATCACGTCGATGTTTGTCGGAGTCTTGAATCACGCCTCCGCAACCGTAATCAACATTGGCGCCACAATTTGGGTCATGGATCCGGCAGTCGAAACCGTCTCTAACTCTGTGGGCATGCCCGACTACGTGCTCGATGCGGTTCGGAGCATGCAAGGAGTGAAATACGCAGTTCCGCTCTATTCCGGAGGAGCCCTGGTCAAACTTGCCGACGGAACTTATCAGTCCGTCACAGTGATCGGATTGGACGACACGAGCCTGTTGGGTAGACCGGCGCTGCTTGAGGGGAAGATCCAAGACATCTATGCACAAAGCGGATTCATCGTGGTCCGGGATGCTGAGTTTTCCAAACTCGAGAATCCCCACATCGGGTCGGAGTTCGAGCTAAATGACAATCGAGCGGTGATTGTGGGAATTGCCCAAGTAGCGACTTCTGGTCTGTACGGGATCCCCACCCTGTATACCACCTATCAACGGGCCGCCGAGTACATTCCGAATCCTCGCTTCACGATTTCATACGTGCTGGTCGAGCCGAAAAGTGCGAATGCCATACCTCAGATCAAAGCGCAAGTAGAACGGCTCGGTTACCGCGCCCGAACGAAAGAAGAATTCATGCAGAACACAGCTGACTTCTTCATATACAAGACTGGCGGCGGCACCAACATACTCATCATGACTGCAATCAGTCTCATCGTAGGGCTGTCGATTTCGGGTCAAACCTTCTACACGTTCATTCTCGAAAATCTGGAACGTTTTGGAGCGCTGAAAGCCATTGGGATAAAAAGCCGTGACTTGGTAGGCATGATCCTGTTCCAGGCCACGTTTACAGCTATGACCGGGTACGGGCTTGGAGTCGGGCTGTGTGTCTCCTTGATTTGGCTGGCCAAGCTCAGACTGCCGAGCTACGCCGCGATGCTAACATTCGCAAACCTTATGGTGGGCTTCGTCCTAGTGGTCATCATTGCGGCGGTTTCAAGCTATGTGGGAATCCGAAGGGTCTTACAAATACAGCCATTTGACATTTTCCGAGGATGAGATGCCACAGGTCGCCATTAAAGCGCAAGGGTTGGCCAAGTGGTTCGGTGAAGGTGAGGCGAGGACAGACGCGCTAAGGGATGTCGATCTCGAAACCTACTTTGGCGAAATGCTTTTCATCGAAGGTCCTTCCGGGAGCGGGAAAACCACCTTGCTCAGTGTTCTTTCCGGGATTCTGAAGCCCAATTCAGGCACCGTTCGGGTTGAAGATGTTGAGATATGGAGCTTGGACGCCGATAAGCTGGCGGAATTTCGGCTAAATAAGTTGGGATTCGTATTCCAGGATTACCATCTGTTCCCGCGCCTCACTACCGCCGAAAATGCCGCGATTCCGCTGATCCTGAAAAAGAAGGACTGGAATGAGTCTATCCATGAGGCGATCAAATACCTGGAGATTGTGGGATTGAAGGGCCGAGCCGACCTCCCGCCGGTCAGGCTGAGCGGGGGAGAACAGCAACGTGTGGCAATAGCGCGAGCCATGGTAAGCCAACCCGACATTTTGATCATGGACGAGCCCACGGCTTCGCTCGATGGCGATACAGGGATTTCGATTTTGAGTTTTGTTCGCAAGAACGTTCTGAACGCAAGTCGCTGCATCGTGGTGGTCACGCACGATGACAGAATTTTCCAATTCGCCAGCCGGATCCTACATATGGAGGACGGGCGCCTGACCACAGCAAGAAAAGGTACGACATGAAAAACAAACTCATATTTACCATTGCGCTGGCCGGCATCCTGGGAGGCATCGTAACTGCCTACGTTTTTGGTATCAAGAAATCTCCGCTACCTCCCGTGTTCGATCCGGCCGCGAATCCCTTTGTCAGCGGCATCTATGCCGAAGGAATCGTTGAGAGCGCTCAGACCAGCGGCGAGAACACCAACATGTATCCGGAAGTCGCGGGTACGGTCAAAGAAATACTGGTTTCCGAGGGTCAGCAAGTCAAAGCGGGAGAGGCTTTGCTTCGGATTGACGACTCGATCCAGCGAGCCACAGCAGAGCAGCAGGGCTCGCAAGCAGCGGCCTCAAAAGCAGTCCTGGAGGAGTTGAAAGCGCAGCCGAGAGCCGAAAACCTCGAGGTCACCAAAGCGCAAGTAAGCGCTGCCGAAGCCGCCCTGAAGATGGCCGCTGATACGTTGGAGAAGGACCAGACGGCTTACGAGATGGATCCGCGAGCCGTAAGCAAAGATACGTTGGACAGCGCACTCAACTCCGCCGCGGTTGCGAAGGCTAACCTGGATGTTGCCCAGAAGCAATATGAATTGACCAAGGCGGGGGCTTGGATCTACGACATTCAAAATCAGGAGCGACAACAGCACGCACTGCAGAAAGCCTTTGCAGCTTCGAGTGCGCTGCTCGCGAAGTATACGTTGCGAGCGCCGCGCGATGGGGTTGTGCTGTCCATCAATACAATCGTTGGAAACTATGCATCTCCGCAAGGTTCTTACGATGCCTACACCCAGGGAACGGACCCGGTCATTGTCATAGGAAGTTCTCCGACCGCTCTCCATGTTCGTTGCTACGTTGACGAGATTCTGGTACCACGGCTGCCTTCGTCCTCCACCATGAAAGCGCAAATGAGTGTCCGCGGCACGAATGTCAAAATTCCGCTGGAGTTCGTGCGAGTGCAACCGTATGTCTCGCCAAAAATCGAACTCTCGGATCAACGCCAGGAACGCGTGGATGTCCGGGTACTGCCGGTAATCTTCAAGATCGAGAAACCTGAAAATGTGAATCTTTACCCCGGTGAACTAGTGGATGTGTACATCAGCGAGTGAAAAATCGTGGGTGACGCGGGAGCTCTCCCGGATCATAGTGGTCGCGTCAGTGGCCAGTGTAGTACTGCAGGTTGCATGCGTAGTTGGCCCTCGATATAGCCGTCCGTCTGTTCAGGTTCCTTCTGCGTACAAGGAGCTGCCGCAAGATGAGAAGACGCAGAGCCAGTGGAAGCTTGCCCAGCCAAACGATGCCATGACTCGCGGTAAGTGGTGGGAAGTCTTCGGTGATCCAAGCTTAAACGAGCTCGAGGAGAAGACGATCTCTTCAAACCAAAACATCGCTGCCGCCGCAGCGAGTTTTCTGGTGGCGCGATCGCTGGTGCGACAGGCTCGCGCGCAGTATTTCCCGACAGTTTCAACCAATCCGAGTATCATAAATGCGCGCCCATCTCTTGGAGAAATAGGCGGACTGACAGGCAGTTCCTCAGGATTTAAGCTCAAGGCATACACTGACTATTCACTACCTTTCGATGCTTCCTGGGAACCGGACTTTTGGGGCCGCATCCGCAACACTGTGAGGGGGAATGTCTATGCGGCGCAGGCCAGTGCGGCTGACTTGGAGAATGTGCGCCTCAGCGAGCAGGCAGAACTAGCGGCCGATTACTACGAGCTTCGTGCGCAGGACTCGCTGAAGCAAATACTCTCTTCCACTGTAGTTGCGTATCAGGAAACGCTGGAGCTGACCCAAAGCCTATACCGAGCCGGCCTTGGCTCCGACGAAGCGGTAGCGCAAGCCGAGGCTCAACTAAAAGCCGCACAGGCACAAGAGACTGATATCGAAGTCCTGCGCTCCCAGTATGAGCATGCCATTGCTGTCCTGATTGGCCAGCCCGCGTCGACATTTTCTCTCCCCGCGCAAGCTCTCGAAGCTAAGCCGCCGGCGACTCCCCCTGGCGTTCCCTCCGAGCTTTTGCAGCGACGGCCGGATATTGCCGCTGCGGAGCGCGCAGTTGCGCAGGCCAATGCGCAAATAGGTGTCGCAAAGACTGCCTATTTTCCTGCTGTTCTATTGAGCGGTTCCGCAGGGTTCGGCAACACTTCGGTCTCCAATTGGTTCACATGGCCAAGCCGCTTTTGGTCACTCGGGCCGAGTCTCGCCGAAACAATTTTCGACGCGGGACTGCGCCGGGCCACAGTCCGACAGTTTCGGGCCAACTATGATCTGACCGTAGCGAACTATAGAGAGACGGTGCTCGTCGCCTTCCAGCAGGTGGAGGACAATTTGGCATCCTTAAGAATTCTGTCACAGGCGATAGGACAGCAAGAGGCCGCGGTGGAAGCAGCCGCCCGCAGCCTGCAGGAAGCGACAGTTCGGTACAAAGCGGGTGTCGACCCTTACTTGAATGTGATCACCGCGCAAACGACATTGCTGAACGATCAACAAACGGCTGTGAACTATCGCGAGCAAGAGATGGTTGCGAGCGTTCAGCTCATCAAAGCGCTCGGCGGCGGCTGGGACGTCGCACGGATTCCATCCCCGCAAGAGATTAGAGCCCAAACCTCACCGAGCTCGAGTTCGACGCACTAAGTCTGCGTTGCAGTCCAAACTGACTGGTGGTCCATGCTGAGCATTAAGAAGATTCTTCTGCCGGTGGATTTTCCGAATACTTCGCTGCGAATAATTCATCAGGCTGCGACATTGGCCCATCATTTCCATTCTGAGATTGTGATTTTCCACGCCGTGACAGCGGAGAGCCATGCTGCCGGTGTGCCGGTGGATGGCGCTGCCTTCTCTCGTTGGGACATGCTCGCGGAGATCACTAGAGAAGCCGAGAAAAAACTGGAAGGGTCTCTCCAGCCGGAGCTCGAAGGGCTTGCCATCCGATGCGTATTGCTCAGAGGCAACCCAGCCCAGGCAATTGTGCAGACGGCTCGTGTAGAAGAAGCCAACATGATCATGATGGCCTCCGGCGGCGCCGCGTTCAATCAGTTTCTTTTGGGGTCTGTGACCGCAAAAATATTGCATGGGAGCGAGTGTTCGTTCTCCCCACCCGCGCTTGCCAGGTTCGCACCCACAGAGTACCTCTACTTGCTCGACACGAACAGTATGCCGATTGGGGGCTCAGCGGGCAATCTTCCCTTTTTCGCTGGCTGCCTTGAGTAGGATCGAGGTGAAGGCGAACCAGCCCACCGGTTGGCGGGTTGTATCCCCCGCATCTCGAACCGACGCAGAACCCCTGGGTCTGCGAGCGGATTTATGTTCATGATGAAACTCCATCATCGTCGGACGGTCGTGCCTTCAAGAATGGCTCCTCTTCAATTCAGGTTAGAATCCAGCATTCCAGAACGACCTTATGCAGATGATCTTCCGGAGCGGCGCGGGTGCGCTCAGGTGGATAACTAGCGTGAAATCGGCGATTTCAGGGTGCCGTTTTAGCGAACTTAGAGGCCCTCCGACCTTATTCCGTCACTCTGGCGAAGGCTTCAGTGCTGGACTCTGTACGCTGCAGGTCGATCTCTCGCGTAACCCGGTGAACCGATCAGCATTTGCCGTGCCGGATTCGATGACCATTTTTGGTACTGTATGTGCACCAGCCAAAGCATCGGGCCCGGATTGCATTTATGAACGACAAGCCCACAGATCAAGATGCGGCGCAGTGGAATAAGCCGCTGATGCACTCTTACGAATGTCGTCACGAAATAGTACAGGAACTCGCTTACCAGCATTGGGAAAAACGCGGCCGCCCGCTCGGTTCGGCCGAAGTTGATTGGTATGCAGCAGAACAGGCGTTGCGTTCTTATCTGTTGGCTTCTGGGCTAGAGTTGGGATCGGGCGGAGACCTGTATCACTGACGAACGAATTTGGCGTCGACAGAACTTAAGGCTGATCCCTACCGAACGCTCGAATGCGCCACCTACTCACCCATCAAGAGATCCGATGGCGATCGTCATCGGGTTCTATATAGCGGTCGCCGCAAATGCGGAATCTCATTTCCGGTCCGACATGCTCAGAAGCTGGATGGCTGCATCCTCCGCACGCCGGCAATGCAGCCAGTTCTTGCGATTCAACTGACTCAGGATCTAGCATCGCGCTTGAACCTCCCCAGTCTGTAGAACCTCTCCGACATGACATGTCTGTAAATTTACATCTCGGCCGGATGCTGGACTTCTGACATTGTCCACCGGAACACAATTCCGCCGATCGGTTCCAACCGGCTGTCCACAACAGGCGGCCATTCTTCCTCAACTTCTGCTACGATTGCCACCCGATGCGGCAATAGCACTTCCCGCACGTCATCGATAAAACTTTTTCTAGTTTTGGCGAGACTCAAGTGCGCGGTTCCATCACTGGCCTGCGATCCTGCCTCAAGCGCCACATCCGCCTGATCACTCAGGCTTTCGAGGAAAGTTCTGGCGAAAGGACTGAGTGTTCCATAACTATCCAGCTGCGTTACGGCTACAGCATCATCAGGATTCTTCACAATGACGGCGTATCCACAAACACTAATAATGCCTTCGTGGTCTAAGTTGAGTAGCTCGGTTTTGCCTGCGGTAGCATCCGTTTCATTTTCAAAAACGACCACCAGCATGCAATGCATAACTAGCCTCGTGTCTTGAAGTTGATTCGAAAATCCATTTGACTCGATCGAACCGATTTATTCTTCGCTGTCTTCAATTCAGCCCCTGCACTGCGTCTCGGGGCACAATTTCCGCTCTGCCCCTGGCCATTCGGACCATGAGGCTTGATGCGCAGTGTTCACATAGCCAGAATGTCTCGAGTCTGTGCGGACCTTTGCGCACGCTGCTCATGCTGCCGTCGCCCCCCAAGTTTCGGGATCGGAACTTACCTGAAAAAAGAAGAGCGTGCCTTTTCCGAGGTGAAGGAACGGTTTTAAGCAGTTAGGATTGGCACATTTAGAGACCACAAACCTAGTCCTTTAGCAGCCAGAAACGACCGCGCGCGAGACAGTAATTAGCACGGAAGTGACCATCTCCGAATTTTGTGTGAAACAGCCCTATTCGAATTTTGGAAGGGATAGACCTTGCACGCTAACTCTCATGAGAACCATTTCGTCAGCGTGGGAGATACGAACAACTCGATGAGAATTTTACATAGTTCGTCACTTTGACGAGGCGTAATCAGTATGTCCTTGCGCACGACAGCGAAACCGAATTGCGGTCTCCAACGCGCCTGCCTTCAAGTTCCTCATCCGGAATACCTTCTACAGTTAACGAACTTGTTTTGCTTGCGTGGCCGTCCAAATGCAAGACATGTCGCGCAAAGGAGCATGCTCGTCATGCTGAGGATCACCGTAGAAGAAAGAGGTGATCGCGTCGATTTTAGGATTGAGGGAAAGGTCCGGGGGCCGTGGGTTCCCGAACTGGAGAGATGCTGGAGGTCAACTGCCAGCCACACGCACGCGAAACTCTTCAGCGTGGACCTGGACGGTGTGGATTTTATCGATGATCAAGGCAAGGCGCTGCTGACGGAGATGGCCGCCGCAGGTGTTGAATTGACCGCAACTGGATGCGGAATGCGTTCGATTGTTCAGCAGATTGCGGCGGGTTCAAGTAGATTGCGGGACCATGCCGAACCATGATGCAGGTGACGCAATAACGGTCCTCTGAGCACGAATTTCAGCAACGCCGAGGAGGCGCACTGTGAAACAAGAATTGTCACCACGAAAACCCGATCGCGACGATAAGAAGAAGCAGGAGGAGCGAAGCCGTCGTCAAATTCAATTTGGCATGAGCTACCTGATAACAACGCTCATTATGTTGTGGCTGTTACAGATATTTGTCCTGACTCCTCTGGCCCGGCGATCAGAAATTTCTTATAGCGAGTTCAAGAAACAACTGGCCGATGGTCAAATCGTACAAGTAACTATCGGGGAGAGGGGCATCGTCGGCGAAATGAAGAATCCCAAGCCGGACGCAACTCCGCCAACCGTCTCATTCAACAGCGTACCCGCGGCTGGTGGCGATCCCAAGCTTATTGAACAGTTGCAAGCTGCAAATGTGACTTACCGCTTCGAGCGAGCTCCGAGTCCCCTGGGTAGCATTCTGTTAGGGTATCTTCTCCCGATGATATTGCTTGGCGGTTTCTGGTACATGGCCTATCGGCGAGCAGGCGCTGCCGGGCCGGGCGGCATCTTTGGTGTCGGGAAGAGCAGGGCGATGGAGGTTCGGCCTGAGGATGTGACGGTCACGTACAAGGATGTGGGCGGAGCCGATGAAGCCATCGCTGAGCTTCAAGAGATCGTGCAGTTCTTGAAGACCCCAGAACAGTTCGCCCAACTCGGTGGACATATCCCAAAGGGCGTGATGCTTGTGGGTCCGCCGGGCACCGGCAAGACTCTCTTGGCTAAGGCTACAGCTGGCGAAGCCAAGGTTCCATTTTTCGAGACCAGCGGCTCCGAGTTTGTGGAGATGTTCGTGGGGGTGGGTGCTGCCCGGGTCCGCGACCTTTTCGATCAGGCGCGCAAAGCGGCTCCTGCCATCATTTTCATCGACGAGATTGATGCCATCGGCCAGAGTCGCGGTGGGGTGCGCCTGGGGACCAATGATGAGCGCGAGCAGACGCTGAACCAATTGCTGGCCGAGATTGACGGCTTCAAGAGCGACGCCAGCGCGCCGGTCATCATTATGGCAGCCACAAATCGCCCGGAGGTACTCGATCCGGCGCTTATGCGGGCGGGCCGCTTTGATCGCCAGATCGCTATCGGCAATCCCGATCTGATTGGCCGGGTACAGATCCTGAAGATCCACACTAAGAGCGTCACTCTGGCCACAGGCTTTGACGTCGACCAAGCCGCACGAATCACGGCTGGGTTTAGCGGAGCGGATCTGGAGAATGCCGTAAATGAGGCAGCATTAGGAGCTGCCCGGCGGAAGGCTACCGGGGTCACAATGGATGATTTCGAGGCGGCCATCGAAAGGGTCATTGCCGGTTCCGAGAAAAAGAGCCGTGTAATGAATGAGCAGGAACGTACGACAGTTGCTTACCACGAATCCGGGCATGCGCTAGTGGCTGAGCTGGTGCCGCATGGCGAACCGGTCAGCAAAATCAGTATCGTCCCGCACAGCCGTGGCGCCTTAGGCTACACCATGCAAATGCCAACTGAGGACCGATATTTGCTCACCATCGACGAACTGCGCGATCGAATCGCTGTCATGTTGGGCGGACGCGCTGCTGAGATGGTGGAGTTCAAGACCATCAGCACCGGGGCCAGCGACGACATTATGCGGGCGACCGACTTGGCTCGCCGCATGGTTACCGAGTTTGGCATGAGCGAAAAGCTCGGCTCGGTGCGCTACGCAGGTCAACAACTTCAGTACTTAGGCGGATCAGTCGAGGACAACAGTCAGATCAGTCCAGACACTCGGCAGGTGATCGATAGTGAAGTTCAACAATTTGTGACGGAACAGTATGATCGCGCGCGGTCATTGCTCAAGGAGCACCACGCGGCTCTTGCTACATTGGCGCAGGAGTTGCTGAAGCAGGAGACCGTGAGTGGGAGTGCTGTGAAAGACGCGCTGGCCAAGGAACCGGCCCAGGCTTCGCCAGCCGTTGGCGCTCATGCGGCGGCATAAACGAGCTCGGCAACGGAAATAAAGTAACGTGTACAAGATCGTATTACTTCGTCACGGAGAGAGTATCTGGAATAAAGAAAACCTCTTCACCGGTTGGACGGACGTCGACCTTTCCGAGACGGGCATGCAAGAGGCGAAAGAGGCCGGCTTCACACTTAGAGACCACGGATTGACATTTGATCTCGTTTTCACATCGGTGTTGAAACGCGCGATCCGCACTGCATGGATCGTATTGGATGAAATGGATCTGATGTGGATTCCAATCAAGCATGGCTGGCGGCTCAACGAAAGACACTATGGTGCGTTGCAAGGTCTCAACAAAGCTCAGACAGCGACGAAGTACGGAGAAGAACAGGTGAAACTCTGGCGCCGAAGTTACGAAGTTCGCCCGCCCGGGCTGGATGAGACCGATCCGCGTTATCCGGGGAAGGATCCACGCTACAAGAACTTGCCACAACAACAGCTTCCCCTGACGGAGTGCCTTAAGGACACCGTGGAACGCGTCCTGCCATGCTGGCACGAACTGATTGCTCCCAGCATCCGGTCAGGGAAACAGATACTAATTGCGGCCCACGGGAACAGCCTTCGCGCTCTGGTGAAATACCTGGAAGACATTCCCGATCAAGAGATCGTTGAACTCAACATTCCGACCGGGGTGCCACAGGTGCAAGAACTCGACGACAACCTCAAGTCCGTTCGTCATTACTATCTGGGCGATCCCACGCGAATCCAGCGGGCGATTGAGGGAGCCGCAAGCACAGGCAAGACTACTCAGAAATGAGCGATGGCCTTGGGCTCCGCTTCCTTGCGCAGGCGAGCCGCCTTCGCCTTGAGCATGTCGGCTTTGGCCTGCGCCTTAGCTTCTGCGAGTTTCCGCCGTTCTGTCGTCCTCTGCGAGTGCCATTGAATTTTAGTCTCGAGTTGACTGATCTTCTGGTCAAGCTTCACTTTGCGCTCTGTGCTCGACTGCGCACGTTCTGCTTTCAGCGTGGCGAGGTCGGCTTTCAGGGCAGCAATGTCTGTTGCGTGCTCGGCCTGCCTCACGTCGGCAGTGGTATAGCGGTAAACGACTCCGCCCAGTTCCTCCATACACAGGTCAACCCACTTCGACCACTCTTCGTTGATCTCTGCTATCAGGGCGAACTTGCCCGGTGTCAGTTCCTTCGAAACCTCGTCCACAAAGTCGGCACTGACGCGCGCATTATCCAGATCAGCCGTGATGCCAGTCAAAGTTCCGGCAATTGAGCCAATCACGCCCCCCGTTGGCCCTCCCAGAAGACCGATCAGACTGCCCAGCGAAGTTCCCAGCACCGTCTTGAGCCCCTCTCGATCATGTTCATCGTTGACGACGCAGGTGCCGTCAGGCTCCTTCTTGATTACTGCGTAGGCGTAGAGCGTAAGGACGTCATCGTCGTGATCAAGACTCCTCAGTGCGTCTCGAGCTTCCAACGCTTTGTCCGCCTCATTAAAGATCACTACCAACATGCGATCCATTGTGACCTCCTCCGAGATGTTGCGAGCCGAATTTTCCAACCGACCGTAGATATGCATTCAGATCTCCGAAGACAAGAGCAAGACTGCCCGGCACATAACTGCTCTGAAAATGCGTCGTTGCAACACCTGGGAAGTCCATTACCGTGAACCTAAAGCGATGTCCTGCGGTGCTATTCCGTCATTGTGGCGAAACCATGGGATGCCCAGATTGTCGTTGCCAAAGGTTCAGGTCTGTAACCTGCTGAGTGACAACCCCAGAGAGTTCATGCAGCAGAAGCATGTTGACAGGAAGTATGCGTGCAGCAGCAATGGGGATTGATGGCTGGGAAGCTGCCTAGAACAGGTGGCGAGCCAAGCAGGTGTTGAATGCAGGAAGAGAAAGATATGGCACAGCTCACTAGCCAAGTCGGACTCTCGCTGAAGAATATTTTGGTTGTGACTGATTTTTGTACGCCTTCAGCGCTTATGTACATCATTCCTTTTGCGAAAGATTCCGGTTCCGTAATTCATCTTTTGCACGTAACTCGGCCCGAGATCGAAAACGCACTATCGCACGCAGATGACAATGTGAAACTGCAGATCGAGAATGATGCCCAGCGACAACTAGGCGCTTTAGAGACGGTAATTGCAACTGTGCCTCACAAAATCTGGCTCCGCGAGGGAACCGTGTGGCGATCAATTGAGGATCTCGAGCGGTCTGAGCACATGGATCTAGTAGTTGTAGGTGTTAGAAATCAATCAGATTTCATCGGATCGGGGGTAGAAGGGGTTATCCGCAAAGCCTTATGTCCCGTTATGATTGTTGGTCCACATGCTTCTACCGGCGACCACGCACCACTGGCGCAGCTTCTTTACGTTATGAATTTGTGGAACGGATCGCATACCAGTCTTGAATACGCGACCCAACTCGCAATACGCTACAGGTCTCGGCTCTTACTGTTGCATGTCGTTGAGCAGGAGGAGTCTAA
>Ga0335081_10007911_pt1 | contig 17015 bp, 9 predicted proteins | sample Lox_Sample_35_FD_206713 | JGI IMG/M metagenome (GOLD analysis project Ga0335081, IMG submission 206713) | Soil microbial communities from Loxahatchee National Wildlife Refuge, Florida, United States - Lox_Sample_3.5 | ecosystem: Environmental > Terrestrial > Soil > Wetlands | place: USA: Florida... | reverse complement strand
GAAGGGATACTCCGAACAGTACGTGTTTATGCAGCAAACGCCGGCATTCCTGGCCCTTGCGGCAGAGAAGCCATTTGCGGAGGCGGCAAATCTCGGGCTTACATCGGGCAGGAAGGATCCGGTAGTAGCCAAAGCGCTGGGTACAAGCGTCTCCAACGAGCAGATGATGTTGTGGATGCAGGAATTATCCGAAATTCTTGTTCTGGACTACATTTTCGGCCAGCAGGACCGGCCGGGAAACATCGATTACCTGTGGGAATGGTATTACGTGACGGATGGCGGAGAGGTGAAGTCTGTCCGCGAAAAGTCGGACGCTGCAAGGTCCCACATGGCCTCGATAGCAATGCCGGACGAAGTGAAAAACAGTTCCAGGCACTACCTGATACAGAAGACGCAGATCAACGATAACGATGCCGGCGGCAGGAGATATGCAAACTTCACCAAAAAGTTTGGGCTACTGGAAAAGATCCGTCACCTGAATGCATCAACCTATCACCAGCTGGTACATCTTGCGTCGGACTACCAGGCGAAAGGTCCGCTTTACAGCTATCTTCAGAATACGTTCAATCTCTCTCCCGCTTACGTGCAGATCATCGCGCAGAATACCGTGGAAGCCGCCGGAATTCTGCAGAAGACGTGCAAGGCGGGTCTGATGCGATTCGATCTGGACTCGCAGGCATACCTTGCAACCCAGAGCGCGCAGGAAGCCAAAGCTGACTGCGAGTGAACGACGGTGGCCTTGGCCCGGCCCTTACGATGTTGCCGGCGGGAGGCTCGGATTTCCCGGCTTACTGCATTCCGCCTGAGACTTCACAGCTCGGGGGCTTCAAAGCCGCGCCGGAAAAGTGCGCCTGAAGGTCGAGGTCCAGTTTTAATTTTCCCTGGGAGCAGGCCTGGTGCAGCCGGGTCGCGAGGTCCTTCAGGTTCTGGCGGAAGCCCGCATAGTCGCTGGCCGTAAACAGCAGCTCCTGCGAGAAAAATTCCCTGGTCGCCGGCGAATCCATCATGGCATCAAGCTGCAGCAGGCGGCGGTAGGTAACGGGATCGATGTGCGCGATACGCTGGGCCAGGCCGGCCTGTTTCGCGATGTTCGTCTTGTCCACCCCGCAGTCATTGTCCTTCAGAAGCATGGTCTTTATCTGCACGGCGCCGAGCTGAGTGACCTCCTCGGGTTTGAGCTTCCTGCTCGATTTCAGCTTCGGTGTTCCGTCGGGATTCTGGTCCTTGCGATCGAGATAGTAGTAAGTTTCAAGGTAATGAATGTTGCCGAAGCGGTCCTGCTGATTCATCAGGGTGTCGATGACAATCAGGTCGGCGGCATCCTTGAGCTGCATCATGGTCTGGACGTTCTGGGCGGTGAAACTCCGGCCGACCAGGGCGCTGGCATCGGCAGGACGGGCGAGCATCTGCACGATGGGATTCTTGTCGCGGAAATTTGCTGCCCGCGCCACGTTGTTGGCTCCTCCACTGAAGAATTCCTTGTAAAACGACTCCTTCTTCGGACTGACACTCAACGCGCCATACGATTGGGTGAAGTCATCGGTCAGAAGCAGGTCGCGTTTGGTGGCCTTGGCGCCGGCCGTTAACTGCGCCATCAGGGCGGCCCAGGTCTGATGAATCAGCGCCGAGGCGGGCACCTCAGCCATGGCGATGCGACCCTGCGCGATGTGCTGCTGCAGGTCAAAGGTGCGCACCACTGCCGGAGGAGCGTCAGCAACTCCCCCCAGAATGCGGGACATGTGGTAATAGCCGAGGATGGAGGGCGTGTAGCTGCAACTGGTACTCAGCTTGTACTTGGCGACCATCTTCGCGTTCTTGCAATGGGCATCTTCCACCGACTTCGGGGTAGCCCCATCAGGCAGCCCATAAAAATCCAAACCGGGATTCGTACTGTTGGTCTTGGGACAGACCGCCGCATTCGTGCGTTCGTTCAGGCCGCAAAGCTCCGATTCGGAGCTGGCATCCTTGTCGGAGTACTGACCCCCGGGAAAGTGTTTGGGGACGACACAGATCTCAGGCTTCCGTCCGGCCACGGGAATGCTCACGGTTTTCACGCCGCGTGGAGTGCTGGTTGACAGTGTTGCGCCCGCACAGGGCGCGCCAAGGGCGGCGCACAACACGAACTGCGCGACACAGCCGGCTGCGATCTTGATCCGGGACCTCATCTGCTTTCTCCTGTACTCGCCATTAACCCTGATGCGGCCAACCTGGCCGGGAAGCCGGAAACACCCCTGCTCGATTGAGGCCTCCCATTCTAAGCGTTCGCTCCACCTTTCTCGACAGGCTTGCCGCCCGGGGCGGTTTTCATTTCATTTACGCTAGATACCAATGCCCATCGCTGCGCTAATGGCCGGGCTGGTCTGTGTGGTGGCGTGGTTGTATCTGCTGCTGGCGCACGGCCGGTTCTGGGTCATTCCGCCGACGCCTGCATCCGATGCCGGCTTCGCCGGCACAATTGCTGCCGTAATTCCCGCGCGCAATGAAGCTGACATGATCGGCCCGGCGGTCGCTTCCCTTCTCCGACAGCAGGGCATCCAGGGTGTGCGCCTCTTCGTGGTCGATGACAACAGTACCGACGGTACCGGGGAAGCAGCACGACGGGGCGCGAGCTCGCGGCCGGACCGGATCACGGTCATCGCCGGAGCACCGCCGCCGCCGGGCTGGTCAGGAAAACTGTGGGCGCTACAGCAGGGAGTGGAGAAGGCGCTCAGATCGGCTCCCGACTATCTCCTGTTCACCGACGCCGATATCGAGCATGCCCCGGAGGAGATCGCAACCCTGGCGGGCATCGCGGAAGGGGGCCACTACGATCTGGCCTCCTTCATGGTGAAGCTGCATTGTCGCAGTGTCGCCGAAAAGCTGCTCATCCCGGCATTTGTTTTTTTCTTCTTCATGCTCTATCCGCCGGACTGGATTCGCGACCCGCGGCGCAGTACTGCCGGCGCCGCCGGCGGCTGCATCCTGGTTCGTGCCGCGGCGCTCGAGCGCATCGGCGGAATCGCCGCCATTCGCCAGGAAGTCATCGACGATTGCGCTCTGGCACGCGCGGTGAAGCTCTCCGGCGGAAACGTCTGGCTGGGCGCAACGGCAGACACCCACAGCCTGCGGCCCTATCGTTCGTTTGCGGAGATCGGGCGGATGATCGCGCGCACCGCCTTCAGCCAATTACGGCACTCGGCATGGCTGCTGTTGGGAACGGTGGCGGGAATGCTGCTTCTGTACCTCTTACCGCTGGCACTGCTGGCCAGCGGATCGGCAGCTCTGGCGATCACAGGTGCAGTGGCGTACGCCATGATGACCGTGGCGTACCTGCCGATGGTCCGCTTCTATTGCCTGAACCCCTTGTGGGGATTGACGCTGCCGTTCAGCGCGCTTTTCTATACGGCGGCGACAATGCATTCGGCGCTGAGGTACTGGTCTGGTCGAGGCGGAGAGTGGAAGGGACGGGTGCAGGACCCGCGGCGTAGCCGGCGGTGATTGACCCGTCGCGGGAGGCGACCCACGGACAGTCGAAACGCCCGGCACCATACCGGCTGAATCGGGCTATGCAGCCGTAGCGAGCGGTCACGATCGCGCTTTCTGCATCACTTCGCGTGCCCTGGCCACGACGTTGTCAACGGTGAAGCCGAAGTGCTGGAGCAGGTCCTTGATCGGGGCCGATGCCCCGAAATCGGCACGGCCGATGACGCATCCGTCCGAGCCGATGTACTCCTTCCATCCCAGCGTCGTGCCGGCCTCGACCGCGACACGCGCCCGGACCGCGGGCGGCAGGACCTGCAGCTTGTACTCGGCCGGCTGCCGCTCGAACAGCTCCCAGCACGGCATGGAAACTACCCGCGCCTTTACGCCCTCCGCAACCAGCTTCTCCCAGGCGCCCACACAGAGCTGCACCTCCGAGCCGGTGCCCATCAGGATGACATCGGGCGTGCCTCCCGAATCGGCCATGACGTAGGCTCCCCTGGCCACACCCGCGGCCGAGGCGTACTCGCCGCGATCGAAGGTGGGTACTCCCTGGCGGGTCAGCGCCACCAGCACCGGCTGGTTTTTCATCGGCATCATGACGCGCCACATTTCAGCAACTTCGTTGGCGTCGGCCGGACGGAAGACCATGAGGCGCGGGATCGCGCGTAACGACATGAGCTGCTCGATCGGCTGGTGCGTCGGCCCGTCTTCGCCCAGGCCGATGGAATCATGGGTGTAAATGAAGATGACGGGCTGGTCCATGAGCGCAGCCAGGCGCACCGCCGGCCGCATGTAATCGGAAAAGATGAGGAAGGTCGAGGTGTACGGACGCAGCGCCGATAGCGCCATGCCATTGGCGATTGCGCCCATGGCGTGCTCGCGGATGCCGAAGTGGAAGTTGCGGCCTGAGTAGTTGCCGCGTTCGAAATCGCCGGCATCCTTGATGAGCGTTTTGGTTGAGGGATACAGGTCCGCCGAGCCCCCCATGAGCCAGGACACATTTTTCGCCACCGCGTTCAGCACTTTGGAACCGGACTCGCGCGTGGCCACGCCCTTCGCATCGGCGGGGAAGCTCGGGATGTCCTTGTCCCAGCCTGGCGGCAGTTCGTGGTTCACCATCTGCTGCCACATCTTTGCCAGATCGGGGAACTCGCGGGCCCACGCGTTGTAGCGCTGGTTCCACTCCCGCTCCCATTCAGTGCCGCGCTCGACGGCCTTGCCCATGTACTGCTTCACTTCGTCGGGAACCAGGAACTGCGCGTCGGGAGGCCAGCCGTAGGCAAGTTTGGTCAGCCGGACTTCCTCCTCGCCCAGCGCCTCGCCGTGAGCTTCTTTGGTGTCCTGCCGGTTGGGAGCGCCCCAGCCGATGTGCGTGTCCACAATGATCAGCGAAGGCCGCTCGGTCTCCCTCTGCGCCACCTTGATAGCCACGTCCAGCTGCTGCAGATCGTTCACGTCGCTGACGCGCTGCACGTTCCAGTGCCAGCCCAAAAAGCGGGTGGCCACATCGTCGCTGAACGCCAGCGACGTGTTGCCTTCGATGGTGATGTGGTTGTTGTCGTAGAACCACATCAGGTTGGAAAGCCCGAGATGGCCGGCGACGGAAGCGGCTTCGTTGCTGACGCCCTCCATCAGATCGCCATCGCTGCAGAAGGCGTAGGTGCGGTAATCGAAGAGATCGTGACCGTTCCGGTTGAACTGCGATGCCAGCCAGCGCTGCGCGATGGCGAAGCCGACGGAGTTGGCCACACCCTGCCCCAGAGGTCCGGTCGTGGTCTCGACCCCGGCGGTCAGGCCGTACTCGGGGTGTCCGGGCGTCTTCGATCCCCACTGGCGAAATTGTTTGATGTCGTCGAGGGAAAGATCGAAGCCGGTGAGGTAGAGCATGGCATACAACAGCATGGAGGCGTGGCCGTTGGAGAGGATGAAGCGGTCGCGTCCCGGCCAGTGCGGATTGCGCGGGTTGAAGCGCAGATAGCGGTCCCACAACACGAAGGCCAGCGGCGCCAGCGCCATGGGAGTGCCGGGATGGCCGCTGTTGGCCTTCTGCACCGCATCCATGGCGAGGGTGCGGATGGTGTTGATGCACAGATATTCCAGGTGCTGCTGGCCGGCGGATTCCTTCTCCGCACCGCGTTGCGGTTGCACTCCGGTGTTGGCCTTCAGCCGCTCGACTGTGGCCTGTTCCTTGCCCTGAACGGAGACATCTACCTGGCTACTCACCGATTGCCGCCTTTCCGATTGCCGGTGTTCCGGTCGTTGGTTCCACTTCCACGGCGTAGTCCACGCCCTGCCACTGGTGGTCCAGCGGCCAATTGAAGGTGAAGCGCAGGGGCGCCGACTGCGCCGCATCGAGCTGAATGTCCACGTATTCCACGCCCAGGGACGTCGAGGTTGAGCTGGTGTCGCGCACCGTCCGCCATTCATCGTCGCTCCAGTGCAGCACGAAGGGAGACGATGCCTGGACGCGCAGCAGGGCTCCGCCGGGAACCTTCCGCACCTGACGATTCATCTTCCATATTTCGATTACCGGGCGCGGCGTATCGTTGCAATAACGTTGCGCGACGGAATCGATGCGATCGAAGATCCGGCCCTCGACCACCGAGCGCAGCAATTTTACATATTCCGCGTGCGCCCACATCAGAGGAATGGCAGCGCCCGTAGCCTTGCCCAGGAACATGAACTTTTCCGCAATGTCGGGGGCGTCCCAGATCTGCTCTGGAAAGAGCCCTATGCCGGTGGAGAATGCCTCCACGGCGCGGAGATATACGTCGATGTCGCGGCCCGCCGCCAGTTCGTACATCGCGCGCTCCAGGGTGAGCAGCGGCCAGGCATGACCGACTCCCCAACCTGCGAAGGCTGTGCCGTCGGCACGCTGACCATAGCCGTCATGGTTGTATCGCCTCCAGCACGGCCCGCCGGGAGTGTCGACCTTCAGCACGGCATCGACGACTTTCAGCGAATCCTCAATCAGCGGATCGCCCGGCCTGCGAATACCGAAGCGCACCAGCTCAAGAAAACCGGCGTCCACAATCTGATTGGCGGGATAGCAATAGCGGTCGCCGGGCTTCTGGTTGCTCAGCGTCAGCTCGCCCTTGTCCGGATCCTCGTCGCCTGCCGCTCCCTGGCAGCTGACCGCAGGATTGATCCGGATGTAATGCCGCCTGACCTCCGGCACCAGTGTGCCCTGCCGGGTGACAGTCCATTTCTCGACGTGGGACTCCAGAAAATCGGCATACGCGCGCACGAACTCGGCCGTCTCTCTGTCGTCGCGGGCCTCGATCATCTCGGCGGCGCAGATCAGGGCGGCGATGTTGCTGGCCAGGGTGGAAGGGGAATAGCCGGCGGCTTCCTCCCAGCGCTCCTGCGGCGTGGCCGGGCCTTCGCGGATCAGGTATGAACAGGCGCGGTAAACCGTGGGATAGGGGTCGAACTCGCCCAGAGCGTTGGTTTTCCAGAGGCGCCAGGCAAGGATGATGGGAAACGACACTTCGTCCAGCTGCACGCCGTGCCAGTAGGGATGGCCGTCGATCCAGAAATTCTGGTAGAAGCCGCCGTCCTCGCGCTGGGTGATGGCCAGGTAGATCATGGCGCGCAAGGGCGTCGCTGTGTCCCCGGCAGCCAGCAGTGCGCCGGCGCACTGCACCAGGTCGCGGGTCCAGACCAGATGATAGCCGCCGAGTTCGTCATCGCTCTTTTGTTCACCCCAGGGAATGCTCATGCTGGCGATCATGGCCCCGGCATAGAGCTTGTCCTCATGTGCCAGCAGAAGATTGATACTGTGCGCGAACAGCGAGGAGGCGGCGCCTGAAACCTTGCCGTGGCTCATGTCGATGATGGTGAGGCGCTTCCGGGTCCGGTGCCACTGCTCCACGAAGCTCTTTACATTCGCCTCGAAGGGAATGCAGAGCGACTGGAATAGCGTTGCGGCGGCGGCATGCCGGCTGCGGCCGAAGGCGAGGCCGAGGGTGAACTCGGTGCCGCGCGCCAGATCGATTTCTCCCATCAGCGCGATGTTTCCGTCGAGCGCCGAATCATACTCCCAATCCATCCTGAGGTTCTGTTCGAGATCGGTCCAGCCGTCGCTGGCACCGACGTAGCCGCAGGAGACTCGGGCGAAACGGGTGCCGGCGGCGAGGGCCAGGTAAACGCTTTCGCGATACGCCATCAGGAAATGCCGCCCCTTCGCCTGCACCACCTCGCCGTTGTTGTGCCACCCGCCAATCTCCAGGTGCGGAGCGCAGAGCACGTACAGATGGAGCCTGCCCTGCCACTCCGGCGTGACATTGAAACGGGTATGGATGAGGAGGCAGTTGAGGTGGGGATCGCCGATGATCTGCTTCTCGATCCAATAACGCCCTTGCGGGTCATGGTTGGTGATCCTGAAGCCCAGCGTGTCGGGATCGATCAACTCGATGGAGCTGAGGGTATTGCGACGCTCGTCATGGAAGAAGGTCTCGCCGTCACTGACCAGGTACTGCAGGTCGCGAACCTGCGGCATGTCGATGGTAGGATAGTAGACCTCGGTGTTCACGCCATTCGCCAGTGTGTACCAGACCCGGCTGGATACGGCATAGGCCGTCCCCACCGCATCCTTGGCGCCGGCCGTCCAACGTGGTTCGATGCCCGGCGCACCCGGGGCCGGATTCTTTCCACTCAAATGAATGCTCTCCCCGCGCCGGAGCGGCGGTGCGTGCCTGCGGACCGCGGAAAACTCCCGCGCCTGTACCTGCATGTAACCGGCCGCCGGTTGCCCGCCGCCTCAGGTTGCGAACGCAGCGACCAGTTTACGACCACATTCGCCATGCGCGTCAGCAACTCTGCCATGCCGACCGGGTTGGAAGTCGTCGGGCGCCGGGGCCGCCGCGCCCGGCCCGGTGCGAAGTGCGGTCGGTGCGTCGAAGTGCCACGCCTGGGACGAGCAGCACCAAAGCTGAGCCATGTGGCGCAAATTGACGAATCCGGGAACTTTATCCGCGGGTATCATGAAACACAACCAGGATGTGGCAAGAGGACGCGCACTGCTTGCCTATATATGGATCTCAGGCTGCGGCGCCGATGGATGGCGTCGAACAGGGTGAGCTGGCGGCTTATGAAGAGTGATCTGGTCGCAGGGCGCCGGCGCACGCAGTCGTCAGGAGGAATGCGGGGAACTTTCCACCGCGTTGCTGGCCGATGCAGGGGTATGCATCAGTGATCTGAAAAAGGAGGACAAGCAAGTGCGAATCGCAATCGCTTCGGACGAAGCAGCCCACGAAACCAGGGAGCGGCTGGCAGCAAAACTGCTTGCCCGCGGGTACGACGTGACCGACAGTGCGCCGGCGATGCAGGGTCAGGGGCGTCCCGATTACGCCGAGCAGGTAGCGCTGGCGGTGCTACGGCATGACGCCGAGCGCGGCATTATCATCAGCAGCCGGGCCATTGGAGCCTCGGTAGCCGCCAACCGCGTGCCTGGCGTTCGCGCCGCGCTTTGCGGCGATGCGTACTCCGCCCATGTGGGAGCAAAGACCGAAGGCATGAATGTTCTCGTGCTGTCGCTGCATTCCTTACAGGACGGAGTGGCGGAAGAGGTGGTGGATGCCTATCTGGGCGCTACGCTGGCGCCCATCGAGGTGGTGGGAGGATTACCGCCCCGCCGTCTGCAGCGCGTCTTCTCGCACATCCGCGAACACATCGCCGAAGAGCTGTCGGTGGCCGAACTGGCGCAGGTGGTCGGCATGAGCCAGTACTACTTCTCCAAGCTGTTCAAGATGAGCACCGGCACCACGCCTCATCAGTATGTCATGCGGGAACGGGTGGAGCGCGCGCAGCAGCACCTGCGCGAGGGCCAGATGCCGCTGGCCCAGGTGGCGACGCAGGTGGGATTCGAGACGCAGAGCCACTTCACAAGCGTCTTCCGCCGTCTGGTGGGGACTACGCCCAAGCACTATCGCGATATGCATCAGGCCGCGCCGCAGCTTGTCCCCGCAGTGCGGGAGCAGAAGCCGGAGGACGACGAGCGCAAGTCCGCGACGGCGGCGTAGGGGAAGGCCCGGGAGGAGAGATCGCCGGGAGGACGAAGTCCGCCGCAGCCTGCGAAGGAGGCGTGCTGACAGAATCGGCAAGCTGCGAACAACAGGCGCGACATGGGGTCGCGCCTGTTTCATTTGCCAGCTAAAGTCCTATTGCTGCGGCTGTCTTTCCGCTGGTCTCCGCGTTTTGGTCTGCGGATGGGGCGCCATCGTCGACGCCTGGCTTCCCATCAGCTCATTGAGCAGCGCATCGGCGTGGTAGATGTTGCGCAGCGATTCGGTTATGGACCGGGTGTCCACCTCGACGGCACGGGCCACCTTGTCGCTGTAGCCGAAGTTCCACGGCAGGCTTTCAATATTGCCGTCGAAAATAATTCCCACCACTTCACCCGCCTTGTTGATCACCGGGCTTCCCGAATTGCCGCCAATGATGTCGCAGGTGGAAACGGTATCGAACGGCGTCTTGAGGTTGATGGCTGATTTGTATTTCAGCCAGCTCTCCGGTAGCTGATAGGGCGGCTTGCTGCCGTGCTCCTCGGCATGCGTGTAGGCTCCGCCCATGGTGGTGAACCACGGTACGTTCTTGCCGTTGAGTTTGTAGCCTTCCACAGTGCCGTAGCTCAGCCGCAGGGTGAAGGTGGCATCGGGAGCAACGTCCAGGCCTTTTTCGGCGAACAAGGCCTTGCCGATATTTCCCCCGCTCTGCCGCACGACCGACTGCACCTGGTCCTCATCGCGGCCGTGGATGGCGGCCGCGTCCGGCTCGATGTCGCGCATCAGGACGATGAGTGGATCGGTGCTGGTGTTCACCGCCGCCGCTCCGCCCTCATAGAGCTGCTTGCGGACCGCGACATCGTCGAGCTTCGTGCCTTCGATCACTTCCTTCGCGCGATCCCCGGGAGACTTGCCCCCTAGCGCCTTCTGCACGTCGGGATTGCCGGCGCCCAGGCCATCCTGCATCTCGGCCAGACTTCCGGCCAATTCCGCCTGTTCCAGCCCCTTATAGATGGGGCCGGTGGAGAACAGGCGCTGCTCCAGCGTGGGCAGCTGCGAATCCTGGAACCCGCGGATGCGCTGGCTGTTGGGCTTCTGCTTCTCGTAGGCCGAGCGCACGATATCGCGCGCGTAGCGTGCAAGGGTGCCGCGGAAGCCGCCGAGGACGTCAAGATAGAACAGCGGTTTGTAGATCTCTTTCTGGACCTCGACGGTTTTCGTAATCTCCGTCCAGGGATCGCCGAATAGCTTCCTGCGGTCGGGGCTGGAGTTCACGAATTGCTGCAGACCCTTTTCATCGGCGGCCTTCTTTGCCATCAGCTCCGGGTCCTTCAGACCTCCCTCGTAGCCGGTCACCGCCTTGAGGGAATTCTGCACACCGAACAGATCGCTCTGCGATTCGCGCTCATTCTCCGCCGACTGGGCGGCGAACTTCTGCAGCACGTCGATACGCCGGGCGTAGGAGCCGAGCTGCAGCGGGAACTGGTAGTCGCGCAGGAACGCCAGCTGGTCCGTGGTGAGCAGGCGGCCGGTGCGGCCGGGATGGCCGGACACAAAGACCAGTTCGCCGTCGCTGGCGCCATTGGGCGACCATTTCAGATAATTCTGGATCTTCGCTGGCGCGCCATTCTCGTAGGCCCGAAAAAACGAGATATCCAGATCGTATCGGGGATATTCGAAGTTGTCGGGATCGCCGCCGAAGAAGGCGATGTAGAACTCCGGCGCAAACACCAGCCGGATGTCGTCATACTTCCTGTATTTGTACAGGCTGTACATGGCGCCCGAATACAGGGTGACGACGTCGCAGCGGATCTCGCCGGTGGAACACTGCTTCTCCAGCGAGAACATCTCTTCGCGCTGCGCCCTGCCCGCCTCGGAAAGCGACATGCCGGGTTTCACCGCGGCATTCACCTTGGCGGTGACGTCTTCCATCTCCTGAAGGACGAGGAACTCCATTCCCGGACATTTGGCTTCGTCCGCCCGCGTGGGAGCATAAAAGCCGGTCTTCATGTAGTCCTTGCCCGAGGTGGAGAGATCGTGAATGCAGTCCTGCGCGATGTGGTGGTTAGTGAAAATCAGCCCGTCCGCCGAAACGAACGACGACGAGCCGTTGGGGGCGCGGGCCGACGAAAGACGCACATGATCGAGCCAGGCCTGATCCGGCGCAAAGCCGTATTTGGCCTGCACCTTGTCTTTGGGAAACGCATTGAACAGCCACATGCCCTCGTCGGCACGGGCGAAACCGCCGAGATAGAGAATCAGTACGCACAGCAGAGGCACAGCACGTCTGGTCATGAATGACTCCGGGGCGGAGAGTCCGCCTTGTTGCTGCTGCCCGCAGCCTACATGGAGGATCCGGGCCTGCGGGCAAACCCTTCACTATAGACTTCCGGCCACGGCTCGGCAAACGTGATGGCGCAATCTAGCGCTTGCTGCCGTGCTGCCAGGGGGGAAGAATCGGCAAAAGCAAGACCGCCGGGAGTTGCCTCTTGCACTACGAGGTCCGGAGGACCGGTCCAGATTCACCCACACTCATGTGCGGACGGAAGCCCGCTTGCTCAACCAGTCATTATGCAACGGATGCGGAGCGTCAAGGCTTGTCTCGGTACACGATGGCTCGCTGGAACAATGGGAAGACGGGCACAGGTGCGAGAGCGCGCAACCGAAGATCGTCAAAGCAGGCTGACCTGAACCTCACCGTCCCTCGATTGCCGCCGGGACCCACTTAATCCGCAGCTCTGAATCCGCCTCAGGATTGGCCCAATTGCGATGGGAAAGTTACGTTTTGTTAAGTCTTGCTGCTGAACTTGTCATCCTCGAAGCGACAGGGTTCTTACTTTCATCAAAAGTGGTAGTCGGAGGAAGAAAGACATGCAAAAACTACTGCTACCCAGCCTGCTACTGGCATTCGGCATGGCAGTGGCAGCGCAGACTTCGCAAACTACACAGATGGCCGCAGGGTCGGCCCCGGCCGCTGAGCCGGCGATCAGCAGCAACGGGCCGGTGGTGGCCGACTACGGCAAGCATCCGGCTGAAATCGGCAACTCGACCGAGGCGAAGATCGCCAAAGAGGTGCGGCATGAGCTGCTCATGCTGCCTTACTACTCGCTGTTCGACGACCTCGAATACAGCGTGCAGGACCGCACCGTGACCCTGAGCGGCAACGTCACCGCCGTTCACTCCCAGACCCGGCAGGATGCGGAGAGAGCGGTGAAACGCATTGAAGGCGTGGACAAGGTCATCAACAACATTCAGGTGCTGCCGCCAAATCCGCTTGACGAGCAGGCGCGCGAACGCGTTTTTCGGGCCCTGTCCAACGCCGGCGGATTGTCCCAGTACTTCTGGGAGGCCGCTCCCAGCATCCACATCATCGTGCAGAACCAGCGGCTCACGCTGAAAGGCTATGTGCTGAGCGAGGGCGACAAGAGCCTGGCCGGCATCACCGCAAACCAGGTACGCGATCTTTTCCAGGTGACCAACGACCTGCAGGTCGTGAGGTAATCTTGCCCATCGGGAGATGAAGCGGCGGCATGGGCTGCCGCTTTTCTCTTCCTGCGCCGGGGAAAATTTCACCAGGAAGTGCGCCGCTTCGGCTCAGCCCTCCAGCGGCAGGCGCCAGTTGGCGGCCGACACATGTCCGGCGCGCAGCCACGCAATGCGCGTGAGCATGGAGCCGGCGATACTGGAGGCCGCCGCTGCCTTGCGAAGCTTCCGCGAGCGGCGGCTGCCGGCGAATGCGGCCGCAACCCGCAACGCGAGCGGCAGCGGCCCGCTGAGCACGCCGCCGATTCGCGTGATGAGCCCGCTGGCCCCACGCCTCAGCGGATCCATGGCCGCCTTGCTGCTGGTCTCGATGCTGTAGCCCTCGACCGTCTCGATGGCCGAAGCGCCCATGCCGAGCGTGTTCAGGGCGCGATGGTTGTGCCCCATCAGCTCAAGGATGGAAACCGCGGAGTTCAAACCTGACATGCCAAAGTGGAGGGGCAGGCTGCCCACGTTTTCATTCCACACCGGAACGACGCTGGCGCCGATAAGGACGCCGGTGTAGTTGGAGAATGGAAGCCCGGCGAGCGCCGAGACCCCTTCCGCCAGATCGCCCATCACGCGGATCGGCAGGGATGGGAAGCTGCGCTCGAACATCTCTGCGAAAGCCGCAGCGGCCGAGAAGGTGCCGAATATCGCGAGCGTCCACGCGCCGACCGACATCGGGCTCTGCTTCTTGAAGACGCGCATCATGGCGAGGAAGCGCGCCGGCCGGCCAAGATCGGAAACCAGAAGCGCGGTGGAGAGCGCGGTTCCCGCCGCCGCGATGTAGCGGCAGTCGCGGGCCAGCGCGCGGTCGCGACCCATCCAGCGCGCAGTTGCGCCGATGACTGCCGTCGACCCTGCCGCCCCGCCCACAAAGAAGTACAGCGGTATCTGCCATTTCCAGGGCGGCTTCTTCAACAGCGGTATGCCGTAATATCCCGTCTCCGGCGAGGCCAGCGGAAATGGCGCGCCGGCAGGACGAATCCCAACCGCTTCGACTCGTCCCTTCTTTTCAGCCTCGCGGCGAATCTCAAACAGACGGTTCTCGCGCGCCCAGTCGGCGTGCTCGGGTGTGGGGCGCTGGTGCGGGTCGCTCATTGCCTGGCGCTCCCCAGAAAAGCGAGAATGCTGCCGAACAGAAGAATGCCCGCCGCCACCGCCGATCCCGTCCAGCCGGCTTTCAGGTAGGTCGTGGGTACCTCCGGTTTCGGCGGCAGATTGTACTGGCTCGGATCGCCACGGACAATGAAGAGGGCGTGAATGCCCTCCACGCTGGTGTCCTGCGGATCGTACACCTGCGCATCGTGCATGCCGCGGCTTTTCAGCTCCTTCAGCCGCTCTCTGGCATCGAGCTGGAGAATATCGAGCCGGCCGAACTTGATGGATTCGGTAGGACAGGCCTTGGCGCAGGCTGGCTCCAGTCCGACTTTCTGCCGGTCATAGCAGAAGGTGCACTTGAACACGCGCCCATCCTGGCGGTCGCGCTCAACGACTCCAAATGGACAGGCCACCACGCAGTACCCGCAGCCGTTGCAGACGTCGGGCTGGATGAAGACGCCGCCGAATTCGGTACGCACGATGGAGCCGGTGGGGCAGGCCTCGAGACATCCCGCCACCTCGCAGTGCTTGCAGACGTCGGAGGAGAACTCCCAGGAAAAGTGTTCCGCGGCGTTGCCGCCGAAGCCGGGTTGCGGCGAGCCTTCGACAAACTTCACGTGCCGCCAGGTGGAATGGCCAAAGCCGCCGGTGTTGTCGTAGGAATGTCCGGACCAGTTCAGTCCGTCGCCGGAGAGACCGTTCCACTCCTTGCAGGCTACCTCGCAGGCCTTGCAGCCGATGCACAGTGTGGAGTCGGTGAGAAATGCGGTGGTGGTCGGGTTCATGCGGGCTGCTCCAGCTTCTCCTGCAGTTCCTCCAGGGCTGCCGGACCGTGACGCCGCCGGCCAGGTTCGATATCGCACACCAGCGCCTTGGTCTCCATGATGCGCACGTTGGGCTCCTCGGAGATGACCAGCAGATCGTTGACGACATCGCCGGTAGCCATTCCGTTGTAGCCCCAGTGATAAGGCAGGCCGACCTGATGCACCGTCCGTCCTTCGACCCACAAGGGACGCAGCCGCGGGGTGACCATCACGCGGGCTTCGATCAGGGCGCGGGAAGTGCTGATGGTGGCCCAGCCGCCGTGTTCGAGGCCAATCTCGCCGGCCAGCTCGGGCGAGACTTCGCAGAACAGCTCCGGCTGCAACTCCGCCAGATGCGACAACTGCCGGGTCATGCCGCCGGCAGTGTGGTGCTCGGTGAGGCGGTAGGTGGAGAGCACATAGGGGAAGCGCTCGTCGCCGGCGCGCGCATAGGGATTGTCGGGCCGCTCCTTGCGATCGGCCGCGGGGTTGTAAACACGCTGGGGATAGAGCGGATTGCCGAAGGGCGTCTCCAGCGGCTCGTAGTGCGTGGGCAGCGGTCCGTCTTTCAATCCACTGGCGACAAAGAGCCAGCCGACTCCGTCGGGATGCAGGATGAACGGCTTGTCGCCGGCGATGGCGTCCATTCCCTTCGCGCCTGGCTTGGGACGGTAGTCGGGCGGCTTCTTCTTGTCGAAATCAGGAACGTCCAGGCCGGTCCACTCGCGCTTTTCTTCGTCCCACCAGACGAGCTTCTTGCGCTCGCTCCAGGGCTTGCCATCGGGACGGGCCGAGCAGCGGTTGTAGAGGATGCGAATGTCGTTGGGCCAGGAGAATCCCCAGCCGTGACCGAGATAATCCAGCGGCTCGCGCTGATTGGCCCGGTTCACATGCTCCCGCGGATAGATGCCGCAATAAATCCAGCAGCCCGAGGCCGTGCTGCCGTCGCTCTTCAGTTTCTTGAATGAATCGAGCAGCTCGCCGGTAACGAGGTCGCGGCCGTTGATCTCCTGGAGGATTTCGCTCACGTTGGGCTCATCGTGAATGCCATGGGTGCCGTAAGGCCAAGTGAGCGCGTTCACCGGCACATTACGCGGACCGGGATCGGCCGCCGCTTTCGCCTTCAGCCGTCTCGCCAGGTGATGCATGAACCAGGTCTCGCTGCGCGCATCGCCGGGCGGATCGACCGCTTTGGTGCGGTACTGCACCAACCGCTGGGTGTTGGTCTGGCAGCCGTCCTTTTCGGCTGAACCGGCGGCCGGAAAGAGGAAAACTTCGGTCGCGATGTTCTCCGGCTTCAGCTCGCCGCGTAGCACCTCCGGCGAGTTGTACCACCAGGAGGCGCTTTCGGTTTCCACCATGTCGCGCACCACCAGCCACTTCAGCTTTGACATGGCGGTGCGTTGCAGCCGCGCGTTGGAGGCGCCGACGGCAGGATTCTGTCCCATGATGAACAGCCCTTCCATCTTGCCGTCCTGCATGTCGAGCCAGTAGCCGAAATGGGAATGGTCGCCGGTCACGCGCGGCATGTAGTCGAAGCACCAGTTGTTCTCCTTGCCGGCACGATTGCCGTACCACGACTTCATCAGGCTGACGAAGTAGCTTTCGAAGTTGGACCACAGCCCCGCGCTCGCCTCGTGCTTCCTGATGTAACTGTGAAAGTCATGCGAGTCGGCCTCGAAGAAGGGCATGGGCAGATAGCCGGGCAGGATGTCGTAGAGCGTGGGAATGTCAGTCGAGCCCTGAATGGAGGCGTGCCCGCGCAGGGCGAGGATGCCGCCGCCGGGACGGCCGATGTTGCCCAGCAGCAACTGCAGAACCGCCGCCGAGCGGATGATCTGCACCCCTTTGGAGTGCTGCGTCCATCCCACGGCGTAACAGATGGCGCCGGTCTTCTCCGGCCCGGAGGCGTTGCAGAATGCCTCCGCAACCTTGAGGAACAGTTGCTTCGGCACGCCGACGTGCTGCTCGATGAGTTCCGGCGTGTAGCGGGCAAAGTGCCGGCGGAGAATCTGGAAGACGCAACGCGGATGCTGCAACGTCGGGTCTTCTTCGTATTCCTCCATCTGCGCGGCTTCTCCGCCGCGGTCCTTGCCGTGACCTCCGCCGGCAGGAGAGT
>Ga0335081_10007910_pt1 | contig 17018 bp, 9 predicted proteins | sample Lox_Sample_35_FD_206713 | JGI IMG/M metagenome (GOLD analysis project Ga0335081, IMG submission 206713) | Soil microbial communities from Loxahatchee National Wildlife Refuge, Florida, United States - Lox_Sample_3.5 | ecosystem: Environmental > Terrestrial > Soil > Wetlands | place: USA: Florida... | reverse complement strand
GTTGCGGATGGGGTCGATTATGTGATGACGGACGGGGAGAGCATAACCCGGACAGGAGCGAGGATCCCTGGGGCGGAGGGCTTACCTTCCAAGGCGGTGTATCAAGAAGGCGTCGACCTGACACTGAGCAGGAAAACGGGGCTTGATTGGTACCACTATGGGTGGTGACAAACCGGGTCGAGACGAGCGGATGTCGGGATCAGACTTAGGCTGGAAACAGTCAGGGAAGATCCCACTTGAAAGCGAGCCTTCCAGCCGTATTTGGGGAAACCCGCCGCACGGAATGAGCGGGGGGACTAAGAAACGTCGGCATCATGCGAAGCCCGGTCCGTGCCTGGGCCCTGCCCAACCGTCAGCGGTGCTGGCGATACGACTGGGTTTTTGACATCGATATTAAAGGCTTCTTGACAGTTGACCGTGGTCTTCTGATGCGGGCGGTAAGTAAACACACCGATTGCAAATAGGTGTTTCTATATATCGAAAGATGACTGAAGGCCCCGGTGCAATTGGAAGATGGCAGTCTGATTCATCGGGATAAAGGGACGCCGCAAGGAGGAGTGACTACTCTCGCGCAATAGATAACTTGGCACGTTCATCTGTCCTGACGGTCGGAATTATAAGCCGTAACATACCATCAAATTAGAATTAATTACATGAGTTGCTGGGAAAACACCGAGCCTTTATATCGTGAATAACTCCTCTGCCATCTCAATGGGTGTTCTGTCTCCGACTTTTATCGCTTCGCACCTGGCCTTGACGGTGACGAGAACATTCAGGGCGAAGAATTTTGCTGCGGCGATCTTCCCGTTGTAAAAGGCAACCTCCTTATTCTCGCGGATGAGGGCCCGCTGCTTCGCCTTCGATCCCTTTGCCTCCTTTTCCGTGTATATCGTATTCAGCCGTTCATTCGCAATCGTGGCAGCCTGCATCAGGAGCGATCCCACGGCCATGTCGCCGAAGATTTCGAGATATGGAGAAGCGTTGAGAACCGGGATCAGGAAGCTTGCGCCCCTGCTCAGTCGGTAGAAATGCGTTGTCAGATCGGACACGGCCTTGAGCGCCTCTTCCACGTAGTTGCATGGCACAGTGAGGTCTTCAAACCCCTTGCTTTTTGTTATGACGCTGTACACCTCGCTGTACAGGCTCATCATGAACTCGCCTCTCCTCTGCGCCAGTTTCCTGGCGACGAGGTCGAGGGCCTGGATTGCGTTTGTTCCCTCATATATGGTCGTTATCTTGCAGTCACGCAAGTACTGCTCTACTGGATATTCGCTGCAGTAGCCGTAGCCGCCATATACGTCGATGGCCTTGGAACAGACCTGCATGGCCTTGTCCGAAGAATAGGCCTTGCAGATCGGGATCAATAGTTCCGCGCGTCCATTCCACTTTGCCTTGTCTATCTTTGTTTCTGAGATATCCGCCATGTCGTAGCAATAGGCCGTGTAATAGAGCAGTACCCTTATTCCCTCCACATGGGCCTTCATCCAGAGAAGTGTTCGTTTGATATCCGGATGCTGGATAATGGGTACGGCCTTGGCTTCAGGATTCTTCATGTCCCATATAGCGACACCCTGAATTCTTTCCTTTGCGTATGCCACGGCATGTTCGTATGCCGCGGTCGCAATACCCAGTGCCTGTATGCCGACCTCAAGCCTCGCGCTATTCATCATTTGGAACATGATGGCCATCCCGGCCCTTTCTTTTCCGAGGAGTTCGCCGATGCATTTCCCGTCGTCGCCGAAGTTAAGGGTACATGTGGCGGAGCCCTTGATCCCCATCTTGTGCTCGATGTTCCCCGTGCACACGTCGTTGAATTCCCCCATGCCGCCGTCGTCGTTGACTCGGTATTTGGGGACTATGAAGATGGAGATGCCCTTCGTTCCCGGCTCATCCCCTTCGATTCTGGCGAGAACGGGGTGGATAATATTCGGACAGAGGTCATGGTCTCCGCCGGAGATGAAGAGCTTGGTACCCGTGATGCTGTATGTCCCGTCTGGCAGTTTCTTCGCCATTGTCTTAAGGGCGCCCACGTCGCTCCCCGCCCCGGACTCTGTGAGACACATGGTACCGCCCCACTCGCCGGCAAACATCTTGTACATATATTTGTTCTTCTGTGCTTCCGTGCCGAAACGCTTAATAAGCCCGGCGGCCCCGGTTGTAAGGAGTGGATACATGATGAGAGGATAGTTGGCAGCCTGAAAAAGCTCATAGCAGGCGGTGGAAACGCTTAACGGCATTCCCTGTCCCCCTACCTCGGGATCACTCGCCGTGCACTGCCAGCCAGCGCCGATAAATTTTCTGTATGCGTGGTGGAAACTCTTCGGCACGTAAACCTTTCCGTCCTTGAACGTGCATCCTTCCCTGTCCCCATCCACATACGTAGGCAGTATAACATCGAGGGCCATCTTCTCCGCTTCCGTAATGACCATGTCCACGGTTTCTTTTGAATAATCTGCGTACCTGGCCTTGAAAATATTTTCTATGCTAAGCTGCTCGTAAAGGACAAATTGCTGATCTCTCGTGTTCACCAATAAGTTACTCATAAAGACCTCCTGAAAACCGTGGATCAAAGGAATCGGGAAATGTTGAAACGTAAAGCCTTGATGAATCGGCCGCCGCTATACCAATATACGCCTGATAAATTCAATATAATTTTATACATAACCACGGCACGCTTTGCAAGGCTTCCTTTGGCGAACTTTGATCTTTCTGACGGCTCCGGGTTTTGCTTTTGACTGTTGTTGAAAAATGGCGAAATTTATGAGATTGAAAAGAACTAAATAAGACGCTGCTGGAATCGTCCGCGTCGAGAAGGAGAAGATTGATATGAAGAATCTACTGGAAAACATCGAAGAAATCCTGCTCATGGGTCCCGGCCCTTCCTGTGTGCCGCCTCAGGTCTATAAGGCCCTTAGCCTGAAGACCCTGGGACATCTGGACCCTTATTTCTTGAAAATCATGGATGAACTCATGGAGATGCTCCGCCGAATCATGAATACGAAGAACAAACTCACCATTCCTATCTCGGGGACGGGCTCCGCTGGTATGGAGGCATGCTTCGTGAATCTGGTGGAACCGGGCGACAAGGTTCTCGTTATCACGAACGGGGTTTTCGGGGTAAGGATGCAGGACGTAGCCGGCCGGCTCGGCGCTAAGGTTGATGCCCTGGAGTTCCCTTGGGGCACACCGGTGGTACTGGAGGCAGTGGAAAAGAAGATTCGTCAGGATTCGTATAAGATAATCGCCGTCGTTCATGCCGAGACCTCCACGGGCGTGCGGAATCCAGTTGCTGAAATCGGCGCGCTCCTCAAAGGGAATGACGCGATCTATCTGGTAGATACGGTAACCAGTTTGGGCGGTATCGAGGTCAGGATGGATGACTGGAACATAGACGCCCTCTACAGCGGCACGCAGAAATGCCTGTCCTGTCCTCCGGGACTTGCACCCTTTTCGTTTTCCGACAAGGCCATGGCGAAGCTCAGTGGAAGGAAGACGAAGGTGCCCAACTGGTATCTCGATATTACGATGATAGCGAACTACTGGGGGTCGAACCGCGTCTACCACCATACCGCGCCAGTGAACATGATCTATGGCCTGTACGAGGCGCTCTATGTCATCTTGGAGGAGAAGGTGGAGAATGTATTCAAGCGGCACAGTGAAAGCCACAAGGCCCTCGTGGACGGGCTGAAGGAGCTAAGCGTGAAGATGCTGGTGGAAGAGCCCTACCGACTGCCCATGCTGAATGCCGTGAGTGTGCCCGAGGGCGTGGACGAACTGGCTGTCAGAAAGCGCCTGCGGAGTGAATTCCAGATCGAGATTGGCGCAGGCCTGGGACCCCTGGCAGGAAAAATATGGCGCGTCGGGATCATGGGGCACACCGCAAGAAAGGAAAACGTTGCGAGGTTCCTCGCTGCGTTGAAGAAGACGCTGGGGAAATAGCCGCTATTAAGACGCCCCCGGTTAGAAAAGGGGGACAAGACAAGCAGGACTAAAGTCCTGCACTACATATTATTGTCTGTCTGTTGTTGACATCCTTTTTTTGCAGTATATAATTTATTGTGTAGGGGTTTTAAACAGAATGCAAAGAAAGGATATCGCCATGGAACAGCCTTTAAGAATAACATACCGCGATATATTGCCGGACCATAAGGACGCCCTCGATCCGATAATCAGGGAGCATGCCGCAAAGATGGATAAGTATTTCCCCCATATCATCAGTTGTCACGTTGTCATCGAAAGGCTTCAAGCGAGGCACCATGTGGGCGATCTCTACAGGACGGCGATTACCCTGACTGTACCTCACAAACAGATTGTGGTAAATCGCGAGCACCCCCGACACCACAGCCATGAGGACATGTTTGTTACCGTAGGTCATGCCTTCGCCGACGCAGCCAGGCAGCTCGAAGAATACGCACGTGTGCGGCACAAAGAGCTGAAGGACCACGACCTGCTGCCTCACGGTCTGATCCATAAACTATACCAGAAGGACGGCTATGGATTCATTCAGGGCTTTGGCGGAAAGGAGATATACTTCCACCGGAACAGTGTAATTGACGGGTTCGAAAACCTGGACATCGGGACTGAGGTGCGCTACGAGGAGGAGGAGGGAGAGAAAGGCTCGCAGGCGAGCACCGTCAAGATCGTGAGAAAAGAACACGCTCACCACAGGCATTAAGATTCAGCAAATTGCAAGGCCAGCGGCCGGGTGAGCCGCTCTCAGCCTTGCAGGTAGCTATATTTCAATTTCGGGAGGTAATACTTACCTGGCCGCCGCTGCAGAAGCAGTTCTCCTGCGTCGGGCTTTCTTCTTGACGTTCTTGAAAGGAACCTTGGCACGGGCAGGCATTCTCTTCTTTTCCGCCAACTCTTCTTCGATGGGGACTTCCGGCTCGAATTCGATGATCTCCATCAGAGGCTCCTCGTTTTCATAATCACCGAATTCCCAGATCATCTCATCGAGTTCCCTGTCGCGGTATCTATCCCTTCCGCTTTCAAACTCCGTCGCCTTGTCGTTAAAAATTGCATCGAGGGGCTTCACTCTTTCGTAGTGTGGCATCTCATTCCTCCTTGATATTTTTCAACTCAAGTCTAATCATGATCGTGGAATTCATCCATCCTGCAATACATGAAATCAAGTTCTGAAAAGCCTGAATTTTGGATCAGGGAATGGATGACAAATGTGTCATCGATCCAGCCGCGTTAGGCGCAGGCGCTTGCGGAGGGGTGGAAACAGTTTTACACATTGACACGCGGTCCCTATTTCTTTTATGCTGACCTCTCGGATTCGTGCGTGCGCAGGATGACGGTAGTTTTTTGAAGTCGACTAGAGTTATGCAGATCAAGTCAGCAACAAAAGAAGGACATTTGCGGGCGAAGTGCATAGAGGAGCTGGTCCGCAGGAAGGGGCTGGACGAGGGAGAGGCGCTGGCGATTGATGAGCGTCTGCTTGCGCTCCTGCAAATAATCTCCACGGGGCTCGGTGAGGACGTACACCTGAAGATCGCCCCGGGTGACAGGTGGAGATACGACGCCGAGACGAACGAGATCATGTTTCCGGTGGGGCTGCTCTTGTCCTCTTCAGTAGAGGAGGTCGTTGCCTTCTGCGCGCACGAGGCGGGGCACAGGCAGATATCCCACCGTAACTTGAGAAGGGCGGTGTTCAAGACATTCTCGGCGAAGGAGTCCACGAGGCTCCTCCTGAACGCCTTCGAGGACAGCCGCATAGACAACTGGCTGATAAGCGTCTTCAAGGGGATCAAACACTATCTGGATATTGCCTACGCAGAAATGCTCCCCCGGGATTTGTCGAGATCGTCTTATGTAGATCATCTTAAGGGCGAAATCTCCGAGAGGGCGAGCACTTCCTGCCATCCTTATCTTCTTTATCCTCACATGGAATACCTGCTGGGCATGCGCTACTACTGGCTGTATGGTTGCCTTCCTTCCCAGGTGATGAATCCTGAAGTGAGCTATGCCCTTGCCCGGACACATGGGTATTTTGCGGCGATCTTCAATCACTATCCCCCCGGATGGGTCTCGGAAAAAGAGAAGCTGAGGTTTGCGGAAGAGACGGCCCTGATGGTGAGGGACAGCATTCTTCCGGAGTATGAAAATCTCGTCAAGATGGCTATCGCCAAACTCGCCGAGGCTCTAAAGGATGGCCAGATCCAGTTCAAGGAGAAAAAATGCACCCCCGAGGATTTGAGTCCGGATGAGATCGAAGAAGAAGCTAAAAAGTTCTTAGAATCCAACGCCAGGGAGTTGGCGGATAAGCTATCACCGAAGACCGAGAAGCCGTACGGAAAGAAAACAGAGGAATACAGAAGAGAGGCACCAGAAGAAACAAAAGCGCGCATGCAGGGCGGAAAGACTTCCGCGGAAAGAGCGGCGCCTTTACCCATAGAGACTCTACGCGACCTCATCAAGAAGCAGCGAAGGATAAACCGTGAGCAGGACGCGAAAATGGGCGAGTACGAGAGGGTCTATATGCTCATCTCGAACCTTGTCCAGGCCTTAAGCGGGGTTTTGGAGAATCACTTTGCGAAAAATAAACGGCCTTCCTTCAAGGGCTATTTCCCTTCCGGCCAAAAGCCTGATTTACGGAGGGCCATGGAGCTTTCCCGGAAATTGAGCGAAGGCATTCCAGTGCAGGATAAAGATCTCAAGGTCTTCCTGAAGAGGAGACTTCCGACACGGAGGAGCCACAAGATTATCCTCGCCCTCGATGAATCGGGTTCCATGGATGAACCCAAGAGGACATCCGCCCTCGCAGGTCTTCTCGTCTTCATGGAAGCCCTGGACCATATCGGCATCGACTACGGGGTGATCGGATTTTCCGACAGCCCCATTATGCACAAGGAACTTGGCGTGAAGCTTGATGCTGCAGGCAGGCGGATATTGTTCGATGAGGTCTCCCTGTGCATACCTGGAGGTTCCACTGCCGATGCGGATGCTCTTCAGTTGGCGACAAATATATTGAATGATCAACCGGAAGATTCATCAAGATGGATCATCATGGTGACGGATGGAGAAGGAAACGTGAATACAACAGGCAAGACATTTGGCGAGCTTCAGAAGGAAGCCATGGATCAAAAGATAGAGGTGCTGGGGTTGGGTCTGGGAGGAGAGGTAACGGAGGTTATAAGGCGGTACACCAGCGGCATACAGATTGACGATGTGGAAAAGCTGCCGTCTGTCCTTTCGGGCATACTGGAAGAAAAACTGGTTACGCAGGAAGGATACTGGGAGAGTTTTCTGACTCCCCGGGATGAGGCGCATATTGATGCAGAGAAGCCCGTGGCGTCTCTGCCGCAGGCTTTGTCGGAACTCTTGGCCTCCCTCTATCTCTACCTGAAGCGGAATGTCCCATCGTTTAATGTGAGGCATCTCAAAAGGGCATCGGAGCTCCTGGGGTTTTTATTGAACCGCGGTTATCCGGGGAAGGACGCCTTCGCGAGGAGCTTGAAATACGCCTTTGTTGACACGCAGGAGCAACCCCAAAGGATAAGAGGACTACTTCTCGAAAGGCTTGAGGAGATGCAGAAGATATTCCCGGACTTCAGAGGGGAAGACCTGCCGCAAGAATTTCACAGGGCGGCTTCACTTGCGAATGGACCCGTGTCTGCGATCCCCTACGACTTGGCTTCCGTCCTGGATATTTTGCTGAAGAACAATACTCATACTCAAATCAAGAAGGCCATCTTGTTATTGAAAGAGCTCGTCAATTCCTCTGACATGGCTTTCGTGAACATACCCGGACTGGAAGCGAGCTTCCGGGTCATCGATGATGAACTTCTAAAAGGGATAACCATAGAGGAACTTGAGAAGAAATTAGAGGACAAGAGCTGGGCCGTCCGCCAGCCCGCAGCCCTCGCCCTGGGCCGGGTTTATCTTGCACTCATCAAACAGGGAAAAGAAGTAGACGTAAGTATGCTGGAGGAAAGGCTGAAGGATGAAGACCCATCAGTTTGCCGTGCTGCAGCGCAGGCCTTGGGCCAAATATGGTTTCATTACTATGTCAAGGGAAAAATGACATTGGCCGAATTGGAGGGCAAGCTGGGAGACGAGAGCTGGGCAGTCCGTCAGGCTGCGGCACGGGTCCTGGGCAGGATATATCCATCCCTCGTCGGACAGGGGATGAACGTGGATGTCGGCAAACTGGAAGAGGGGCTCTGGAACAAGAACTGGTTTGTCCGCCAAGCTGAGGCCGAGACCTTGGGGCAGACCTATCGCGCTCTTATCAGGAAGGGGATAGAAATTAACCTGGAAGGATTGGAAGAACGATTGAAAGATAAGAATATACTGACCCGTCAAACCGCCGCCCTTGCCCTGGGTCAGGTCTATCCGGCCCTTATCAAACGGGGGAAAAATGTCAACTTAGGTAAATTGGAAGAAAGGCTCGACGACGATGACTGGTCAGTCCGTCAGGCAGCAGCAGTGGCCCTAGGCCGGATATGGTTCCACAGCTATTTCCACGGTAAGATGGATTTAAAAGACCTGGAAAAAAGACTCGAGGACCCAAGCTGGCCGGTCCGTCAGGCTGCGTGCCAGGCACTGGGGCAGATCTACCCGGCCGTTATCAGGCGGGGGAAAAATGTGAACTTAGGGAAACTGGAAGACAGGTTAAGAGACGCGGATGTGGATAGATCGGTCTGCCAGGCTGCAGCGCAGGCCCTGGGCCGGATCTGGCCTCATAGCTATCGCCGCGGGAAGACAACCATTGAGGATCTGGAAGAAAGGCTCAAGGATGAAAACTGGTTTGTCCACCAAGCTGCCGCACTCGCCTTGGTCCAGATACACCATGCCCTGATCAAGAAGGGCAATATTGCAGAACTGGACAAACTGGAAAAGAGATTGAAGGATAAGATCTGGTCCGTCCGCCAGGCTGCCGGCAGGGCATCAATAAAAATATTTTCGGATATCATATCGGGCAATCAGAAGGAATTTACAAGGGTTCTCACCTCCTTCAAAGAGATGCTTGGTGAGCCGATGGCAAGTACCATAGCGGGCACACATTCCAGCGAGGTTCAGATTGGTGAAAAATCTTTAACAGTGGGGGATCTCATCTTAGAGAGGGCATCAAGGAGGGACGATATACCTCCCTGCGTGATGACAGAATCGGGCTATCACATTTTGGAGACGCTGAGCATAGGCTACCTATTGAGACATTCTGTCTTGCTCATGGGTCCCACATCAACGGGAAAAAGCTTCTTGATCAAGTGGCTCGCCCATGTGTTGGGCTATGAGCACCTCTCGTATTCCATAAACCCCTACACCTCCAAGTTTGAGATAATCGGCGGCATCAAGCCAGACAGAAAGGGCAGATTCGTCTGGCAGGACGGCATCCTGCTCAATGCAGCGCGAGATGGTCTGTGGCTGACTTTAGAAGAGATAAACCTCGCGTCTTCCGAGGTCGTCGAGATTATGAATGACTATCTTATAACGGGAAGGATATCCTATTCGGCAAACGGGGAACAGAAGGAATTGTACCCACATCCCCACTTCAGGCTCTTTGCGACAGGAAACCCGGAGAGTTACAGCCAGAGGCACAAACTCTCGGAGGTGTTTCTATCCAGGTTTAAGATCCTCTACCAAAAGGAACTTTCTGAAGAGGAACTATCGCAGATATTAAGTTCCCTATTCGAGATTACCTCCTCGTCGGCACTTCCCATTGCCAGATTCCACACCACCTTGCAGAATCAGGCAGACAGCCGCATCATCGGCAAGGCCGAAAAAGAACCATATACATTTACCCTCAGGGACACAATAAAACTGGGGAGGAGATTGGAACCACTCCTGGCGAATAGATCAGCCGGCAAAGAATACCTCAAACGGTTTTTCCTGGAATTCTTCAGTGTCTACATAGGGAGGCTCCGAGACAGCTCCGAAAAGGAGGCAGTGATCAGTTTGATGGACGCGCATTTCGGCTTCAGAGCTGAGGGCCTGAACCTGGAAGAAACTCTTGGGGCCGCCTCTTTGGAACTGGATTCCCTGCTTGCAGCATTGACAGCCTCAAAGGGAGATGAACTGATTCCTCAGCATGATGCAGCAATTATTCCTACGCCGACGCAGAACCTAACCATCTATCTCATTCTGAAAGCACTGATACATAACGAGCCTCTTCTTGTGGCAGGAAATCCCGCCTCAGGGAAGACCACCATCATTAGATATTTAGCTAGACAAAAAGAGACGGACCTCTACTACGTCAACCTCTCCTCCGATACGGGCCTGGAAGAACTTCTGGGAGGTTATACTCAAGACAAGAAAGGGAAATGGCATTACGGGAAGGGCCTTCTATTCACGGCAATGGAGAAGGGAGGCTGGCTGCTCATAGATGAAGCTAATCTGTCTCCCCTGTCCGAATACTTGAACACCCTCCTGGATTTTGGCTACGTCATTGATGGTGAAGAGAATATATGTCATGCCCATCCCAATTTCAGGATATTTTTGTCGATGAATCCTCCTTCCGTGCATCAATCAAGAAACTTGCTGTCGCCTGCATTAAGGTCACGGTTTACCGAGGTGTGGGTTGAAGAGCTGACTAAATTAGGAGAACTGGCAGGCTTGATAGATACATGGAGCACCTCGCGGGGAGACGTGCGTGCGTCTCGCAAAGAGAAGAAAGGGAATAAGAGGAAAGATGCACGTGGTGAAAAGGTTTCCAGGGATAAAAAACCAGTAAAAACCGACGCAAGAAAAGAGGGTGAGGGGTTTGCGTCCGACAAGCGATTTACCCATTATTCAATGTGAGCACACCAATTTTCAATGCCCCATTTGTAAAGGGGTCACCGGGGATTTTGGATAACGTAGTGCAGACCTCCAGGTCTGCTGTATTACCATCAAATGTGGTGCGTACCTTCAGGTGCGCCATAAAAGCGGAACTAAAGTCCTACGCTACATTATTATTTGCACACGATGCTCCGTAGAGGTGAAATAGCACGCCGTCTCTTTGACAGTGTTGTCCATACAGGGGAAAACGCCGTCATCGAAGAGGTTCGCATCGGCCTGGGCTATGCGGGAGTGAGGTTGGACAAAAGACACATGGGCCTCGCGGCCATCTTACTCCATGAGCTCCCGGCCAGCTGCTCTGCGTTTACTGATGCCGGAAAGTTGGCCGGATCAAAGGCGGTGTCTCTCCTTAATAACCTGATAGAAGGAAATAATCCGCTCAAGAAAGCCCTGGGGCTTGCCACAGCGAACGCCCTCCTTCATGCGACATCAGGTGAAGATAAAAGAGATTCCCTCTCGATCATGAACTTAGTATACCAAGATCATGTTGCCATGGTCGGTCTTTTCTCGCCGATGGTTCCGAAGATAGAAGGAATGGGGGCAAACCTCACCATCATTGAGCGTAATCCCGCCCGTGTGGCTGTTCTCGATAAGAATGAAAGTAGCAGGATATTAAAGGAATGCACTGTCGCGATTATTACGGCGACCACACTTCTCAACGATACTCTGGAAGAAGTTCTCAATGGCCTGGGAAATCCCCGTCATGTAGCCATCCTCGGTCCCTCGACTCCGCTCTGCCCGGAAATATTTCATGACACGCCGGTCAACCACCTGGGAGGGGCTACAGTAAATGACACAAAAAAAATCATGCAGATCATTTCCGAGGGCGGCGGCACACCGGCCATGCGACCCTATCTCCGGTTCGTAAATCTGCTCATCAAATCGTGACGCAGTTAAACGGCCACATTGATATTCTAATTACGATTGATCGCCACCTAAGAAACAATTTAGTCATCTATTACACCGTGCATTCTATTCGACAAGAAAATATGTTTTCAATTACTCTTGGGATATATCTGTCAGTTTATTAAAGTGTCAGTTCTCTTTACAACTCTTTAGATATTAACCTAAATCGCTATATTCATAGACATTATTGGCTCAATCTATCAATTTCGTTAAAAAGCGCCGGGTCACTTTACATAACTGCAATACATCATAAGATCAATATCTTCTATCCAGAACATATCTAAACATATCCCATAAACAATCAAAAAGTGCCGGAATTCTTTACAGTTTCAATAAAACTGCTTAAATATTTATAAATACATAGTATTACATATTATTAGTACTCAAATTATCACTTTGTAAATGTCGGGATTGTTTACAATCATATCATTTTGAAATTACCGGCAAAAAATAAACTCTTCGATATTAAATAGTTAACTAACGTTGGCATTATTTATGCTCTAATGCGGGAACAGGGAAAAAGTGGGATGCATACATGGGCATTCAACATACTCAAGTGGCTATCTCTGGACAGTGACTTATGAAATGAGAATCTTAAGCTATGACAAAACTGAGTTATATCATTTCTTGCTTTACTTTAGGCTTGTATTGAAGAGAAGAAACCAGCAACACAGGCGGCATATACTGCAATATGTACTTCACAAACTTCTCTAACAGCGGCCGAAAACCCACGCCATGCTCCTCTAGGTCTCGGTCTGGGGGTGTTCGCAGGAGTCAGGTGGAAGATTCAATAATAATTGTGGTGGAGATATTTTCGACTACATGAAGCCCATCCTATCAATATTCGCCTTTTTCATAGTCTTGGCATTCTTGCTGATGTTTGAGTTTTCCGTCATAGGCATAGTGCATAACCACGGGCAAACATTGAAGGCAGAGAGGGAGTTGGAATTGGTCAAGAAAAGGCATCTCTATCACGGCATCGGGATGTCGTTTGAGTTTAGGAGTGAGCAATTTTTTTATGACAAGAAGGGTCAAAAGTGCAGACTGTAAACATGGGAATTCTTGTCTTGACACTTGTGGCCCGTTACCTCTGTCGCAATGTTGCTGCTTCTTGGTCTTGGGCTGGTAGGCTTGGCAGGGGTCAGGCACCGTATCCGTTAGCGTTTTGTCAAAGAAGCTTTATATGAGTGTTCCATGTCACATACTCTGAGAACCATTGTGGTACCCTCACGGACATCAGCATATAGCATAATACGCACTAATTGGCCTGTGAGGAGGAATTCAGTGGCGTGGAAAAAGCCTGAAGAACTTTTGGATCTTCAAAATAAAGAGATAATACCGTTAATCAGAAAACTGAACGCGTTCATTGAAAATGTACGGGGAGACATAAAAAAGAAACGGATAAGCGAAGCTGATGGGCGAAAGCTAATCTTAAAGACCACTATGCTGGTTAGCACGTTGACGACGAAAATATAAACACTATTTCATATTAATTATTGTTATGAAGTTTAAGAATTAAATTATAATAAATCTTCTAAACAAAAGGCAGGGTCGATGGCTCTGCCTTTTGTTTTGGTTATAACGATTATGGGATGCAATGTGGCATAGAATGTTAAAATAGAGAAAACAACTTTACGAGAGTTATGTTCACCCACCCCTGAAAATGTTGCGGCTACGATTTAACATAGTTGAACATTGCCAGATAAAACTAAAAAGTAATTCGACGGCAGCTGATAATAAAAAATTGAGAGATGCAATATATATAGAATATAAATTTGGCGATATTGCTCAATCTCATTTTATAAAAGAATCTTCAGAAGCAGCTCGGGCAACAGCTTCGATAGCAATTGCTACCACGGCGGATCCATAATCAAGGTCAATGTTGATCATGGTATCGTGGCTGTCATGATATCCGTGTCGGCTGATGTCATAATTCTCCATGAAAAGTACTACCGGTATACCTGCATCAGAGAAGATCTGGGCATCGGTATTATAAAGTGTACTTTTGGGATCACGAGGCAAACGAATTTCACCATCAAGTTTGAGATGTAAAGCAATTTCCGGTATCTTCTTCCCGTCAGAACTTCGTTTTCCTCGAGCACATCTGCGCCGTGACGGCCCCATGTTCCAAATATCAGTTGAGGTGTTCCATATTTCATTGGCCATATGGGCTTGATAAGCTAACCGCAACGATTCCTCTCCCATTCCAGGAGATATTTGAAATTTGTCACGTTCACTGTCATTGTTATGTGCAACCATATCAAGAATAAACGTGCCCTGAATTTGAACATCTGACAGATCTTTTTCTTTATCCTTTGATAAGCGTAATTTCAATGTACCGTCTATAAGCTGCTGGCAGAGATTTCGTGCTCCGAGACAGTCTGAAGGAAATTCCTCGCCGGTCAGATGAATAAGCCAGACATCACAACCGAGCCTTCCGTCCTTGCTGAGTTTGCAAAAGATTGGAGCAGCGCGCATTAGAGCCGCAGTTGCGGAGTGGTTATCATCTGCCCCAGCCGACGCAAGACGTGCGCCAGAACCACCTTGGTCCTTATAATAAATATCTTCCATATATGCCGTGTCATAATGATCCGCCATAATAACCGCCCGATGGCGATCACGTCCTGGAATCATTATTAGAAGATTGCGTTCCTCAAGTCGCCCCAGCTGGTTATTTGCCCACCCCCCCCACCAGTTGAAGTCAAAATCGGTTTCCCACCGGAAAGGCAGGTCTCCGACTAGGGCTTTACCCTGCATTCCGCATTCAGCGATGACCCGTCTATAGTAGGTAAGCAAGTAATCACCAAGTGCTTCCAGGTCTCGATGATGATGCTTCAACATCCTTTGGGTCACAGTATCCAGGATGCAGTCAGAATTTGCTTTATTTGTATATTTGCCTGCCGACAGATGAAGGATGTCCTTCCAATATCGCACTTCAAAAGAACGAGCGGCAGTAAGGCTAAAGGTTAGCGAGGCCGGCAGTCTTCTTCTTTTTAAAATTGGCAAAACCGTATTTTTTTGTTCGATCTGGTCCTGGAATTGATCAACGAGCAATTGACCTTTTTCTTTATTGCCCGCAATCTCCGGCAAGGATTCGAGCCATGAGTCAAGGGACCTATCTTTCGGCAGCATCAATATCTGTCTTGCAAGAGTGTAAGAAATCTTTCCGTTGCCCATGAGTTCGTGCGCTTCCAACAGATTCAGCGCTCTTGTAACTGTTTTCTGTTCGTGTTTCTTATCTTTGAAAAGTTCGATGACGGCCATATACGCATTTCGTTTGTAAAGATTCGGCCAGAGTTCGATTGCATTCTCCAAATCAAGACGCTCCATTGCGTCATAGGCAGTAAGATATCCCATAATGGTGTCATGTAACACGGCTGGCTTATCAGCATTGTGGGGCATGTATGCTACGAGAGGGCGATGCCAGTATACTTGGTATGACCCTATGCACATCTGTGGATACTGAAACCTGTATCCGAACATCCCTCCTTGTTTGACTGACTTTATGGCAGCATCAATTTCGGCTCTACTTGCGTTTGGGCCATCAAGCAATAGCTGATAGTCCTGAGTCCAGATCTGGCTGTTGCGTGCCATGGGTTTCCCATATAGATCCAGGTCTTTTGGAGACGTGCTGAAAAGCACCTTGGCGATATGATCCTGACGTCCGAGAGTTGCTAATTCATCTTCGTAACGGTGCACCTTTGCCCAGCGATGGGTCCGCTGGAAGGTGCTTCTGATTGGTCCGAAATCTTCATTTGGCAAAAGATGGTTGAGTCGTGGGACATGCATCCATCCGGATTGAGGCACACGAAGCCCATAAGGAGACTCATGACGCTCCATAAGACTCAACAAGGGAATCTGGTTTGCCATCGTTAATTCACGTTGCATTTTGATATATCCGGGGACACCCCAAAAAAGTAAGCTACCCGGAAAAGGCAATAACTGCAGGTCTCCTGCCAAATAGGCCCTTTTCAAATCCTCCGGTAGTCCGCCGAATGGTTTAAAGTTCAAGAGATACTTAACACCTTTCAGTGACATTCCCCGATTCCAGATCAACTGTGATGCCCGGACTGGCCGCTGATTATCGTGTGGATCATCATTTTCAACAAAAATGCGAAAGCCGGTACCACGGAGATCAGATAATTTCTCGAAAGGTTCACCGTAGGCTGCATGGAGAAGGGTTCTAATAAAATTCATAGCTCTTTCTGATGAGAGATGACCGCCGTCAGACCTGAAAAAACTCTTCCAGAAAGGACGGCTGGGCCCCTGTTCACTGCCACCAAAGAACGTCCAGCGTCTCCTGCCCTTGTCGTCATGAGTGAGAGAAAGGGCAAGCGGCAGAAGCAAGACAAAGCGTTCATGATTTAATGCTCCCGCCTTCTGCGCAAGTTCAGGAGGCCAGTACGGGTTATTGAATAGTTTGTTCTTGGCGAGGTGTTCAGAGGGTTTGCCGCGAACCAGATGAACCAAAGAATCAAGAACCTGATGGGCTATACTTTCCAGCCCGGGACGCAATTCGTAATACTCTTCAAACTCTGTGACTGGGAAACCATAAGGATTTTCTTCAGAAAAGAAGTCGTTCTTCCTTCTACCGTAAGGCCTGCAGCCTAAATGAATCGGTGGCATAAACTCAGAGTAGGCCGCCATATGGCGTTGACCCTGTTCGGCAAATGAACAACCTCTTATTAGATTTTTCCAACCTATACGCGGCATTCTACTTCCTCGCTCGTTCCCAAGACTATACCACATTCAGAGATTGAGAATTAGGTTCCGGAATTATGTGGCGCTGCTATTATATGCGAAGACGTTCTATTTATTCCCCATCGTAGTGTAACATAAAGCGCTAAAATAGAAAAATCAAGACTTCAGAACGAATTGACTCATATTAAATGTTACCCAAGGGGGTGAATAAAAGAGATCGTTGACTCATAATTCGATGTTACCGAACATCGAATTCCAAAAGGAGGGTAATAGATGAGTCCACGATCGAAAAAAGAGTACACCAGGGCAATCCATCTACGCTATAAAAATGCTTCCCGCGATGAAAAAACAATTATCCTTAACGAGTTCTGCACAACATGCGGATACCACAGGAAACATGCCATACGCATTCTCAGGAGATTTAAACGCTTCACGAAGCCAAGGGCGAAGAAGCGGGGGAAGCCTCCCGTTTATCAAAATGAGGAGATTCTGAAGCCCTTAAAACAGATATGGCTGGCAGCGAATCTCCCCTGTTCAAAGCGCCTTAAGGCCATTTTACCGCTCTGGCTTCCAGGTTATATCCAACTCTTCGGTAAAGTTCCTCCCACGGTTGCCGAGGCCCT
>Ga0335081_10007909_pt1 | contig 17019 bp, 4 predicted proteins | sample Lox_Sample_35_FD_206713 | JGI IMG/M metagenome (GOLD analysis project Ga0335081, IMG submission 206713) | Soil microbial communities from Loxahatchee National Wildlife Refuge, Florida, United States - Lox_Sample_3.5 | ecosystem: Environmental > Terrestrial > Soil > Wetlands | place: USA: Florida... | reverse complement strand
CGAAGCGCACGGTTTGGCGCAGATGCTTCGCCCAATAATCCGGATCGGTGGCCTGTTCGGCGGAAATCCAGGTGCCGGTGACATTCGAGATAAACGGAATCTTCGGCGCGTTCAGTTTCATTTTGCCGACCAGTTCGGCAAACGGCTGTAAAATCGGCTCCATCATCGGCGAATGGAATGCGTGCGAAGTTTGTAATGGCGTGCAGGCGACGCCCCGCGCCACCAACGTGCGTTGAGCCGTTGCCATCGCCGCCGGCGAGCCGGAGATGACGCAAAGCGAGCGCGCGTTGACGGCGGCAAGGGAAATGTCTCCATTGAACAACGGCTTTAGCTCGTTTTCCGGCAATCGCACGGCGAGCATGGTGCCGGCGGGCATTTGCTGCATTATTCGGCCGCGCGCCGCCACCAGCGCCAGCGCGTCTTCGAGCGAAGTGACTCCGGCCAGGCACGCCGCGACGTATTCACCGATGCTGTGGCCGATCATCGCCTGCGGCTGCACGCCCCGGTCCATCCAAAGTCGCGCCAGCGCGTATTCGACAACGAAAAGTGCCGATTGCGTGACGGCCGTCTGCGTCAATTCGGCAGCCGCCGACGTGGGGAGGCGCTGATTTCTTTCAGATTTTTCGGTCAGAGCCTCGTCACCTCGGCTGCGACCTGGGTGCGGGTAAATCACCGTCCGCAAATCAAATCCCAGATGCGGTCGGAGCAGTTCGGAGCAACGGTCCACCTGCTCGCGGAAGACCGGTTCCTGTTCGTAAAGTTCACGCGCCATGTTGACCTGTTGCGCGCCCTGGCCGGGGAACATGAAAACGACCGGCGGATTTTCAATTTCCGTTATGCGGGAAAAAACACGCTTCGCATCGCGCGTTTCCAGACGTTGCGCCGCGTCATCGGCGTCGCCGCAAATCAGCATCCGCCGATGTACAAACCCCTGCCGGCCAACCTGCAACGTGTAAGCCACGTCGGCGAGGTCCAGTCCGGGATTTTGTTTCAGGTGCGCGGCGAGATTGGCGGTCGCGTGGTCGAGCGCAGTTTCGGTTTTGGCGGAAAGCAGAAGCAACTGCCTTGGACGCGATTTTTCCGGTGCTTTTGCGACGGGCGTCCATTCGAGCACCAGATGCGCATTTGTGCCGCCAATGCCAAACGAACTGATGCCGGCGCGCCGCGGTGTTCCGTTGTCGTTCCAATCCGTCAGCTTGGTATTCACGTAAAACGGGCTGTTCGCAAAATCAATTTTCGGGTTCGGCGATTGGAAATGCAGGGTCGGCGGGATTTTTTTGTGATGCAGTGCCAAAGCAATTTTGATGAGGCCGGTGACGCCAGCAGCGACGTCGAGGTGGCCGATGTTGCTTTTCACCGAACCAATGGCGCAGAAATTTTTCTTTGCCGCACCAGCCCGGAACGCCTTTGTCAGGCCTTCGATTTCAATCGGGTCGCCGAGCGGCGTGCCGGTGCCGTGCGCTTCGACATAACCGATGGTATCGGGCGCAAAGCCGGCCATCGCCTGTGCGGTGGCGATGACCTCGGCCTGGCCTTCGACGCTCGGCGCGGTGAAGCCGGCTTTGGTCGCACCGTCGTTGTTTGTCGCAAAACCTTTGATAACGGCGTAAATCGTGTCCCCGTCGGCCAGCGCGTCTTCGAGCCGTTTCAAAACCACGACGCCGACGCCTTCGCCGGCAACCGTCCCGGCGGCGTTCGCATCGAATACGCGGCAATGGCCGTCCGGCGACGCGATGCCGCCTGGTTGGAAGAGGTAACCACGCTTTTGCGGGAACGCGACAGATACCGCGCCGGCCAATGCCGCGTCGCAGTCGTAGTTTAAGAGGTTCTGGCACGCGACGCACACGGCGACGAGCGAGGTGGAACACGCCGTTTGGACGTTCACGCTCGGCCCGTGCAAATCGAGTTTGTAAGAAACGCGCGTCGGCAGAAAATCCTTGTCGTTGCCGAGCATGAGCTGGTGTTCGTTCAGTTGCGCGACCAGTTCAGGATGCGTGAGCAGGTTGTGCGCGAGGTAGGCGTTCATGCTCATGCCGGCAAACACACCAATCGCACCATCGAATTTCGCCGGGTCGCAACCGGCGTGTTCCAGCGCCTCCCACGCACATTCGAGGAAGAGACGATGCTGCGGGTCCGTCACCTCGGCTTCACGCGGAGTCATGCCGAAAAACGCCGCGTCGAAACAATCTGCCGCGTCAAGCACTCCCCGGGCTTTGACGTAGTTGGGATTGCCCTTCGGAAATTCAACGCCGGCGACTTCCAATTCCTCGTCGGTAAAAAACGAAATGCCTTCGACGCCGTGGCAGAGGTTCTGCCAGAGCTCGTCAATGTTCCGCGCTTTCGGGAAGCGCCCGGCCATGCCGATGATGGCGATGCCGGTATTGGTGTTTGGGGGCGCCACGATCATGCGAACACTTCCTCCTCCGGTTGGTCACGCCGCGCCAGGGCCGCCCGTTTTCTTTGACCGCGCTCGCGAATCCGCCCGGCGGAATTTTCAGTGCGTCCGACCAGAAAATCAGCCAGGGCATGGACGGTCGGATACTGGAATAATTTGACAACGGGTAACTTCGTGCCGAGCGTCGCCTGCAGCCGGGATTGTGCCCGGACAATGAGCAACGAATTGCCGCCGAGATCGAAGAAGTTGTCGTGCCGGCCGACCTTTTCGATGTGGAGCAATTCCTGCCAGATTTCTGCAATCGCCTTTTCCAGTTCACTGCCCGGCGCGAGGTACGCCGTTTCCAGTTCCGGCCGCGCGGTTTCCGGCGCGGGCAAAGCACGGCGGTCCACCTTGCCATTGGGGGTGCGCGGAAGTTCGTCGAGGAAAACAAACGCGGCCGGGATCATCGCTGCCGGCAGTTTATCTTGCAGAAACCGGCGCAGTTCGCTGGTTGAAAATTCCATTGACCTGGGAGCGCCGCCATCCTGGCGTCGCGTTTCTTCGATGCCGAATTCGCGACTCGCCGGCAAGATGCCGGCTCGCCCAGGAGCCTGCGCTACGACATAGGCCACCAGCCGTGCGTCGCCTGGCGAATCTTCCCGCGCAGCGACGACGCATTCGCGCACGGCCGGATGCGCGCCCAGTGCCGCTTCGATTTCGCCCAATTCGATGCGGTGCCCGCGGATTTTCACCTGTTGATCAATCCGGCCCAGGAATTCAATCGTGCCGGTGGCCAGCCAGCGTCCGAGGTCGCCGGTGCGATACAGCCGCGCCTTCAGCTCCGCGCTGAATGGATGCGGAATAAATTTTTCCGCGGTGAGTTCGGGCCGGTTGAGATACCCGCGCGCAACGCCTTCGCCGCCGATGAAAATTTCCCCCGGCACACCAACCGGCAGGGGCTGCAGATTTCGGTCGAGGATGTAAATCCGGGTGTTGACCAGCGGCCGGCCAATCGGAATCGAGTTTCCAATCCCGTCCACATGGTGCACTGCCGACCAGACGGTGGTTTCGGTGGGGCCATACAGATTTAACAATTCGCCACGCCGGATTTCGCGGAGTTGCCGCGCCAGGCAAACCGGCAGCGCCTCCCCACCCAGCAGCAGCCATTCGAGCGATCGCACGGCCGTTTGTGATTCCGGCGCGAGCACCAGTGTTCCTGCCAGAGAAGGTGTGCATTGCAAGTGTGTGACGCCGTGCCGGAGGATTTGTTCCGGCACCGAACGCCACCGGCCATCCGCCTGCTCGTTACTGCCTCGGGCGTCGTCAGGTTGAATGACGACTTTGAACCCACGCGCGAGCGTCCAGAAAATCTCCAGCACCGAGATGTCAAACGAAATACTCGTCACCGCCAGCCATACTCCCGGCTTCGTGCTCAACACGCGGTCCATGCCGGCAAGGAAATTCACGACGTTGCGATGCGTGACCATGACGCCCTTCGGCTGACCGGTGGAGCCGGAGGTGTAAATGACGTAAGCGAGACTGGTTGACGGTTGAGCCGACTCCGCTACGCTTCGCCGCGCCAAGGAGTTGAGGGTTGAGGCTTGAGCCTCGTATTTTACGTCTCGCGACTCATCCACACAAAACAATTTCAAATTTGGAACCTCCGACTTGAAACAGTCGTGCAATGATTTCTGGGTCAGCAGTACCGGCGCTTGCGAGTCTTCAAGCATGAACTTCAGCCGCTCGGCGGGATATGTGGGGTCGAGCGGCACGTAGCAACCACCGGCTTTGAGAATGCCCAGCAAACCAATGACCATATCCAGCGAACGCCGGAGGCAAACGCCGACGCGCACGTCCGGGCCGACTCCCCAATCGTGCAATTCGCCGGCCAAATGATTCGCCCGTTCATCCAGTTCGCGATAGGTCAGCGTTTGGTCTTCGAAAACCAGCGCCACGGCGTCCGGAGTGCGTTTGACTTGCTCGGCGAAAAGTTCGTGGACGCATTTGTCCCGCGGAAAATCAACGTGCAGGCCGTTCCAGTCGGCGAAAATCTGTTTCCGCTCCGGCTCGGTCAGCAGCGGCAGTTGTGAGAGGCGCTGGTCCGGGTCCACCGCCACCACTTCGAGCAGCATGCGATAATGCCCGATCAGGCGCGCGACGGTTTCTGCGTCGAACAAATCGGAGTTGTATTCGATGAAGCCGTTCATACCCCCGGCGCTTTCCTCGAGCGAAAGCATGAGATCGAATTTGGCCGTGCCGCTGTGAACGGGAACCGGCGTCAGTTTCAATCCGGCCAGTTCCAGTGAGGGCATCGGCTCGTTTTGCAGAACGAACATGACCTGAAACAATGGTGAACGGCTTAAATCGCGGGCCGGCTGTAGCGCAGCCACGAGTTTTTCAAACGGCAGATCCGGGTGCGCGTAAGCGGCGAGCGCCGTGTGGCGGACACGCTGGAGCAATTGACGAAACGTCGGGTCGCCGGACAAATCACCGCGGAGCACAAGCGTATTCAGGAAAAGGCCGATCAATTGCTCGGTTTCCACGGAGGCGCGCCCGGCCGCCGGCGAGCCGATGAGCATATCTTCCTGTCCGGTGTAGCGATGCAACAGAGTTTGAAACGCCGCGAGCAGCAGCATAAACAGCGTGGCATCCTCCTGCCGTGCGAGCGCGTTGAGTGACCGTGCCAGACGGGGCGGGAGCGAGAAGTGCCTGGTCGCGCCGCGATAAGTCTGCACCGGCGGGCGCGGACGATCGACGGGCAAATCCAGCGCCGTTGGCGCGCCGGCGAGTTGTTGTTTCCAGAAAGCGAGTGGTTTTTGCAGCGCATCATCCCGCATCCGTTCGCGTTGTGAACGGGCATAATCGGTGTAGTCCGAGCGCAGTTCCGGCAACAGCGACGGCCGGCTTTGCGAGTATGCTTCGTAAAGTATGGCCAGTTCGTGGTAGAAAATTCCCATGGACCAGCCGTCGCCGGCGATGTGATGGGTCGTGAACAACAGCAGATGGACATCGGCCGGCAGCCGAATCAACCTGGCGCGCAATAACGGGCTGTCGGTCAGGGCTAACGGCTGCCGCGCTTCTTCCGCCATCAGCCGCGCGGCCTCATTTTCCCTCTCCGATTCAGGCAGTGAGCACAAGTTAACGATCGGAATTTTTATGGTCGGCGATGACGCGACCTCGGCGACGGGCCGGCCCCCGGCGTTAAGGAACTTCGTTCGCAGTGTCCCGTGGCGGCGAACGATTTCCGTGACCGCCTGTTCCAGCGCGCCAACGTCCAGCGCGCCTTCGAGCCGCAGCGCAATAGGGATATTATTGAACGACTGTCCCGGGTCGAGTTGCTCCATGAACCAGAGCCGTTCCTGGGCGAAGGACAGAGGCACTCCGCCGCCAGGGCAGGGGGCGTCGCCCCGCGCGCGCCGGTCGGGTGTACATATTTGTTCCTCCACATTCGCGGCGCGCAAGGGATTGCGCGCCATACCGTCAATTTTCTCTGCCAGCTCCGCAATGGTCGGCGCGTCAAACAGGTCCTGCAGCGGCAATTCGATTTGGAACACGCCCGGTATCCGGGAGATAACCCGGGTGGCGGTAAGCGAGTGGCCGCCGAGATCGAAAAAGTTGTCGTGGATGCCGACGCGCTCCGCGCCGAGCACTTCGCGCCAGATTTGCGACAGCTTTTCCTCTGTCGGCGTGCGTGGCGCGACAAACGGTTGATCGGATTCGATATTGAAATCAGGCGCCGGCAGTGCCTGGCGGTCCACTTTGCCGTTGGGCGTGAGCGGCAGTTGCTCGAGCAAAACAAACGCAGACGGAATCATCGCTCCGGGCAATTTCCTTTTGAGAAAATCACGCAATGCGCTGATGGACGGGGTGCGGCCTTCAGGCCGCTTCGCTACCGATAGAACAGCAGGCGTTGATGCGGCCTGAAGGCCGCGCTCCGGGTCGCAGGCAGAACCGTAACACACCAGATATGCCACCAGCCGACTATCACCTCTGGCATCTTCGCGCGGCACGACGAAGGCCTCGCGCACGTCGGGGTGTCGGGCAAGGACCGCCTCGATTTCGCCCGGCTCAATGCGTTGGCCGCGGATTTTGATCTGGTTATCCATTCGGCCGAGATATTCGACCTGGCCATCGGGCCGCCAGCGGACGAGGTCGCCAGTTTTGTAGAGACGCGGTTGGAGTTCACGCTTTAGCGTGCCACTATTTGTTGTTGCACAAGCTGAAGCTTGAACTCCAACGCTGAACGGATTTGAAATGAATTTTTCCGCGGTAAGTTCGGGATGATGATGGTAACCACGCGCCAGACCGGCGCCGCCGATGCACAATTCCCCGGCAACGCCGACGGGCACGGGCTGAAGATGGGGATCGAGGATGAAGACTTGAATGTTGGCGATAGGCCGCCCGATGGGTGGTGGTTGGACATTTTCTGCCATCGGGGGAACCGGAGTCCAGGTCGTGACCACCGTGCTCTCGGTCGGCCCATAATGATTAACCAGCACGCAGGGTAGATTTTCGCCGGGCGTACGGTGCAGTTTATCGCCGCCCGTGAACAGGGCGCGCAATTCGCAATCGTCCGGCCAGGCTTCGTCCAGCATGGCTTCGGCAATCGGCGTGGGCACGAACGCGAGCGTGATTTTCTGCTCCGACAGCCAGCGCAAAAGTTTCCGGGACGAAAGCCGCGTTTCTTCATCGGGAATATGAATGCTGGCCCCGGCGGTCAGATACGGCCACAACTCCCAGACGGCCGCGTCGAATGCCGGTGTGGCGATTTGCGTGGCGCGGTCGGCTGGCGTGATGTGGTAGGTGCGTTGATGCCAGGTAATGAGATTGACCAGGCTCCGATGCTGGATTTCAACTCCCTTCGGCTGGCCGGTGGAGCCGGAGGTGTAGATGATGTAAGCGAGAGTGGTTGAAGGTTGAGGGTTGAGAGCTGAGGGTTTCGCACAGCTGGGAACGTGATGCAATTCGTCCACGCACACCACTTTCAAGTCGGGGATTTCAAAATTGAGATTTTCGCGCAACGAGGTTTGCGTGAGCAACACCGGCATTTTTGAGTCCGCGAACATGAACTTCAGCCGCTCGGCGGGATATGAAGGGTCGAGCGGCGCGTACGCGCCGCCGGCCTTCCAGACTGCGAGCTTGGCGGCAACCATTTCCACGGAGCGTTCCAGACATACGCCCACACAAATGTCCGGGCCGACGCCCAACTTTCGCAATTCCGCAGCCAGTGAATCAGCGCGTCCGTTCAACTCGGCGTAGCTCCACCGTTTCCGCCCGTCCGCGACGGCGAGTGCGTCCGGCGTTTGTCGGACCTGTTCCTCGAACAGTTGGTGAACGCATTCGCCCTGAGGAAATTCCGCCGCCGTGTCGTTCCATCGCGCGAGTAATTGTTCCCGTTCGCCTTCCGTCAGCATGGGCAACTGGCCGATGTGTTCTTCCGGGCTGGCTGCCATGCTTTCGAGCAACGTTTTGAAATGGCCGAGCATCCGGGCGATGGCCTCGTCGTCAAAGCGGTTCCGGTGATACAGAATTTTGATCTTCAGCGCCGCGCCGCCATAGGCATCCACCGCCAACGGATAATTGGACTGGCTGCGAATGCTGAATTCGCGTTGCGTCCACTGGCCGCCCTGCGCCCGCAATGCGGCGTCCCATGACGGATCCTGATAGTTGTAAATTGTCTCGAACAACGGCAGGCCGTGCGGCACGCCGCTCCAGCCCTGAATATCCACCAGCGGCGTGTGCTCGAAATCACGCAGCGCGTTCCACGTCGCGCGCAATGTTTGCAGCCAGGACACCAGCGGCATCTCCGGCGCCACATGGACGCGGACGGGCACGGTGTTGATCAACAGGCCGACGATGGCGCCCGCATTGGGTACATCGGAACGGCGCCCGGCACGGATGGCGCCGAATACGACGTCGTCCTCGCGACGGTACCGGCTCAACAGTATTGCCCAGGCGCCTTGCAGCAGCGTGTTGAGCGTCAGCCCGTTTTTTCGCGCCAAAGATTTCAATGTGGCGGTCACGGGTGCGGACAGGCTGGTTTCCTGTTCACCGCGAATTTGCTGCAGATTCCCGGGAGCGCCGCCATCCTGGCGGCGTGTTTCCGCGGCGCAAAATCCGATGCCTGCCGGCAGGATGCCGGCGCTCCCGGAAAGACCTCTCATCGTCTGCCGCCAGAAAACTTCCGCTGCCGACCGGTCCTGTTTTAGCAACCAGTCACCGTATTCGCGAAACGGCCGGGCCGGTGGTAGCTCCGGTTCCTCGCCCCGGACAAATGCTTCGTAGCATGCAAAGACTTCGTTGAGCACCATGGCGACGGCGCGGCCGTCGAGCAACAGATGATGGAAAGTCCAGATAAATTGAGTCGCGGACTGGTCGAGGTAAAAGAGGGCCACGCGCAGCGGCGGCTTTTCGGACAGGTTAAAACCGCGTTGGCGGTCGGTTTGCAGCGCAGCCTCAAAAAGGTCTCTCTGTTCCGACGGTGATTTTCCGCACCAGTCCTCAAATTTGAATTCGATGGTGGCTTGTGGATGCACCTGTTGGCGTGGCTCCGCCAGTCCCGCCCAATGGAAGGTAGTGCGCAGGATTTCATGCCGGTCCACGACCCGTTGCCAGGCGCGTGCAAACGCTGGAACGTCCAGGCGCTCCGGCGTCGTACAGAAAATCTGTTCGATGTCCACGCCCGGCTCTCGGGAGGACAGGGCGTGAAACAGCATGCCCTGCTGCATCGGCGAGAGCGGATAGCACTCCAGTTTTTGTTCCATGTTCATCTGACCTCTCCGGCAATCCGCACCAACCGTAAGTGAAGGCGTCGGCATTGTATAAGTGGGTGAAAACCGCAAACGCCATTGGCAAACACCCCATGCGCGCCGTAAATCCGGACCGGGCGGGGTGCGGGGGAAGGGACACTACCCATTTCCCAACCGCCCGCGCGGGTGTTCACTGCTCGCGGGAGAAACAAAAATGTACTCTGCCCAACCGATTCTGAATTCGCGCGCCGTCAAACCGCCGGAAAGAAAGCTTCATGCCGCTGCACCCCGCCCGGCCCCGGTAACCATCCTGGGTGTGGCTTTCGACAACCTCGCCGGTGCGGAAGCGATCAAGCGCATCGAAGAAATGATTGCGTCGCGCCAACCGCATTACGTCGTCACCGCCAACGTGGATTTTCTGGTTCAGGCCCGGCGCGACGCAGAGCTTCGCTCGATTCTGCGCGAGGCGCATCTGGTTCTCTGTGATGGCACACCGCTGGTGTGGGCGTCGCGGCTGCTCGGGAACCCATTGCGGGAACGCGTGGCCGGCTCGGACCTGGTGCCCCAATTGTTGCGTCTTGCCGCGGAGAAAAAATTCAGCGTTTTTCTTCTGGGTGCTACGCCCGGGGCCAACGAGCAAGCGGCAGCAAACGTGCGCGCACAATTTCCAGTTCTGGAAATCCGGCATTACTCGCCGCCGTTCCGGCCGCTGCCGGAAATGAATCATGACGAAATCCGCGAAAAAATCCTCGCGGCGCGGCCGGACTTGCTGCTGGTGGCGTTCGGATGTCCGAAGGCGGAAAAATGGATGGCGATGAATTGCCGCGCGCTGGGTGTGCCGGTGATGATGGGTGTGGGCGCGACGATTGATTTTCTGGCGGGCCGCGTGAAGCGCGCACCGGCCTGGATGCGTGGCGCGGGATTGGAGTGGCTTTTCCGGCTGGGACAGGAGCCGCGCCGATTGTGTCGGCGTTATGCCGCCGACCTGTGGTATTTCGGTCCGGCCCTGGCTTCTGAATTATGGCGCGTGAAATTCCGCGCGCCGCGGAGACCGCAAACTCCGGAAATTGCGGACGGCGCGGCATGAACATTGGTATTTCCACCTCGGTCATCCAGCGCGGAAAGAGCGGCGTGGCGCAATATGTCTTCAGCCTCGTCCACGCGTTGCTGCCGTTCGCCCGGGAACACCACATCACCTTGTTCATCCTCGAGGAAGATTTGCCGCTGTTCGCATTTGTAGAACGGAACATGCAGACGTTCGCGGTGCCGGAACGATTTCGGCAGCCGTTAAAGAACATCTGGTGGCATCAAACGGCTTTGCCGAAACTGGCGCGCGAGTATGGACTGGATGTGTTGCACGTGCCGAGTTACCGGCGAATGCTCTGGCCCCACCCGGCCGGCTGCGCGCTGGTGGCGACGATTCATGACCTGGCCCCATTTCATGTCGCCGGAAAATATGATCCGCTGCGCATGTTTTACGGGCGCGTCATTGCCCGGCGGCTGGCCGGGCGGCAGGATGAAATCATTGCCGTGAGCCGGAACACGGCCGGCGACGTCGCCCGCCTTTTCGGAGTGCCGGATGAACGAATCACCGTGATTTATAACGGTGTGCAGCATGCGCGGTTTCTGCCGGGCCAGCGTCCTGCCGCCAAATTGCTTGCCGGCGGCCGCTACGAATTGCGCCGGCCATTTTTTCTTTACCTCGCGCGGCTGGAGCATCCGGGCAAAAACCACGTCCGGCTCATCGAAGCCTTCAACCGGTTCAAGGCCAAAACCAAATCAGACTGGCAACTGGTTTTCGGCGGCAGCGACTGGCACGGCGCAGATGTGATTCATACGGCGATAAGAAATTCGCCGTACGCCACGGACATTCGCTGCCTGGGTTTTGTGCCGGAGAAGGAGTTGCCGCCGCTGTACCGCGCGGCGGACGTGTTCGTTTATCCGTCGCTGTTTGAAGGATTTGGTTTGCCGCCACTGGAGGCGATGGCGTGCGGTTGTCCGGTCCTGTGTTCGACCTGCGGCGCGCTCGGCGAGGTGGTCGGTGATGCGGCCGCCACGGTAAACCCGGTGGACATAGCCGGGTTGCAACTCCAGCTCACCCGGCTCGCCGGGGACGAAAACTTGCGCGAGCATCTGCGCCAGGCCGGCTTGAAACGGGCCGGGTCTTTTGACTGGGAACGCGCAGCCGTGGCGACGATGGGCGTTTACGCAAAAGCCGCCAGCCGGTTGATAACGCCGGTTTTGTCCTACAAGCCGGTGGCCGATTCGTAAGGTCCGTTTCCGTCCCTTTTGCGGCTTTCACCCGACTGTGCAGCCGGACCCGGGCGGCTACACTCCCCTTGCAGTTTTGTGCCGCAAATCAACATACACAAATTGAAACATGAAAGGAGAACACGGTGTGAAAAGGATCCGGTCCGACAAAATAACAACCGCCGGCGCGTGCGCTGCCTGGATAGCACTGGCACTCGCCGGCGGTCAGAACATGTCGAGAGCACAGGATGTGAGTCCCGGCAACGTTCCGCCGCAAAGTAGCGCCATCCACTACAGCGGTCAAGCCTCACACGGTCGGCTCTAAAACTACCAACCGGGCGTTACCCGGCATCTTTTTCAGGCGCAGTGCCGGAAGCGGAGCCGGATTCACGGCGGCATCCATTCCTGGTCGTCGGGTATGCCCGGGCCGCTTTGCGGCGCGAAGCCGGGGGATCTTGTGACAGCGAACTTTTTACCCGGACCGGGCAACTCAAAACGGGGGCGTTGAACTGACTAAAGAACCAAACCAAGAAAGGAAAAAATGAAAATCAACATCACTTTAACCGGCTCCTCGAAACAAGACCTGTCCAGACGATGGAGAGGTTTCCGGACCAGAGTTCTCCTGTGCGGCCTGCTGGCCTGGGCAGCGGCGTTGCCGTCATGGGCCCAGCTCGCGCCGATCGCAGCGGCCTGCCGCAGCGACCGTATCCTGGTCAAACCTCGAGTGGGAATCCCGCCGGCAGCGCTGGCGAATCTACACGTTGCGCTCGGCAATCGTGTCCTGCGCAGCTTTCCGCGGATGGGAAACTGGGAGGTCATCCGGATTCCCGCGGCGGCCGGCGTGGCGAACATGCTTCGGGCTTACAAGTTGAGTGGCCTGGTGGCCCAGGCCGAGCCGGATTACATAATGCACGTTGCGATGTTGCCGGATGATTTCTATTTTTTGCAGGGCAACCAATGGAATCTCATCAACGTCGGCCAGAACGGCGGCACGCCCGGTTGCGACATTGACGCCACGAATGCCTGGGACCTCCGGACTTCAGCGAGCAATATCATCGTCGCGGTGGTGGATACAGGCATCCGGTACACGCACGAGGACCTCGCGCCAAATATGTGGCAGAATCCGCAGGAGAACGCCGATGGTTACACCAATGACCTTTACGGCATCAACCTCACCGCCAACGGGCGCGGCGAAGGTGATCCGTGGGACGATTTCGGCCACGGCACGCACGTGGCGGGCATCATCGGCGCCGTCGGCAACAACCGCGTCGGGATCGCCGGCGTTTGCTGGAACGTCCGGCTCATGGCGTTGAAGTTCATTGATACCAATGGCGACGGCACCGTTTCGGATGCCATCACGTGCCTGGATTTTGCGGCCAACCACGGCGCGAAAGTAATCAACGCGAGCTGGGGCGGTTTTAACTTTACCTCCGCCGCGTTGTGGGACGCGGCCAACGCGCTCCGCGACCAGAACATCATTTTTGTGGCGGCAGCGGGCAACAGCGCCAACGACAACGACATCAACCAGTTTTATCCGGCGAATTATTCCGCCAGCCTGGACAACGTCATCACGGTGGCGGCTTCAGATCCCAACGACCAGGTGGCGTCCTGGTCCGATTACGGCCCGAATACGGTGCAACTGGCCGCGCCGGGCGACCCGGTCTTTTCCTGCTGGAACGGTTCGGACAGCGACTATCAGTATTATCAGGGCACCTCGATGGCGGCGCCGCACGTGGCCGGCGCGTGCGCGCTCGTCTGGGCGGAAAATACCAATCTGACCGCGTTGCAGGTTATCAACCAGGTGGTCAAGGGTGCTGATGTGTTGACCAACCTGTCAGGCATGGTCAGATCCAGCGGACGCTTGAATCTTTATCAGGCGCTGGTGCTTCCGACGGATTCTCAATCGCCCCCGCCGGGCACCAACATCTGGGTGGACGATTCCCTGCCGGCGGGCGCCGAAGCCAATACGGATTTTGTGACCAATTACGACGGCGACGGCAACGTGGAATGGGTGGACGAACCCTGGCTTTGGGTCGCGAACGATCCCGCGCCATTTTCAGGCACGGCCGCCCATCAGTCGCCGGACCTGGCGGGCATCCACGAGCATTATTTCGTGAATGCGACGAACACCCTCGTGGTTTATCGGGGGGACACGCTCTTCGTCTGGGTTTATCTCGACCCGACGAATCCGCCGGACGAAATCATGCTCGCATGGAACGACGGCTGTTGGGAACACCGCGCGTTTTGGGGCGCGGATAACATTCCGTGGGGCGAGGATGGAACCTCCGGCCGGCTCGACATGGGCGACCTGCCGCCGGCCGGTCAATGGGTGCGGCTGGCCGTACCGGCCAGCGCGCTCAAACTGGAAGGCGCGACGCTTCAAGGCATGGGTTTCATGCTCGACAACGGCGCCGCCACCTGGGACGCAGCCGGACGCAGCAGTTCGCCGTGATGGTTGCCGGTGCCGGACAAATCCGACAGGGGCGTGGGGTTGAAGCCCCCGCCCGTTTCAGGTTTTCACCCGACTACAAAAAGACGGAATCCGCGTTAGGCTGCCGGGCGAAAACTTGAAAAGGACATCGAACACAAATCTATGAAAACAATTTTCCATCCATTCGCCGTCGTGCCCCGGACGATGCACGACAAATCATGGCCCGCCCGGTCGCTGTTCATCATGGGAATTTCCCTGGCTGTCATAATGGTGGCCCGGCAAACCGCGTCCGCGCAAACCGGGGGGTTGCCCCGGCTGACGGCGTCGGCCAGCAGTGGCCAGATTCAACTCCATTTTCGCGGCCTTACCAATCAAGTTTACGAAATCGAAGCTTCGACAAACCTGGTCAACTGGGTGGGCATCGCCCAGAAGGCCGGGAGCAACGGAACGATGACGATTACCGATCCGGAAGCCGGCCGGTTCCCGCGACGCTTTTACCGGGCGGTGGCTCCGGCGGGTCTGACCAGCCTGGGCGAAAACAATTTTGTGCCGGACAAAATTCTGGTCAAACCGCTGGCCGGAGTGAATTTGTCCGGGCTGAATCTTTCGCTGGGTGTCTCCGTGCTCAACGCCTTTCCAGCCATCGGTGATTTGCAGGTCGTCAAAGTGCCCGCAGGGATGACCGCGAGCACGTTGATTGCGAAATATCTGCTGAGCGGCCTGGTGCAATATGCCGAACACGATTTCTATGTGCACGCGCTGGCGGCGCCGAATGATTTCTATTATCAGCAAGGCAACCTATGGGGCTTGCACAATTACGGCCAGTTCGGCGGCAAGTCCAACGCGGACATTGATGCGCCGGATGCCTGGACCTTCCAGCACGACGCCAGCAATATCATCGTGGCTGTTGTGGACACGGGTGTTTACTACACCCACGAGGATTTGGCGGGGAACATGTGGCACAATCCGCAGGAAAATCAGGACGGCTACACCAATGACCTTTATGGCATCAACGTCACAACCAACGGCCTGGGCAATGGCAATCCGCTGGACGATTACGGCCACGGCACCCACGTGGCCGGCACGATCGGGGCGGTGGGCAACAACAGCGTCGGTGTAGTCGGAGTGGCCTGGCACGTGCAAATCATGGCGTGCAAATTCCTGGACGCGCAGGGCAATGGCACGATTGACGGCGCGATTCAATGCCTGCAATTCGCGCAGAACCACGGCGCCAACGTCATCAACGCCAGTTGGGGGTCCACCGGTTTTACCTCCCAATCATTGCACGACGCCATCGCCAGCCTGCGCAATGCGGGCATCATGTTCGTGGCCGCGGCCGGCAATTCCGGGGCGAACAACGATGTGACACCGCTCTACCCGGCCAGCTACTCGGACCTGGACAACATCATCGCCGTGGCCGCGACCGACCCGAGCGATCAATTGCCGCCCTGGTCGGACTACGGCCCGACCAACGTGGACCTGGCCGCGCCCGGCCAGGAGGTTTACTCCTGCTGGAACGGGTCCAACAACGATTACCAATATGACGATGGCACCTCAATGGCTTGCGCGATGACCTGCGGCGCAGTGGCGGTAATGGAAGCACATTTTCCGAACGAAAATTATCAGCAAATCAGGCAGCAGCTTCTGGCGGAGGTGGATCCATTGGCGTCGTTACAAGGCAAATGCCTCAGCGGCGGCCGGTTGAATCTTTACAAGGCACTCAGCGGTGGCGCGCCGCCCCCGCCATCATTGACAGCCAGTTTCTCGGCGAATCCGACCAGCGGACAAGCACCGTTAAACGTGCAATTCACAGACACCTCCAGCGGCAGTCCGATTTCCTGGAATTGGAACTTCGGCGATGGTTCAACCAGCACAGCGCAGAATCCCGCGCACACTTACAATAACGCGGGCAGTTTCACCGCGACACTCACGGTGACGGGCGCCGACGGCTCCACCAGCAGCGCCAGCCAGACGATTACCGCCACAAGCGGCGGCGGCGGCCAGCCGGCCATCACGCTGACGGCGACGCAGCCTGACGCCTATGTGAGCAACCAGGCGCCGGCTACGGTCAACTTCCATCGCACTGGCGACACCTCGCAATCGTATGAAGTATATTGGAGCTTCTCCGGTACGGCGCAGGACGGCGTGGACTACGGGCCGTTGCCCACGAACAGCCCGTTCCCGGCCGGCCAGGCTGACGCGGCGCTCACCATCACGCCTATCAACCACGGCCAGACCAACGACGAGACGGTGATTGTGACGCTGATGCCCGGACCAGATTATCAGGCCGGCTCGCCCAGCAGCGCCACCGTCGTCATTCACGGCCTGCAACCGCAGGGCGGCGGCGGCCCGACAGCCGCCTTTACGGCCAACCCGAGTTCCGGCCAGGCGCCCTTGACCGTGCAGTTTACTGATCAATCCACCGGCCCGGTGACTTCGCGGAGCTGGACCTTTGGCGATGGCGGAACCAGCACGGCCCCAAATCCGTCACACGTTTATAACAGCGCCGGCAGTTTTACCGCCGCTTTGACCGTCACTGGCAGCAGTGGGCAAACCAGCAGTGCCAGCCGCACCATCACTGTTACAAATGCCCCCGCACCGGTGACGGCGAGCTTTTCGGCCAGTCCGAGTTCCGGCCAGGCGCCATTAACCGTGCAGTTCACAGATCAGTCCACCGGCCCGGTGACTGCGTGGAACTGGAACTTTGGTGACGGTGCGATGAGCACGGCCCAAAATCCATCACATGTTTATAACAGCGCCGGCAGTTTTACCGCCACTTTGACCGTCACTGGCAGCAGCGGGCAGACGAGCAGTGCCAACCGCACCATCACTGTTACAAATGCCCCCGCACCGGTGACGGCGAGCTTCTCAGCCAATCCGAGTTCCGGCCAGGCGCCATTAACCGTGCAGTTCACGGATCAGTCCAGCGGGCCGGTGACCTCAAGGAGTTGGAATTTTGGCGATGGTGGAACCAGTACGGCGCAGAACCCGTCGCATACGTACAACAGTGCCGGTAGTTTTACCGCCACTTTGACCGTCACTGGCAGCAGCGGGCAGACGAGCAGTGCCAACCGCACCATCACTGTTACAAATGCCCCCGCACCGGTGACGGCGAGCTTCTCAGCCAATCCGAGTTCCGGCCAGGCGCCATTAACCGTGCAGTTCACGGATCAGTCCAGCGGGCCGGTGACCTCAAGGAGTTGGAATTTTGG
>Ga0335081_10007908_pt1 | contig 17019 bp, 17 predicted proteins | sample Lox_Sample_35_FD_206713 | JGI IMG/M metagenome (GOLD analysis project Ga0335081, IMG submission 206713) | Soil microbial communities from Loxahatchee National Wildlife Refuge, Florida, United States - Lox_Sample_3.5 | ecosystem: Environmental > Terrestrial > Soil > Wetlands | place: USA... | reverse complement strand
CGGCCTTTGGAGCCGTGAATCGTGGTTCGAATCCATGCCGGGGAGCCAATTCTCAGTTTTGCCCTTTTTCCCGGTTTTCCCGCCAACCTGCTGCTGATCCTTCGCGACCGCAACTGCCAACACGTCAAAGGGTTGCCGATATTTCGCGGTCAGTTCGCCGTCCTTCCAGGTGCAGTTCGAGAGTACGAAATCCAGGAGTTTGCGTTTTTCCGCCGCGGGCTGACTTTCGAACAGGACGTGGGCGTTGTGCGCCAACTCCAGTAGTTGCACGCCTTCTTCGATATAGCTGCGGTTGGCGTTCTGGTGCGTCTGAATGTCGCGCATCACGGCAGCCTGGGCGGTGCGCATCTCCGCCGCCTTGGTATCGAAGAAGTCGTTGCCGATGCGACCGTCGAGCTTGTCGTCGTACATCGCGCCGATCCGATCCTGGAGGCGCCGGTGCTCGCGCTGGAGCTTGGCGATGGCCTCGTCGTGGAACTGGCGTTCATCACGATGGCTTCCGCGTAGCGCCTGCCGAAGCCAGGCCAGGGTCTCCTCGCTGAACGCGATGCCCTTCAGCAACGCCGTGAACTTCTCCTCCAGCACCTCCTCGCGCGTGTACCGCTCCGGGCACTTCCCCTTGAAGCCGGTGCAGTGGTAGTACACATACTTGCCTTTTTTGATTTCGCCCACCATGGCGCAGCCGCAATGGCCACAGGTGATCAGGCCGCTGAAGGCAAACTGCTCCTTCACCTTCCGGGTCTTCTTGGCGCCGCGACCGTCGAGGATCGCCTGGACTTGCTCCCACAGTTCGCGTGAGACGATTGGCTCGTAGGTGCCGTGGTAGGTGACGCCGTCGAAGTCGAAGTCGCCACTATAGATCCGGTTCCGCAGGATCTTGTGGACCGTTGAGGTGGGCACCGGATCACCGCTCTTCCGGTAGATCAAACCGTCTGTGCGGGCCATCTTCGCCATCTGTTTCAGCGAGTATTTCCCAGTGGCGTACTGCTCGAACATGCGCCGGATCACCGGCCCCAGGTTCGAGTCGGGCACGATGGTGCGTTTCCCGTTGGTCCCGTCGACGTTGGTATAGCCGAGCGGGGCGAACGATGGCCAGATGCCCTGGCGTGCCTTCTCCAGCATCCCCTTGCGCGTCTCCTCGGAGAGGTTGTCGATGTAGTTCTTGGCCATCAGCACCTTGATGCCGTGCATGAACTTTTCGGAGGAGCGGGAATCCGGGGCCAGGATCACGTTCTCCTTCACGAAGTGGATCTCAAGCCCGAGGTCTTCGATGGTCACCCAGTCCTTCAAGTTGCGGTAGAGGCGGTCAGTTTTTTCCACCAGGACTGTGCGGCAGGACTTCGTTTTCTCCAAGAGCGCGATCATCTCGCCGAAGCTGGTGCGGCCCGCCGCTTTCGCGGTCTCCACATCGGTGAACTCCTTGAGCACGTCGAAGCCGTGGGCGCCAGCATAACCGCGGAGCAGGTCCAGTTGGGCCGGGATGGAGTAGCCCTCCTTCTCTTGGTCCTTGCTGGAGACACGAGCGTAGATCACGGCGGGATGTCGGCCGCTGCCGGCCGGTTCACTTTCGCTGATCGCCTTCTTCTTCATCGTCTGTGCCCCTTTTCCAACCACCCTTGGACCCTTTTAACTGGCCGGTCCAGGCGGCGCGCGATCTCGGCAACGGGCAGCCCTTTGGCCGCCAGCCGTTTGGCCTCTCGCCGATTCTCCCGATACCGATCTTCCGCTCCCTTCTCGGGCTTCCTGCGGCCAGCGCATTCAAAACAGAAGTTGGCCTGACCCGCATTCGGTTTCCGCTGCTTCGACCTGATGTAGGGTCGGCCGCAACCATTGCAGGTAAAGAGGCTCTCGGCATCCGCAATCGCCAGTGCTAACTGGAGCGCCACCGCGCCCAGCATCCGGCCCTGGTAGTACATTTCGAGCTGCCAGCGTGGTTCCCACTCCAGCCTCATATAGACTCTGAACAGCTCCATCCATCGGCTCACCTCGCTGGCGATGGTTGCCTTGCCATATTCAATCGCGTTGTGGAACCCACCTCTCCCGGGCCGGTCGTCGAATTCCCAACGGAGGTGATTTCCCAGTGCGCGAAACAATTCGTTGGGCGGGTCGACCCAGGCCGTAGTGGAGTATCTCCAGTTGGTGGACAGCTGCGCCCAGTCTTCGTCATCGCCGGTGTCGCCTCTTTCAAAAGCCTTGGCAATTCGTAGGACCGCATAGGCACGGCGCGAAAGGAACTGCCAGGCGGCAAGCGGTTCGGAACCGGACAGGGCGTCGATCGGGTTTCCGTTCTCGTCGATCCTTAGCGGTCCCCATTTCTCTGCGAATGAAATGACGTCTCTGGGCCGTTTCTGCCAAAGGACGATAAAGCGATCAAGCAAGTCGTCTGGCGGGCGTTTCCACTTCACCTGCTCGTTGTATTGCCAGTGGAGGGTGCCGTCCGGGCCGAGCGAAGTTAATCCGCCGGGCGAACCCACGACGCCGGTGGAGACTCGCCGCCCGAGGCGCTCGCGGGGCGGCTGGGGAGCCCCTACGGCGTGAGGCCCACTGTTGTGTACCATAACGCAACCATACCACGCTGCGTTTCGGTTGCCCACTACAGACCATATTGGAACCATATGAAGAGGTATGGAGCGGTTGCCGCTGATGTCCCCAGAAGAACGATTAAACCTTGTGCTTCTCGCGCAGAAGCACCTTGGCCCGGTCTTCCCGCTGTGGGGCGTGGTCGAAGGTCCGAACGGCCTGCAATGCGAATGCGGCGATGAAAAGTGCGTCAGCGCCGGCAAGCATCCCCGGATCAAGCGGAAGCTGGCGAAGCAGGCAACCTATGACCCAGAGCGTGTGAAGACGTGGTTCCTCAAATACCCCCAGAGCAACTATGCCGTTCGCACCGGAGAAACGGCCGTCGTGGTTGACGTGGACATGAAAGATGGCAAGGACGGCCTTGGTTCGCCGGCGAGGCTGGCAGCGGATTCCCGGCGGACGATCCCGGCGACGGTGACGGTACCAACGGGCCGGAATGACGGCTCGATACATTTGTACTTCGCGATGCCAGAAGCCTTTTCATTGTGTGCCAGAACAGAATTTCTTCCCGGTGTGGACATGAAGGGGCCATCGCAATACGTCGTGGCTCCCGGTTCCCGGCACATCGCCGGCGGCGGTTACTATCGCTTCCATCCCGGCCGCGGTCCAGGCGCACAACAACTCGCTGCCTTGCCAGACTTTCTGTTGCGGCAAATCTTGGCTGTGCCGGATAAGACCTCGGCTGCGTGCGTTCACGAGAAGAAGGTCTATCCCTGGGATGTCCTGCCCTCGCCCGGTGACCGTCGCCCTGATGCCGTTGTTTTGGGAGCGCTGAAGCATGATCGGCTTGCGGGGCCACTCTATCGTGGTCGACGCCTGTACATCAACGCCAGCAAGAATGACATGGCTCTCGCCGGGAAGCTGGCGTTCTATTGCTCTCACCACTTCGATCAGGCCATGGCGTTGTTCTTCAAATCCGCCCTCTACCGGGAGAAGTTCAACAAGATGGTCAACGGGAACTACACCTACGCTGAATGGACGTTGCGAAAGGCATTCTACAACCACAAGGCCAATTGGATTCGATCACCACGGAAGCGGCGTAGTAGAGCCACGGGTGCGAAGCGGGGACGGAAACCTTCTGATATTACCCAAGCGGTTCTGGACCTTCACCGATCCTTCCCGGACTGGACACCGTCTCAAGTGGCATCCTGGCTCCAGATCCGGCCTGAACGAGTCCGCCGTGTTCTTCACGGTCTTCGGAACGGCCGATATCGTGATCTGAGCGTTACACAATTGGGGGCCACTAATACACAAAAAGACATAGAGGAGTTTATATTCTGAAATATTCTGAAGAGTCAACAGCTTCTGAATGCTGATGCGAACGAAGTAAAGGATCTTGTAGATATCAGTGAGGGTTCGCCGGGCCAGTTCTTGCTGATTTCTCATCTCCGGCCGCGGCGCCGGGCGCAGTCGCTGGCAGCAGTCGGGCAATTGCAGGCATCGCCCGAAGATGGCGTCGCCATAGCACCGCCATAGCCGTTGCCACAGGTCCGCCATGCGCGGGATTCACAGCAAGGCTGGTGATCACACCGCAGCGATGACAAGCTTCCGCCCCCGGGGATGAGCTATTCACACCTCAAGCGATTGCAGCCAACACGCGTGCAAGTGCCACGTTTTCAGTGAGGCTGTCATGGCGTCGCTATAGCAGCGCCATGGCGCCGCCATTAACTCGCCATTCATTTGCCATTGGCAAAACAATAGCTCCGAACGCCGGGCATGCCGAAATCGCGTACGCCCGCAAGGCTGGTTGCGTTTTGGTTGGAACTAACGGCCAAGGAAACCTCAACCGCGGTTGACCCATTCCGACAGCGAGGTAACGAGGCTGCATCCCTCGGCTACGGAAGAAGATAATTGGCCAGGATGAACGACAACACCCGCGGTCGGTCGGTTACAATGTGGCGGACCACACAGTACCATGCCTATTGCTCAAAAGACGCAGATCGGGATGGTCGACGGAACCCCGGTCAAGCGCTTGTTTTGGTCGATCATCAGTGATTACGATCTCAAGACCGGATTGTGCGAGCTCGTCGACAACGCCATCGACCTCTGGACCCAAAGCCAGCGGCAACAACCGCTTCTTGTCACTATCCTGCTGGACCCTGACCGACAGCTGATCAGGATCGAGGATGATGCGGGCGGCGTCGAACAAACGCAGCTATCCCTCTTGGTGGCTCCTGGTGGCAGCAGAAATGATCCGCAAGCCGCGCTCATCGGCATCTTTGGCGTCGGTGGCAAACGCGCCGGCATCGCGCTGGGTGAGCACGTTGAGATCAAGACACGCCACAAGAAGCAGCAAACGTTCCAGATTGATATCACCAAAGACTGGCTGGAGATTGACGACTGGGAAATCCCGGCGTACACCACCGCCAATATCACCCCCGGCACCACCATCGTTGAAATCTCACAGTTGCGCAAACCATTCGGGCAAACACACGTCGACGAAATCCGCGAACACCTCGCAGAGACGTACGCGTGGTTCCTCCTGCACGGCTGCACGATCAGCCTCAACGGGACGACCATCACGCCCAGAGAGTTCACTGCCTGGGCCTACCCCAAGGGCCAAGCGCCACACGCTGCAAGCTTCGACATCACGCTCGATAGTGACATCGTCCACGTCGAGATTACCGCCGGCCTAATTACCGATCGGGACCCTGAAGAAGAAAACTATGGTGTCTACTTTTACTGCAACGATCGACTCATCGTCAAAGAATTTCGAACCCGGGATGTCGGGTACTATGTGACTGGGGAAGCCGGCGTGCCCCACCCGGACGCTTCCCTGTGCCGAGCTATCGTCCGGCTCCGTGGCCCCGCGCGACAGATGCCGTGGAACAGCAGCAAGAACGGCATCAACACCGACCACATCATCTTTCAGCGCCTGCGGCTCCTCCTTATCCAACTGGTTAGCCACTTTAGCTCGCTTTCCCGCAGGCTCAAACATGAATGGGACACCACCGTTACACCCCACACCGCCGGGACGATAGAACGGATCTCGGCAGGAGACATCACCACCGGCAAGAACCTTCACCTGCCTAACCTTCCACCGGCGAACAAACGACACGTCGACCAGCTTAAGGCACAGAATAAGAAGCTCCTGCAGAACATGCCATGGACGGTTGGCCTCGTCGAAGCCATGGCCGCCGTCGACATGATTACGCGTCAGCGACTCGACACCAGAAACCGTATCGCACTGATCCTTCTCGACAGCAATTATGAGATCGCGCTCAAAGAATTCATCGTCAGCAGAACCGACCTCTTTCCACCGCACACGTATACGGACGCGAAGATCGCACAACTATTTGCAAGACGTACGGACGTCATCAACGAAGTCACGAGACACGTCACGATACCAGCGCCCTTACTGGCCCAAGCCCGACATTACTACAACATCCGTAATAAACTGATTCACGAACGCGCCCCGGTCGGTATCACCGACGCCGATGTTGAATCGTACCGCACCACGGTCCAGAAAGTCCTGAGGATCCTCTTTAAACTCAAATTCGCCCGATAACCGCCTTACGGAAGCAGTTTTCGATACTCGAAGTCCCCGCGCGCAACCAGGTACTCAACGAGTCGGGTGGCGGCATTCTTTGCGTCGACGCTCCCAGAGGCAATCGCTGTCTTGAGGATGTTCATGAAGTGGTCGCGGTTGCCAAGCGTCGTCCAACCCTTCGTATCGGCTTGTGCGATGCGCGTGATGCACCGCACGCATGCCGGCGGAAACGCCGGCGCGAGCGCTTCGAGCGTTTCGCAGACCTTGAAGTCCGGCTCGACCACGCCCGTCGCGTCAAGGACGGCGGTGAGTTGTTCGATGCTCCAAGCATCCTCGAACTTTCTGCTGCAGAACCACCAGCCGAATTCGGAAAGCTCATGTCGATACGACGCGATATCGTGTGACGCGCGCGCTGTCTGCAGGCGCCAGGACCATAACGCGCGTAGGCGCTCCTGAATGTCAGGGACCAACGTCGGTGTGTTGGCAAGTGACCGGCCGATATAGCCGATCGCGTCAGCCCGTATGTCGTCCGGAGCCTCCTGGAAGAATGCAGTCACGAGTGGATCGTCGAGGCTGATCGTGCCGGTCCAGTAGAACGTCACGATGTGGTGGGCGACCTGTCCTCGCCAGTCGGGACGTCCCCGCTTCTCCTGGCTCTCCCGAAGTACTCCGATGGCCTGCCGGTACTGCTCGCGCAGCACCGGGAGGACGCTACCGTACGCTGGACAGAAGGTGACGTATGCCTCCCATGCCACCGCCCAGCGCACTGCATCGTCGGCCGGGAAGATTCGGACCACTGATGCCCTCGCCCAGTCCGGGTCAAGCAGGAAGAGCCAGGGAAAGTGTCGTCCATAGATGGAGCGGATGGTAAGGGTGGGTTCGCGCCCAACGTCGAGGTGCTCGTCGAGCACCGCGCGCACCTCCGGCATCACGACAAACGTCATCGCGGGTACCGGGGTCTGGCGGTCAAGGTCTCGGCGCACCCACAGCGCATACGCCACAACAGCATTAATTGCCTTCCCGCGTACGGTATTGATCGCGAGGGTCGACGGTTCCATATTCGAGCCGCCATATGTTTCTTCGTATTCGAGGGTCGGCTCCGGATCACTCGTCAGGGGCGCAAGGATGTCCCACACCAGCGGTCGGTGTGCGATCGTCATCACTCGCTCTGTGTCGCGCATGCCTTCTTCGAGCAGATTCGCGATCGTGCCGCGGGTCCAGCCCCAGTCGGGGTCCGCTTCCATGAGCGCCTTCTGTCGTCCTGGGATCGTTCGTGGTTGCGCCAGGACCCAATGGGCGAGTTCCAGCACCGGCCTCCAGTCGAACGTTCGGTGCCGTTTGCACGCCGTTTCCAGACCGCTGAAGAAGAACCGCACGAAGGTCGGATCGACGGTAAGGAACTCCGTGCTGTAATTGACGTACGTTGCTGGGTCGTTCGCGATCACCTCCTGGAGGACGCGTCCAAGCCCTTCCGGTGTCGACTGCATCGGTCGTGGGTCAGGGTGCCACTCACGCAGGAATGCAAGGACGCCTGCCGGCCCCAGTTGCGCCATTTCCTCAGCAGTCTTGGGGCTGGTTGGTCCAAGCCACGTGGCGCCCTCGTTCACTTTGTCAAGCGGTCGCACGGCCCCAGCACGCTTCATCACCCCACGTGCTCGATCCTCCCACGCTGGCGGGAGTCGGTTCGCGATGAGCTGGTAGCGGCGCGCGCGCCAATGCGTCATGAAGCCGCTGATATTATCCGGTGTTGCCTCGCTGCCGAGCCACTTTCTCACGTCCTCTTCAGGTGGCCCTGCGTCGATGCGCCGCAACAGGTCATCTTGGACGTGCTCTGGAAGTTGTCCAAAAACGGTCTTGAGCAGCGTTGCGGCTTCGTGGTGGGTGGGCGGCTCGACGTCGATGACGCCCGGTAAGACACGGATGATCTCTTCCATGCCGGCGTCTGGGAACCGTCGGAGCAGGTCGAGTTCGAGGCGCTTAAAGAGTGGCCAATCGTAGCGCCGCAGTTCGCCTAATGCCCGGGCCAAGTTCCTCGGGTCTTGTTGTACGAAATTTTCCGCGGCGTTTCGTGTGGAGCTGATGAGGCTGTTGCGCACGCGCGGCGGGTACTCGTCGTCTTCGATGGCCTCATGCCAGATGTGGGAGTAGTCGATGTGGCGCTTGTCGCCCTCCTGTCGTGACGTTTCCAGTGCCTGCACCAGGAGTTCGCACAAGAGTGCGAGTGTTCGTTGCCCGTCGCTCTTGACGAGTGCGGGGATTACCCTCTTTAGCCCTTCCTCATAGTGCCAGTCTTCTATCCATCCGTGTGGTTCTGGTGACAAGAGGTCGCCGTCTTCGGGAACCGATCGGAGGCCGAATGTGTCCCGTGCCAACTGAAACGCCGCTTCGGTTTCGCCCCCATCAGCCAGGTGGATGATGAGGTCGGCGATCTGATACTTGACCAAGCCGTGGTAGTGTGATTGCACCCAGGAGCGCGCCCGACCGACCAGCGTCGCCGAGGCTGCGGCGGGCAGTGCGAGTGCAATCGCGAGCAAGTCATTGTGCACGTTGATGTTGTCCGTCTTGGGCATGAGCTGGACGATCTCCAAGACCTCGTGTTGTGCGCTGGGGATCTTTGCCATGCGCGCGAGGTATTGGGATTCTGGCCAGGGCGGAAATATCACGCCGCCTTCGACCGCGACCTTGGCTGGTGGGTTTTTGAAGCGGCCTTTCGCCGCAAGTGGTGCCAGCCATGAGGCATGGTTCAGTTTTTCAAAGAAGTACCGATAGTTGGCTGCGTTCTTCCCAATTTCTTGCAGGGCTTGCTCGACCGTTTCGGGACGCGGCATCCTATTCCTCCTGCACCAACAGGTCGATTCTTGTGAAGTCCTGAGTCGGCCGCGGCATCAAGCGCGCCGAGAGGAACGACTCCAGACGGCTCACCTGATCGCGAAACCCTGCTTCATCCACGGTGCCATGATGCGCGACGCCATCAAAGTACCGATGAAACGCCACCCAGTGCCTGGCATTTTCGCGCTGGACATCCTCCGGCAACCCGGCCGGTACCACTTCCAGGGTCTTGAGGAATTCAAAGGCAAAGTCGCGCCGCGTTCGAGTGAGCTGCTCTTGGCCATCGAAGAACTCTTCCATAACAACAAGGAATGCTCTTAAGGGTTCAGCGATTGATCCGTCCCACCGCGCGTCTCCGTAGTGTTCGCACGCGCGCTTCCATGATGGCTGAAGATCGCGGACCTTCGCCGGCAGTTCCTTGGCGCGGTCCATACGAACACCGTCGCCGGGGAGTTTCTCCATGACCTCGCGCAGCGCGTGCGCCGCGAACGAGAGGCGATCCGGTAAACTAGCATCGTTGATGACCGCAATCGCTGCGCGGTACCAGTCACCGACGAGGCCGCGCTTATCCACGAGCACTTCGAAGAGCCCGTGCTGCGTGGGCGTGAGTTGCAGACGAGGATCGGCACCGTCGGGCATCATTTAGTCACCCACCCCCATGCGCCGCGACCGCCGCGGAGGATTTGATGGCTTGTTGCTCGTGCTCCTGATATGTTCCAGCAGCTCTCGGCACCTTCATACGAGTGACTTGTGCGCCGCGCGAGATCCGCTTCTGTCGGCACGAGTTCGCCGCGGAACGCTTTCGCCAGAATCGACTGCGTCGGCTTCTCCACCTGCGCCCCTTACTTTCGCATAACGCTCTTCGAGACGGGTAGGCGAGCGCAAGCAGTTCGGTCGCCCGTCGCACGATTTCTCTTGCTCGGGGAGCGTCGACTTTCCTGGCCCAATGATCTCCACGCCGTAAATCAAGCTTGGCTGCCCCAAGAGCTCGGCGCTCAGCATTGCAAAGTAGTCCGCCACAATCTCGTCGAGCTCCGCAGGCTGACAGCGCTTTCCGAGTTTCGCCTCATCTGCCATGCGCATACGACTCCCAAAGTACGGGGGCGAGAAGCGTCCCCGGCGTTTCCAGTAGGGCAGACCAAAACTTAACTACGCGGGACACCACGGAATACCTCTGCGCGGTGCCACGCCAAGAACTCGCGCTTTGGCACGGCGGTTTTTATGGTAGGAGCGGGAAGCGGGGCGTCGTGCAACTTCACGAAAAGGTCTTCGAGCCGGCCGCTGCCGTGCAGCCGCGATGAAACGAGAATTCTAAGCTGGTCGGAAATCGTAATGGCGCCGCGATCGAAAGCGTGATGGTGGATGCTACAACAGGCCAGGCCGTTATCGGTCGTGTCTGGGCCGCCGAACTGAAACCAGCGGATGTGGGCCGCTTCCAGTCCTAAGTCCGAGTTGTCCAGTTGCACGGCGTAGCCGCAGAATGCGCACCTGTGGCCCCAGGCCGATACCACGGACCTCCGGAACTCGGAATCGCGAACGCTGCTTCGAACCGTCGACTCCAGTTCCAAACCGACGGCGCTAGCGATTTCCCGGTGGAGCGACTCGGGGAAATGAGCTTCGAGAATCTCGCGGGCGACTTCGCGGACCGCCTCGGGCCTGCGCTTCAGTTCATCGAATATCGGCCCTGGAAACCCGCCCGCAATGCGGAATTTCCGGAGTTCAGTCCGCAGAAAGTTCTTGCTGCCCTTCCGCCGGGTGAGCGGCACGGTCTCCTCGATTTCCCAAATTCCATCCGTTTGCAGGTGGAAAAAGGGAAGCTCCGGGTGCGGGGATTTTCGAGGCGGCCCAAACTCTTCCAGTAGCCGTTCGAGAGGCCCCTCCAGTTGGTCGAAAGGGATCAGACGTTCCGCGCCGGACTGAACTTGAGCCAACGCGTACAGCGCCAGAAGCGGCTTGTGCGGCGCGCGCTCATCACCGCGGCGCCAGACGTTCAGATCGCGGAATTTCTGGACCAGAGCATCCGTTCTCGTCAACGTTTTACAGATTATCAAGCATCGATCTCTGACGGAAGCGAATTCAGAATCAGAATTCAGAATCAGAATTCAGAATCACTTCCAGCCGTGGCATCAGGACCCGGTGAGGGCGGGGACGTTGGGTGGGTACGAACCGTCCGAACTGGCGTCGGCTGATTAGGAAGGACAAACTCCTGTCCACCCGTTCACTTAGCATCAGAACGTTCCAGCCGTGATGCCGTCCGGTGCGATGCCGCCGGGAATCGTGCGGACCGCATCGGCAACGGTCTGCCGGACGGCCTCCACCTCGATCAGCTGGGAGGTGCTTGGTTTCGAACTCCGGTCTGGCAAAGTTTCGCGCCGCATACCATCTCGATGGTCCGTTTCTGCTAGAAACTCGCGCCGCCGGCCTGCGGCAGCGAGTCGGCGCCCGCGCGGCGGCGGCGCCACGGCCACGACCGGGGGTTCATGCGCCTCATCTTGTCGAGGTTTTCGCCGGTGCCGGGGCATTCCGTCTCCGTCATCACCGCAGGGTTTGATTCGGAGGCCATCTGAATTTGTCAACTTGACGTGTCAAGTAACACGCCTAGGCTTATCTCCCGTGAACTCATGCGATTAGCCGAAGCGCCGTCAGGTTTTGTCAAGTAGTTGTCAAGTAGTTTTTCGGGCCTGTGCCTGCGCGAATGGCGCAATATTCGCCCCCGCGGCCCACGCGCCCGGTCAGGTCCCTGAAATCGTCACGGCACGGCCGCCACGGCAGTCTCAAGCTGCCCACGCCGCCTCCCGCCAGGTCTCGTAGTCCGGCCACGGATCGCAAAGCTTCGGATCCTGGGTGCAGCGCGCCAGATACGCTTGCATGCGATCCACCCGGGGATCGTCCATGGCCGCCTGGACCAAGGGCTTGGTCTCCGGCGTCGGCAACGGCAATCGGTACACGGTCAGAGCGGGCACAAAGTCATCGTAGAAGGTGCAACGATGACCGCGTTCCAGCTCTTCCTGCCAGTGGCGTGCCTCTGCTTCCAGGAACTCCGGGACTCTCGCTTCGAGGGCTTCCAACACCATCTCGTGGTTGCGGTCCCAGCCGCAAATGGCCCATAGACCGAAGGCGTGCCACTCGACCAGATCTTCAACGGTCATCGCCACGCGCTCTGGTCTGTTGTGGTATGGTCTGTTCTGCTCTGTTCTGTATCTGTTCTGGTCTGGGGGCGTCACGGTGACGCCACCCTGCGGGAACACCGTGACGTCACACTTACCGTCACCGTGACGTTTGCGGTCGCGCCAAGCGCGTGTACGGTTTTTCGATGAGTCGGACTGGTATTGTCGGCCCTCCCAGTTGTGAGGCATCAATCCAGGTTCCGCCTCGTCAATCAGACCCGCCGCGCGAAGCTCGCTGATTGCCGTCGCCGCCTCAGGCTCGCCCATTCGCAATGCGAACGCGATGTCGGGGATTGGTGGTAGCACGCCATCACTCTTGGAAGCGAGGCACAGCACATTCAGCCAATTCTTGAAGGTCGAGCCGGAGAGGCGCTGGACCTTTGGATCATTGAGCGCCTCCGCATAGAAACGGAACCATTGCAAGCTCATTGTGGACCCTCCATGTCAGTCACCACTGCGAGCGCGGAACGCGGTCCGACCAGCGCGTTGTTGCTCACCGCCGCGACATCGGCCCGCCCAGGGGCACACGGTCGCGTCGCAATCGCGAGCGCCGACAACTACGGCCAGCCGTGCGATGCTCGCCATCAGGATATCATTGGTCACCTCCTCCGGGCTGATTCACAACCCATTCATCGAAGGCCACCAGGTCGTCGCGGACGGCGACCCGTCTGCACGGCGGGCTGCCTTCTGCCATAACGCAACCATACCATGCCACGCTTCAGTTGTTCACTATAGGCCATATTGAAACCATAGAATCAACTATGGAGCGGTTGTCACTGGAAGAGACGGTCCGGTTCTGGCAACCCCGCTATTCGCGGCCGTTGACGCCCGAAGATGCGCGCCAGATCGTTGAAAACATGACTGGTTTCTTCAGTGTGCTGCAACGCTGGAGCGCAGCCGCAAACAGCCGCCAATCCCAACCCCAAGCAGACAAGGAGGCTGCTGCATGAACCCAAAGTTTCTCTTGGAAGTGGTTCCCACCGTCCCCAGATCTGGTCCGTGTGAAGGAGGGCGCCATGCTCGCCGGGAAAACGGAGCGCACCATCTGGCGCGACATTCGCAGCGGCAAGCTACGCGCCTGGGGCACGCGCCGCTGCTATCGGATCTCGGTTTCGGAATTGTTGGCGCCGGTGGCCGTGCGGGGCAGCGCGAATGAGTAGCCTGTCGGCGCAGTCGGCTGGTGACTTCAGTCCATCGGAAGTATCGGCCTACTACGCTGCCCGCGTTTCCAAACTGCAACAGCGTGGCCATGAATGGCGCTGCGCCTGCCCCATTCACAACGGAACCCACGATAGCTTCAGCGTCAACGCCGAGACCGGCTTGTGGTGCTGCCACAGCCAGTGTGGGCGCGGCGGATCGATGTTCGATTTGGAGATGGCACTCACCCTCGCTGAGTTCCCGGCAGCCGCCAATGAAGTGCGGCGCATCGTTGGCCGTCCGGCTCTGCGCCAGGTGGACCGGGAACCGGAGCTGAAGTGGGGCCTGCCGGGTGGTCGCATCGGTACCTGCGGGAGCGCATCGAGAAGGTAGAGCACGAGCACAGCTGGCGGCATTCCGCGATCTATCCTTACTTCTTCGCGGATCGCCGGCTCTCCTACGTAAAGGTCCGTTTCATCGATAAACAGAACGACAAGACTTTCCGCCAATGGGCCATCTCGTCTAACGGCGTCTGGGTTTCCCGGAGGAAGGCGGGCAAGGCGCCGTTGCTGTACCGGCTGAACACGTTGGCGGCTGCCGAAGTGATCTTCATCTGCAGCGGTGAGAAGGCCGCCGACCGAGGTGTAGCCGACCTCGGAATCACCACCACCAGCACGTCGGACGGCGAGGGCCAGTGGTCGGGCGAGTACACCAAGCCGCTCGTGGGTAATTGATCCGCATCGTGATCGACCGCGATGAAAAGGGCAAACAGCATGGCAGAGTCGTATCCGACGCCCTGGTGCGCCACGTGGCCGAGGTGAGGATCATCGCCTGCCCGGGTTGCCGCCCAAGGGTGATCTCTGGGACTGGATCGAAGCAGGCGGCACCCGCGACCAGCTTACCCAGATCGTGGCCAATGCGGCTGTGGTCGAGGTGCCCCCGGCGGCGGCCGGCGAACTGGCGTCGCGGATGGAGGCGTCGCTGCCGGAGAATCATCACAACCCGCACTACGCCGGCGATACTGCATCAAGTACGCCTCGTCTTTGGTCCTTTCCGTACTCCGATTCCGGTAATGCGGAACGCATCCTCGCGCGCCATGGGCAGGACATCCGATATTGTCACCCCCAGAAGACCTGGTACATCTATGATGGGGTTGCTGGTGCCCTGAACGGCGCAGGCGGGCCGCCGACCGATGCGAATCTCGCGTCCAGTTGCCAGATTGGTTCCGCGCCAGCCGCCGCAAGGCAACTCGCCGCTGATACGCACTTTGGCCAGCACACCGCTGACCTTGACGATGTAAGTCGATCCGATTTGCACGTCTTTCTTCTTCATGGCAGTCCCATTCCTTGATCGGTCCTTGCGGAGGATCAAGCGGAATGTTCGGCATTTTCAGAAGAATAAGCCCCCGAAAGGTAAACGAATCGGGGCGTTCGGAATTGAAATGCCTACCACCGGCAACAGATGTTGCGGCGGGCGCAAGGCGCGCTCCCGGGTTCGACGTCTTGCTTCGTGTCGTACCAGGTGCGCCGCCGATAAGGCCGTCGGCTCAGGCCTTCTCTTTTGAATCCACTTCCACAGGCATGTGGCTCAGTTTCGCGTAGATTCGGCTCCGCCGGCGCAAAGGCCACCAATCGTAAAGGTATATCTGCATGGGGCGCCACATCGCGACCCAGCCCGCGATCGTCAGGCTTTCCCGCAAGACGCTGGCCCAGGCGCCTGCTTCGCCCGTCAACAGTGCTTTGCTAATCAACAGACAAGCGGCCAGACACGAGAGGCCGATGATCAGGCTGGTCCGGCCTTGCTTCATCAGGTTCCGAAACTCCAAATCCGTGAGTTCGGCGCGGTGGGAAAAGTGGTTGTGAATAGCCTGCCGGATGAGTTCCTTGGGGTCTTCCGCCGGCCACAGGTCCAGGTGGACATGCAGCCTCACCGGCGCGTCCCGGGGAAACTCTTGCGCCCAGCCGACGATGAATTCCTCCGCCTTATCGTCGAGATCCTTCTCGATGAAGGGGGAAGGGTCCATCGAGTTGAAAAGTTGATCTACGTCGTGCAGTTTGAGCTTGATGACGTGCTTCATGACCTGCTTGCTCCAAACCAAGGCATGGCCGCGGCGTCTTCACCAACACTATGTCCGCGTGTTCCGCGCTGCAACCAGCAGACTTGACTTCTCGGAGTCCTGTGCGCGGCCGGATTCCGTGACCCCGCCCCCGGCGGTTGTATGGAGTGCCGGTCTGCGCATTGATGGCCAGACTGATAAGCAGTCACCGATCCTTCTACCAGCGAACCGAACCCGACCGCCGACATGTGAAATCGGGCTAAAGAGAGCCGATGTACCTCAACCCTTCATACAGTCAGCGTATTGCATCATCAGACCCCAACCGATGTCGGTATGGCTGATGATTCCGATTGCCTTATTGTCGCGGACAACTGGAAGTTGTTTGACGCGGTGGGCAATCATTGTCGCCCCGGCCTTGAGGACCTCAAGCTCAGGGGACACGGTAATGACGTTTCTCGTCATGATCTCGTCGACCGGAATGCTCGCGACGTCTCGAACGCGATCTTCCATCAACTGAGGAGTTGCAAGAAATTCTTCGTGTTCCATCAACTCGCTCTCGGTTGGGAGTAACTTGCGACATAGATCAAAGTATGTAACAATCCCTTCGAGCCTTTGCTCGCCGTCTACAATCAAAATGTCATTCAGATGGTAGCGGAGCATAAGCTGTAGAATCTTGCGCAGCGGCGTCTTGGGTACTACTGTGACGACCTTTGGACCCATTAGTTCAAAGACTTTCATAAGGAGCTTCCATTTCAGCGGCCTTTCGCCGTTCCATTACTCCCTCTTGGCGCACGAGTGAGAAGGAGACGCTTGCCAAATTCAACCAGCACCAGATAGACGAACGTCGCTGTCGCGAGATAGGCGAAGTAGATTCCCGGCAGCGGCGCGAAGCCGAGTGGACCAGCGAGTGGACTGAACGGCAGCAGAATGCCGGCCGCCACAATCATGAGTACGGTTGCAGTCAGGGGCTGGCTGGGCCGGCTCCGCAGCGGGTTCTGCGAGGTGCGAATGACGAAAAGCACCAGCGTTTGCGTCGCTAACGATTCCACAAACCAGCCCGTGTGGAAGAGCACCTGGCCCGCATGAAAGAAATGCAGCAGCACGTAGAAGGTCAGGAAATCGAAAAGCGAGCTGATCGGTCCGATGAACACCATGAATTTCCGGATCAGGCTGATATCCCAATGCTGCGGCTTTCGGAGATATTCGTCGTCGACATTGTCGGTCGGGATGCTGAGCTGCGACAGGTCGTACATGAAGTTGTTCAGCAGGATTTGGGTGGGCAGCATGGGGAGAAACGGCAAGAAGAGCGAGGCACCCGCCATACTGAACATGTTGCCGAAGTTCGAGCTGGTGCCCATCAGCAGGTATTTCATGACATTGCCGAACGCCTTGCGTCCTTCGACGATGCCGCTGGCGAGAACATCGAGGCCGGGCTCGACGAGGATAATGTCGGCGGCTTCACGGGCCACATCCACAGCGGATGCGACCGAAATGCCCACGTCAGCCGCATGAAGGGACGGAGCATCATTGATTCCATCGCCCATGTATCCCACGACGTGGCCGCGATGTTTCAGCGCCATGATAATGCGGTTCTTCTGCGCCGGCGACACCCGCGCAAAGACCGTGGTCACCTCGGCGACGTGCGCCAACGCGGCATCGCTCATGCGCTCCAGTTCGTCGCCAAGAACGATTTTGCCCGATTCAAGACCGACTTGGCAGCAGACGTGAGCAGTGACAAGGTCTCCGTCGCCGGTAATGAT
>Ga0335081_10007907_pt1 | contig 17020 bp, 10 predicted proteins | sample Lox_Sample_35_FD_206713 | JGI IMG/M metagenome (GOLD analysis project Ga0335081, IMG submission 206713) | Soil microbial communities from Loxahatchee National Wildlife Refuge, Florida, United States - Lox_Sample_3.5 | ecosystem: Environmental > Terrestrial > Soil > Wetlands | place: USA... | reverse complement strand
GGTGGCCCGCCGTTCCATCTGGTCCAGCAGGGTCAGCTGGCGGTGCAGCAGCGACTGGCTGCGCCGGGCCAGGCTGCGGAACACGTCGTTGAGGCCCTGCCGGAGCCGGGACTCTTCCACCGCGGCCCGGATCGCGGTCTCCCGGACCAGCTCGAACGCCTGCCCCACCCGGCCGATCTCGTCCTGGCCGACGCGCAGCGGCGGTGCCTCGGCGTTCACGTCGACGTTCTCGCCGCGCCTGAGCCTGCTCACCACGTCGGGCAGCTGAACCTCGGCGAGCTGGAGGGCGTTGCGCTCCAGGCCGCCCAGGCGGCGGATGATGCTCCGTCCGACCAGGATGGTCACCACGATGGTGAGGAGCAGCCCGACCAGGCCGATGGCGCCGGTGATGAAGACCCGGTTCCGCGCGTCGTTGGCGATCTGCCGGGCCGCGGCCAGCTGGTTAGCCGCGACGTTGACGCCGCCGGTGAAGTACTGCTCAAGCAGCTGGCCGGCCAGCCCCTGCCACTGGGCCAGCGTGATCGGCAGCGCGGCGACGCGGGTGCCGGCCGCCACCGCCCCTTCGATCTGGGCCAGCCGCGCCTGGGCGGCGTTGTTCACTTCCTTGTTGTAGATGGCCTGGTTGGCCGGATCCAGGAGGGCCTCCGCGTCCACCAGGTATCCCTGCCGGTTGGCGACCGTCTCGGCGAACGCGGCCCGGTCGGCCTGGGTGATGTGCTGGGCGGCCAGCACCCCGGACAGCAGGGCGTACTCCTGCGCCAGCGCCTCGTGGGCGGACACCAGCGCGATCAGCCCGAGGCCTTGGCTGGCCGCGGTCGCGTCGGTCATGCTGTCGGCCTCGGCCAGGAACAGCTTGGGTTCGTACTGGATGCCCTGGCTATAGGCCTCGAGCGCCTGCAGCGGGGTGAGCAGCCGGCCGGTCACGGCCGCGCGGAGCTCCGGCAGCTTGGCCAGCCCGGCGATGACGGCCCTGATCCCCTGGGCCTCCGCGGCATTCTCGCTGTTCTTGGTGCCCGGGGAGGTCATGGCGGCGAGGAAGTCCGGCTGGTCGGCGTTGCTGGCCTTGACGGCCGCCTGGTAGGCCGCCACGTTGGCCGGCGTAGGCCGGAACAGGTAGACCACCGCGGCGGCGCGCTCGTCCTGCAGGAACCTGACGTAGCTGGCCGTCGGCAGCGAAGTGGCGTTGATCAGGTCGGGTGCCCGGTCCAGGTTGACGGCGTTGTTGACGGAGGTGCCGGCCACGTAGGCGAGCAGCCCCACCATGGCGATGAGCGGGATCGCCACGAGAAAATATATTCGGAGCCTAATGGATCGACCGCGCGATCCCATGGCACCCCCATTATTCAGAGGCGTGGATACGAATTGCTCCCCGGTGCACCCGACTAACGGTCAAGACGGCCAGAATAGCCCATAACAGGCATGGCCCGGAGCTAAAGAATGATATATCCATCGACCCGGCTATGGTCACTGCAAGGCTCAACATTCCAGCGTTATCGCAGTTAGTAACGAATGATGACTCCTGGTGCCTGAACTGCGGCGCTCCGCGTTCCCTGCTTTTGTCGGCGCGACCGCCTACCCTATGGGGGTGACCGCCCTCGCGATAGAAGCCCTTCTTGACGGACTCAATCCGGAGCAGCGCGCTGCCGTCGTGCACGAGGGCGGCCCGCTGCTGGTCGTGGCTGGCGCGGGTTCGGGGAAGACCCGCGTGCTCACGCACCGGATCGCCTACCTGCTCGCCGCGCGCGACGTGGCGCCGCGGCAGATCCTGGCCATCACCTTCACCAACAAGGCGGCCGGGGAGATGGCCGCCCGCGTCGCCGCGCTGGTCGGTCCGCGCGCCCGGTCCATGTGGGTGATGACCTTCCACTCGGCCTGCGTGCGCATCCTGCGCCGGGAGGCCGGGCGGTTCGGCTACCCCTCCTCGTTCTCCATCTACGACCAGGCGGATTCCGAGCGCCTGATGACGCTCACCTGCCGTGAGCTGGAGCTGGACGCCAAGCAGTTCCCGCCGAAGGCCATGGCCGCCCAGGTGTCGAACCTGAAGAACGAGCTGATCGACCACGAGACCTTCGCCGCCGGGGCCCGGACCGCGCGGGAGAAGGCCCTGGCCGAGGCGTACGGCGAGTACCAGCGCCGGCTGCTGGCGGCCGGCGCGATGGACTTCGACGACCTGATCATGGTCACCGTCAACCTCCTCCAGGCCCTGCCCGAGGTGGCCGGGCAGTACCGCCGCCGGTTCCGGCACGTGCTGGTCGACGAGTACCAGGACACCAACCACGCGCAGTACGTCCTGATCAGGGAGCTGGTCTGGAGTGGCGGCCCGCTTTTTTCCCGAACGGAGCAGGCTGACGCGCCCGGCCCACCGCTCGAGCCCGCCGAGCTGTGCGTGGTGGGTGACGCGGACCAGTCGATCTACGCCTTCCGCGGCGCCACCATCCGCAACATCGTGGAGTTCGAGCAGGACTACCCGGACGCGACGGTCGTCCTGCTCGAGCAGAACTACCGCTCCACCCAGAACATCCTGGCCGCCGCCAACGCCGTGGTCTCGAGGAATCAGGCCCGCAAGCCCAAGAACCTGTGGTCCGCCCAGGGCGCGGGCCCGCCGATCGTCGGCTACGTGGCCGACAACGAGCACGACGAGGCGGCGTTCGTGGCCGAGGAGGTGGACCGGCTCACCGACGCCGGGCAGGCGACCCCCGGCCAGGTGGCGGTGTTCTACCGGACCAACGCGCAGTCCCGCGTCTTTGAGGAGCAGTTCTACCGCAGCGGGCTGAAGTACCGCATCGTCGGCGGGATCCGGTTCTACGAACGGCGCGAAGTCCGCGACCTGCTCGCGTACCTGCGGCTGGTGGCCAACCCCACGGACGAGGTGTCGCTGCGGCGGGTGCTGAACGTGCCGAAGCGCGGCATCGGCGACCGGGCCGAGGAGTACGTGGCCGCGTTCGCGCAGCGGGAGCGGATCACGTTCGCCGACGCGCTGGCCCGCCCGGCCGACGTACCTGGGCTCGCGGCGCGCTCCGCCGCCGCGATCGAGGCGTTCAACCAGCTCATCGGGGGACTGCGCGATCTTGCCGACACCGTTCCCGTGGCCGGCCTCACCGAGGCGATCCTCGGCCGCACGGGCTACGTGGAGGCGCTGGAGGCCTCATCCGACCTGCAGGACAGGGGCCGGATCGAAAACCTGGAGCAGATGGTCTCCCGGGCGCGCGAGTTCGACGGCTCGCGGGACGGCGAGGGGACGCTGGCCGATTTCCTGGAGCAGGTCTCCCTGGTCGCCGACGCCGACGAGATCCCCGACGGGGAGGACCACGGCGGCATGGTGACGTTGATGACCCTGCACACCGCGAAGGGACTGGAATTCCCCGTGGTGTTCCTGACCGGCATGGAAGAAGAGGTGTTCCCGCACCAGCGCGCGCTGACCAACGCCAGGGAGCTGGAGGAGGAGCGCCGTCTGGCCTATGTCGGCATCACCCGGGCCGAGCGGCGGCTGTACCTGACCCGCGCGCTGCGCCGGACCTGGTGGGGCCGCCCGGCCTTCCACCAGCCGTCCAGGTTCCTCACCGAGATCCCGCCGCACCTGATCGAATGGCGTCGCGACCAGGCGGCGGCGGAGGCGATGACCGCCCCCGCCCAGGAACGGCTGGCCCGGCGTCCCGGCGCCCGGTCACCGGGGAACCGGCCGGTGCCCGCGCTGTCGCCGGGGGACATGGTGACCCACGACAAGTTCGGCCTGGGCACGGTGGTGTCCACCGACGGCCACGGCGACGAGGCCGAGGCGAAGATCGACTTCGGTGTCGACTACGGCGTCAAGCACCTGCTGCTGCGTTACGCCCCGCTGGAGAAGTTGTAGGGCCCAGGCCCGGGCCGGGGGGCGGTGCCCCGCGCGTCCGGGCCGCCCCACGCCCGGCCGGCGTCGCCCGCGCCCGGGTATCTCGGGTCCTCGGCGGCCTGCCGGGCGCGCCGTGGCGGCCGCCCGGCCCGGGTCGGCGGCGGCCAGCCCTGGTCTCCCACGGGCGGCTTGCCCCGGCGCCACAGGATCCAGCGGGCGGCCGGGATCGCGGCGGCCAGCACGGTGGCGAGTACCATCGCGAAGAAGCCGTCGGCGATCCACAGCGCCGCGGCGATGGCCAGCGCCGTCGTCGACAGGCCCGCCGACCGGTCCAGGACGGCGCCGCTGACCAGCGCCGCGACCAGGTAGGAAAGCACCGGGACGGGGACGATCATCCAGCCGGCCCTGGGCCGGACGGCGAACCCGGCGGCCACCGTGCCGGCCACGACGCAAAGCTGCAGCAAGATGCCGGGCGGGTGACTGGTCGCCACGGTGCCGGCGGCGCCGATGGCCGTGCCGGTCACGATGACGCACACGCCGAGGCCGCCCTGCCACGTACCCCACCGTCCCGGCCGCCGCAGGGACTTCCCCCGCCCGCGGGCCCCGCGCCGTCCGCCCGCGGCCCGTATCCCGCCGCCTCGCCCGCCACCGGATTCGGTGGCTCCCGGCTGGGCGGGCATCCCGCGGGTCTGCGGGCCGGTTTCCTGGTCGCCGCGCCGGGCCGGGGGCCCCTGGTCGCCACGTCCGGCGCGAGGTGCCTGATCCTGTCCGTTCCCGCCCGGACCACGCCACCCGGGATCGCGGCTGTCCCACCCCGGATCGCGGTCCTCCCAGCCTGGGGCGCGGCCGTCCCGGCCCGGATCGCGGTCGCCCCAGCCTGGGGCGCGGCCGTCCCGGCCCGGGTCGCGCCGCCGGGGATCCGGCCCGCGCGGATCGGACTCGACGCGCCCGGGGTCGCGGCCGTACGGCTGGGCTCCGGGCCCGCCGTACGGCCTGCTCGGGCGCGCTTCGCGCCATGGTGGGTCGCTCATACGTGCTTTGGATGTTAGTCGTTGCGCCTTGGTAACGGGTACGTGAAGGTAGGCTTCGACGGGTGGTATCGATCCAGAGCTGGGACTGCTGAGGAAAATGCCATGGTTAGGCCAAGCTCTCCGGCACCGTTGTGGGGTGCCGCTGGAAAGGCCGGATATGCCCTGAGCTGCGTAGCCGCCGCCCTGGTCCTGGCGATAAGCGGCTTTTCCTACTTTGTCGTGCGCGACGTGAGCAGCATTGGCGGGTCGCACGCGATTTTGTCCGGCCCGTCCGTTGGCGCGCAGAACATCTTGCTGATGGGCCTGGAGAGCCGGACCGACTGGAACGGCAACATCCTGCCGGACGACATTCTCAACGCGCTGCACGCCGGGAGCAGGCAGGGCGTCCAGAACGGGGTCGGCGGGAACGCCACCAACACGCTGATCCTGATCCACATCCCGGCCGGCGGCACGAAGGCGGTCGGTTTCTCCATCCCGCGGGACGACTGGATCACCTTCCCCCAGACGTACGACGGGCAGACCCAGGGCAAGGTCGACCAGGCCTACGGCGACGCGATGGCCGCCGAGGAGTCCCAGCTCAGGCAGCAAGACCCGGGCATGAGCCAGAACCAGGTCGCCTTCCAGGGCAACGAGGCCGGCCGGGCCGCCACGGTGGCCACGGTGGAGTCGCTCACCGGAGTGCACATCGACCACTTCGCCGAGGTCAACCTGGACGGGTTCTACGAGCTCGCGAAGGTCCTCGGCGGCGTCGAGGTCTGCCTCAACCATCCGGTCCCGCTGGACACCTACTCGGGCTTCTACGCCACGCGGGCCGGCTACCAGCATCTCGACGCCAAGATGGCGCTGGCGTTCGTCCGGCAGCGGCACGGCCTGCCCAACGGCGACCTGGACCGCACGCACCGCCAGCAGGCGTTCCTCGACTCGGTCATGCAGCAGCTGCGCACCGACGGCGTGCTCGACGACCTGACCAAGATCAACGACCTGCTGTCGGTGGCCAAGCAGTACGTGATCACCGACGCCGGCTGGAACCTGCTCGACTTCGCCAGCCAGATGCGCAGCCTGACCAGCGGCAACCTGACCTTCCACACGCTGCCGATCGTCGGCTACGAGACCATCGACGGCCAGGACGCCAACCAGGTCGACCCCGTTTACCTCCAGCAGCTCGTGCACGAGACCTTCTACCCGTCCCCCAGCGCCCCGGCCTCGGCCACCCCGCGGCCGACGAGCACGTCCACCGTCAGCACGGCCCAGGCCGCCCAGACCACGGTGGACGTCTATAACGGCGGCAGCACCCAGGGGCTGGCCGGGCAGGTCTCGGCGGCCCTGGTCAGGGACGGCTACCAGGCCGGGCAGATCGGCAACACCGGCGCGCTGACCACGACCGAAGTGACCTACGGCGCTGGCTCGGCGGCCAGCGCCGCCAAGATCGCCTCGCTGTTCGGCGTCACCGCGACCGCCGGCGCCACGGTGCCGGCCCGGCACGTCGAGGTCCTGCTCGGCGCCAGCGCCACCGTGCCCGGCGCCAGCGCCAGCGCCACCGTGCCCGGCGCCAGCGCCAGCGCCACCGTGCCCGGCGCCAGCGCCAGCGCCACCGTGCCCGGCGCCAGCGCCACGTCGGCTGCCTCGAGCTCGGCGGTGCCCCTGCCCACCACGGGCGCCCAGGGCGGCGCGGTCACCGCGAAGAACGGGATCCCCTGCGTGAATTAGCACCGCGTGGACCGCGCCCCAGGAGCGGACGTTCGTCCCTGCCGGGGCCCGGATATTGCGGTTAGGCTTGCCGCCATGAGCCAGATCCGGGTGATCGTCGCGAAGGCCGGGCTCGATGGCCACGACCGCGGGGCCAAGGTGGTGGCCCGCGCGCTGCGCGACGCCGGCGTAGAGGTCATCTACACCGGGCTGCACCAGACGCCGGAGCAGATCGTGGCGGCCGCCATCCAGGAGGACGTGGACGCGGTGGGCCTGTCCATCCTCTCCGGCGCGCACATGACGCTGTTCAGCCGCGTGATCGAACTGCTCAAGGAGCGTGATGCGGCCGACATCGTGGTGTTCGGCGGCGGCATCATCCCGGACGAGGACATCGAGGAGCTGTCGGGGATGGGCGTGGCCAGGATCTTCACGCCAGGCGCGTCCACCACCGAGATCGTCGCCTGGGTCCGCGAGAAGTTCGGCGAGACCGCGCCGGCCCAGGCTGCCCCACCACGCTGAGGGCCGGCCGCGCGGGCTGGGCGCCGGGGTGCATGGTGTGCCCCCTCCGGTTCTCGCGTGTCATGCCGCGACGGCCAGCCGGGCCTCGGTGGCGCAGTGCGGGGGGACCACCCGGCCGCCGGGAAGGATCTCGCCCATGTCGTCGAACACGATCACTCCGTTGCACAGCAGGCTCCATCCCTGCTCGGGGTGACAGGCGACGGTGCGGGCGGCAGTGCGGTCGCTGTGGTCAGCCGGGGGGCACGGGCGCCGGTGCGAACATATGGCGTATCTCCTGAAACAATTGCGGGTAGTCGGGCCGCTGTTGACGGCCACGCTCCGGGCCGTCAAGGAGGGGTACGCCGGAAGTAGCCGGGCGGTTCACGGCCCGGCTTGATGCCGGCCGGCCTCCGCACCACGCTGAGAGTCAGCTCCGCGAACAGGTCCGGTCGTGACGAGCGTCCCGCTCAAGCAAGCCGAACGGCCCTGGCCAGCGTCCGGATCGGGACGCGATCGTTGTCGTGTGTCTGGATGGGTGTGGTTCGGGTCGGCCGTGGGCTTGATCTTGGCCGTGGTCGCCGGTTACGACGTGACGCAGCGCCGGCACGCCATCTTGCGCAACTTCCCGGTGATCGGTCATCTGCGCTACCTGCTGGAATCGGTCGGGCCTGAGTTGCGCCAGTACATCGTCACGGACAATCGCCAGGAACGGCCCTTTGACCGGGACCAGCGCCGGTGGATCTACACCTCGGCCAAGGGTGTCAACAACAACTTCGCGTTCGGCTCGGATGAGGACCTCGACGCGACGCCGGGCCAGATCATCATTGACCAGAGCATGTTCCCCCTGCCGCGCCCGGCCCCGGGCGAGGATGCGGTCGCCTGCGCGAAGGTGCTCGGCTCGGCCAGGCAGCGGCCCGGCATGTTCCGTCCGGCGTCGGTGGTCAACGTATCCGCGATGAGCTTCGGGGCGCTGAGCGGGGTCGCCGTCGAGGCCATCAACCGGGGCTGCGCCCTGGCCGGCTGCCTGCACAACACCGGGGAGGGCGGCCTGACGCCACACCATCTGCACGGCGGCGAGCTGGTGTTCCAGATCGGTACCGGCTACTTCGGATGCCGCGACCGTGACGGGCGCTTCGACCTCGGCCGGCTGGTGGACCTGTGCGCCGAGCACCCGGTACGGGCGATCGAGATCAAGCTCAGCCAGGGCGCTAAGCCGGGTCTTGGCGGGGTGCTGCCAGCCGCGAAAGTCACCCCGGAGATCGCCGCAGCCAGGGGCATCGAGCCGGGGCGGGACTGCCGGAGCCCGTCGGCGCACAGCGCGTTCCGCGACGTGGACAGCCTGCTGGACTTCGTCGAAACCATCGCCGAGCGCACCGGCCTGCCCGTCGGCATCAAATCGGCCGTCGGCGGCAGCACCTTCTGGGACACGCTGGCCCAGAGCATGGACGGCACGGGCCGGGGCGTGGACTTCATCACCATCGACGGCGGGGAAGGAGGTACCGGAGACGCCCCGCTGGCCTTCAGCGACCACGTGTCACTGCCCTTCAAGCCGGCGATCAGCCGCGCCTACCGTGCCTTCGCCGACAGGGGGCTGGCCGGCGACGTCGTGTTCATCGGCTCGGGGCGGCTCGGCATGCCCGAAACCGCCCTCCTGGCCATGGCCCTGGGATGCGACATGATCAACGTCGCCCGGGAAGCGATGCTGGCCATCGGCTGCATCCAGGCGCAACGCTGCCACACCGGGCATTGCCCGGTCGGCATCACCACCCATTCCGCCTGGCGCACCCGCGGGCTTGACCCTGCCCTGAAGTCAGTGCGCCTGGCCAGCTACATCGGCACCCTCCGGCACGAGCTGCTTGAGCTCAGCCACGCCTGCGGGTTCACCCACCCCGCGCTGGTCGGCCCGGACCGCATCGAGATACTCGACGGGCACCTCGGCTCCCGCACAGCCCAGGAGATATTCGGCTACCACCCGTCCTCGGAATAACCGGTCCATTTTCGCCGGAGAGTGTCCAACGAACGGTGGCACGGCTCGGCCTGAACCTGGTGGATCTGCATAGCCCGCGGGACATGGCGGCCTGGGCGGAAGGCTCAGACCTGCGCCAGCACGTAGTCGCCGCTAGCGGTCAGGTTGTGGGCACCGCCCGCCGGGCACGGGCCGGGCGTCGGGCTGCCGCCCCAGGTCATCCCCATGCACTTGTTACACCATCGCCAGTTGGACTGCATGCCTGCGGCAGGGGCGCCGGAGAAGGCGAGCACGTAGTCAGAGCTGTCCGTATGGTTGTGTGCCCCGCCGGCCGGGCATGGACCGGGCGACGGGCCGCCTGCCCACGCGAGTCCCTGGCACTTGTTGCACCACTCCCAGTTGGACTGGCCGCCGGCTGCGGAAACGCCGTGCGTCAGCACGTAGTCGCCGCTGGCGGTCAGGTTGTGGGTATCGCCCGCCGGGCACGGGCCGGGCGTCGGGCTGCCGCCCCAGGTCATCCCATCGCACTTGTTGCACCATCGCCAGTCGGATTGCTGTAGCTGTGGTGCTGACTCAAACGCCAGCGTGTAGTCGCCGCTGGCGGTCAGGTTGTGAATACCGCCCGCCGGGCACGGGCCGGATGTCGGGCTGCCGCCCCAGGTCATCCCATTGCACTTGTTGCACCATCGCCAGTCGGACTGGCCAGATCCCGCGGGCACATTCTGGACCAGTACGTAATCGCCGCTGCCTGCGAAGTCGTGAGTACCGCCCGCGGGGCACGAGCCGGGTGTCGGGCTGCCGCCCCACGTCATCCCATTGCATTTGTTGCACCACCGCCAGTTGGACTGCCCTGAGGGGGGTGCCGCGCGGTTGAAGGCCACTGCGTAGTTGCCGCTCAGGGAGTGATCGTGGCTATTACCGGCGGGGCATGCTCCGGGAAGGATGTTGCCGGCAAATGCCAGGCCCTGGCACTTTTGACACCAGGCCCAGTTGGCCTGGTCGCCGTAGTAGTTCAGTTCGACGATACCCGCGGTCGAGGAATCGCTCTGGATGACCGTGTGCTGCCCGCAGTCGGTGACCACATCGTTCACGCCCCAGGTCAGTGCCGGGTTGGCGCTTCCGGTCGCGATGCTGATGTCCTTCATCTCGGTGACCGCGGCGTCGGGGTAATCGGAGGCCTTCGTGATTCCATAGCATTCGAGCGTCTCGATGAACCAGGTGAGCTGATCGACATTGGTGATCGGCAGGCTCGCGTTCGCGATCCCCTCGAAGACGCAGTTGTAACTGAAGTGGCCCCCGGACTGGCCAGTCAGGGTCATCACTCCCACCAGCGAGTCGCCGGGGTTCACCCGCACGAGATTGGAGTGCAGGGCGAGCCCGCCCTGCCCATCGACATACCAGCTCGCGACCGCCCAGTAGCTGCCTCCTCCAGCCGCCGACACTCCCCACTGCAGGACCGGCTGATAAATCATCGTCTCGTTCTGGATGCCGGAGAACAGGAAGATCAGCTGTCCGGACTGGGTCGCCGGCGGGTCGGGGACTACCCAGGCGGTGGAGAAGGACGACACGGGTGTGCCGGTCGCATTCGTCCACGATGCATAGGTGATCCAACCGCTGCCCAACGCTGGCATTACCTTGGGCTCCGGATGCGCCACGTTAGCCGGAAGCAGGGGCACCCCCGGGGGACGCCTTTGCAGAACGCCGAAGTCGGTGAGCATCTCGCCCGAGGTGCCGAGTTTTCGCAGGCGGTCATCGGTCCCGTCAATCACGGCACCGTCTTCGATCAGGTGGACCTGGCCCCTGGGCCGCAACCCGCCGGGCGTGAGTACTAGGTCGTCAGCCATTTTGGCACTTCCTGCGTCTCCTGAAGGGCCGAGGTCGGGATCACCCTGAGGGCCCCAATCTAATCAGGGCCCCAATCTAGGCACTAATGCCATCATCGTCCTGTCCCGGCTGCAGCGACCTGCTGGAGCAAGTTCTTCTGGTAGATCAAGATCGCCCAGGACGCCACGTGCTCGATTTTCACCGGCTTGCCGAAGTATGACTCGGCCAACGTGCTCAGGCCGTCGTCGGCGAGGTCGGTGATCACGAACGTTGCGTCGTGCCGGGACGCGTCGTACCACAAGGTATTCGTCTCCCAGTCATACCGGATGACCCGGCGGCCGTATATAGTGACCGCGCGAACTTGCACCTGATTGCCCGACTGCAGGGTGATAACTGAGCCATTCCAGTAACCGGCGAGACCGTACGTCAGTCCGCGTTCCTTGAGCCACGCGCTGAGGGGGGCGGTAGGCACCGCAGCCGGGGGCCGAGCGGCCGCCGCAGTCAACGGCAGCAGTGCACCGATGGCGACCAGGCCGGCCGCCATGCCGTCCCACAGGGTGTCACCGATGTGTCCCGGCACGCAGGCACGAGCCGCGAGTACTGCGCCGCAGGGCAATACGGCGACGATCTCGTAAGGGTTGCCGAGCACCGGCATAGTCGAGATCACGTACGCGGAGATGTTGATGACGATCGCGGCGCACAACAGTTGCTCGGCCCGGCCTGCGGTACGCCAGATCCATACCACTCGCGCGAAGCCAGCCGCGGCGGCCAACAAGCAAGCGAGCCCGAGGATGTATCCCGTGTCGCGTGCCAGCGAGGGGGAGCCTGACGCCGCCTCCGCCCCGAACAGGACGCGTATGGCGTACCAGGCGAGTGCCGCATTATGCGGCCATTGCCCGCGCCGCGAGATCGCCGTCTTCGGGGCGACCATCTGGTACGCGCCGAAGTGCAGCATCACCGCGCGGACCGCGGAAACCAGCGGTACGGACACGCCGGCGGCCAAGGCATTCGCGGCATCGCCCGTGCTGACCTTCCGTGCGGCCACTGCACGGTAACCGCACACCAGGACAACTGTCGGCACGGCGACGTAGCCAATGGTCGCATCACCGATCTGGCCGACGCACAAGATCGCGCAAAGCAGCGGTGGCGTGAAACGCCGGGCGGGAGCCCGGTCGATCAGCAAGAAGGCGACCAATAGGAACGCCGAGGTCCCGGTGTGGTCTGGCGCCCCCAGCAGGTACGGCACGTTCGACTCGACGTGAAACATGACGGTCAGCACGGCGACCACGACACCGCAGCGGGCCACCCTGGCGAGACCGCGGCTGTCCGTCACGGCCACGGCCACGGCACCGACCGTGACGATCAGGTATGTGAGCGCTGAGGCAACATGGCTGGTCAGGTCGCACAGCCCGAAAAAGATCTCAGTGACCGCGAGCACCGGCAGATCAAAGGTGTAATACGTCGCGTCGCCAATGATCCACCCGTGCAGCAGGAGGTGACCGTGCAGTATATCCCACGCCTGCAGCGCATTGTTCGCCCCATCCGAAGTCGCTTGTACGGTGAACGAGATCCGTACGTAAAAGGTGAACAGCACCATGCAGCCGACGATCCACATGGTCGCCACCACCGCGTGACGTACCCAGCGGTGTTCGCGGCCGGCCGGGCGCTGGAAATGGGCCGGCTCCGACCCAGATCGCCTGGCATCGAGCGGACCTGCCTGCGCAGGGATCCGTTTGATCCGGACCATGGTCCGAACCATACTGAGAACTTCTCGCTGGTGCACCACCCGTCAGGCGCGCTGGGGCGAGTCGGACCTAAGGAGCCATCGCCGAATGTCCAACTACGGTTCGTAGCCGAGGTACCGGACGGGGGTAAACGCGGGGTTCGAGCTTTGGCAGGGCGGCCAGGGCCTTGGCGTCAGCTATTTCAACGTCAATAGCTGAATAGCAGACGGCCGTGTTCTTGGCTCGGGACAAGGACGAGGACGGCTCCCCGGACCGGACTGTACGGAGCGGGGCGGGTCTGGGGGCGGCGGCTGGGGACACCATACCGGGCGCCGGGCCCGGATCGCTGCCTGAACCTGCGCCGCAGCCGTGACGTTCGGCCCCTCCTCGGGGTGACGTTCGGCCCTAGGCGCCCGTCATCGGTCGCATGCAGCCTGAACGTCGTCTGCGAGGTGATCGAGGGAGCTGGACCGAACGGAGCGCTGGGGAGACCCGGAGCGGGGAGGAAAGGCTGAGAGGCCGGGCAGCTGACAGGATGACCGGCGACCCCCAGGGACCTGATCCGGGCAATGCCGGCGAAGGGAGACCGCCGCGCAGGCTATTGCTCCGTCCGCGGCGAGCGAGCTGGAGGCCCGGCTTGGCCCTGCCAACTCTGCTCGGGAGCGCGGCGAAGCCCACGGTCGCAGCCTGGTTTACCGGGGTCATGGAAACGCTCCCGCGCCTGGGGCCGCAGCGGCCGCCCGCGGCGGCTGGCCGGGCCGGTAGCCACTGGGCACCTGCGCGGTGCGGACGACCAGGTGATCCCAGCGAGGAAAGGGAGCGGGCTGAGCGCTTGACGGCCAGGAGCGTTAGGCTGGCCCGGATGATCGTGATCCAGGCCATCCGCAGCGCGATGGTCAATGACGTCGTGTTGCGAAGCGCTGCGGACCTGACCGCCGTACCCACGGGAAAGCCAGGTCGGCCGTCTAAGTCAGGCAACCTGGAGCAGGCTCTTGCCGTGCTGGACGGAGTTCAGGCGGATCACCGGGCAAGCGGGCACCAAGACCTTGACCGATCGGATAGTTAAGGCTATGAGCAGCCGAAATAGTGGAGACTGAGAGTGGACCTGTTTGAGTATCAGGCCAAGGACCTGTTCGCCGAGTACGGCGTCCCGGTGCAGCCGGGCAAGGTCGCGCACACGGCCACCGAAGCGCGGGACATCGCCGCGGAGTTCGCCGCCCAAGGGCACCCGCTTGTCGTGGTGAAGGCGCAGGTGAAGACCGGCGGCCGGGGCAAGGCCGGCGGGGTGAAGCTGGCCGACGGCCCGGAGGAGGCCTATGCCAAGGCCAGCCAGATCCTCGGCATGGACATCAAGGGCCACACCGTGCACACGGTGCTCATCGCCCAGGCCGTCGACATCGCGGCCGAATACTACCTGTCGTTCCTGCTGGACCGGGCCAACCGGACGTTCCTGTCGATCTGCTCGGTGCAGGGCGGCATGGAGATCGAGGAGGTCGCGCACTCCAGTCCCGAGGCGGTGGCGCGGATCCCGGTGTCGGCGCTGACCGGCGTCGATGCCGCCAAGGCCACAGAGATCGTCGCCGCCGGGCGGATCCCGGCGCAGGCCGCCGAGGGCGCCGCCCTGCTGGCCGAGCGGCTGTGGGCCATGTTCGCCGACGAGGACGCCACGCTGGTGGAGGTCAACCCGCTGGCGCTGAGCGAGGACGGCCAGGTGCTCGCCGTCGACGGCAAGGTGACGCTGGACGACAATGCCGGGTTCCGGCAGCAGCACGCGCGGTTCGCCGACGTCAGCAGCACCGACCCGATCGAGGCGCGGGCCAAGGAGAAGCACCTCAACTACGTCAAGCTCGACGGCGATGTCGGCATCATCGGCAACGGCGCCGGCCTGGTGATGTCCACCCTGGACGTGGTGGCCTACGCCGGCCAGGGCTTCGGCGGGATCAGGCCGGCCAACTTCCTGGACATCGGCGGCGGGGCCTCGGCCGAGGTCATGGCCAACGGCCTGGAGATCGTGCTGTCCGACCCGAGCGTGCGCTGCGTCCTGGTGAACGTCTTCGGCGGGATCACCTCCTGCGACGCGGTTGCCAACGGGATCGTCTCGGCGATCGGCATGCTCGCCGACCGCGGCGAGCACGTGGATCTGCCGATCGTGGTCCGGCTGGACGGCAACAACGCCGCCGAGGGCAGGCGCATCCTGGATGACGCGGCGATCCGCGTGGTCGAGCAGGTGGACACGATGGACGGGGCGGCCCGCCGGGCCGCCGAACTGGCCAGCGCCGCGAAGGGAGCATGAAATGGCCATCTTCCTGACCGGCCAGAGCCGGGTCATGATCCAGGGTGTCACCGGCTCAGAAGGGCGCAGGCACGGCGCGCGCATGCTGGCCGCGGGCACCAGGATCGTCGGCGGCACCAACCCGCGCAAGGCGGGCCAGACCATCGAGCTGAACGGCACCGACGTCCCGGTCTTCGGCACGGTGGCCGACACCATGGCCGCGACCGGCGCCGACGTGTCCGTGGTGTTCGTGCCCGCGTCCGGCACCAAGGACGCGGTGATCGAGGCGATCGAGGCGCAGATCCCGCTGTGCGTCGTGATCACCGAGGGCGTCCCGGTGCACGACACGGCCGAGTTCTGGGCCCGCGCGTGCGCCGCAGGCAACAAGACCCGCATCGTCGGGCCGAACTGCCCCGGCGTCGCCGCTCCCGGCAAGTCCAACGCCGGCATCATCCCGGCCGACATCACCAGCGAGGGCCGCATCGGGCTGGTCTCCAAGTCGGGCACGCTGACCTACCAGATGATGTACGAGCTGCGCGACATCGGCTTCTCCACCTGCGTCGGCATCGGCGGCGACCCGGTGATCGGGACCACGCACATCGACTGCCTGCAGGCGTTCGCCGAAGACCCGGAGACCGACGCCATCGTGATGATCGGCGAGATCGGCGGCGACGCCGAGGAACGGGCCGGGGCCTTCATCGAGCAGCACGTGACCAAGCCGGTGGTGGGCTACGTGGCCGGCTTCACCGCGCCCGAGGGCAAGACCATGGGGCATGCAGGCGCGATCATTTCCGGTTCCTCGGGCACCGCCCAGGCCAAGAAGGAAGCCCTGGAGAAGGCCGGCGTCCGCGTCGGCAAGACCCCCAGCGAGACCGCCGCCCTCGTCCGCGGGTTGTTCTAGGCTCTACAGCCCGGGGGGGACGCCCCCTGGAACCCCCCGCTACCCGCGGCGGTGCTCGCCGTAGTATCGCGCGGCCGGAGGGGCCCGGGGGGCCTCGCGGAACGCGCGATCGCGGGCTACGCCCGCGCCTTTCACCGTACGCTGCTGCGGCTCACCGCACGATGCTGCGGCGCGCCTACCGGGACGGGGCGGCGATCGTTGCGAGGATCGGCTATGTGAGCGTCTCCGCCGAAGCACCGCTGGCTCCCGACCCGCGGGCCGGATCCGGCGACGGTGACGGCCGCACGCCCGGGCCGCACCCGAGCCGGCCGCTGGTCGTCACCGGCGGCATCGCCGCCTGTGCGGCGGCCGCCAGCGGGCTGGCCGTGCTCGTCACGCTCACCGCGATCGGCTGGATCACCGCGCCGCACGTCGGCATCGGGGCCGGCCTGACCGGGGTGCTGCGCACCGCCGCCGTGCTCTGGCTGGTGGCGCACCACGTCGGCGTCACCGTCCGCGGTGCCGGGCGGATCGGCCTGCTGCCGCTGGGCCTGGTACTGCTGCCCGGCGCGCTGCTGGCGATGGCCGGCCGGTGGGTGGTGCGGGCCGGCGCGGTCACCCGGCTGCGCCATGTCGGCTACGCCGCGGTCGCGCTCGCGCTGCCGTACGCGCTGCTGGCCGGCGCGCTGGCGGTGGCCAGTAGGTCGGCCGTCGCGTCGCCCTCCCTGCCGCAAGCGGTGATCGCGTCCTTCCTGCTGGCACTGGTGGCGGGCGGCCTGGGCGGCGCGCGGGCCCTGGCGCCGTGGTCACGGCTCGGCAGCCTGATGCCGGCCCGGACGCGGTCCATCGTCATGGGCATGCTGGGCGCCGTCGCCCTGCTGGCCGCGGCGGGCGCGCTGCTGGCGGCCGCCTCGCTCGCGGTGCACCTGCCCGAGGTCAAGGCGGCCAGCGACGCGCTCGCGCCCGGCCCGGGCGGCGCGGCCCTGCTGCTGCTGGCCCAGCTCGCCTACGCCCCGAACGCGATCGTCTGGGCGGTCGCCTACACCCTCGGCCCGGGCTTCGCGTTCGGCGTCGGCACCGCGGTCACCCCGACTGGTTCGGCGCTCGGACCCGTTCCCGTCTTCCCGATGCTCGCGGCCATCCCGGCGGGTCCCCGCCCCGGCAGCCCGGCCTGGCTCCCGGTCCTGGTGCTCGCGCTGCCCTACCTGGCCGGCGTCTTCGCCGGGGTCGTCACGGTGCGGATCGCGCCGACGCCGCTGATCGAGGCGGCTCCGCTGTGGGGTTTCACCGCCGGGACGGCAGCCGGCCTG
>Ga0335081_10007906_pt1 | contig 17023 bp, 14 predicted proteins | sample Lox_Sample_35_FD_206713 | JGI IMG/M metagenome (GOLD analysis project Ga0335081, IMG submission 206713) | Soil microbial communities from Loxahatchee National Wildlife Refuge, Florida, United States - Lox_Sample_3.5 | ecosystem: Environmental > Terrestrial > Soil > Wetlands | place: USA... | reverse complement strand
CCCGCAGCAGCGGCATGGTGGTGACCGCCACTCCCCCGGCCTTGAGCACGCCGAACCAGGCGGCGACCAGCCAGGGGTTGTTCGGGCCGCGCAGCAGCACCCGGTTCCCGGGGACCAGGCCGTAGTCAGCGGTGAACACGTGCGCGGCCTGGTTCGCCCGCCGGAGCAGGTCCCCGTAGGTCCAGGTCCCGGTGGGGGTGCGCAGGCACGGGCGGTCCGGGCCGAAGCGGGCCACAGCGGCGTCCAGCAGCGCCTCGGCGCAGTTGAGCCGCTCCGGGTAGCGGAGCCCGGGAAGATCGAAACGCAGCTCCGGCCACTGGCCGGCGGGCGGGAGGTTGTCCCGGCAGAAGGTGTCGGTGTGCGCGGAGGGTGAGAGCTGCATCGGCACCACTCCCTTGTGGCAAGCCCCTGCTGTGGCTGGGGCAGCATCGCGAGCATCCCGCTGTGGCGGGTAACACCAGTATTCATCGGGCCTGACGGCAGTCAACGAACCGCAACACCACGCGACTGCCCACGACTTTGCGTCATGCCTACGCCCGTTTCGTCCCGGTTACCGCGGGCCGGGTCCATGGCAGGTGGGTCGCTGGCGGTGCGGGCTAGGGTGTCCCCGTGAGCCCGTTCCGCGGATCGGTTCCGCCGACGCAGCAGTGGCGGCATTTCCGCTTCGAGGTCGCCGGCCAGGTCGCGACGGTGACGCTCGACCGGCCGGGCAAGCTCAACGCGCTCACCTTCGAGGCCTACGCGGACCTGCGCGACCTGCTGGCCCAGCTCCCTCACCGGGGCGATGCCCGGGTGCTGGTGGTGCGGGGCGAGGGGCGGGCGTTCTGCTCCGGCGGGGACGTCAACGAGATCATCGGCGCCACGCTGCGGATGGGCGCCGGCGAGCTGCTCGCGTTCACCCGGATGAGCGGCGAGGTCATCCGGGAGATGCGGGAGTGCCCGATCCCGGTCATCGCGGCGGTGCACGGGATGGCCGCCGGGGCCGGCGCGGTGATCGCGCTCGCGGCCGACTTCCGGGTGGCGACCCCGGCGGCGCGGTTCGCGTTCCTGTTCACCAAGGTGGGCCTGTCCGGCGGGGACATGGGCGCCGCCTACCTGCTGCCCCGGCTGGTGGGGCTGGGCCGGGCGACACAGCTGCTCATGCTCGGCGACACGATCGACGCCGCGCACGCCGAGCGGATCGGCCTGATCAGCGAGCTGGTGGGGGCCGGCGAGCTGGACGCGGCGGTGGACCGGCTGGCCAGGCGGCTGGCGGACGGGCCGGCCCAGGCGTACGCGCAGACCAAGGCCCTGCTCACCCGCGAGCAGGACATGAGCCTGTCCGCGGCGCTGGAGCTGGAGGCGATGACGCAGGCGCTGCTGATGACCGGCCAGGACTACGCGGAGTTCCACGCCGCCTTCACCGCCGGCCGCGAGCCCCGCTGGCAGGGCCGCTGACGGCGCCGGCCGGACGATGGGCGGCCGCGGGACGCGGAAGACCGCGGGCAGGCGCCAAACGACGCTGCCGCGTCCGGGCCGCCTCTCAGCGCAGCAGCTCGCGGGCGATGATGGTGCGCTGGATCTCGGACGCGCCCTCGTAGATGCGCGGGGACCGGACCTCCCGGTAGAGGTGCTCGAGCAGGTGGCCCCGCTGCAGCCCGCGCGCGCCGTGGATCTGCACCGCCGCGTCCACCACGAACTGGGCGGTCTCGGTCGCGAGCAGCTTGGCCATGGCCGAGCGGCCCGCGACCACGGCGCCCTCGTCGAGCGCGGCGGCCGCGGAGTAGACCAGCAGCCGGGCCGCCTCGGTCCTGGTCGCCATCTCGGCCAGCAGGTGCGCCACCGCCTGCTGGTCCTTCAGCAGGCCGCCGAACGCGGCCCGGGCGCTGGCGTGCGCCACCGCGGCGTCCAGCGCCGCCTGCGCCATGCCCACCGCGAACGCGCCCACGCTCGGGCGGAACAGATCGAGGGTCCGCATCGCCACCGCGAACCCGCGGTCCCGCTCGCCCAGCAGCTCATCGCCGTGCACCGGCACCGCGTCGAAGCTGAGCGTGCCGATCGGGTGCGGGCTCACCATCTCCAGGTGCTCCCCGGACAGCCCCGGCCGGTCCGCCGGGACCACGAAGGCGCTCACCCCCCGGGCCCGGGCACCGGCCGTGGTCCGGGCGAACACGGTGTAGAAGTCCGCCTCGGGGGCGTTGGAGATCCACATCTTCTCGCCGGTCAGCCGCCACCCGTTCCTGTCCGGCTCGGCCGTCAGCTCCAGCGCGGCGGCGTCCGATCCCGCCCCCGGCTCCGAGAGTGCGAACGCGGCCACCGCGTCCCCGGCGGCGACCGCGGGCAGCCAGCGGCTCACCTGTCCGGGACGGCCGGACTGCAGCAGCGGGTAGCTGCCCAGCCCCTGCAGGGCCAGCGCGGTCTCCGCCTCGGTGGTCTGGGTGGCCAGCGACTCACGCAGCAGGCACAGGTCGGTCGCGGACGCCTCCCGGGAAGGCTGCCCGCTGGCCGCGCCGGGGAACAGCCGCGCCAGCAGGCCGAGCCTGCCCAGGGCCTTGACGAGCTCCCGGTTGACCCGGCCCGGCTCACCGGCCTCCGCGATCGGGCGGAGCTCCCGCGCGCCCAGGCCGCGGACCTCGGCCGCGAAGGCCCGCTGGTCCGCGGACAGCGCGAAAGCGCTCAATTCCCTGCCTCCCTCGCGGGCGCTTCGCTTGGTCGTGCCGGAGGCGCGCCAGCTAGCAGGGCGGGAGGCGGGTCCTCGGCGCCGGGACACCGCTTTCGCTGGGTCGTGCTGGAGGCGCGCAAACAAGCGCCGTGGCCCGGCGCCTGCGGCCCGGCCAGTGCCGCGGTAACCCTCATCTGCCTGCCTCCCTCACGGGCGCTTCGCTTGGTCGTGCCGGAGGCGCGCCAGCTAGCAGGGCCGGAGGCCGGTCTGGGCGCCAGCGGGCGTGCGCGGTCGCGGGCGGGCCGGCCCGGACCAGCTCAAGCCGTGGCCGGGGGCCGTCGGTGCGGCCGGTCTGCGGCCTGCGGCTGCCAGCGGCGAACGGGTCGGGCCAGCGGGCGGCCGGCCCGGAATAGCCCTGGTCGGCCGCGGCGTGCAGCGTCCACTGCGGGTCATACAGATGGGCCCGGCCCAGGGCGCAGAAGTCGGCCCGGCCCGCCAGGATGATCGAGTTGACGTCGTCGTAGGAGGAGATCACCCCGACCGCGATCACCGCGATCGCGTACTTGCGGCCGATCTCGTTGCGGATCCGGTCCGCGTACGGGGTCTGGTAGCTGCGCCCGAACGCCGGCTGCTCGTCGCTGACCACCTGCCCGGTGGACACGTCGATGCCGTCCACGCCGTGCTCGGCGAACGCCCGGGCGATCTCGACCGCCTCGCCGGCGTCCACCCCGCCGTCGTGCCAGTCGGTGGCCGAGATCCGCACGGTCATCGGGCGGTCGGCTGGCCACACCGCACGGACCGCGTCGAAGACCTCCAGCGGGTAGCGCAGCCGCCCGGCCAGCGACCCCCCGTAGCGGTCGGTGCGCCGGTTGGCGAGCGGGGACAGGAACGAGGACAGCAGGTAGCCGTGCGCGCAGTGCAGCTCGAGCAGGTCGAACCCGGCGCGCGCCGCGGCCTGCGCCGCGCTGGTGAACTGGGCGGTGAGGCCGGCCAGCTCACCGGCGGTCAGCTCGTGCGGGACCTGGCTGGCCGGTGAGTACGGCAGCGGCGACGGCCCGCACACCTCCCAGTTGCCCTCGGCCAGCGGCTCGTCGATGCCCTCCCACATCAGCCGGGTGGAGCCCTTGCGGCCGGAGTGGCCGAGCTGCACGCCGATCCGTGCGGTGGTGGCCGAGTGCACGAAGTCCACGATCCGCGTCCAGGCGGCCTCCTGCCCGGGTGTGTACAGGCCGGCGCAGCCGGGGCTGATCCGGCCCGGCTCCGACACGCACACCATCTCGGTCATCACCAGGCCCGCCCCGCCGAGCGCCTTGCTGCCCAGGTGCACCAGGTGGAAGTCACCCGGGACGCCGTCGCGGGCGCTGTACATGTCCATCGGCGAGACGATGACCCGGTTGGCCAGCTCCAGCCGCCCGATCCGGCCCGGCTGGAACATCGGCGGGCGCACGTCGCTGGCGGGCGGCCGCTGGGCGGCGGCGAACCAGGTGTCAAGCCCGGCGACGAACTCCGGATCGCGCAGCCGCAGGTTGTCGTAGGTGACGCGGCGGCTGCGGGTGATGATGTTGAACGCGAACTGGGCCGGGTCCTGGTCGGTGTACTGGCCGATGTTCTCGAACCACTCCAGGCTGGCCTGCGCCGCGCGCTGGGTGGAGGCGACGACCGGCCGTCGTTCCGCCTCGTAGGCGGCCAGCGCGCCGGGCACGCCGTCGTGCTCGTGCAGGCAGGCCGCGAGCGCCAGCGCGTCCTCCATGGCCAGCTTGGTGCCCGAGCCGATGGAGAAGTGCGCGGTGTGCGCCGCGTCCCCGAGCAGCACGACGTTCCCGTGCCGCCAGCTCGCGCAGCGGACGGTGGTGAAGTTCACCCACTGGGAGTTGTTGCCGGTGATCTCGTGCCCGCCGAGCACCTCCGCACACAGGTCGCGGATGAGCGCGATGGACGGCTCGTCGCTGCGCCCGGGCGGGAGCGGGCCGGCCGTCCGCTCGGCGAACCCGGCGCGGCGCCAGACGTCGTCGTGCAGCTCCAGGATGAAGGTGCTCGCGCCGCGGCTGTAGGGGTAGCCGTGGATCTGCATGGCTCCCCACGGGGTGTCCAGCACGTAGAACTTGAACGCGTCGAAGACCAGGCCGGTGCCGAGCCAGATGTACTTGCACCGCCGGGTCTCCAGGCTGGGCTGGAAGGCGCTGGCGAAGGCCGCGCGGGTCTGGGAGTTGGCCCCGTCCGCCGCCACCACCAGGTCGTGGCTGGCGGACAGCCGCGCCAGGTCCGGCGCCTGCGCCCGGAAGCGGGTCCGCACACCCAGCTCCGCGCACCGGTCCTGCAGGATGCGCAGCAGCCGGTGGCGGCTCATGGCGGCGAAGCCGTGCCCGCCGGAGGTGATGACGGTGCCCCGGTAATGCACGTCGATGTCGTCCCAGCGGGCGAAGTCCCGTTCCATGGCCCGGAAGACGGCGGTGTCGGCGTGCTCGATGCCGCCCAGCGTCTCGTCCGAGAACACCACCCCGAACCCGAACGTGTCGCCGGGGGCGTTCCGCTCCCACACGGTGATCTCGTGCCGCGGATCCAGCTGCTTGGCCAGCGCGGAGAAGTACAGCCCGCCGGGGCCGCCGCCCAGTACCGCGATGCGCATCGGGCCCGTGCCCTCCCTCCGCCGGCCGGGCTGGATGGGGCCAGGTTATGTTGTTAATAATACGGTCGTCAAGAAGACGATATACCGATGGGTAGCCCCGGCCCGGCGCCGCATGATACGCAGGACCGTGGCCATCGAGCGGATCAACCCGGCCGGGCTGGCCAGGCCGTCCGGCTTCTCGCATGCGGTCTCGGTGCCGCCGGGCCGGCTGGTGTTCCTTGCCGGGCAGACCGCGCTGGACGAGGGCGGGCAGATCGTGGGCTCCGGTGTGGTGGAGCAGTTCGAGCGCGCCCTCGGCAACCTGCTGGCCGCGCTCCGGGCCGCGGGCGGGCAGCCGGCCGATCTGGTGTCGGTCACCATCTACGCCGTGGACCTCGACGACTACCGTGCACATGGCCGCGAGGCCGGCGAGGTCTGGCGCAGGCTGGCCGGCCGGGACTACCCCGCCATGGCCGCGGTCGGCGTGCACCGGCTCTGGGATCCCGCGGCCCTGGTGGAGGTGCAGGGAGTCGCGGTTACCCGCTGATCACCCGGGCGACGTGGGCGCGGGCGGCCTCCTCGAGCTGGGCCCGCAAGGTGAAGAACAGCTCGGCCGCGCGGACCCCGATCCAGTTCGGGGGCAGCAGCTCGGCCGGCAGGCCCGGGTCGAGGTAGGGCAGCTGACGCCAGTCGGTGAGCACCCGCACATAGGCGGTGAAGGCCTCCCGCTCACCCGCCTGGCGTGAGCGCCACCGGCGCAGCAACGGGCCGTGGGCGCCGAGGAACTGGCCATAGAGCCGCTCCAGCTCGTCGAGGTCCCACCACTGGCGCACCTTCCCGGCCAGGTCGCCGAAGGCGATGTGGTCGGCCCGGAACAGGTCGGCGTAGCCGTCCAGCCCCAGCCGCCGCAGCATGCCGGCGGTGGCGTCGTGCAGGTGGGCCGGGGCGATCCACACCCCCGGCGCGGCGGTGCCGAAGCCCAGCTGGGAAAGCTGCGAGCGGAGCACGTGCCGTTTGCGGCGCTCGGCCTCCGGCACCGAGAACACCGCCAGCAGCCAGCCGTCGCCCAGCGCGGCCCGTTCCCGCCGGAAGATCCGCCGGTCGCCTTCCCGCAGGATGGCCAGCGCCTCGCCGGACAGCGCATATCCGGCCGCGCCGCCGCGGCGGCTCGCGTGCAGGATCCCGCGCCGCTTCAGCCGGGAGATCGACGAGCGGACCGCGGGCTCGTCCACGCCCAGATCGGTGAGCAGGCTGATCAGGGCGGCGACCGACATCCAGCCGCCCTCGGCCCGCGAGTACAGCCCATAGACGGTCACGATCAGCTGCCGCGGCTGTGCCCCGCGCAGCATGCCGCCGTCCGGGCCGCCCGGCCTGGCCCGGCCCGATGCGGCCTGGCCAGCTGCTGGCCGGGATGCTGTGTGCGATACGGCCGTCACCCGGTCACGATATCCAACCCGCCGCGCGGTCACATGGTCCCCATCCGGGGAGAACGCGGCGGGCCGCTGGATACGATGCGGTGCATGCGCTTCGCCATCGCGATCCCCCAGTTCTTCACCGACGGCGAGTTCGACCCGGCGGCGTTCCGCGCCTATTTCGCGCGCGCCGAGGAGCTCGGCTTCGACAGCGCGTGGGCGCAGGAGTCGGTGCTGGGACCGTCATCGCAGTTCGGGCCGGTCGAGGTGATGGCCTATGCGGCGGCGTGCACCGAGCGGCTGCGGCTGGGCTGCGTGGTGTTCGTGTCCACCCTCTACAGCCCGGTGCACCTGGCGAAAAGCCTGAGCACGCTGGACCAGCTCAGCCGCGGCCGGATCGAAATCGGTGTCGGCACCGGCGGCAAGGGACGGCCGTTCGCCGCCTTCGGCGTGGACCCGCAGCGGTACGTCGCGCGGTTCACCGAGGGGGTCGAGCTGATGAAGAAGCTGTGGACCGAGCCCAGCGTCACCTTCGACGGGCAGTTCTGGCAGCTGAAGGACGCCAGGATGGAGCCCAAGCCGTTCCAGAAGCCGCACCCGCCGCTGTGGTTCGGCGGGAACGCGCCGGCCGCGCTGCAGCGTGCCGTGCGGCTGGGCACCGGCTTCTTCGGCGCGGGCTCCTCCCCCACCGCGAAGTTCGCCGACCAGGTCACGATCGTGCGGGAGGCACTCGCCGGCCTGGGCCGGCCGGCCGGGGACTTCCCCATCGCCAAGCGCGTGTACATCGCGGTGGACGAGGACGCCGGGCGGGCGCGTGAGCGGATGAACGCCGCGCTGGAGCGGATCTACGGCCGCCGGGTGGACGACATCGAGGCAGCCGCGGTCACGGGTAACCCGGCCGACTGTGTCCGCGAGGTGCGCAAGGTCGCCGAGGCCGGCGCGGAGCTGATCCTGTTCACGGCGCTGTTCGACCAGGCCGAGCAGGCCGAGCGGCTGGCCGCCACGGTCATCCCCCAGCTCCGGTAGCGGCCCGGCCCGTCCACCGGGTGGCCCCCCCGGGTCAGTGGGCGGTCCAGCCGCCGTCGACGGACAGGACGGCACCGGTGATGTAACTGGCGTGCGGGTCGGTGAGCAGCAGCGCGGCGCCGGTGAGCTCGGCGAAATCGGCCCACCGGCCGAGCGGGATCTCGGCGGACAGGAAGCGCCGCATCTGCGGGTCGTCGTCCATGCCCGCGTTGAGCGGCGTGCGGAACGGCCCCGGGGCGAGCGCGTTGACGGTGATCCCGGTCCCGGCGAGTTCCACGGCGAGGCTGCGGGTGAGCTGGACCACGGCGCCCTTGCTCGACGCATACCCTGTCCGCGCGGCGGCACCGACCAGGCCGAGCGCGCTGGCCAGGGTGACGATGCGGCCGTACCCGGCGGCGCGCATCGGGGCCACGGCGGCACGGCAGGCAAGCCAGGTGCCCACCACGTTGACGTCCAGGCAGGCCCGCAGGGTCGCCACGTCGAGCTCCTCGATGCTGCCGCGGGCCTGCACGCCGGCGCTGGTCACGAGCACGTCGAGGCGGCCGTGCTCGGCGAGGACCCACTCGGTGAGGCCGGCGACGGCGCGCTCGTCGGTGACGTCGCAGCCCCGGCCGGCCGCGGTGCGCCCGGTCTCGGCGGCCAGCCAGGCGGCGGCGTCCTCGCACCGCGTCTGTGACCGGCTGGCCAGCACGACCGCCGAGCCCGCCCGGGCCAGGGCGGCGGCGATCGCCAGGCCCAGCCCGGCCGATCCCCCGGTCACCAGCGCCACCTGGCCGGCCCGCGGCGATCCGGACCACGATGCTGGGGCCGCGCCAGCCAGCGGATCGTCAAGGGGGCCGCTGTTCATTGACGGATCATCGCAGAGCCGGCTGCGGTGCCCGTGGCCCGGGTTAGCCGTTCAGGCATGCACGCATCCGGGGGGCCCGGAATGAGCGCACCGGAATCGGCGCTGGGGTCGGGCGACGTCATCGCGTTCGCCCCGGCGTCCGCCGTCGCGGTGCGGCATGCTTGGCGGGTGACCGTGCCTTTCCCCGAGCCCACCACCCCGATGCCATCGCGCGCCGAGGTCTTCCTCAGCTACCTCGACTACTTCCGGTCGCGGCTGGTGAGCAAGCTTGAATCGCTGCCCGGTGACGAGCTGCGCCACAGCCGGCTGCCCTCCGGCTGGACACCGGCCGAACTGCTCAAACACCTCGCCTATGTCGAGATGCGGTGGCTGGAGTGGGGCTTCGAGGGCCGCGAGGTCGCCGACCCGTGGGGCGACAGCCGGGACGGCCGCTGGCACGTGGCCGCCAGCGAGACACCCGGCCAGCTGATAGCGGGGCTGCGCGCCCAGGCCGCGCGCACCAGGGCCATCGTCGAGTCCCATGACCTCGCCGACGTCGGCCAGCCGGGCGACCGCTGGGACGGGGCCGACCCGCCTGCGCTCGAGCGGGTCCTGTTCCATCTGCTGCAGGAGTACGCCCGCCACGTCGGCCAGCTCGATATCGTCAGCGAGCTGGCAGGCGGCGAGACCGGCGAATAGCCGGTGGCGGGACACGGCGGCGGCAGCCACACCGATCACCAGGCCGCCGAGCAAGGCGGCGCCGGCCCGGACCGAGCACGCCAGCATGATCACGTACAGCAGTGCGCTGACGATGCCGCCGCCCGAGGTGCTCATCCGCCGCTAGCTACCCCCGTACCGGGCGGCGGAATCCCCCGCCGCCAAACCGCTGGCGCTCACCGGTTCCGAAATGGGACGCGGGAACACAACAGGCCCCGCCGGCGTTTATACCCTGGACGTTTTGCAGCTAAGAGAATGACATAATGGCGCAGTGCATCACGTGCGGGACCGAATTGCATCCCGAGCGGGCGAAGAAATACAACTACTGCATGGCACGTGAGTGCCAGGAGAAAAACGCCAGGGGCCTGACCATGGTGGCCATCGGGATGAACAAGGCCGCCGACGAGATCATGATCCTGGACGAGCAGACCCGCGAGGAGCTGGCCGGCGGCAAGTACCGGGACCAGCGGCGCGGCTCGTTCGGCACTTCCGTCCCGGCAGCCGCCCCTCCCGCCGCCACCGCGCGGCCGGCCCGCCCCGCCCAGCCCGGGCAGTCCCAGCGCCCGGCCGCCGGCACAGCTGCCCCGGCCGCCGCCGCGGCCGCCCGCCGCGCCTGGACGGAGCGGCAGGAGAGGCTCGCGCTCATCTACAACCGGCAGGGGCTCCGGCCGGACGAGATCGCGCAGAAGCTCGGTGTGAGCACCTACACGGCCACCCAGATCATCCTCGCCGCCCGCAACCGCGCGGCGGGCTGACCACGGCAACGCCCCACTCCCCGCGCGCGATAGGCTGGCCGGCCATGACGACCGAACCGGGCCTCATCGTGCAGCTGCCGCGCGGCGGTGCGGTCGACCGCCAGTTCCGCGCGGACCCGCCGCCCAGCGTCGCGAGTGGCCGGGTGGTGCTCGACCACGTCCGGCCCGGGGCCGACGGGCGCCTGGAGCCGCCGGAAGGCGGCGAGATCGTCATGTCCGTGCTGTCGCCCGAGGCGCTGGCCCGGGAGGCGGAAGAGGTCCGGGACGTCATCAAGCACGCCCCCGATGACCACGAGCCACTGGTGATCATCGTGGAGGCGGCCGAGGAACTGCGCGAAGAAGAGATTGCCGTGGTCATGGACGCGGCGGCCCGCGCACATCGCCGGGTCATCGTCCGCGTGATGGCAGACGCCTGACCAGCGGCCAGCCAGCCCGCTGGCGGGGTGGGCAGGGCGAGGCTGAACGCGTCCGGCCACCAGGGGCCGGCCCCGGCCGCAACGGCGCATCGTGCCTGCGCATGCGGGCGCCGGCGCCCGCCCCGGGCCGCCGCGGGCTGGCCCGGCGGGCCATTGACACCGCCACGGGCTGGCCCGGCGGGCTATTGACAGCGCCCGGGGGCGGGCATGGGATGAGTGGACGGGTGGCCGCTGGCCTGCGAGGAGAGCCGCTGGCCCGCCAGGAGAGGAGCCGCGGCAATGACGAACCTGGCCCAGATGGTGCGGGACGCGGAGGCCACACGGGGCGAGCGGCTGGCCATGCGGCAGGGCGAACTGGCGCTGACCTATGCGGAGCTCGCGCGCGGGAACGGGCAGGCAGCCGCCCTGCTGCGCGAGGCCGGGATCAGGCCCGGCGACCGGGTGGCGCTGATGCTGCCGAACGTGCTGGCGTTCCCCTTGCTCTTCTACGGCAGCCTTGCCGCAGGCGCCTCGGTCGTGCCGATGAACCCGCTGCTGAAGAGCCGGGAGGTCGCGCACTACCTCGGCGACTCGGGCGCCTCGGTCATCTTCGCCTGGGATCAGTTCGCGGACGAGGCGGCCAAGGGAGCGGCCGACACCGGCGCCCAGGTCATGCGGGTGACGGAGCCGGACGCGCGGAGCCTGCTCGGCGACCACCAGCCGCTGGCGGACTGGGCCGAACGCAGCGACGACGATGACGCCGTCATCCTGTACACCTCCGGGACGACCGGCGTACCGAAGGGCGCCGAGCTCACCCACGCGAACCTGTCCAGGAACGCCGAGGTGGCCACGACGACGCTGTTCGCCACGGGCCAGGGCGACGTGATCATGGGATGCCTGCCGCTGTTCCACGTCTTCGGGCTGACCTGCGGCATGAACGCATCGGTCATCGGCGGCGCCACCCTGACCCTGCTGCCGCGGTTCGACCCGGGCAAAGCCCTGGAGATGATCGGCCGGGAGAAGGTGACGATCTTCGAAGGCGTGCCGACGATGTACTCGGCGCTGCTGCACCACCCGGACCGCGCCACCGTCGACGTGTCGTCGCTGCGGCTGTGCGTGTCCGGCGGGGCCGCGCTCCCGGTCGAGGTGCTGCGCCAGTTCGAGGAGGCATTCGGCTGCCCGATCCTGGAGGGCTACGGGCTGTCGGAGACATCGCCGGTGGCGTCGTTCAACCACCCGGACGCCGAACGCAAGGCGGGCTCGATCGGCACCCCGATCGCCGGGGTGGAGATGCGCGCCGTCGACGACTCCGGGGCCGACGTGCCCCAGGGTGAGGTCGGCGAGATCGCGATCCGCGGCCACAACGTCATGAAGGGCTACTGGCGGAACCCGGAGGCGACCGCGGCCGCCATCCCCGATGGCTGGTTCCGCACCGGCGACCTGGCCCGCATCGACGAGGACGGCTACTTTTTCATCGTCGACCGGAAGAAAGAGCTGATCATCCGGGGCGGGTACAACGTCTACCCGCGGGAGATCGAGGAGGCGCTGCACGAGCACCCGGCCGTCGCGGAGGTGGCCGTGGTCGGGATCCCGCACGACTCGCTGGGCGAGGAGGTGGGCGCCGCGGTCGCGCTCAAGCCGGGCGCCACCGCCACCCCCGAGGAGCTGCGGGACTTCGCGAAGGCCAGGGTCGCCGCCTACAAGTACCCGCGGCAGGTCTGGCTGGTGGACCAGCTGCCGAAGGGGCCGACCGGCAAGATCCTGCGCCGCGAGGTGAAGCCGCCGGCCGGGGACAGCGCGTGACCTTGCCGGCCGGCGGCAGCCCCGCCGGGGACTTCGCCGACGTCGCGGACGCCACGCCCGCGCTCGACCTGCTGCTGTCGGACGCGGCCCTGGGGATCATGCGCCGGTTCCGGCCCGGCGGTTCCACGATCCGGCTCGGCCTGGGCCTGGCCCGGCGGCCGTGGACGGTGACCCGGCGGTCGGCCGCACTGGCCGGTGAGCTCGGCAAGATCGCGATAGGGCGCTCGGCCGTCGCTCCCGGGCCGCGCGACCGGCGGTTCGCGGACCCGGCGTGGATGGGCAACCCGTTCCTCCGGCGGATCCTGCAGGCCTACCTGGCCGGCGGCGCGCTGGCGGAGGAACTGCTCGCGGACGCGGACCTGGGCTGGCGCGACGGTGAGCGGGTCGGGTTCGTCGTGCACAACCTCGTGGACGCGGCGGCGCCCAGCAACAACCCGCTGCTCAGCCCGGCCATGTGGAAGGCGCTGGTCGACACCGGCGGGCTGAGCGCCGTGCGCGGGCTCCGCGCGTTCGCGTCGGACATGGCGACCGCCCCGCGGATCCCGGCCATGGTGGCGCCGGATGCCTTCGAGGTCGGCCGCGACCTCGCTCTCACGCCCGGCGCGGTGGTGCGGCGGGCGGAGATCTGTGAGCTGATCCAGTACCAGCCGGCCACGCCGCGCGTGCACGAGTTCCCGCTGGTGATCGTGCCGCCGATGATCAACAAGTTCTACGTCACCGACCTGGCGCCCGGCCGCAGCGTGATCGAGTACCTGGTGTCGCAGGGTCACCAGGTGTTCGCGATCTCCTGGCGCAACCCCGACGCACGGCACCGCGACTGGGGCACCGACGCCTACGGCCAGGCCATCGTGGACGCGCTGAACACCGCCCGGTCCATCTGCGGGGCGGCCAGGGCCAGTATCTTCGCGCTCTGCTCGGGTGGCATCGTGTCCTCGATGGTGGCCGCGCACCTGGCCGGCACCGGTGGCCTGGAGCAGCTCGCCTCGCTGTACCTCGGGGTGACGGTGCTCGAGCAGGTGCAGGAGGGCACCGTGGCCGCGCTGGCCGACGACCGCGCGGCGGAGCTGGCGGTCGCGGCCTCGCGATCCCGCGGCTACCTGGACGGCCGGTCGCTGGCCGAGGTGTTCGCCTGGCTGCGGGCCAACGACCTGATCTGGAACTACTGGGTCAACAACTACCTGCAGGGCAAGACCCCGCCGCCGTTCGACATCCTGTACTGGAACGCCGACACCACCCGGCTGCCGGCCGCGCTGCACCGCGACTTCATCAACATCGCCCTGACCAGCGCGCTCGCCAAGCCCGATGCCGTGACGATGCTCGGCTCGCCGGTCGATGAATCCCGGGTCGACGTGGACTCCTACCTGGTGGCGGGCATCGCCGACCACCTGTGCCCGTGGCAGTCCTGCTACCGCAGCACCCAGCTGCTGGGCGGCGACGTCCGGTTCGTGCTGTCCACCAGCGGGCACATCGCGTCCATGATCAACCCGCCGGACAACCCGAAGGCGCGGTTCCAGGTATCGCCCGCCGGGCAGCGGCCGGCCAACCCGCCCGACCCGCGCGACTGGCTGCGGACGGCCGAGACCGTCCAGGGCAGCTGGTGGCCGCACTACTCCTCCTGGCTCGCCGAGCGCAGCGGCGGCGAGAAGGACAGCCCGGAAACACTGGGCGACAAGGGATTCGAGCCGATCGAGCCCGCGCCCGGCCTGTACGTCCTCGACCGGTAGCCGACGGGCACCCGCCCGTGCGAGCCTGGCAGCAGGCCAGCGCCTGAGTATGTGACGCCCAGGGGAGGACAGCGACCGATGCCGATCAGCTTCCGCCGGAAGCCACCGCCGCAGACAGCTCGCAGCATCGTGGTCGACGGTCACCAGCTGCGCATCGATGTCCGGCCCGCAGCCGGCCAGCGTCCGCCGCTGCTGCTGGTCAACGGCATCGGCGCCAGCCTGGAACTGCTGCAGCCGTTCGTCGACGCGCTCGATCCAGCGATCGAGGTCATCCGGTTCGACGCTCCCGGGGTCGGCGGGTCGCCGCTGCCCGGCCTGCCTTACCGCTTCACCGGCCTGTGCCGGCTGATGGCGCACCTGCTGTCGGCGCTCGGCCACGACGAGGCCGACGTGCTCGGCATCTCCTGGGGCGGCGGGGTCGCGCAGCACTTCGCCACGTTCCAGCGGCAGCGCTGCCGGCGCCTGGTGCTGGTCGCCACGGCGACTGGCTCACTGATGGTGCCGGCCAGGCCGTCCGTGCTGGCCCGGATGGTCACGCCGCGCCGTTACCTGGACCGCGGATACCTGCGGGAGAACGCCGCCGACCTCTACGGCGGCTCGGCGCGCAGCCAGCCGGACCGCGTCAGCGCGCTGATGCACGCCGACAGCCGGGTCGGCCCGGCGCTGGGCTATGTGTACCAGCTCGCCGCCGGGGCGGGCTGGACGAGCCTGCCGTTCCTGCCGCTGATCCGCCAGCCCACGCTGATCATGTCCGGCGACGACGACCCGCTGATCCCGCTGGCCAACGCCCGGCTGATGCACTCCCTGATCCCCCACTCGCAGCTGCACGTGTACCACGGCGGGCACCTGGGCCTGGCCACTGAGGCGGCCGAGCTCGCACCGGTGGTCGGCCGGTTCCTGGCGGCCGACCTGCCAGCCGCCGGCGCCGCGGCGCAGGACGGCGAGCTGGCCTAGCCGGTCCCGCACTCCCGAGGAGGACGTGAGATGACGAACGCCGCCGATGCCGACTTCTACCAGCTCGAGCAGCTGCTCGACGACGCGGGCCGCGACGCCGTGGCGCGCACCCGGGAGTTCATGACCAAGGAGGTCGGGCCGGTCATCAACCGGTACTGGACCCGGGAGGAATTCCCGCACGACCTGATCCCGGGCTTCGCCCGGCTCGGGATCGCCGGCGTGGCGTACACCGGCTACGGCTGCCCCGGCGGCGGCCCGCTGCTGGACGGGATGATCGCGATGGAGCTGGCCCGGACCGACCCGTCCTTCTCCACCTTCAGCGGGGTGCACAGCGGCCTCGCGATGGGGTCGATCTACCTGTGCGGGTCGGAGGAGCAGAAACAGCGCTGGCTGCCGCCGATGGCCCGGCTGGAGAAGATCGGCGCGTTCGGGCTGACCGAGCCAGAGGTCGGGTCCGGCGTCGCGGGCGGGCTGACCACCACCGCCCGCCGCGACGGCGACGCGTGGATCCTCGACGGGCAGAAAAAGTGGATCGGGAACGCCACGTTCGCCGACTACATCATCATCTGGGCACGCGACATCGAAGACGGCCAGGTCAAGGGGTTCGTGGTGGAGAAGGGCACGCCGGGCCTGTCCACCACCAAGATCAAGGACAAGATCGCGCTGCGGGTCGTGCAGAACGCCTACATCACCATGGACGGGGTGCGGGTGCCGGAGGAGAACCGGCTGCAGAAGGCGACCTCGTTCCGGCAGACCGCGGCGGTGCTGCGGCAGACCAGGGCGGGGGTGGCCTGGATGGCGGTCGGCTGCGCCCGCGGGGCGTACGAATACGCGCTCGCCTACGCCAAGGAGCGGCACCAGTTCGGCAAGCCGATCGGCAGCTTCCAGCTCGTGCAGGACCTGCTGGTGCGGATGCTCGCGAACATCACCGCCTCGGCCTGCCTGTGTGCGCGGCTGGCCCAGCTGCAGGCCGATGGCCTGGCCGCCGACGAGCATTCGGCGCTGGCCAAGGCGTTCTGCACGGTGCGGATGCGGGAATCGGTCGGCTACGCCCGCGAGCTGCTCGGCGGCAACGGCATCCTGCTGGAGCAGCAGGTCGGCCGGTTCGTCGCCGACGCCGAGGCGATCTACTCCTATGAGGGCACCCGCGAGATCAACACCCTCGTGGTCGGCCGCGCCATCACCGGCCTGTCCGCCTTCGTCTGATGCCTGCGGCAGCGGCCCTCATACCGGCGACGCCGCCCCCTGACCGGCCAGGTCGTAGACGGTGACGCCGCCCACGGTCTCGGCGGTGAAGTGGGATTCCACCCAGGAGGTGATCTGCGCCGCATCACCGGACCCGCCGCCGAAGCTGGCCCGGTTCTGGCCCACGAAGTAGTGGATCTTGCCGGCGGAGACGAGCTGCTCGAACCGGGCGAGGGTGGGGGCGGGATCGGTCCCGTTGAAGCCGCCGATGGCCAGCACCGGCTGGCCGGACGCGAGCTGGAGCGGGGCGGCGCTCTCCGAGCCGACCGTGGCGGCGGCCCACGTGTAGCCCGCGGCACCGGTCTGCAGCAGCCTGGTCAGCGCGCTGCTGACCTGGGTGTCGCCGCCGAGGCCGCCGCCACCCCCGAACCCGGGGCCGCCGGCTCCCCGCCCGGAACCGCCGAAGCCCCGCCCGCCGAAGCCGCCGAAGCCGCCGGACCCGCCGGCCGGGAACTGGCCGGCGCCGCCCTGGCCGCCGGGGAATCCCGGCTGGCCGGTGCCGCCCAAGCCCGCACCGAAACCGCCGATGCCCGCCGCGCCGCGGCCGGCAGGCCCGTTGAACCGGCCGCCGGCGATCCCCCGGAACCTGCCGCCGAACCCGCCCGGGCCGCCGAACCGGCCACGCCCGCCGAACCCCGGCCCGCCGAACGCGCCGGTGACCGCCGGCCCGGCCGAGGGGATCGCGCCGGTGTGCGCCGTGGCCGCGGTGCTGACGCTGTAGGCCAGCGGGCCGCTCAGCCCGGCGATCATCGCGAGCGACACCGGAACCGCGGCCAGCAGTGTGTGGCCGTGACCGGCCAGCGGCGGCCCGCCGGCCGCACCGCGCCACCCGCCCGCTGTGCCGCGCCACCCGCCCGCCGCGGCGGCCAGCCGGGGCCAGGCCAGCACCACCGCCGCCGACCCGAGGGCGGCGGCCACGA
>Ga0335081_10007904_pt1 | contig 17024 bp, 9 predicted proteins | sample Lox_Sample_35_FD_206713 | JGI IMG/M metagenome (GOLD analysis project Ga0335081, IMG submission 206713) | Soil microbial communities from Loxahatchee National Wildlife Refuge, Florida, United States - Lox_Sample_3.5 | ecosystem: Environmental > Terrestrial > Soil > Wetlands | place: USA: Florida... | reverse complement strand
GCAGCTATAGTGAAAAAGCTCAGCGATTCCTCTCGACAACTCTGGTTTGATGGCGCGAAAAAGCGGTTCCACCATCACGCAAGAGGATCTGTACCCGCCCAGCGCGCCGCACCGGCGCGACGAACCATCGCGTGAAGAACTTGATGACGCGCGTCTGGTCGACCTGGATGTCGATGAGGAATCCCCGTTTCTGCGCGCCCAAAAGCGCGTTCCAGCCCGCCGCAGTTCACTTCCGAAAAGGGCGGCGAACCGCATCTTGTGGGCTTCGGTTGGCGTCGTAATCCTCTGCGCCGGAGTCGTCGGCGCCATCAGCCTCTATCACTACAGCGAGCACTCCTGGCGCTTCCGTATCGAATCGAGCGACGACATCGACGTCACGGGCATGCAGAACGTGACCAAGGCCCAGATCATGGAAGTCCTGGGCGCCGATATCGGACGCAACATTTTCTTCGTCCCGCTCAGCCAGCAGAAAGCGCAGCTCGAGCAGATCCCCTGGGTCGAATCGGCCAGCGTGATGCGGTTCGTGCCCAATCGCCTGGAAGTTGAAATTCACGAGCGCACTCCAGTTGCCTTTGCCCGCGTCGGTCCCCGCATTTTTTTGATCGATGCCGGCGGCACGCTCATGGACCTGCCGCAGAAGCACAGATATTCCTTTCCCGTCATCTTGGGGATGAATCCGGGCGAGCCGCTCTCAACGCGCGTCCCGCGCATGAAGGCATACAACGAAGTTGTGCAGGAGCTTGACTCCACCGGCGCGCGCTATTCGCAGGACCTCAGCGAAGTCGATCTGACGGATCTCGACAACATCAAGGTGCGCGTGAACGATCCCGCGGGCGACGTGCTCGTCGAACTCGGATCATCGGATTTCCTGAAGCGATACAAGACCTACGTCACACACGTGCAGGAATGGCGTCACCAATTCCAGAAACTCGAATCGGTCAACCTTCGCTACGACAATCAAGTCATCGTGAATCCGGATCTGGAAGGCCTGCCGAAGCAGGCTCAGCTAACCCTCTCGGCGGCCCGCGCGGCGGCAGCGGCTGGCGTGAAGCCGGCGGCCCTGACGACTCGCATCAATCCGCATGATCGGTCGATTCCAAAGCCGGCATTTGAATTGAGCGAAAAGAGGCTTGATCCCAAAGCGGCGGCGACGAAGAAGCCTGCAGTAAAGCCACATTGGAAGAAAGCTGTTGCGAAAGCCGCGCCGGCCACCAAAAAGGCAGTCGCTAAAAAGAATGAGACCGCGAAGCACGTAGCTGCTACGCCAAAACCGAAATCGGCGTCGGTGAAAAAAGCGCATAACCCAGAAACAAGGAAGCCGGTGCACGCCGCAGTTGCAGTGAATTCAGCAAAACCAAGCGCTGCCATACGGCAGACAAGTACGGGGTCCAATTGACGGAGGCGGGAACCTTAATCGGAGATGGGAAACCAGCAGGGAAGCTACCTAACGGCGATTGATGTCGGCAGCGCCAAGACGTGCGCTCTCATGGCGGAGGTGACCGACACTGGCCTGCGCTATCGCGGGCACGGCGTGGCCGACTCGCGCGGATCGCGCAAGGGTGTCATCGTTGAACTCGATAAGGCGGTCGCAGCGATTCAGCAGGCAGCCGAAGCCGCAGAGGATATTGCCGGAGCGCCCGTCGAGCACGCCATCATCGGAATCGGTGGAGCGCATGTTCGCGGCGTGAACACGCATGGCGGCATCAGTCTGGGGACGCGTCCGCGGGAGATAGGACGCGATGAGATCAAGCAAGCGGTCGAGCGCGCCCGGGCGATCGCCCTGCCCGCCGATCGCGAGATTCTGCATCTGCTGCCCCAGGAGTTCATTCTCGACGATCAACCCGGCGTGCACGATCCGCTCGGCATGATGGCCGCACGTCTCGAAGTTCGCGTGCACATGGTCACCGCAGCAACCAGCGCCACGCAGAATGTCATCACCGCGGTGAACAAAGCAGGAGTGCACGTCGATGATACGGTGTTCGAGCCGCTTGCCGCCGCTGATTCTGTCCTGCGTTCCGATGAACGCGAACTCGGCGTCTGCCTAGCTGACATCGGTGCCGGATCTACAGAACTGATTGTCTTCCAGCAGGGGGCGGTCGCACACACCTGTGTGATTCCCGTTGGCGGCGACCACTTCACCAGCGATCTGTCCGTAGGACTTTGCACTCCGCTCGCCGATGCGGAAAAGATCAAGAAGAATTACGGCAGCGCTGTTGTGACGCTGATTCCCGAAGGCAATGAAGTCGAAGTGCCTTCAGTCGGAGATCGTCCATCGCGCCTGCTGCCGCAGAGATTGGTCGCCGAAATCCTGGAACCTCGCGCCCGGGAACTCTTCGAAATGATGCGCGACGCGCTGCGCCAGAGCGGGATGTTCGAAGTCTGCATCGCAGGCGTCGTGCTTACGGGAGGCGCTTCGCGTCTTCCGGGAATCTTCGATGTGGCCGAATCCGTCGTGCGGCGCTCGGTTCGTCTGTCATGGCCCGCGCCATTGGCGAAGATGCCTTCGACGTTATCGGAGCCAGAATTTGCGACGGTGCTGGGGATGGTGAACTACGGCCACCGCGCCCGCATCGCCCGAGGCTTTCAGGAAGGCGGTTTGGGATCGAGATTGAAAGCGATGTTGGTAGGAAAAGGAGCGTAAGGCAAAGTTTCAAAGTTTCACGCTTCAAAGTTTCAAAGTCGCACGTTACGCCAGCTTCAGCGCCTTGAAAGCTTGAGACTTTGAAACCTTGAAACCTCGCAAAACACCACGAAGTGCAAAGGAGCAGTTCGCATATGAGCAACGACATTCGCATCAGCTTTAACGAAGAAGCCCGCAACGACGCCAAGATTAAAGTCATCGGCGTGGGCGGCGGTGGCGGAAACGCAGTCAACCGAATGATCGATGCCGGAGTGGAGGGCATCGAGTTCGTTGTCGCCAACACCGATCTGCAGGCCCTGCGGATGTCCCACGCTCCGGTGAAGCTTCAACTCGGCGTGAAGCTGACCAATGGGCTCGGCGCGGGCGCGAACCCCGAAGTCGGCCGCAAGGCCGCGCTCGAAGATTCCGACAAGATCATCGAAGCGCTCGAAGGCGCCGACATGGTCTTTGTCACCACCGGTCTAGGCGGAGGCACCGGTACTGGAGCCGCTCCCATCATCGCCTCGCTCGCGAGCGAGATGGGCGCACTAACAGTCGCGGTCGTCACCAAGCCATTTTCATTTGAAGGCAAACGCCGCATGCAGCAGGCCGAGCGCGGCATCTCCGAACTGATGGAATCTGTCGACACCACCATCGTCATCCCGAATGAAAAGCTGCTCGCCGTCGCCGAAGACGCCGGTTTCTTCGAGTCGTTCCGCATCGCCGATGACATCCTCCGCCAGGGCGTGCAGGGAATTTCCGACATCATCACAATTCCCGGCATCATCAATCGTGACTTTGCCGACGTGAAGACGATCATGGCTCGCATGGGGTACGCCGTGATGGGCACGGCCTCCGCCTGCGGCGCAAAGCGCACCATCGAAGCGGCGCAGCGTGCGATCGCTTCTCCGCTACTTGAAGCCGGAGCCATTGACGGCGCCCGCGGCATCCTGATCAATATCACCGGATCGACGTCGCTGAAGCTGGCAGAAGTACAGCAGGCCTGCTCGATTATTCAGGGCGCGGCTCACGAAGACGCTAACATTATTTTCGGCGCGGTTCTCGACGAGAAGATGAAAGATGCGGTGAAGATCACCGTGATCGCCACCGGATTCCGCGAGATGCCGACAACCCGCCATCGCCAGCAGGAAACGCGGACCTCGTTCGCCGCCATTCACGACGAGGCGATGGAATTTCCCGAGCTCGTAACGGAACGCGATCCAATGCCCGAGGATGTTCCGCCGCACATCATGTCGGAGCCTATGTCGCAAGAGCGTCCCTATGTGGATGAGACTCCAGCTCCGGTCGCAACGACCCAAACGGACCGCGTGGCCGCTGACGTCCTGTCGCTGGAAACGATGCGCAACGCCATGGTCACGAACTTCGAGCAAAACGATCTCGACGTGCCCGCGTTCCTGCGCAAGCGAAACGAAGTGATGTAGGCGCAGGGTTTCATTCTTTAGCAGCTTTCAAAGTTTCAGCGATTTGCTACTGTCTTTGAAACTCTTGAACCGTTGAAACTTTGCGTACGCAAACCTTTTCACCTGGAGAGAGTGCCTTTCCAGTAACCTGGTAACCCGTTACCGAAGGGGTCTGACCCCCGGTAATACCGACTTATGTCCTTGTTTTAGAATGGCTTGTAGCGAAATTAATGTTTTATCAGATCGAAACTTTCTCGTTGCCGAAACGCACTATCTCTCTTACTATCACCACAGTTAGGCGAAAGGACAGTATTACCGTCCGCTGGCATTGAGCGTGCATCGTAGTTCATAGACTCCGGGAGTGAAAACAAAGAGATGTTTAGGGGAATGAGCCTTTTTCGTCTTGTTGTAACTCTTTGCGCGAGCCTCTGTCTGGCAAGCGTAAGTTTCGCAGCTCACATCAACACGCACACCCAGACGAAATCGAAATCCCAGAAGATCAATGAGACGCAGCGTACGCGACGGCGTCTACATCATCTTGCCCGGAGCCGCAGCGCGACTGTGCACCACGCATCGGTGACCACGCGCCGCCGTCATCATTACTACGAGCGCTTTACCATGAGCTCCTTCGCCGAAGACATCACTTCCGGCGACATTACCGCGGGCGAGGATCCGGTTGTGCGCCAGGCCGCAATTGACGCTCTCGGCAACATGAATGGAACCGTCGTCGCGATCGAGCCGACCAGCGGACGCATTCTCGCTATGGTCAACCAGAGGCTCGCTCTCTCCAGCGGCGCGCAGCCCTGCTCCACAATTAAGCTTTCCGTCGCTCTCGCCGCACTCAGCGAAGGCCTGATCTCCAAGGAAACTCCGGTTTCCCTCGGCGGCCGCTATCGCATGAATCTCACGACTGCGCTGGCGCACTCGAATAATGCCTATTTCGAAGCTGTCGGTCGCAAACTCGGTTTTGAGAAAGTTGCCTACTACGCTCATCAATACGGACTCGGTGAACTCGCCGGGTACGACATTCCCGGCGAACAGCTGGGCACCTACCCAGATGAAGTGATTCCCGCAAAGCTAGGCGGCGTCGGCAAGATGTGTTCCTTCGGCGAAGGCGTCTCCATGACGCCTCTGCAGCTGGGCGCCATGGTTTCCGCGATTGCCAACGGCGGAACCCTCTACTACCTCCAGCATCCGACGACTCCTGAAGAAGTGGCGGATTTCCAACCGCGCGTGAAGCGCCAGCTTGATATCAAGCCGGTTATTCCCGAACTTTCCGATGGCATGGCCGGAGCGGTTCAGTACGGCACTGCCCGTCGCCTCCTGCTGAACTTCAACGAAGAAGAGATCCTCGGTAAGACTGGAACTTGCTCGCATGACGGTACCCGCTTCGGCTGGTTCGCTTCCTACGCCAATACCGATGTCGGCCGCATCGTCGTCGTGATCTTCCTCGAAGGCGGACGCCCCACGTTTGGTCCCAAAGCCGCCGAAATTGCCGGCCGCATGTACCGCGACATGTACGATCACAAGTTCTTCACCGACACTGCGACTGTGAAACCGGTCAGCACAAATCCGTAAGCCACACCGATCTAGAACTCGAAGAGACGTAGCTTCCTACGTCTCTTTATTTCTTGCCAAAGAGATTCCAATCGCCATTCTTTTCCGCCGTTCTAAGGCACTTCTAATAACGAAAAGTCCTTCTCTTGCCGATCTCCTTCTAGCTGGCCCTATTCCGAGGGAGAACTGCACTTGTCGGCAGTTGCATACTTCTTTGTGCCTCACTGGACGCTACTCAACGATCCCGGGGATTACCTGCTGCTCGCATTAGCGATTCTCTTCGCCGCAATAGCAGGCTGCATGGCCGTGCAACTCTCAGGGCGCGCAACGGCGCTCGATAGCGAGAGAAAATTTCGCACCTTGACCGAAGCCATCCCGCAAATCGTCTGGATTGCCGGTCCCGATGGCCAGACGACCTACATCAATCGGCGCTGGTACGAAATAACCGCCATGGACCCGGGCCAGGGACTAGGCAGCGATTGGATGGAAGTCGTGCATCCCGACGATCGCGAGATCTGCCGGGCCAAATGGCTCGAATGTCTGCATTCCGGCAGGACCTTCGAAATCGAATACCGCTTACGCGATGGAGTCAAAGGATTCCGCTGGTATCTCGACCGTGCGATCCCGCTGCGCGATGCCTCCGGCATGATTCTGCAATGGTTCGGAACCTGCACCGATATCCACGACCAGATGCTCAACCAGCAGTCTCTGGAAGAGCAGATAAAACAGCACACGGCCGCTCTTGTCGACGCCAACGCACGTCTGGCAAACGAGATGCGCGAACGGGCTCTTGCCCAACAGGAACTCAATGATCAAAACGAGCGCATGCTTACTGAGCTCCGGAAGCGCTCCAATCGCGCAACCATGCTTGCCAAAATGGCCGAGCTTCTGCAGAGCTGCGCCGATATGTCCGACATGTTTTCTGTTCTTGTCGGAATGGCTCCCAAGATTTTTCCGGAGCTCTCGGGAGCCGTGCTCCTCTTGAATTCATCCCGCGACCTTCTGGAAGTAGCCGCTTTCTGGACTGACTGTCCATTGCCTGGCAACTCCTTCGGGGTGGAGGACTGCTGGGCATTGCGCACCGGCCACCTGCATTACGTGCTCGCCGGCGATGACACTGCTCGTTGCAAGCACGTGGTCCCGTCGAATCGCTCCTACGTCTGCCTGCCGCTGGTTTCGCAAGGCGAATCGATCGGTGTTCTCTACTTTCAGATGATCGCTCCGGGCGAGATTCCGGAATCGCTCACTCTGATGGTGAATATGTTCGCCAAGCAGGTCGGGCTCTCCATCGCTAATCTTCGCCTGCGCGAAGCGCTCCGCAATCAATCCATCCGCGATCCTCTCACCGGAGTTTTCAACCGCAGGTATCTCGAGGAAACGCTAGAACGTGAAATTCGCCGCGCCACTCGCTCCGAACAACCGGTGGGTGTGCTCATGCTTGACCTCGATTACTTTAAAAAATTTAATGACACCTACGGCCACGAGGCTGGAGACGATGTGCTGCGCGAAACGGGCACATTTCTCTCAGCGTGCGTTCGCGCCGAAGATGTGGTGTGCCGATACGGAGGCGAGGAATTCGTGATCATCTTACCCGCCGCGAACCTCGAGGCTACGCACACCCGTGCCGAAGACATTCGCTTGAAGTTGCGCCACCTGGCGATCCTGCATCAAGGGCAGCCTCTGGGGAGGATTACAGCGTCATTCGGAGTGGCTTCTTTCCCCGAGCACGGTGCAACCGGGCAATTGCTTCTTGAGGCAGCCGACGCTGCCCTCTATCGCGCCAAACGCGGTGGCAGAGACCGCGTCGCCGTCGCCGCACCCGCGGCGTTGCCGCACGAGACGGATCGCTCGATCTTGAAGCACGCGTAATCAGGTTCAACGTGTTCGAGAGCCAAATAAAAAACGCCCAGCCGCATCTGGCTGAGCGCTTGTTTCTAATTTCTGACCAGCAACCACTAACCACTGATTCTAGTCCCTAGCCGCTGATCCCGGGCACCCGGCTACCGATGATTCTCACTCCGCTGGTCGCTCGCGATCACGCCGTCTTTGATATGAATCACGCGATGCGCGTACTCAGCGATGTCATGCTCGTGGGTGACCAGAATGATCGTGTTTCCCTCCGTCTGCAGCCGATCGAACAAAGCCATGATTTCCACGCCCGTCTGTGAGTCGAGGTTCCCGGTCGGTTCATCCGCCAGGATGATCGACGGCTTGTTGACCAACGCCCTCGCAATCGCGACGCGCTGTCGCTGACCACCGGAGAGTTCGTTCGGCTTGTGCTGCATGCGCGCTCCCATCCCGACCGCCTCGAGCGCACCCTTCGCGCGCTCGATTCGTTCATCCGTCGGAACGCCCGCATAGATCAGCGGCAATTCCACATTGTGCAAAGCGGTGGCTCGCGCCAGAAGATTAAACGTCTGAAACACGAATCCAATTTCTTTATTCCGGATGCGCGCCAGTTCATCATCGTCCAGTTCGCTGACCAGTTGTCCATTTAGCCAGTACTTGCCTTGCGAAGGCGTGTCGAGGCAGCCAATCAGGTTCATCAACGTCGATTTGCCCGAGCCTGACGGTCCCATGATCGCAACATATTCGTTGCGTTGTATGCGGAGATTTACCCCGCGGAGAGCATGAACCTGCTGCTCCGAACCCATGTCGTAGGTCTTCCATAGATCCTCAGCCGCAATCATGCACGATTCCGGCGGAGCTAGAGTTGCGGTGTTAGGCAGATTGATGACTTCCGCGGTTGCCATGTTCTTCTCCTGGTCAAGTGCCACTGACCCTCTCCGATCTTTGGCTACGTTCCTTGTTCTTGGGCTCCGATTTCTGAGACCTCTACCGGCTTTCCCGTTGGACGTATCAGCCCGGCTAACGTTATGACGATTCTTCCTCTGATTTCTTGGGAGCGGAATTGTCGATCTTGACGCTGCTTCCCGGACGCAACGAACGCAATATCTTGTAGCTGCCCGTGATTACCTCGTCGCCTTCCTTCAACCCACTCAATACTTCAATGTCACTGGTTCCCATGATCCCGGTTGTAACTGGAACGAAAACCGCTTTTCGGTTCCGGATGACGAATACACCTTGTATTTCGTTATCCTTCTTGCTCTTAGATGCCACTTCCTTCACAGCAGGTGCCGCCGCATGTACTGATCCAGGAGCATTATTTTGCGCATCGATCTGTTCCTGCGTCCGCATCGTGAGCGACTGGATCGGCACCGAGAGTGCATTACTGCGCGTCGCCGTCGTAATCTTTGCTGTGGTCGAAAGCCCAGGCCGCAGATCTCCCGGCGCATCCGACAGCGTCACTACAACCTTGAAGTCTTTCGCTTCTTCACTGGTCGTCGTCGACTGCGACGTCGAAAGGCCGCTGCTGCGAACGATCGCGTTGTCCCCGATTTCCGAGACCTTGCCGTGGAAAGTCTTGTTCGGAATGGCGTCGATCGTCACGTCGGCCGGTTGCCCGAGTTGCACGTTCACGATATCGGTCTCGTCGATCTTCACCTCAGCCGTAATCACCGACATGTCGGCAATCGTCATCAAAGTGCTTCCCTGCGCGTTCTGGATGCCGATGACCACGGTTTCACCTTCCCGCACCGGAAGGTTCGTTACTACTCCGTCGAATGGGGCCGGATAAGTCGTCTTCCGCAGCAAGTCGGTGTAGTGGATCAATGTTGCCTTAGCTTGCGCTACGTGCTTGTCGGCCGATTGTTCTTGTGCCTCTGCCTGCGCCACTCGCGCCTGGGCTTGCGCTAAACCGGCATCGGCCGTGGCCCAGGCATCCCTGCGGCTGTCGAAATCGGATTTCGAAATCAATCCATCTTTGTAGAGGCTCTGTGCTCGGCTCCAATCGAGCTTGTTGCGGTCGTAGTCAGCCTGTGCCCGGAGCATGTCCGCCTGCGACGTCTTCAGTCCTGCCTCTGCGGCGACCGCATCTGTCTGCGCGGCCTGCAATGATGCCTGATTGGCATTCACATCGGCCTCCGGCTGCACGTTTTCGATCTGCGCCAGCAATTGACCCTTCTTGACGTGATCTCCCTCCTTCACATAAAGGTGAGTGATCTTGCCGAACGCATTGGCTCCGACATTCACGTAAGTCTTCGGCTTGATTTCGCCCGAGCCGCTTACCACCGTAGCCAGATCTTGCTTCACGACCTTCCCGGTCTGGACGGTCGCGACATTCTTACTGCTCTGATGAACGGTAAAGCCGACGATGATTGCAAGTGCAATGGCAACGCCGACGCCGATTGCTGCTTTTTTCCAGGCTTTCATAGTTCCCGTCACTCCGGGTATTTTTCTCCCAACGACCCTATGCCGCCAAATCGATTATCTAGCGACGAAAAGGGTCTTCGCCTTGCGCAGGTGACGGACACACATCTTCTGTTACGAGCTTGGAGCCGAGAAAGTTCCCGATCAGAATTAGAAGAGCGTTACCGCGACCCGTTACGGCGGGGACTGATTAGGCTGCCCCCGGAACAATCCATTATAGCGTCGCGCTACACACCTTTGCAGCCTCAGATTCGATACCCGCCCCGGGCAACTCCACCCAGCCTCGACCGCTTCTAAAGGAGATAGCAGCATTTTGTTTTAATTCGTTCTCCGGACAAGACTTAACCTTGCTTTCACATAAATAACGGCCTTAGAATACATAAACGACGGCCGTCTGGCAGGAGTCCCTCTCATGTTCCGGGTTTCTTATCGAACCGCGCTCCGACTCGCAGTGATTTCCCTGTCCTCCCTTTTTGCTTTGGGCGCAATGGCCCAGGATAAATCTCAGTCCGATTCAAAGTCCCAAGCACCCGCGCAGGCCCAGCCTTCTCAGGCCCAGCCTTCACCGGATGCCGCACCGGTTCCAGGACTCTCTGACGACGAACAGGCGATTATCGACAAAGATCAGGGCAAGCCCGCCGTCGACCCTCTAAAGCGCCCACCCGATGAGAAGCTACGCAAGAAGAACGCCAAGGCTCTCAAGCAGGAGTTAAGCAAACCCTATAAGAAGTGGCTCGATGAGGACGTCGTCTACATCATTACCGATGAGGAGCGCGCCGCTTTCAAGCAACTCTCCAACGATGAAGAGCGCGATAACTTCATTGAAGCTTTCTGGCAGCGCCGCGACCCCACTCCCGACACCGAAGAGAACGAATATAAAGAGGAGCACTACCAGCGCATCGCCTATGCCAACGAGCATTTTGCCGCTGGCGTACCTGGCTGGAGAACCGACCGCGGCCGCATCTACATCGTGTTCGGCAAGCCCGACGAGATTGAGTCTCATCCCTCCGGCGGTACCTACGAGCGCCCCATGGAAGAGGGTGGCGGCGAAACTTCTACCTTCCCCTTCGAAGACTGGCGCTACCGCTACATTGAAGGCATCGGACAGGAAGTCATCATCGAGTTCGTCGACACCTGCATGTGCGGCGAATATCACATGACGCTCGACCGCTCCGAAAAAGACGCTCTCCTCATGACGCCGAACGCCGGCCTCACTCTCTGGGAGCAGATGGGTCTGTCGAACAAAGCGCAGCGCTTCACCGGAAACGGTATGGAGCGCCTCGGTCTCGGTCCCGAGAGCAGCATGCTGCAGACCCAGGAATTCGATCGCCTTGAGCAATTTGCGAAGCTGCAGCAGGCTCCCAAGGTGAAGTTCACCGATCTGGAAGAGACGGTGAACTCAAAGATCATCCTGAATCCGATGCCCTTTGACGTTCGCACTGACTATGTGAAGGTGACCGACGATACCGTCCTGGTCCCCATCACCATTCAGATGAAGAACCGCGACATCACCTTCGTCAATAAAGACGGCGTGCAGCGCGGCACCGTGAATATCTTCGGTCGCCTCTCGACCCTGACCGGCAAGATTGCGCAGACTTTCGAGGACACCGTCCAGGTTGACGTGCCCGCAGAACTGCTGCCTCGCACTGCTGAAAATGCCTCCGTCTACTGGAAAGCACTTCCGCTCCGGCCCGGTCGCTACAAGCTCAACATCGCTATAAAGGACGTCAACGGTGACCGCAAGGGTCTCTGGAGCCGCAGCATCATCGTACCGGAATACTCCGACGATAAGCTCTCGACCTCATCTCTGATTGTTGCCGACCAGATGGAACCGGTTCCCACCAAGGCAATCGGCAGCGGCAGCTTCGTCATCGGCACTATGAAAGTTCGCCCGCGCGTAGCGCCAGCCGATGGCAAGCCGGCTGTGTTCCACCGCGATAAAGATCAGAAGGCGAGTTTCTGGATGCAGGTCTATAATCTCGGTGTCGACGAAAAGACGCACAAGGCGTCCGCAACGTTCGAGTACGACATCACCAACATTGCGACCAATAAGCCTGTTGTTCAATTGGTCGAAAACACTGAGAAGATGGGCAATGTAGGCGACCAGATCACGCTGGAAAAATCGATCGTTCCGGCAAAACTGGAACCGGGCGTCTACAAGATTCAGATCAAGGTAAACGACAAAGTCACGAATCAAACCGTTGATCCATCGGCGGTGTTTGCAGTAGAGTAACTCCCTGCATTCCCCCAGGGGGTGGGGCGAAGGTGAAGCTGTGTAGGCTCGCAACTTGGGCTGTGGTGGTAGGGCTCTCGCTTCCCGCGTTAGCCACCGAGCGCCAAGGCAAAATCTCGGGATACGTTCGCGATGCCTCCGGCACGCCACAGATGGGTGCCGTCGTGGAGTTGCTGGGCACCGCTCATCGTACCGTCACTGTCTTCAGCGACGGCGCCGGATACTATACCGTTGCCAATTTGATTCCTGGCCTCTACACATTAAGAGTCACTGCTCCTTCTTTCCTTCCAGCCCTTCGCGAAAAAATCGGAGTCCGTCCCGGCGTCAGCCTTAATGTCAATGTCACTCTCAGCACTTTGCTTGGCGTGATGCAGCTCGGTCCCGTCCGTAATCTCCCCGACGATGATGACTGGAAGTGGACGCTCCGTTCCGTCGCCAATCGGCCGATTCTGCGCATCTTCGACGATGCCAACGGAATGCCGGAAGGGAAGCAGAGTCACGAAACCACCGGCACCGTCTCCTTCCTCGCTGGCTCCGTCGCCGGCGGATACGGCACTGGCTCCGACATGAGCACCGGCTTTTCGCTCGAGCGATCCATGTTCTCCGACGGCCACCTCGCTTTAAGCGGCAACGTCGGATATGGCGCCGCTCTGCCCGCGGCAATCGTCCGCACAAAATACACGCGCCATCTCGCGAATGGATCGACTCCCAGCCTCGGTCTTACCGTTCGCCGATTCGCCCCCTCGGATCCCAATCTCCACAACGCTGCCCTTCAATCCCTTGCGCTCTCCGCTGGAGATGATTTCTCCGTCGGCGACGTCTTGGAGCTTAAGTTCGGCAGCGAGTTGCAGACGATTCAATTTCTGGGTCATCTGAACGCCTTCCGGCCGTATGCTTCGGCCGACTTCCATCTCTCACCCAACACAGTCCTCGAATACAGCTACTCAACTTCGCGCCCCACTCTTCGCGCTGAAAAAGGATTCGACTCCGCCCCTGCTGATATGAGTGAGGCCGATCCCCGGGTCAGCGTTCTCGGCTACGCTCCCCAGATCGAGAGCGCGCACCATAACGAACTGAGCCTCTCGCGGCGCGTCGGGCATAACAATCTTCAGGTTGCTTTCTTCTCCGATCGCATCACGAATCCCGCCCTCACTGGCACTGGAGACGTCACCGCCTCCGGCGGATACCTCTTACCCGACATCTCCTCTGGCACGTTCAGCTATCTCGGTCCCGCTCTCGATACCAACGGGCTGCGGGTTGTGCTGCAACATAAGTTTTCGTCCGATCTCGCCGCCACCCTCGATTACGCCTACGGCGGCGCACTCGATCTCTCCCAGCCCGACACTCCTTTGCTGAGCGCCCAGCAGTGGATCACTACCCAGCGCCGTCACGCTGTAGCAGCCAAGTTCAGCGGAACCCTTGCCCGAACCCATACCCGCTGGATCGCTTCCTACCGTTGGGTCAACGGCACCGCGATCACTCCGGTCGATATGTTCAACGCCTCGGCAGGCCAGTCGGATCCCTTCCTTAACATCTTCATCCGCCAGCCGCTCCCCTGTCTTGGCGGACACATGGAAGCCCTCATCGACGTCCGCAACCTCCTCGCCCAGGGATACGTGCCCGTCCTCGGTCAGGACCGCCAGACCGTCTATCTGGTCGACTCCGCCCGCTCCATCCGCGGCGGCGTAGCCTTCAACTTCTAACCAGCCGCCTGCCATTGGCCGTTAGCCCTTAGCCAACCCAGCGACCGCCGCCTTGGTTCTCCGCCGCATAATTGACGGCTGATGGCCAACGACTAACGACGAGCGACCAACGACCGGCTCTGCATTCGTTAAATCTATGGTAACCATCGATAACTCTTTGGTTGACTCTCGCGACAATGTTTGGATAATGTTGGTCAGCTGCAACTGTGGACGGGGCATCCTGTTAGTATGCAAGGAATTGCAAGCTTTCCCAGACGTCGCTAAGCGACCCGGCCGTCCCGCAGAACCATCGACTCCCCTCAAAACTTGAACGGTTTCGAAGGAGACCAAATGAGAGCGCGCTTCATTTCAGTGATGAGCATTCTGGTGTTTTCTCTTCTGGCGGCGGCGACCCTATCGGCCCAGACCTTCCGCGGAACAATCCTTGGGACGGTCACCGATCCCTCCGGCGCAGTGGTCGCCGGCGCCAAAGTCATCGTAAAGAACACCGGGACCGGCCTCGAGCGCTCCACCCAGACCAGCGGCGACGGCAGCTACTCGCTCCCTGAACTCCCCATTGGAACCTATACCGTCACCATCACCGCAGGCGGTTTCCAGACCTTCATCGCCACCGGAGTCACCGTCGACGTAGCCGCCGAACGCCGCGTCGACGCCGCCATGAAAACCGGCGAGGTCTCCACCAAGGTCGAGGTCGCAGGCGAATTGTTGCCCCAGGTCGAAACGACTTCCGCTGAACTCGGAGGAACCTTAACGGCCAACACGATCGAGAGCTTGCCGGTCAATGGTCGTGACTATCAAAAACTGATTTATCTCAATCCTGGCGTCGCCGGCTCTCCGGACCAGATCTCTGACTCTCCCGGATCCTACGGAACGTTCTCAATGAACGGCTCCCGTGGCCGATCGAACAATTTCCTCCTCGACGGTACCGACATGAACGACGGATACCGCAACGATCCCGCCATCAACGAAGCTGGGGTGTTCGGTGATCCCGCCACAATTCTTCCGATTGATGCCGTGGCCGAGCTCCGCGTTCTTTCCAATTACGAAGCTGAGTACGGACGCAACAGCGGCGCTGTCATCAACATCGTGACCAAGAGCGGCACCAATGATTGGCACGGTTCTGCGCTCGAGTACTTCCGCACTGGAAAGTTAGGGGCACGAAATTATTTCAACTTCGCTCCCGATCCGAAGAGCCCGTTCAACAACAATCAGTTCGGAGGATCTCTCGGTGGCGCCATCGTAAAGGACAAGACTTTCTTCTACGCCGACTATGAGGGACAACGTGAAAACGGAGCCCAAGCCGGGACGACCTGTGTTCCCGACCCAACTGTCATCGCTACAGCGGAGTCCGAAATCGCTGGGCTAGGAGACACCGTTAGCCCAATCAGCACTGCATTGCTTGCCCGCAAGCCTTGGCCGACTCCGAACATTGCGAATGCGGCCAGTGACGAAAATGGTTGTTCCGCCAACAATCTTTCCACATCCACCAGCTTCTTCAATCGCGTCGACAGTCTGATCACGAAGATCGACGAGAATTTCAACCCCGGCAACATGCTGACGGGGCGCTACTACTTTGGGGATAGCAATCAGGCGTTTCCATTCGCTCAGCTCGCTGGCGGGCTACTCCCCGGCTTCGACACTGTTACGCCCACTCGCGTACAGCTGATTGCTCTTTCTTACGTGAGGGTGGTCAATGCGAATCAAGTCAATGAAGCCCGGCTTGGTTGGAATCGGTTTGCAGAAGGCTTCTTTCCGCAGGATCAGAGCTTTGACCCCAATTCCATCGGCCTTGACACCGGCGTCGGGGCCTATGATGGCGGACTCCCGGCCACTTCAGTTGGCGGATTCTCGCAGATAGGTGCGACCAGCTCTATTCCACGCAACCGAGTTGACTCGAACTGGCACTTTGTAGACAACTATTCGTGGAAGTCGGGGAAGCATGATGTCAAGTTTGGCTACGAGTTCCGCCGAACCACCATCATGCAGGTGATCGATCATAACTTCCGCGGAAATCTGAGTTTCGGCAACGATGTCGCTAGCCCGAACACGCCAAGCGTAACGCTCAGCGCGTTACAAGCCTTTCTCGAAGGCATTCCTGACGGTGGCAGCCAGGTCACCGGCAACTCCAAAAGACATACATTCCAGAATAGCGACGGTCTGTTCATTCAAGATAGCTTCCGCGTCACTCCGAAGCTGACCTTGAACTACGGACTGCGTTGGGACTACTTCGGAGTCACCGGTGAAAAGGGTGGACAGTTCTACACTTTTGACCCTGCAAACGGCGGGGACAACGTTCCTACTGGTCAGTTGTACGGCAAGGATCTCAACAATTTTGCTCCTCGCCTCGCTTTCGCTTATGACCTGACCGGCAAGGGCCAGACTGTTTTGCGAGGCGGCTGGGGTCTGTTCTACGACGCTTTTTCGCAGGATATGTTCTTAGGCCACCTGCCTTGGAACTGCGTATTCTGCCCTGGTCCGGCCTATCCCGGCCTGGGACCGAATGCGTTGGCCACTGGTTCGGTGACTGCCGGAGCTGTTCTCACGGCTGGAAGTCCCGTGTACAGCGGATACGGACCGGAGGGAGATTTCTTCGCCGTCGACCCGCACATGCGCACTCCGTATGTTCAGAACTTCAATCTGAACGTTCAGCAGCAGATGGGAAGCCGCATGGTTCTGCAAGTTGGGTACGTGGGAGCCAAAGGGACCAAACTGTTCCAGTTCCTTGATATCAACCAACCGACCCAGGCGCAAATCACAGCTGCCGACTTAGCCTGTGTGCCGGACCAGGTTAACGGAGTTTATTGCCCGTCCGGATATGGGGTACCTCGTACGTTTGCCCCAAATTTCTTTTACTTGAACCAGGAGAAATCGTCCGCCAACTCTATCTACAACGCCCTGCAAGCCAGTTTGCGAATGAGCAATTGGCATGGCCTTTCTTCTCAGGCAAACCTTGTTTGGTCGCACTCGATCGATACGGCTAGTGACCTCGAAGATTTCGAACCAAACGAGGCACAGCCTCAGAACTCAACTAACCCGGCGGGTGATCGCGGCAATTCCAGCTTCGATATCCGCCGCCGATTTACTTGGAATTTCGTCTATCAGTTTCCCAAATCACAGGGTCACATGGAAAAGCTGGTCAACGGTTGGGGATTGGATGGAATCCTGAACCTTCAGGATGGGCAGCCCTGGCATCTTAACTATGAGTTTGAAGGAGACTACTC
>Ga0335081_10007903_pt1 | contig 17027 bp, 17 predicted proteins | sample Lox_Sample_35_FD_206713 | JGI IMG/M metagenome (GOLD analysis project Ga0335081, IMG submission 206713) | Soil microbial communities from Loxahatchee National Wildlife Refuge, Florida, United States - Lox_Sample_3.5 | ecosystem: Environmental > Terrestrial > Soil > Wetlands | place: USA... | reverse complement strand
GTTGTAAATCTAACTGTTTCCTGGTCATCTCTGCCTCCTTTTCCTAAATCAATAAGAAAAGCAGATAGATGATGACCAATAACTCTTTATCTGTCAAACATCACTTTGATGCGTATAGCAGGAAGAAATATATTAACCAGTATTTTTAAGAAAACATAAAAATGACACTTTTCTTTTTAACCAGTATTTTTAAGAAAATATTTTTAAGAGTCTACGCATTCTCTTAAAAGCGTCTTTGTTAGCCTTTAAATAATGGCTTCTTCCTGTAGCCAAGTATCCGGTGATTTTGACAGACAAGCATCCTTTCAAATGATTATCAATGAGATTTATCTCTTGACTTTTCAAAGAATTAGGAGCAAAAAAGGAAACATATTTAAATAGGGCATCGTCAAAGGGTCAACAAATAATCTAAACCCTTTTTGTAAGGGTGGTGCCATGAAGAGATTATTGAAACCCCGTTTCTCAAAAGAGGACGGGGTTTTGTGTTTTAAGAAAAGGGGGTTTTTTAGAAAAACCTTTTTAACATAACTACAAAAAGAATCAATTTTTCAACTAATTTTTTTATAATACTTGGTTTAGGCTCGCATAATACAGGCATTCTTCCAGCATTGACAGTTAAAAAGCAGTGTGCAATGAGGGCTACGCCATTTAATGCCATAAACATTCACGTAAATACTCTTTTGCAATACCCCATCCTCATGGACGCTGTTCATCTGGCATATTACAGAGGTTAAAATTCCTAAACTAGACAACCTTACGCGAGGGTGCCATAGGCTTAATATTGAAAGTCGCTGACTGCCTTTCTCTCGCGGGTAAACACTTGGAAACCGGGAGTCCCAAATCCTTTGGACTTTCTAAAGATTGTTGTTTAGGCCAGTAAAGTGAAAGATTCTGGAGAAAATGGGGACAAGGGAAATAATGATTAATTAGGAGGTAAGGTATGTCAATCAAAAGAGTATTTGTCAGTGATGTGCACATGAGTCCGGGTTGGAGTTTAAAAAGCAAGCAAGGCTGTTATGATTGGTTCAGCAATGATCAAGCGCAACAATTTGGGAATTTTCTGAAAAAAATGATTGACGATAATACCATAAACGAAGTGATACTTCTGGGTGACCTCATGGACGGCTGGGTATATCCGATAGAGACCCAGCCGCCCAAATACGACAAGACAGCCAATGCATCTCATATTGTCGATATCATGGCGAACTTGCGGAAACTGGCCCAGGGGAACAAGAAGGTTTTCTATGTTATGGGGAATCACGATATGACCTTAGCAGAAAACCAATTCGACAATTTCAAAGCGACGGCGTTTGCTGGCATCACGTTTCGAGATTTTTACGAAACAGGGGACGGCCTTTATGCTGAACACGGTCATGAATATACCATGTATAACGCGGTCGACCCGAAACACGAACTTCCTATAGGTCATTACATCTCCCGTCTTGCCGCTACTGTGGCTGAAAGAAAACAGCACTTCTACATCAATGCAGATTTTGATGTGAGATTTCCTTCGACTGGTAGTTACAACGTAGACGCCAAGGGATTAATAGCCGACCCGCTGGTGAACGCACCGTTGAGTTTTTTGGAAGAAGAATTGGGCAACGTGGACGACAATACTCCGATTACAACAGTCAACGGCGGAGTGATTACTATAGCGGAAGTCAGACAACAATACGCGAGATTAGGTATTGATTGGATAGAAAAACACGGCCTGCTCGACGGACTCCGATCAGTCTGGAGGGAAGCAGAAGGTCTTGACGGAGTCGCCGATAAAATAGCCACGGGTAAGGTCATCAATGGTAAAAGTTACAAAGTGGTTATCTTCGGGCACACTCATAAAGCAGAAAATTACTGTTTGCCGTCACCTGATTTAACAGTCTCGCCGGGCCCTAAAAAAGCCGCGTACGCTATTTATGCAAATTGTGGGGCGTGGTGTCAGAATAACGAACCCACTTACGTGCTAGACGAATATGATGACAAAACTGATAAGCACACAATTACGTTAACCTATTGGGGTCACACTAAAGTTATTGTAACCACAATTTAAATATATGCTGACAAATATCGGTCATAAAGGAACAGTTAACGGATAAGGAGAGACTCATGGACACATTCCAGCTTTGGTCTTACGATGTCAGCGGAGGTTTGCGATATTATGCAGAGCACACCTATATCAAATGTCCTGATAAGGGAACATATTTTGACTGTTGGGGCAACCATCAATCTCCGACTGAGGGAGCGGGTATCCACCGTTTTTCCTGTGAAGGAATATATGATGTAGCTGACTGTTACAGAAAGAGTATTTTGGGAATTAATGATACAGCGGGCATTGGTGTATATGGTGTAAACGGAGTCTGCCATCAGACCGCAAATCTGTTTCTTTATTCATCGGGAAGAGCAATAACCATTGCTGACGGGGTAAAGGGCTATTGGCTTAGCAGCCTTGCCTACGGAATATACGGAGACCTGAACCCTTTCGACGATCCGGCTCAACCGCTCTTCCTGTCTGTTTGGACAATGACCGTTTACAACCCATGCTATCGTAAATTCGTCGATAGCGGCAGCAATGCTGGAGAGACTCTTTTTCAAGATCTCCAGCAGCTTCATAAATCTATTGTAAAGGATTTTCGAATCGCAAGCCACGAGTTAATTCACAATGAGGCCGCTATTCTTGTGAAGCAAGTCATGCCAGACATTGATACAAATCAATTTAAAGGTATCCATCTTAATTTTTTGAAGGAGAAAACCGAGATTATAAAAAGTGGTCTTAAAGGCAAAGAACTAGCCAACAGGGTTAATGAAATTGCAGTGCAGTTTCAGAAATCTCTTGCGGAAAGAATAGGGGACAAGGCGTATGAGAAACTGATGAGCCTGAAGGCGGGAGAGACTATAGACCTCATCGATCCAGATATTGCATCTAGGTGTGCCAGCTAAAGAGAGAATTATTATATAGTTTGCATTAGATATCTCACAGAGGGGGGAGGTTATGTGGACATCCAGGAGGCCTTATAAGTGTATGTGTACTCAATATGGTCAAAATTCGGTATTTTTAAGAGTATTACCATTCCCTTAAAAAAATCTGCCATATTGAAATATTTAAAAAAAACTCAAAATAAAAATTTACAAATAAAACAATAGTTGATTGAGAATTTACTAAAATCTGATGGTATCAGCTTCTGATTGATTTAGTTGCACTGCATTTAGGAAAGGCGGAACATCCCCAAAATTGTGAACCAGCATTATCACCTTTCTTTGCTGTTCTCAGAATCATATCCGCCCCACACTTTGGACAAATCGGGACGGCTGTGGCGGCGGTCGTTTTTTTGCTATCAGGTCTTGGCTGCGATGTCTGCTTTGACTCTGCCATATTTACATATTCCATCAGTCTTGAGCCATCTATTAATTCAATAGGTTTATCTTCAGCGAAATGCTTTGCCTCCAAGGTAAAAATGCCCGTCGTTATGAAATAGCCTGCCTCGAAGTTCAAATTTGCATTCATTGCGCCATAGAAATCACGAACCATAGAAAGAGTCACCTTGCTGCTCTTATAGTTCTTGCATTGAACTAGAGAGGTCCTACTATCTTTCTTTACTACTACATCGATACCACCATCATTAGATCTACCTGTTACTTCAACCGAATATCCCAGTTTGACAAATATCGACGCAATAAAATCCTCAAACTCCTTCCAGCTCAATTTCTTCAAGTCATCGAGAGTCCTTCTTTGTTCGTAAAAAGATATTTGGTCTTTCCTTTTTATAGTGGCGACAATGAATCCAATCAAGGTGCATATCAAAATGACAGCAGAAAAAATGTAGCAAATCTTCCCGATAAATTGCAGCATGGGTAAGAATGCTGTTTGTAAGAATGCTGTTCCAGTCGAGTTTGTACTGACCGGTGCTTGTTTGCCAGTCAGATAGAATCCTAAACCAGCGAAGAAGATACTCAAGACGAGACCGATAATAGGATTCTTGGTCGTAATTCCGATAATGTCTTCAATAATGCCTCTGTTCTTCATAGATAGTGCCGTATAGGTTACTGCGTCTCTACACCAATATGGCCTAATTATTGATGATTGTTTCTGCAAGAATAACTACTTCTATCATAGTTTAAATCAGAGTTCTTCAGATTATTCGATATTTTTAATCTCAAAGCAAATTACAATTAACAATCTAGTTTGTCTAATTTTTTCATGATTATCAGTATTCTCTTAAAAATTTACCAAATTTCTATCAGATTCCCCATCAGATTTGAATAATGGTATGTTGCAGCGATTCAGCAGTCGACGGATCAGACTGTAGAAAGCTTCAGGAGTATTATACCTTTTATAAGGAAGAAACACAGATTATGAAAGGGTACACAATAACGAGGCACAAGTTTCTTTCCGTTGAGGAGACAAGAAAGCTGCGCGAGGTCTGTCAGAAACAGGCTGACATGGATCTTAAAGCAACGAGAAATACCTGGGTGACCAGATATATGCTGGTTCACCTGGCTCTCTATAGCGGATTGAGGGTAAGCGAAATCGCTTCCCTGACGATTGGCGATCTTTATTTCAGCGACACGGACAACTATCTTGTAGTGCAGCACGGCAAGGGAGGCAGAAGAAGGGATGTCTACCTGGATAAAGAACTTGTCAAACACTTGCATGATTATATTAGGATCAAGAGAAACCTGTGGCAGGAATCCACAGACAGTGATGCCCCTCTATTCTCCGGCAGAGGCAATCGTCACTATACGACAACAGCTTTGGAAATCAGCTTTAAGAAAGCAATAGAGAAAGCGGGATTGCCGAAAAGATATTCGATTCATAGCTCACGTCACACCTATGCGACCATGCTGTTGGCTAAAACAAATAATATCCGATTTACTCAAAAACAACTTGGCCATGCTTCCATTACAATGACATCCCTGTATACTGATGTATTGCCCGAGATGAATCAGGTCCTGGCGGAAGCTATCCTTAAATAAGAGGAGTCATTGCGGCAGAGGCACAGCCGCTTAATTGCAGCATCAGAGCTATCAGAGTTATTAATTGTCGCGTTATCAAGGGGGATGAATTATAAGAACAAAGAAGTGAATAAATTGGGGTGCCGATAAGGCTGAGAAAATACCCTTTGAACCTGATCTGGATAATACCAGCGTAGGGAACTTTAAGTTGTCCGTTTTGTCTGCTGGGGACATATCGAAGGGTATGTTCCCTTTTTTTGTCTGTGAGACCAGACACGAAACCATATTGAAATAAAGGAGGAATGTATATGATGCTGAGTCAAACAAAAATCACGTGTGCAATCGTCGAGCGCTTTTCCGGGAAGTTACTCGACCACACAGAGGTAGACACTGCCATAGCAGGGGGAGGCCCCGCATGCTTGGTGGCAGCTTATTATCTGGCAAAAGCCTGGCAGAAGGTCGCCATATTCGAACGCAAATTGAGTATCGGCGGCGGTATGTGAGGCGGCAGGATGATGTTCAACGAGATCGTGGTGCAGCCGGAAGGAAAGGAAATCCTCGACGTTTTGGGTGTGCGCACTGAAGAGCACCGGGCTAATCACAATAAATGGTAACCGCTACGATCCGATCTTCGAGGCCAAGGTCATGGAGGATCTCTGTAATAGAAGGCGCAAGCGAGACAATTCTTCTCGGTGTGACAGAAAAGGCAGTACCGGAAAGACAAACTGTTAAAAACATTATTATGAGGAAACAAGCCTTCATCATGACGAGAGGTTTGTGTGAAGTTTTCATGACATCACTCTATGGCACGGAATAGTGCGTTGAGCTCGGCGGTTCGGCTGGCTGATCTAATATTCATTGTTCCGTCTTGACAGGGTTGAGCGCGCTCAATGCTTGTGCATTTTTTCCGTTGCTGATATGGACACGGCCATCCGGAATTCCGTCTTCTTCCCGTTCACAGTGACCGCGACGGAATAGATCCCATTGGGCATTACAACATTATTGCCGTAATGCGTGGACTGCGGCCCCTGGCCGATGGCCTGCATGACAACAACAGGAACATCCACAACTGCGCCATTCGGCTTTCCTTTGTTATCAAGCGATTGGAAACTCATTCTGACCGTGGCGTTAGTTATCGCCTTGCCTGTCTTCGCGTCGAAAACGTGCACGACAAGATGATGGTTGGGATGCGAAGCCGCATCAATCGCGATTGGCCTGGCACCTCCCATGATCAACATCCCTTCTTTCACATGACCGACAGCAACTTCATCTGCTGTAAAGAAGGGCTCAGCCGGGAGCACGTGCAACTCTACCCGAAGGCCATCCATGGTCGCTTTCTTCATCATGTCTCCGGCCCTGACAGAAACCGTGCTGATGATCATAACAATGAGTGCTGCAGTTAATAAAAGATTTGAGCGTTTATTCATGTGTTACCTCCCTTTTGCATTTGACCTTCTCCATGAAAAATAATGCAATTATAAATTCCGTCTCGTAACCATTTGAGGGTTGTCAATTTCTATATGAAACATGAAACTCAGCCTATTATATCATGTGTGCATAGCTCAGGAAGCCGGCAGCATTTTACATAAATAGCAAATACCCTGAATTACAATATCCTTGTCACAGCAAACCGGTCGTCCCGGTTTGACAGATTAAGAGCCTGTGCGGGATCCAGGCGGGAACTGGCTACCAGATTGAGATGTCGCCGGCTTACCTCCTCCGATAAGGCCATCTGTCGCTGTGAGGGCTGCGGATAAGGCTGGCCGGGCACAGGGATATATCCCATAATGTGAAATGGGATGTTCCGATTAATTGTGGCCAGCCAAGCAGCGATTGCCTCAACCTGATCGATATCCACAAGACCGGGTATGAAGACCACATTAATCTTTATGTCCATTCCCACTTTATATGCCGCGGCAACATTTTGAAAGATGTTTTCTCTTTCCCGGCCTGTGAGCACCCGGTGAAGATCATTATCCCAGGCTTTTAACCCCACATTCGCCCCGTCAAGATAAGGCAAAGGAAGGCTACTCCCGTTGGTGTGGCCAAGCTTGGTTCCGACTCCGAGCTCCTCTTTTGCAAAGCGGAGCATTTCGGGCAGGTCCTTAGCTACTGTGGGTTCTCCACCCATGAAATAAAGGTTTTTGACAGGCACTTGGCGAAGAGCTTCCTTGATATCCACCATTTTCAAATACCTGTCAGGTTCGGGGTAGGCTAGACCGGGCCTTCCCTGAGGACCGCTGCGGAGCTTGTAGCTGCATGTCGGGCAACGGAATGTGCACCCGTAGTTGTGCACCGTTGCGAAATTATGATGCTCATTGTAGGTGACTTTGTAAAATGCCATTATTCATTCCCTTCTATAGTTCTATAAAAAGGCCTTATGCTGTTTCCTGCTGCATTATTCCTCAATCGACATAATTCAAACTCCCCCATAGCGGGATGCACTGATGATCGGTCTGCTCAGATACAGACCGAGTGAAGCGCCTATCATCGATCCTGCTATCCCTTGCGCCGTCTGGATAGCAATATACCAAGGTGCGTAAAATTGATGCCATATAAAAGGCGCAGAAAAACAGTAAAAGTAAAGGTAAACCGTAAGCCCTCGGAGAAATCCGGCGCCGAGAGTATTTCTTGTGGTTTCCAGGTAACTTTTAGTGACGAGAAAATACAATTCCAGGACGAAACCAGCCAGGAAGGCGTAAGGCCACCATAGGGGATTTACGCCGCTGGAAATTGTTTGGGAGAGGAGACTGTGACCGCAGATGATGAGGGTGGCTGTCCCTGCCCGCGGAATGAGGCGGATGCCGATGAATAGCATGGCTGTATAGGGAATAGAAAAAAAGAACGATTGAATTATGGGTATCCGGCTCAGGCCGAATTTAAATGGTAAAATGGCAATATAGAGAAGGCTGCAGAAAAGCGCCACGGTTACCAATTCCTGTATGCTGAAGGAAGGGATTGCTTTGCGTGTCCGAAGGAGATGGAATATTATTCCCCCCAAGATGGCAATCAAGATGATAGAGCCTATATAAGGGTTCATGATAAATGCCCCTGATATATAATGATAATAATCATGCCTACTGCAGAGAAGCTTAATACAGCCCAGTCCCGCATGGAGAATCTCAGTTCTCTTACCTTGGTCCTCTTTCCTGTGAAAGCCCGTACCTCTGCAGCAAGGGCGATGCGACGGGCGTTCCTTAGGCTGTCGATGATAAGGGGCGGCAAGAGGTAGCGGAAGGCCCTGAATCCGCCCCGTACTCCCTTTACGTCGAGTCCCCGCAGCTTCTGTGCAAGGAGAATCCTTCCCGCCTCATCTATCAGGGTAGGGAGGAAACGGATGCTGACCGTGACGACAAAGCCGATCCGTTCAGGCACGCCAAGTTCCTCCATGCCGAGGAGGAGGTCGGAGGGGTAGGTGGACATGACGATAATGGCGCTCAGGAGCATGGCGGAAAAAAGCCGGAGACTCTGCAGCACTCCGTAAATAATACCTTCCCGGTATAGGGCAATCCCTCCGCTAATACTTCCCAGAATGCCGGAATCCGGCGTAACTATTGTCAGAACCGTGGTCCGGGGTTCGAGGGCATAAAAAAATCCCTGTGAAATCATTGTAAAACAGAGGGCTGTGGCCATTAGCACGATCATTGCCTGGACCGTCCGTCGAGCCGGACGAAGGTATCCGAAAGCTGCTAAAACAGTTAAAAAAAGAAGCGACAACCCAATTGGTGTCTTCAGAACAACAACGAGAATCGCTCCCATGAATCCCAAGATGATCTTGGACCTCGGATCCAGACGGTGCAGGAAAGTTTCTTTATCCAGATACTTCATCGCTGATAATACTGCCATTGTCGAGAGTGATCTGACGCCCGGCAGCAGATGCGGCACGTTCGTTATGGGTCGAAAAGATAACGGTCCCCCCCCGGTTGGCATAATCGTAGAGGAAGGAAAAAAGTTCATGCCAGCTTCTACTGTCAAGACCTGTTGTCGGTTCGTCAAGGATCAGTATTTCAGGTTCCATAGCCATAACGGACACTACAGCTAAGGTCTGCCGCTGTCCCCGTGAGAGAGTCTGAGGATGGCGGTCCGAGTAGGTTTGAAGACCTGCAATCTTTAAATAACTCTCCACTTCTGCCTTCTTTCCGAGATGGGAAGGCCCGAAGGCGACCTCTTCTGCCACCGTCTGTGCAAAGAGCTGTTCGTCGGGATTCTGAAAAAGAAAACCCACGTGGCTCATCAGAGATTCCAGTGTGGGGCCGGGAACGCCCAAAATCGTGATTTTCCCTTGAAGGGGTCGGAGGAGCCCTCCAAGGATCTTCAGAAGTGTCGTCTTTCCAGAACCGTTATTTCCCTTCAGCGCCACGACTTCTCCTCGTTGAATAGTCATATCTATATTATCTAAAATATTTTTCCCCCGGTCGTAGCCGAAGCTGATTACTTTCAGGGATATCACCGCCCCTTCCGGCGCCGCCGTTCTTTTTCTGGTGGTCACAGGGCTGCTCATTGCCGTGCTGTTATTTACGATCCTTCCGTTTTCCAGGGTTATAATCCGGTCCATGAGGGGAAGATAATCTTCGTACTGGTGTTCTACCAAGACAATGGTCTTTCCCTCATCTTTGAGATTCTGAATAATCTTTATGAACTCCTGCCTTCCCGCCCCGTCCAAATCCGTTGAAGGTTCATCAAAAAGGAAAACCTGAGGACCCATGGCGTAGACAGAGCTAATGGCCAGGCGCTGTTTCTGCCCCCCGGAAAGCTTGAAGGTCTCGCGACGCCGCAAATTCCACAGATCCATGGATCGGAGGGCTTCGTCCCGGCGGCAGATGATCTCTTCCCGTGGCAGGAGCAAGTTTTCACAACCAAAGGCGACATCGTCCTCCACGCGCATCATAAAGACCTGACTTTCAGGGTTCTGAAAAACTGTTCCGACCGTCCGAGCAATCTCCCGGAGGGGTACCTCCGGGGGCGCAAAACCGTTCAACCGGACCGATCCAAGGGAGGCTCCGGCAAAGACGTGGGGAATGAGACCATTGAGGCAGTACAGAAAGGTCGATTTACCCGATCCCGAAGCACCGCGGACCAACACCGCTTCTCCCGATTTAATCCGGAGACTGATATCCTGCAAAGCCGGAGTATCCATGCCGGGATAGGTAAAGCTGAAGGCGTCAATGGCAATCATATCGAGTAATTCACATTCCGAAGACTAAAATCTTGTCCGTCAAAGTTAGTAAATTCAATTAAAACCTCAATTCCAGCTCACCGAACCATGACCTGCCCGGCGCTAAGTAGGAACTAAAGTAATGGGCGTCACCAATGTTATCAACGGAAACTGACACTGTGGCAAATTGGGTCACCTTATATGAAACCTTCGCGTCTACTGTAAAAAAAGGATCATAGGACCCATATACATTATTTACCGTGTCCGTGTTTGTATCTGTCGAGTAGCGCTTGCCCACGTATCTCCCTGTGAGAGAACCGCGGAGGGGTCCTACTTCGCACTCCACTCCTGCATTAACCATCGTATCAGGCATAAAGGTTAATCGTTTATCTACTGCTGCCGGATTTACACTGTCTTCTTTTATCCTGGCGTCCGTGTATGTATAGTTCGCAAATATCCTTAACAATTTGTCAAACCGCTGCTCAACCTCAAGCGTGATCCCTTTGCTTTCTGCTCTAGCCGCATTCATGTATTGATACTGCCCTGTGGAAATTGTTGTGTTATAGATAAGGTCTTGCATATAGTTTTCAAAGTACCTGACATTAACCTTTGCACCTTTCCAGAGTCCCTGGGTAATTCCCACATCCCATGACCGCACTGTTTCAGGTTTCAAATCAGGATTGCCATTATAGGTATTGCCGTTCAACACATATGTAGTGAAGAGTTCCAAGACCGTAGGCGCCCTGAATGATTGCCCTGCAGAAGCTCTTAATGTAGTATTGTCAAAAGGCTTATACACGACCGAGAGTTTAGGATTGAATGAGGAGTCGCTTCTCGAGTCATATGTCTTCGCAAAAGCCCCGGTGCCGAACTGATTGGCATAGCCATCGTATGATTCCCACCAGTCCTCCCTGAAACCGATGTATGCGGTAAGATTGGGGAGGATCAATATCTCATCCTGGATAAAGATGGCGTATGTCCTGGCCTTGCCTCCGTAATTATTTGTAAGTGTGGTTGTGCTGGTCTCATCCTTCCAATCACTCAGGTTTGATTTCTCTGTGTTCGCTGTATCATATTTGTATGTGCCTCCGAAAGTCAGGATGTGTCTGGTAAAGAGGGGCAGCGTGAATTGAAGGTCCGTGTTATAATCCTGATTTGGCGTGTTGGAAACCGTACCACCGGGACCTCCGCTTATTAGCGTGCCAGCTTGAGTATACCAGTTCTTCACTTCGTCATTGAGACCGAAAGAGAGCTTTGTCTTTACAATTCCGATCTCGATTTCATAATTTACATTGTATTGATCCACCTCTTTTCCGCCGGACCCAGTTGTGGAAACGAAGGTGCTTTGATTGACACCGGGGTATGAATAGACGGGATTCCCCGATGCGTCCGTCAAGTACGTATGAGGATCGTCATAATTATACTTGTAGCGAATTCTCGCAAAAGATACGCCTAATTTTGATTCCTGTGTCAAATCGTATCGTGCCTTAATGCCAATATTATCGTCCCACCATGTGTTGTCTCCCTTATCACCGATCAGGTAGCGGGTATGTCCCTGAGTATCGGAAGTGTATGACCAGCCTGTAATACCGGCAGGGGGTTGCGTCGACTGAACATTAAGCCATTTCGAGAAGCCGTTTGTCCCCTTATACCCGTAGTCGAAGAGAAGCCGGAGCTTGTCCGTGGGTTTATCTCCATAAGACAAATAGTATTTGTGCATGTCATCGAGGCTTTCTCCCCTGTTCCAGGCTGAGCCGTAACCGCTTATTACGGTGAATTCCCTCTTTTCTGGCATCTTTGTAATTATATTTACTACGCCGCCCATGGCATTACCGCCGTAAAGGCTCGAAAAGGGGCCCTGAACAACCTCGATTTTTTCTATGTTTTCAGTCGACAATCCCGTGAAGCTGACCGAACCATCATAACCATTGTTCAGCGTTACGCCATCCTTTAGTATCAATGTCCGCTTCTGATCGGGCATACCGTTTAATATTATGGAAGATTGAGTATCCGTGAGAGACTGCCGCCTGTTGAAAAGCCCCGGCAGTGTATTTAAAGCTTCGTCAACCGTCGTTATATTCCTTGTCTCCATTTCCTTTTTCGTGACAACATTTACGCTTCCCGGTGCAGACTCCACGCTTTTTTCCGTTCTCGTTGCCGTGACTACAATATCCTCAAATTTCGTCGCATCTTTTTCTTTTTCCTCGGGTTCCGTCAGATTGTTCTCTTCAGCGAAAGTGTTTGACGAAAATAAAATCAATAAGAGAAAAAGTAAAAATCTTTTGAACATTCGGTTTCCTCCTGTTTCTTTACATCCCACCTCCTTTCTGATATAGGAAAAAATAGAGGGGTGATGTTATTCGCAGCGTTACCCTTTCGAGGCAGGGAGTCCTTGCCGAAGGCACCTCCCTGCTTCCCTATCTAACTTATGGTTTTCATCACCCCTTTCTCTCGGTTTGAATTGCAACTTTTTTGAACCCCCGGCTGTTCACAATATCGAGAACATCTACAAAAATCTGGAGAGCCACGTCTTTATCAGCCCGGACAATGAGGGGGGTGTTTTTATCAATATCTCTGATTTTCGTGCCCAATTCTTCCAGGGCCACTTTCGTGGAGTTAAAATAGATCACACCACTTTGATCTATGGTTATTATTTGCCTCTCCAGCATTTCTACCTTCGCTTCTGATGCCTTTGGCAGAGATACGGATATCATTCCCGTGGCAATAAATGTTGACGTCGTGAGAACTATGGTCAACAGCACAAGCATCACGTCAACCAAGGGAATAACATTTATGTAATCAAATTCCTTCTCTTCCACGTGTTATCTCCCAGCGCATCATGATCACTTTCACTTTACGCAACAATGCGTTGTAAAAAACCACCGACGGTATAGCCACGATAAGACCGACGGCGGTTGCCTTCAAGGCGAGCGCAAGGCCGATCATTATTTCCCCCGTGTCGATGAAGCCCTCCCTGCCCATCGTGTAAAAAGTTAACATGATGCCCAAGACTGTGCCCAGTAGCCCTATGTAGGGTGCATTGCTTCCTATGGTCGCTATGATATGGAGCTTCTTTGTAAGTTCAAGCTCAAGCTCCTTTCTGTCATGGAACTGTTCTGGGTTGATTTTCCTGAATGTAAGAAACCTTTCCACAGTGATGGCAACTGTCACTACACTCATAAGAATAAGCAATCCTATGATTCCGTAGTCAATCATTAAACTCAGATATTTCATGCCTGTCTTTCCTTATGCATTTGTCATTTCAGATTGAAACGAACAGAAAGGATTGCTTTGGAAGGCACTTTTTCGCCATTGCTATAAGCTGGAGAAAAGACGGATTTTTTTATTGCCGCAACAGCGGCTTCTGTGAAGCCAAAACCAGACGGTTCTACTACTTTGATGTGCTGCAAAATCCCGGACTTGTCGATCAGTAGTTCCAGAACGACTCTCCCTTCTTTTCCCAACCTCCTTGCCAGTAAAGGATAAACAGGCATCTCCCGATGAATAAAGGCAGGGGCGCCTGAATTTCCGAATATCGTTTCCGCGATACCCCGATTTACGGCTTTTCCTATGCTTGCAATTTCCGCTTTCGCTACGGTCGAATTTTCTGCCTTTTGCACTGCGGCTGAGACCGGCTTTTCATTCAATAAAAACTCATCTTGCCGGTCTTTTATTTCCACGATTTCTGGCTTGGTGATGCTTTGCTGCTGTCCGGCCTTAGATCTCATTATCGGTTTCATTTCCTTTTGGCTGGCTGAAGATAAGGATTCCTGTTGCGCGAAACTGATATAGATGGTTTTCGTATGGGGAATCGCACCCGCAACAGGTATTGTGAGAAATAAAAGCAGAAATCCGGCATGAATCGCCAGAGAAGTGACTATTCCTATCCGCTGCTCATTCATACTCGTTCCATCTTACTGCAGTTTCGCTGGTAATATTTTGACCATCAGTTGTGTTACTATATTAATAATCGTGCTACTAACTCACAAAAAAAATAATACCGCCTTCTTTATTTGATTTTACCGGTACCCGGCGTGCTTAATGATCCGTGCATGACCCCCTTGAGCGCTCTCAAGGTGTCGGAAAGTTTGTTGACCTTTTTGGAATTCCCTTTCACCGCCGCGATCTCCATGCAATTATGATGATCCAGATGGATACGTTGTGAGGACTGGATGATGTCCTGATAGTCACGCTGGACGTCAAAAATTTAATCAAAAGGTTGCGCTGATGATGGTCATAGACGAAAGTGATTGCGCCGGCGACTTCCCGGTCTTCTTCCCAATCCTTCTTTAACAATTCCCGATGGATTAAATCGCGAATGTCCTCCGACCGGTTTGAATATTTACGTCGCTAGATGAGGCCATCAAAATTATCAAGCAGATGATTTTCCAATGAAATCCTAAACCTGACTATACCAGAAATGCGCCATCTCGGTATTACAATTATGCGTTTCGTAACACGGTTAAGGCACATTTGTCAAGCAGAATATGTGTGATTACTATTACATGGCAAAATGTTATTTTGGCTGTCAGCCTCTTCATCTCCTTTGTTTTATATGGGTATGCTCGTGGATCTCCGCTTCATGGAGTGGGTGATCGTGCTTATGTGTGCCGTGATTTCCCTCATGTTCATGCGCTCATCTTTTAAAGAAAATCTTTTTACGATTATCAGTATTCTCTTAAAAATTTCCAGTAAAGTCATAACGAATAACTATAACAAAGGGCGGGTCCGATTTCCTGATCAGCTCACTGAATACGGGTGGAAACATGCGGTGTCTTGACAGCTTTTTCCCCGTTCGTGTAAAGTGCGGCTGTCTTCCTGTAATCCTCAGATTGTCGCCTTTGACTTTCATTGTAGACTTCAACTAGAAATAATGATACTTGGTGCCACTTTTTATAATCTCTTTCAAATGAGTTCTTGATTAAAGAAAGTCTAATTTTAAAGGAGACAAAATCATGAAAAGGCTCTCACAGAAAAGCATTTTTGTCACCGTAGTTTTTTTAATAGCAATCACCTCAATGCTCTCTTGCGCATCCTACTTGTACAATAAATCTATTGAAGACCAACGCAGAGAAGCCAACCTAACGATCAAGTCCGTTGACATCCCCGATTTTAAAATTGTTTATGCAGAAGGAGGTACCGGCGATACCATCATCATGCTTCATGGTAACGGAGGAAGTAAGGATAGCTGGTTGAGTTTCGCCAAATACTTGACGCCCAATTATCGAGTCATCATTCCCGATCTCCCAGGTATGGGTGACAGCTCCAAACCTCTGGACAAGAATTATAACATCATGTCACAGATGGAAAGACTACACTTATTTGCCAGAGAATTAAAACTGCCAAAATTTCATTTAGTAGGACATTCAATGGGTGGCGTTATCGTCGGCAATTACGCAGCAACATATCCACAAATGGTCAAAACGCTCGCGCTATTTGCTTCAGGTGGTGTAAAATCCCCCATGAAAAGCGAATTAACTCTGCTCAGGGAAAAAGGCATAAACCCCTTTGTCATCAAAAATGAAAATGACTTTGACAGATACATGAAAATGCGTTTCGTGAAGCCGCCTCCAATATCCCCCTCTATCAAAGAATATTCTATGGAGCAACTGATGAAAGCTGCGCCTCTTAACGAAAAAATAGGTAAAGATATACTCTCTGATGTTTTAATCCTGGAAAGCAAATTAAACAGAATAACGGCTCCCACTTTAATTGTATGGGGGGATTCAGATAAGGTTTTAAGTATCTCCTCCGTTCCCATTTTCGAGAAAAATATAAAAAATTCACGATCAGCGATAATTAAGGATTGCGGACATGTAATCATGATAGAAAAACCTGCAGAAACAGCTTCAATATATCAGGACTTTTTGAAGGGACAAAAATAGTGATGAACAGATCAACGGGATTGATTTATCGCAACAGACCAAAAAGGATCGGGCGTTAATTGCCGCCCATTCTCTTATGCTTTATTTAGTGAAATAAAATGGGGAAGAAGATGAATATGAGAAAGATATTGTGCACGAAGTCGTTAATCGTTATCTCGCTCTTATTGTCTACTACCGCTTTTGCAGCTACAAATGTTTTGACCATTTCGACCTCAGAGCTGAAGAGCAAGCTTGATGCCAATGAGAAATTTCTGCTTGTGAATGTGCTGAGTGATATTGAGTTTAATATGGAACACATCCCAGGATCCATTAACATTCCTATGCCAGAAATCAAAACGTCAGATAAGCTTCCTCAGGACAAGGAATCCTTAATTGTGGTTTATTGAACGGGTGGGGCCTGAATCGCTGCCCCAACTGCTGCCGGTCTGGCAGCCCAAATAGGATATAAAAATATTCGTGTTTATTCAGAAGGCCTTGCAGGTTGGGGGAAAGCTGGTTTTCCCCTAATTAAAGATACAACCATACCGAAGATGGAAATTCCCGCTTTGACTCCTTTAGAATTGCGGGGGAAACTTAATGAAGTTTATGTTTTGGATATGAGACCGGAATTCATGTTTGAACAAGGACACATCAAAGGAAGCCGAAACATACCGTATCATTTATTATCCAAACGGTTTCAAGAGATACCAAGGGATAATAAGATTGTAGTTGTTGATTACCTTGGCAGGCCTTCATATATACCCCAGGGATGGTTCCTCAAATATAAGGGGTATAAGGATGTTATGATGTTAAAGGGCGGATTTGCGGCATGGGAAAAGGAAGGATTGCCTCTCGAAAAATAAGCTATGGCTGTGAAGGCGGGTCACAAGATGGGCCCGCCTTTCTTGTGCACATTTCTAACTGTAAAACATAACCCCTGCATCTTGTATTGAGATAAAGAGTTGTAGGTGCTATCTGTAACAAAAATGATGATTGAAACTTAAGGTTATCAGGTTCATCATCTATCTGTATTTCCTGTTGAATTAGAGGAAAGGAGATAG
>Ga0335081_10007901_pt1 | contig 17030 bp, 12 predicted proteins | sample Lox_Sample_35_FD_206713 | JGI IMG/M metagenome (GOLD analysis project Ga0335081, IMG submission 206713) | Soil microbial communities from Loxahatchee National Wildlife Refuge, Florida, United States - Lox_Sample_3.5 | ecosystem: Environmental > Terrestrial > Soil > Wetlands | place: USA... | reverse complement strand
GCGTGCGGTAACCAATGCCGTCGCCGTCCACATCCTTGTAGCGCGCAAAACCGCCCAGCCTGTCCAGATCTTCCTTGCTGAGAACTTTGCCGCGTTGGATCGGTTTCTCCGGGTACTTGAAGGGATCGGACATCCAGTTGTTCATTCCCAGGTCCAGGTCCGACATTACGAATATCAGCGTCTGGAATTGCTCGGCCAGATCAAACGCATCCTGCGCCATCGAAAAGCATTCCTCTACCGAACATGGGATCAGCAGGATGTGCTTAGTATCCCCATGGGAAAGGACGGCAGTCGAGAGAATGTCGCCCTGCGAAGTCCGCGTGGGAAGTCCGGTCGAGGGGCCGACTCGCTGAATGTCCCAGATGACTCCAGGTATCTCCGCATAATAGGCCAGGCCCGCAAACTCCGCCATCAGCGAAATCCCCGGCCCGGCTGTGGCTGTCATGGCTCGCGCTCCCGCCCAGCCAGCGCCTACAACCATTCCCACTGCGGCCAATTCATCTTCCGCCTGCACGATAGCGAAGGTCGCCTTGCCGTCCGCCCCGACACGAAATCTCTTCATGTACTCGATGAGGCTTTCCGGCAACGACGAAGACGGCGTGATCGGGTACCAGCTCACCACCGTGACCCCGGCGAACATGCAGCCCAGGGCCGCGGCGGCATTGCCGTCAATGATGATCTTGCCCTGGGTCTTGTCCATGCGCTGAATGAAATAGGGATCACGCTTCGTAAGGGTAGTCGAAGCATATTCGTAGCCGGCCTGCACTGCGGCCAGGTTCAGATTGGCGGCTTTCACCTTCTTGGCAAACTGCTTGCGCAGCGCTTTCTCCACTTCCGCCATGTCGATCTCGAGCAGGCGCGCCACCACTCCGACGTAAAGCATGTTCTTGACCAGCTTGCGCAGCTTGGCCTCCGGGCACACCGGCGCCACCAGCTTGTCGAAGGGAGCGGGATAGAACACCAAGTCATTCCGCAAGGCGGAAAGATTCAGCGGTTCGTCGTACACCACCGCCGCACCCGGGGCCAGCGACATGACATCTTCCTGCGCCGTCTCCGCATTCATGGCTACCAGAAAATCAATTTCCTTCTTACGCGCGATATAGCCGTCCTTGTTGGCGCGGATGGTGTACCACGTGGGAAGCCCTGCGATATTCGACGGAAACAGGTTCTTGCCCGAAACCGGCACCCCCATCTGGAAAATGCTGCGCAGAAGAACGCTATTGGAACTCTGGGAACCGCTCCCGTTGACCGTCGCAACCTGAATGCTCATGTTGTTGACAACGCGTTTGGGCTCCATTTGCCCCGAGTCCTGACGCAACGCTACATCCGTAGTGGCCATTCTCAATCCTTCCTTATGAATAGAGCGGGGACGAGCCCACTCGGTATGTTTGGGAAACGAAAGACCAACTTTTGATTATACGGCACGGGGGTTGTGGGAAACACGCGCGGGTCGCCGCTTTCACTTGCCCGGTATCCGCTTTGGAACTAGCCTTCCCGGAAGAAGCGCGCCATGCTTCGCAGTTTATTATATCGTGATGCGAGCAATTCCTGCAGGGGGCGCTGCTTAAGCTCGGCCAGGTGTTTCTGCAAAGCTTTGTCCAGCAGCGCGACCGCAGCCTCGGGATCCGCGTGGGCGCCGCCTGCGGGTTCGGGCACGGTATCGTCGATGCAACCCAGTTCGGTAAGATCGGTTGCCGTTATCCGTAAGGCCTGCGCCGCCAGTTCCTTCTTGGTGGCGTCCCGCCACATGATGGCCGCGCATCCTTCCGGGGAAATCACCGAATAAATCGCGTTCTCCATCATCAACACCCGGTCCGCCACGGCGATCGCCAGGGCGCCGCCGCTCCCGCCTTCGCCGGTAATGGTGCTGATGATCGGCACCTGCAGCCGCGACATTTCCCTCAGATTCCGCGCGATGGCCTCCGCCTGCCCGCGTTCTTCCGCGCCCAGTCCCGGATTGGCCCCGGTGACATCTACAAAGGTGAAAATCGGCCGGTGGAACTTCTCCGCGATCTTCATCACCCGCAGCGCCTTGCGGTAGCCTTCGGGATTGGGCAATCCGAAGTTCCGGTAGACCTTCTGCTTCACGTCCCGGCCTTTCTCCGTCCCCAGCACCATCACTTCTTCGCCGTGGAACCGTGCCATGCCGCAGACAATCGCGTGATCGTCGGCAAAACCGCGGTCGCCGTGGATCTCGCTCCAGTCCGTGAAGATCCGTTCAATGTAATCGAGCGTGTGAGGACGTGCCGGGTGCCGCGCCAATTCGGTTTTCTCCCACGCGGTGAAGTGCGCGGTTACCTGCCGGCGCAACTCGTGGATGCGCTCATGTAACTGCTGAATCTGTCCGCGTGTATCCAGGTCCTGGCCGGGGAGATTCTCCAGCTTGGAAAGCTGCTGTTCAATCTTTTCCAGCTCCTGCCGCGCTTTCAGTCCCGCATCCATTCGTTGGTCCCCGTTCCGGGCTGCCCATCGGCCCTCAACCATCGACAGAAGAAACTCGGCCCCGGTCACTACCAACATTGCTTTCGCCGCTGCCGGGGTCGTCGCCGTTTGCACGCCAGGACTCCTGAGACGGGAAATGCTCATTTCCGCCGTATGTCTTAATCAATAATGCGAACCGCGCCACGCCCACACAACTGCTCTACACGCGCGATGAAATTTCGGTCTGGTTGGACATTATAGCCTTGCGCTTCCATCACCACCATGAAATCGCCCTGGCGTTCCACGTCGAACAACACCTTGGCTTCGCCCTTCCGCTCCGTGCACAGGGCCTGCAGGGCATCCACCGTCGCTTCATCCGACGTCTCCAGTGGAATCCGGATACGCAGCGATCGCGGCATCGGTACTTTCGCGTCTTCGAGCGCCGCAATGTCGTTGACCGTCAACTTCGGGTTCACGCCTTCCTCAATCCGCAGGCCGCCCCGCACCAGCACGGGAACCTCAAGCTTCACCTTTTCCTGCAGGCGCCGGTACGCTTCGGGAAATACGATCATCTCCACCGAACCTTCCATGTCTTCCAGCGTCCCTTGCGCGTAAAAATCGCCGCGCTTTGACTTCAATACTCGCAAGTTGGTGATCAGCCCGGCCGTGGTGATGCTCTCATCCTTTCCGGTCGAGGCCTTCACTGCGGCGATCTCCGGCGTACTCAACGCCCGTAGTTCTTCCAGCTTCTCTCTGTATTTCTCCAGAGGATGCCCGGTGATGAAGAATCCCAATATTTCCTTCTCATTGGCCAGCCGCGTGTGCTCATCCCAATCCGGTACCGCAGGCAGCGTATCGTTCTCGGTCGCCGCCTCGTCCTGCTGAAACACGCCGAACAGCCCATGCTGGCCGGATTCCTCATCCCGCTGGGTTTTCAACGCGCGCTCAATGGCCTTGTCGAGCACCGCCATTAACTGCGCCCGGCGTCCCAACGAGTCCATGGCCCCGCTCTTGATCAGCGACTCGAGCACTCGCTTGTTCAGCAGCCGTAAGTCCACCTTTTCGCAGAATTCGTAAATCGACCGGTAACTCCCCGACGGCGTGCGACCGTTGACGATGGATTCGATGGCATTGTGACCGACGTTCTTCACCGCCGCCAGGCCGAAACGAATCGCCGCCCCATGCGGGGTAAAGTTTGCGTCGCTTACGTTGATGTCCGGGGGCTCGACCGCGATCCCCATCTCGCGGCACTCGTTGATGTACTTCACGACATCATCCGTGTTGCCGGTCACCGAAGTGAGCAGCGCTGCCATGAATTCCACCGGATAATGGGTCTTCAGGTATGCCGTCTGATAGGCCAGCAGTGCGTACGCGGCCGAATGCGCCTTGGGGAAGCCATAGGCCGCAAACTGCTCCATCAGGTCGAAAATCTTCTCTGTCTTGTTCCGCGGATACCCGCGTTGCACCGCGCCATTGACGAACCGCTCGCGCTGCTGCGCCATCTCATCCGCTTTTTTCTTGCCCATCGCTCGCCGCAGCAGGTCGGCCTCTCCCAACGAGTAGCCCGCCAGCCGGTTCGCGATCTGCATCACCTGTTCCTGGTAAACGATGACGCCGAGCGTCTCCTGCAGGATCTCTTTCAGTTCCGGAAGTTCGTATTCAATCTTCTTGCGCCCGTGTTTGCGCTCGATAAAGAAATCGATCATGCCGCCCTGGATCGGCCCCGGCCGGTACAACGCATTCAGCGCCGTCAGATCGCCGACCGTGTTCGGCTGGTAACGTCGCAGTACGTCCCGCATCCCGTGCGATTCAAACTGGAACACTCCCGACGTCAGTCCTTTGTGGAAGACCTTCTGGTACGTCTCCGCATCGTCGAGCGGAATCTTGTCCAGCGACATCTTTTCACCGCGCGACTGCGCTATCACCTTGACCGTGTCGTCGAGAATCGTGAGCGTCGTCAGGCCCAGAAAATCCATCTTCAGCAGGCCCATCTTCTCGATCGCCACCATGTCGAAGGCAGTGACGATTTCATCGTTCTTCGTCTTGTAAAGCGGAACCAGTTCGGTCAGCGGACGCGGGGCAATTACCACTCCGGCGGCATGCACGCCCGCATTGCGCACCAGGCCTTCCAGCTTGCGCGCTGTGTCAATCAACTGCCGGACCTGCGTATCTCCCTCATAGACCTGCTGCAAGGCCGGCGAATCCGTAATCGCCTGTTCCAGCTTGATATTGAGCGTCGTGGGAACCATCTTGGCGATGCGGTCGACGTCGGCATACGGCATGTCCATCGCACGGCCCACGTCCTTGATGGCTGCCTTCGCAGCCATGGTCCCAAAGGTGATGATCTGGGCCACGTTCTCTCGGCCATATTTCCGGGTGACGTAGTCAATCACCTCGCCTCGCCGGTTCATGCAGAAATCCATGTCAATATCGGGCATGGAAATGCGTTCGGGGTTGAGGAAGCGCTCAAAGAACAGCTCGTACTGCAGCGGGTCGAGATCGGTAATGCCTAGGGAGTACGAAACCAGCGAACCGGCCGCCGAACCTCTGCCCGGCCCCACCGGAATGTTATGTTCCTTCGCGTAGCGCACGAAGTCCCAGACAATCAGGAAATACCCTGGAAACTTCATCTGCTGGATCGTCGCAACTTCCCGCGCCAGCCGCTGTTCGTACTCCGTCAGATTGTGCTGCAGCTTCCCCTGCTCCGAAAGCGTCCGCAGCACTTCCATCCTTCGCGCGAACCCCTGCCGCGTCACATGCTCGAAATAGCTGTCCAGCGTGTAGCCTTCCGGCACTTCGAAATGTGGGAACGGGTTGCTGACCTTCTCCAGCCGCACATTGCAGCGCTCCGCGATGTCGAGTGTCCGCGATAGCACATCTGGCGCATCCTTGAAGACCCGCGCCATTTGCTCATGACTCTTGACGTAGAAGTCCGTGCCCTGAAACTTCATGCGGTTCGCATCCTGGATGGACTTCCCCGTCTGGATGCAGACCATCACGTCCTGGGCATGCGCGTCTTCCTCGCAAAGATAGTGGCTGTCGTTCGTGGCCACGAGCGGCAGATCGAGTTCTTTCCCCAGCCGGAACAATCCTGGATGGATGCGGTGCTCCTGCTCCAGTCCCTGGTCCTGGATTTCCAGGAAGAAACTTTCTTTACCGAAGATGTCACGGTACGTCGCGGCGGCATTTCGCGCCGCCTCGTACTTTTCTTCCGTCAGGAACTCCGCCACTTCGCCTTTCAGACAACCGGAAAGGGCGATCAGTCCTCTGGCATGCTCCGCCAGGAATCGCTTGCTCACCCGCGGCTTGTAATAGAAGCCGTGCAACGACGCCTCGGAGGTGATGCGCACCAGGTTCCGGTAGCCCTCTTCATTCTCCGCCAGCACCAGAAGGTGATTGTAGGTGTCTCCCTCAGGCGGCGTGCGCTCGATGTGGTGGTCTTCCTTCTTGCAGATGTAAAGTTCGCAACCGAGGATCGGCTTCACTCCGGCCTTGTGCGCGGCATTCACAAAATGTACCGCGCCAAAAATATTGCCATGGTCGGTCATAGCGACCGCCGGCATACCAAGGTCCTTTACATGCTCGCACAGCTTCTCCACGTCACAGGCGCCGTCCAGCATGGAGTAATCGGTGTGCAGATGAAGGTGAACGAATTGAGACATGGGTAATGTTGTGACCTTATGTCGCGCTCATTCTAACGGGAAAATCCAGCGCTGGCGCGAGGACTTATCCACAGCGCAGGTCCACCATCCTGGCTATTGAGGCAAACGGAAGTCTACGCCGCGCTGATCGTTGAGCTTGACGGTGGCTGGAACGTCGAGCTGCGCCAGTGGAATCCTCGTCGCCCGCTGCTGGTCAAAGACCCACAGCGTCGTACCCACGATGGCGTAGTTCTGCACTTCCTGGATATGGCTGTCATGGAACACCAGCGCAGTCGGTTGTGAGGCTGCTTGAGCTTTCGGCGGCGGCAACCGGGACTCCATTTCTCGCTGCAGGTTGTCCACCTTGCCGGTCAGCACATCAATGTCGCGGCCGAGATCGCTTTGTTCGTCGTATTCCTGAGGATAGTAAGACGGTTCTTGGACGACTTGTTGCGTAGCTGGATAGGAATATCCGTAATCGTAATACGGGTAATAGGCATACGGATAATACCCGTACGGATACCAATATCCCCGCCCATACCTGCCACGGAAGAAGAATCGCGAATGTGGACGGAACCCTGGACGGAAACCGGGCCGGAAACCAAACCCGCCACGGAAGCCAGGTCCTGGCCGTACCCCAAATCCCGCGTGGAAACCCGCACCGGACCGGAAGCCGAAACCGGAGTGCCCGCCAAACCCGGCCCTCCCCCCGGCGAAACCGGAGCCGTGGCCGGCGAACCCGCGCCCGCCACCTCCGCCTCGCCTTTGTCCCCAGGCCGGCAACGCCACAAACGCCGCGCCCAGAGCCGCAATCAACAGCCAGCGGTGCATAGCACCATTATACTGCTGCCCGCTAGCCCCGCCTTGCGAAAAACCCCGGGGCTAGTTTTGATCTCCGCCGCCGTGCTTATGCCGGCAGAGCTTGCAGTAGGTTGGAGGTAAAGTGTTGTCCACCCGGTGTTTTACCGGTTTCAAGGTCTGCAGGTAAGCGAACATCGCCTTCAGATCATCGTCGGTGAGGTCTTTGAACTCCGCAACCGGCATGATCGGCGCAAGCTTGCGCGCCTTCACGTAGCCGGTCCTCATCACCTGCAAGAAAAGCGCTTCGTCGTAGTAGCTGATGCCCGAGGCATCCGGTGTGATGTTCGCGCTCGCCACCACGCCCCACGCCCCATCCAGCAGGAACCCGCCGCCATACTCCAGCCCGGGAATTGCGTTGCCCCGCACCATCGCGGTGTGACATTCACCGCAATTCGCCATCGTCACCAGGTACTTGCCCCACTTCAGGCGGTCGCTCGGGTCCGGGCTGCTGACCGCTTCGGTCACGGGGCCGGGCACCGCTCGTATCAGGTACTTCACGGGAAAGATGATGTTTGTTGGCGGCAACTCGTGGTGGGCTGGCGGCAGCGTCCGCATGTAGACGATGAGGGATGCCAGATCCTCATCCGACATGTGCCGGAAGTTCTGGTACGGCATCATTGGAAACAGCGCCCGTCCGTCATGTCCAATGCCTTCCCTGATGGCGCGTGCCAGTTGATCGTCGGTCCACGTTCCGGCTCCTGTTTCGCGATCGGGAGTGATGTTCGCAGCGACGATTCTTCCGGGCAGGCTGGAAAACCACATTACCTGTCCCGCGCCCGATCCGTTCGGCAGCACCGGCGTGCCTGGGGCCGTCCAATCACGCGGCGAATGGCAACCGTCGCAGCCGGAAACAGCAGTAAATAAGTATCGGCCGCGCGCCAATCGCTGTGGCGTTGCCTCGAATGTCCGTGACGTCAGCGGACGCGCCCGCGGACCGATGAACGGCCGCCATCCGATCGTAAGGCTGATTGCCGCGACAAGAAGCAACAACAGAAACACCAACGCCGACAACACAACCCTTACCGCTTTTTTCATGGCACGCCCCCGCGTGAATTCGTAGAGATGTTACCGCAGTCCGCCCTACCGCTTCTTGCCTTTCGCTTTCTTAGGCGGATGGGCTGGCTTTTTCGCAGGCTTTTGCGGCGCGGACTTGCCCGCAGCTACCCGCGGTGGATCAGGGGGCTTGGCTATCGCAACTTTGGCCGGTTCGGCGGCGGGCGCCGCCTCGCCTTTCTTTCTTTTCTTGCCGCTGTCTTGTGCAGTTCCAGCCGCGGCTGCTGCCGCAGCGGCCGCTTTCGCTGCCCGCCCTCGCTTGGGCGGAGGCGGCGGAGGTGGAGGCGGCGGAGGCGGCGCCAGGGGCTTTAGATATTTCACAATCTCGGTGCGCGACCGCATCTTGCCGTCCAGTAGCAGCATGAAGACGTCATGCGCGATCTTGGGATACTCCGGCAACTGCGGCGTGATGCGCAGTTCCGTCATCTCCGGCAATGGCAGCTTCTGCTGCACCTGCCGCCATTTTGTGAAGAAGTTCTTGATTTTCAGGCTGACCGATTGCTGCCGCGCCGTTACCGCCAGAAACAGCACCATCTCCGGCCGTGATTCCGTCAGCAGTTTCCACGTTCGCGACGGCGTCCCAGCTTCCTTGCCTGATAAGCGCTTGGACAATTCCTTAGCATTGTCATCAAGATTCTTCCACGCTTCCACCAGGTCTTTCCGTGGAATCAGCCGCCGCATGTCGGCGATATCCTTGTCGCCCAGCCTCGCAGTCAGGAAATGCAGGACCGCGGGCGCCGGGTCCGGCGTATATCCCAGCTCGTTCATCTGCTGCCGCGTCTTGAGCAGCTGTCCCAAGCCTGCCGTGTCCACCTTGGCGGTTGTCCAGCGCGGGCTCAGCACTTTCAGCCACTCGTCCTTCTCCAGCATGCGCACGATGTGCAGCGGATCGTCTTCGTACGCCAGTTGCTCGATTTCCTGCCCGATAGCCCGGTTCGATATGTATTCCGCGTAATTGTTTTCCTTGGCCGATTCAAACCTCGCCTGGGTCCGTTCTTCGAGCGGCCAGTGAAAACGGGCCGCGAAGCGCGTGGCCCGAATCAGGCGCGACGGGTCTTCGACAAATGAATAGTTGTGCAGGATGCGCAGAACCTTCGCTTCAATGTCCGCCGCCCCGTTGAACGGATCCATCAGCAGTCCGCGGGACCCGGGATTGAGCGACAGCGCCATGGCGTTCACCGTGAAATCCCTGCGCCGGAGGTCCTCGATGATCGTCGCCGGCGCAACCACCGGCGGCCGTCCCGTCTTCTCGTAGCGCTCCGTCCGGGCCATGCTGATCTCGGCGCGCACCTTGCCCGGAAGCAGTAAATGCAGCGAGTTCACCGTATCGTCGGCGGCCGCAACTTCCGCGCCGGCCCGTTCCAGGTCCTTTTGCAGCTTCAGGGGATTGCCTTGCACCGTGAAATCGAGATCGCGGATGGCGAATCCGCTGATGATGTCACGGACGGTGCCGCCGGTCAGGTAGATATTCATGCCCGCGGCGCGGGCAATGTCTTGCGCCAGAACGACGCCGCGCTGCTGATCCGGCGTCAACCGGATCTCCATCGTGTAAATGTAATCAGCCATGCTTCGCTTGCGACCGCACGCCTGTTATTCGCTGGGTTGCCGCCTGCCCTACGATTTCCACAGGGCCGAACTTTGCCCTCTTCGCCAGCCTGGCAACTGCGATGTAACTAACTCTATTCAATAGACTTAGAATAACTGAGATGGGCCGCGGCAAACTACAGAAAATAACACAACGTTAACGATTTGGCTACTGTGAACGCGATGGCGCATCGTTTTTCACGGAAAAGTGCGAGAATCGCATCAAGCCCGCCGGCGGCCAGCCGCGCGGCAGGCACAGTAACCGGCCAGCATGCCCTCCACTCACAAGAAAGTCATGGTGCGAAAGATGGACCGCGATTCCATCAACGGCTACGTCGCCCCCGCTGATTTTGTCCGCGAAGGCAAACTCGAACTGCTCAACACTGCAGGCAACGTGGTGGCGATTGACCTGCGGGACATCAAGAGCGTGCACTTTGTGCGCGAGTTTGGCGACCCGGAAACTTTCAGCCGCAAGACCTTCACCACCCGCCCGCGCACCGAAGGCCTCTGGGTACGGCTGAAGTTCAAGGATGGCGAAATCCTCGAAGGCATGATGCCCAACGATCTCAGCCTGGTCACCGGAGACGGCTACCTCATCAATCCTCCCGACCTTCGCTCCAACACTCAGCGCATCTTTGTGCCGCGCAGCGCGCTCGACTCCCTCACCATACTGGCCGTCATCGGCGCAACTCGCCGCCAGCGCCGCGGCCTGCCCACCGACACGCGCCAGGTCCCCATGTTCGGCGAGTAACCTCGCCAGCGTTACAATCACTGTTCCACGAGAACCTGCCATGAAACTCGGAGACATCGCCGCCACCCTGGGCGCCCGGCTGGAAAACGGCTCGCCCGACACTGAAATCACTTCCGTCGCCGGTATCGAGCAAGCCGGCCCCGGCCAGTTGACCTTCCTTGCCAATGCCAAATACGCCGCGGCCGCCCGCCACACTCGTGCTTCGGCGGTGCTGCTGTCCGAGGATTTCCCTGCCATCTCGACAGCGATGTTGCGCAGCCGGAATCCTTACCTGGCATTTTCCCGTGCCATCGCCATGTTTACTCCGGCAATGCGCTACGCCGAAGGACGCCATCCCACCGCCGTAATCCATCCTTCCGCCCGCATCGGCGCGAACGCCCACATTGGCCCATGCGTGGCTATCGATGAAAACGTCGTCATCGGAGCCAATGCCGTATTGCTGGCGCACGTCGTCATCTACCGTGGCGTGACCATCGGCGACGATTTCTTCGCCCACTCCCACGCCGTCGTCCGGGAAAATTGCCGCCTGGGCCACCGCGTGCTTCTCCAGAATGGCGCCATTGTCGGCGGCGATGGCTTCGGCTTCGCCAAAGACGAGTCCGGCCGCTGGCACAAGATACCCCAACCCCAGCCCGTTGTCATCGAAGATGACGTCGAAATCCAGGCCAATGCCTGCATCGACCGCGCCAGCGTCGGCGAAACCCGCATCGCCTCTGGCACAAAGATTGACAACCTTGTGCAGGTAGGCCACGGATCGCGCATCGGCGCCGATTCCCTGCTGGCTTCTCAGGTTGGCCTCGCAGGTTCCACCCATGTCGGCGATAAAGTCATCCTCACCGGGCAGGTCGGGGTCGTCGGCCACTGCACCATCGGCGATGGCGCAATCGTGACCCCGCAAAGTGGCGTCGCCGGCGACATCCCCGCAGGTGCTATCGTCAGCGGTGCGCCCGCCGTAGATCACAAGTTGTGGCTGAAATATTCCGCCCTGCTGAGCCGCTTGCCGGAAATTGCGAAAGCGCTCAGATCCAAAGAAAAGTAACTCGCTTCACTTAGGACTCGCCTTCTGCTGCGCCGCCAGAATCCTGAGCCCGTCACTCGCCGCTTTCGCCACTTGCGGATCCGGATCACTCGTAAAGCGCTGCATTTCCGGCTCCAGCCGCTGGGCCCCGATGTCCCCCGCAATCACCAGCACCATCGGCAAGTTCCGCCGCTGCCGGATCGCCTCTTCCACCAGCGGCTCCGCCCGCTTGCCTCCCTGCACCAGAAACATCCCGGCTATCGTGCGGATTCCCTCGTCCGGCGACCCCAGCGCATGCACCAGCGCCCGGCCTGCCGCTTGCAGCCCAGTCGTACGCCACACCGATTTCAGCGCCACCAGCCGCGCCGCTGCCAGCGGTCCCATACTCGTGATTCTAGCGCGCCCTCACAACATCGCCGGCACGTTGTACTTCTGCCAGTTGGCAGGATTGTGCGTCGCGAAGTGATCGAACCAGATGGGAAGAACATTCTCTTGAATGCGGCTGTCGTTGAATCTCTGCCCGCCCCGGTCCGCCAGAATTACCAGGTCCATGTGCACCCGGATCGACACCACCTTCGCCGTCAGATTGAAGTCCGGCATGTATTTCGGCCAATGCACCGGACAACTCAGTAACGCCATCCGTCTCACCTTCATTCCCGCCTGGCTGGCCAGCATCGCTACGCTGCCTCCATGGCTGTGGGTAAACAGGTCGAGCCCTTCGAGGTTGTGCTGCTGCACCCAGTCATGCAGGCTCGTTCCGCCGTCCGCGCGCGCCGCATCGCTGTAACCACCCGTCCAGCCAAAACGATCGCTGGCCCCGTACAGGCTGGAATCCACGTTGTCATGAAGATATTTCCAGAAATCTCCGCTCGGTGGTTGCCACCACGAAGAATTCGCCGCCCACGTGCCATGCACAATCGTGCTTGTGCGCGAAGGCTTTCTCTTCGAAGGTCGCCGCCGCGCCTTGAGCAGAGTCCTTAGCTCTGGATTCGCAGGATCAACATGCCCCAACGCTGTCGCTGCCACATCGCGGACCAGCAGATCACGGCTCTTGACGCCGCTCTCCAGCACCCGAATTGCTTGCCGTGCGTCCGTCGCTACCTCAAAATACGAAGCAGCCGCTGCAACCCGCACCAGAGGATGCGGATGCCGCAATCCTGCTTCCAGCAGCGCAGCCGCCGTCTCCGCATTTGCCGATCTGTAAAATGCCGCCGCCGACTCGGGGAGCCCTCGAGACACTGCTCGAACATCGCTGCTCGCCGGCGCTCCCGTTGCCCGCGCCGTGAAGCGCACTCCCAGCGCGCGTTGCAACTCTCTCGGATGAAACCGTGCCGTACCTATTGGCATCGCCGGAAATCCCAGGCGTTCGAGGTCTTCCCGCGGCAAAGCACGCGCGGCTACAGGTTGCCTTCCCGCGAGAGCTGCCACCGTTTCCGTCCGTGCTTGTGCGGCTTGCGGGTCGCCGCGCAGGTGTGCCCCAATCAGCAGCATGGTTGCTGCCTGGGATTGCACGTGACTTGGTTCGCTGAGGTTTGAAAAGGCTTCCGGGCCGGCGATCGGCCGTTGCGCCGACACCGCTCCCCGCGCTCGACTCTTGGCCATGACTTGCTCCTTCCGGGGGGAAGCGAGTCGAGGCTACCACAACCTGCGGGTGGCAGCTATGCGACTACGCCGTCGTCAAACTGCGGTATTCCGTCGGCAGGCCGCTGTCAATCGCCTGCCGCACTTTCTCCATCAGGCATTCCCGGCTCCCGAACTCTTCCGGCGGGATTGGATCGTGAAAAATCACCTGCACCTCACCCGGTTTGATCGAGAACCGTTTCTTGGGCATGACATAATGCGTGCCCGAAATTGTGATCGGCACCACCGGCACGCCGCATTCCATCGCCAGGTAGAACGGTCCCTTCTTGAAGGGCAGCAGTTTCCCGTCGTACGAGCGGTGCCCTTCGACGTAAATCGTCATGTGGATTCCCTGCCTCACCACTTCGCGCGCCGCCCGCACCGCGGCGATCCCGGCATCGCGGTTGCCTCGATCCACCGGCACCACCGCCCCCAGTTCCATCACTTGCCGCAGCAGCGGATACTTGAACAGTTCCTTCTTTGCCATGATCGAGGTTCTGCCCGGAATCACCGGCATCAGCAGCGGGGGATCGATGTTCGAGACATGGTTCGACATGAAGATGTACGTCCGGCCGCTGCCGAGTTTTTCCAGCCCCACCGTCTGAATGCGCACTCCAGTCAGCCGCACTCCCACAGCCGCTCCCCACATGCACACCCGATACAAAAAACGCACGTCCTTGGTTGCGATCGTCCAGGGAAAGCAGATCAGCGCAACGAACGGCAGCGCGATTCCCCAGAACGTCAACATGATGACCGTGCGAATCATGGACGCGCTTCTCCCTGCGTCTCCGCCTCACCCTTCAGCCACGCGGCACGGCGAGCTCTCTGTTGCGCCGAGACATTCTCCAGGTCTTTCACTTGATAACGCACTTCCTGGCGGCTCCCAGCCTTCCACTGCAGCTCATGTTCTTCTCCGCGCGCCGTGCGCACATGCAGCTTCACTACGTCTCCGGGTTGCAACGCGCCCACCTGGCGTCGGAAATCCGGCCCAACCTGCCGCCCGTTGAACTCCAGGATTGAGTCTCCGGCTTGCAGTCCCGCATGCGCGGCTTCGCTGTCGGGCGAGACCGACAGCACTACTGGCGCAGCTCCTGTCCTCCGCCCCGAGACAAATTCCGGGTCGCCCACCGTCACCCGCTGCTCGTCCAGTCGCAAGCCAACCGTCTTCAAAAACTCATTCCAGGGGATCTCCTCCAATCCGGCGACGTATTTCTGGAAGAACCATCTCAGCCTTCCGCCGCTCACCGTTTCAGCCGCTTCGCGCACCCCATCGGAGTCCGGAAAGGACTTCCCTTTCTGCGCGTAGTTCTGATTCATCCATTGCAACACCTCGCGCAGCGACGCCTTCCCGTTACTCGCCTCCCGCACCTCGAGATCGAGCATCAACCCGAGCAAATTGCCCTTGTTGTAATAGGAAATGCTGCGCTCGGGCGAACGGTAATAGTCATATCTCTCCAGCCAGGTGTCCAGGCTCGATTCTTCCGCCGATTGCGTCAGATGCGCCGGCCGCTGCTCCAGTTCTTCAATCTGCCCCGCCAGGTCTGCGAGAAACTTTGCCTCATCCGCGAGTCCCGCCCGCTGCAGGATGAAATTCCCCGCCGTGGTCGTCACTCCCTCGCTGAACCACAACGCCGGTGTGTAATTTTCCCGCGTGTAATCCACCGGCTCGAGCGATTGTGGCCGGATGCGCTTCACATTCCACAAATGGAAGAACTCATGCGCGCTCACACTGGCCAGCGACTCCGGATTCTCTGACAGCCGCGCCGCCGGGATGTCAATGGCCGTGCAATATGCATGCTCCATGCCTCCCCCTCCCGGCCCGCGCGGAAAATGGTAGAGGAACATGTAGCCGCTCATCGGCCGGTCGTTCATCCAGGAAACCGCCGCCGCGGTCATGCTGCGCAGCATGGCAACAATCTTCGCCATGTCGTAGTCAGCCGCATCGGCGTCCACCACCACCCGGTAGTGAATCCCGGCATCGTCGAAATCCGATTCCTGAAATGTTCCCGCTTCCACCGGAGAATCCACCATCCGGTCGTAATTCTCGGCGCTGAAATCGCTGCCGCCCGCCGCTGTCATGGCGGTCGCGATCTTCCAGCCTGCCGGCAGCCCGTCAAAATGCACCGTCACTGGAGCGCCGCGCGCTTCCACCGGGTACATCAAAACCTCGGCCAGATTGAGGAATGCGTGATGGCTGTTCAGCTGTGCGCCGAACGGTCCGGCATCATCCGCGAAAAGCTCATACTCGATCTCCGCTCCTTGAGCTGCGCCTTCGATGTGCCAGCGGCTCTTGTCCATTTTCCGGATCGCCAGGGTTTGCCCCGTGCCGCTCTTGGCTCGCACCCAATTGATGTGCTGCGAGAAATCCCGTATTTGATACACCGCATTCCACACCGGTAATTGCAAATCCCGCTCTACGGCTCCCGCGGGAATGTCGATTCGCACGAGCACGCGGTGCTGCGCCGTATCCGCCAGCGACACCGTGTACTTTGTCGCCTCCGTCGCCCCTGCCGCGACAGCCGCCAGGCAAAGCCCCGCCAGCGCCATCCACCCGGCAAAGGCTCTGGCCGTACGCCTCATGCCTTCGCCTTCGCTTCCATGAGCGCAGAACTCGCCGTGTTTCCGCTTTCCATCAGCGCTTTCAGCCGCGCCGGAAGCTTCTCGTAGATTCCGCCAAATCCGCCGTTCGAGAGAATCGCAACCACATCTCCTCGCCGCACCTCCGGCACGACCAGTTCCACGATCCCGTCCGCCGTGGCCACAATCCGCGCCCGCCGTCCTTGCTTCTCCACGTCACGCGCCACTTCTTGCAAGTCCAGGCGCTCGGCTTCGGGAATCGCCTCCGCCTTGAAGACTTCTGCCACGACTGCCTCATCCGCCAGCGCCAGGCTCTTCGCCAACTCTCTTTGCAGCACGTTCCGGCGCAGCGTATTCGATCTCGGCTCCAGAATCACCCACAGCCGCGACCCCGGATAGCGCGCCCGCAAGGCCGTCAGCGTCCCCGCTATCGCCGTGGGATGATGCGCAAAATCATCGATCACCGTCACGCCTCCAACTTCCGCCCGCACCTCCAGCCGTCGCTTTACGCTCTTGAAACTCTTCAGCGCCGCGCGGATCGCTTCCTTCGGAACGCCGCAGCCTGCCGCCAGCGCCGCGGCTGCCGTGGCATTCCACACGTTGTACTCACCCGCCACCGCAAACTCGCAATCCATCCACTCGGTACCCTTGTGCACGATCGTCCACGTGGTCTGCCCCGGTTCCAGCCTGAGATTCGCAATCCGCCACTCGGCTCGACTGCCTGCTCCATACCGCTCCACCGGACAGAATGCCCGCGCCAGGCAGCGCTCCAGGCTCTCGCCCGCGTCGAACGCCACAATCCGTCCCCGCCGCGGAACCAGATTCACCAGCCGCTTGAACGCCGTCTCCACCCCTTCCAGGTCTTTGTAGATGTCGGCATGGTCGAATTCCACCGACGTCAGAATCACCGCGTCCGGAAAGTAGTGCAGGAATTTCGGTCCCTTGTCGAAAAACGCCGTGTCGTACTCGTCCCCTTCCAGGATGAAGTGCTTCCCCTCTCCCAGTTGAAAGCTGCTTCCGAAATTCTCCGCGATGCCGCCAATCAGAAACGATGGCTGCAATCCCGCGCTGTGAAATATCCACGCCAGCATCGAAGTCGTGGTCGTCTTCCCGTGCGTGCCCGCCACCACCAGCACTTCTTTCCCGCGCAGAAATTCATCGTGCAGAATCTGCGGCAGCGAACAGAATGGAATGCCCTCATCCAGCACCTGCTCCAGTTCCACGTTGCCACGCGAGATGGCATTTCCCACTACCACCAGCTCGGGTCTCGGATTCAGGTTCCCCGCCGCGAACGGCTGCATCACCGGAATCTCCAGCTTCGCCAGGAAGTCCGACATCGGCGGATACGCCGCCGCATCTGATCCGCTCACCCGATGCCCGCGCTGCCGCAGCATCCCGGCCAGTGCTGCCATTGCCGTCCCGCAAATGCCGATCAGGTGAATATGTTTCCCGCCGGTCATGAACGCACCGCCGGCGCCGGTGCACGCGTCGCCGCTTCCAGCAT